>Ga0316191_10000258_pt1 | contig 32779 bp, 27 predicted proteins | sample Eddworburr2cm_MG_FD_204928 | JGI IMG/M metagenome (GOLD analysis project Ga0316191, IMG submission 204928) | Coastal sediment microbial communities from Maine, United States - Eddy worm burrow 2 cm | ecosystem: Environmental > Aquatic > Marine > Coastal > Sediment | place: USA: Maine...
GTTTTATAGTCTGCTTCATAGACGCCTGCTGATTACATTTGCAGCGATTATTGAGTGGTTAGATTAACCACTCTGATGACACTCTACCAAGGGTAGTCCTCGATTTTAATAAAAGGGGGCGTTAATGATCCCCTGCACTCTACACAGCTAGAGGCGGTGGGAGAAGTCGACAGGACCAAAGACTCCGGAAGGAAAAGCTAAACTGGGCTATTAGGTCGCCAAGCGACAGATGCTGCGTGAGTTGTCGAGGGCTTTGCGGAAGCAGCAGAAGTTAATAAAGGGTATGCTCAATTGAAAATGAATCAGCGCTCTCGTACCCGTATCTTGATTGTTACCGCTGTGGGGCTTGGCTTATTGCTAAGCTTAATTGCCTTCGAACTTGGTTTGCGCCTCACCGATAAGATGGGTTGGATTAACTTGTGGAATGAGCGCCAGATTGCAAGGTCATCGTCAATCTGGATTCAGAGCGAAAACCCAGCCTTAATCTATCAACATCGCCCAAATTATATAAAGAACGGGATTCAGGTAACCGAACGCAACGGTATTCTTAGGGCTGAGGACGCGGCGTGCCAAGCGCCTCCAGATGTGTTTCGTATTGCTGTTTTTGGTGACTCGGTTGCGGCTGGATTGGAGATCGAGCCGGAGAGACGAATGTTCGCCTTGGTGGAGCGAGATCTAAACAAACACCTAGTCGAATTTGCCGGTGTGATGGGGATTGAACCCTCTCACCTAAACAGGGTCGAGGTACTCAACTTCGCAGTCAATGGTTACAGCTCCCTGCAAGAGGTGGAACTTGCTGCAGCGATGGTACCACGCTTTAAACCTAACATGATTATCCTGCAATATTGCGCTAATGATTTTTACACGAGCCGGAACCCCTCCGGATGGTTTCTTCCCCAGTCTCTTTTTTACACCTTTGATTTTGTAAAGTATCGCATAGAAAAGTATCAAATAAAGCGGAGGTTTATTGGTGGCTATCCCCCGGTCGCTCACTGGAAGAAGCTTTATGATGAAGATGAGGTCGGTTGGGCAAATGTAGAGAGAGCCTTCGCACAACTTGTTCGCATGACGAACAAACTCGATATACCAGCCATTCTAGCAATCTATCCACTCTTGTCCCGTGAGGGCTGGGAATCAGGGAGCGCATCAGACAGACACAAAAAAGTATCGACACTAGGGAAGGCTGCTGGTTTCAGTGTCCTGGACCTGCTTCCGGTTTTCATTTCCACATCCGTCGATGAACTGAGAATTGCTCCCTACGATACTTTCCATTTCAACGACCAAGGTCACCGCACAGCAGCCAACGAAATCGTGAATTACTTGCTTGCCAAATAGAGCCAAAGACTTCTATACAGACAAGCTCACCACCGCCGGCTCTGGTTCGGCATAAGGTAATTTTCCGCCTACGTACAGCCCGATCAACGACCACCCGCAGAGCCGGTGGTTTGAAGAAAGCTCACCGTGTGCGCCACACCGAACTTCGGCGGTATCATTAACAGCATATGGACATGATCCAGCATCGCATAGTCCTCTACTAATTCCAGGCTATTTTGACGACACAACTTGCGGAAAATACCTCCAATTTTCTTCCTCAGCGTCCCGTAGATAGCCCTCCTCCAATATTTCGAAATTAAAACGAGGTGATATCTGCAATAATGCTTTACGTGAGCTTGGCTTTGCCAGTCTCTCATCCGTGGCCTCCTTATTGAAATTGCCGGTTCTAAAGGAAACCATTTGCTTACTCCGCACGACGGAATGGCGGAGCCGTGTCAAGCCTCACCGCCAGAGGCGGTGGTTTACCTGGATTCAATCAATGCCTTTCAATCAGATAAGCACATGAGTTATGCTTCTTATATTCTGATTTATGTTGGCATCCACAACCCTTTGTCATAAGGTCGCAGTATGATCGTCGGTATCCAGTCCCTCAAAGTGGTTGTCGTATGTCAAATAGTCATTATTATTCTAACTAACAGTAAACCACGATCCCGTTCATAGTAAGTTACCTGACCATGTGCCGGGCCGGCATCAGGCAAGGAATCAAACCACCATGACAGAAAACAATTCCCCGATCGCTGAACAACCGCAAAAGAAACGTTTCGATACACGGCATGTGGTGTTGTTTACCTTGCTGGCCGTCATTGTCACGGCGCTGATTGCAGTCTGGGGGTTTCGTACTTATCTGTTCCCGTTACAGGACACATCGCCTGTTACAGTAACATCCGGTCCGATTACAGTAACATCCGGTCCGACCTTGACCCTGGATCCCAATGGAATAACACCCCTTGCGGGTGTTATTCACCTCGAGACAGATCTGCCCGCTCGGGTTACCCTTGATGTACGTGATGGAAATGAAAGTCGAACTATTGAATTCGCTGAGTTCAAGACAGATTTTTCGCTCCCCCTACTGGGGCTTGAGCCGGATAAAACATATACGATTGAAGTAAGACTTACGGATCAGAACAACCAGCAGTCGGTCGTAGCACCAGCCTTACATGCGGTGACGGATCCACTGCCCGCTGACTTCCCTAAAATTAAAGTACTCGTCAGCGAGCCGGCCCTCATGGAAACCGGATATACAATGACGAGCAAGTTTACTCGAGCGGGTGGTAACAAGGAAGTCACCCTTTTACCCTATGCAACCGGACTGAAAGAGAAGTTGTGGGGTTGGACATGCTGGGCTATAGGCTGGGCAATCGAATGGGGATTCGATTGTAGTCTTGCCGACTACACAATCATAGTCGACAACGCAGGTGATGTAGTCTGGTATTCGTCGCTGGGTGATATAACGAACTATCAACTGGTAGACGGAACATTATTATACTGGACTAAATCAGAGGGAAAATCAGACGTTATCACAATAGATATGCTGGGCAATGAAATACGGCGTGTCGCGCTGGATGACCCTGGGATCGGTCTTACGCATGACCTGATCCCGACGACCGATCAGACATACCTGAGTGCTACAATTCAACAGGCAGAAATTCAGGACTTCCATACTTCTGATACTGACCCGAATGCTCAAAGAAAAACTGCCAAGGTGGAAGATAACCCGGTAGTAGAATTCGACTCGGAAGGGAATCTCCTGCACATCTGGCCTCTTGCAGATATGCTCGATACAACTCGAATCGGGTATCACTCACTCAATCTGCGCCCAGTTCCCGAAGCCCTTGGTCATGACTGGGTACATCTTAATTCCGTTATTCACGATCCACGTGACGATTCGATTATCATATCACTCCGGCACCAGGACGCACTGGTGAAATTTTCCCGATCGACGGGTGAATTGAAATGGATTCTGGGACCACACGCCAACTGGTCACCGGAGTTTCAACCATTCCTCCTCACCCCGGTCGGGGAACCCTTCGAGTGGCAATATCACCAACATGCCCCGACCATTACTCCCTCGGGAACAATTCTGGTTTTCGACAATGGTAACTTCCGGGCCAGCCCTTTCGATGGCAAAGCCAAAACCCCGAACAAGCAGAACTACAGCCGGGCAGTCGAATACGCGATTGATGAGCAGAAAATGGAAATACGGCAAGTTTGGGAGTATGGAAAGAATATTGCGAAGCCCTTGTATGCAGGACATATTTCAGATGCGAACTGGATGAAAACAACCGGTAACGTTTTGATCACATTTGGCGGAACCAGTTTTACCGGCGGCGTACCCAATTCCGATCTGGGCCTGGGCGATATCTCTACAAGGATTATTGAAGTAACGCACGATACACCGGCCGTAACTGTATTCGACATTTTGATTTATGATCCAGCACCCCGTGCCCGACTACAAGTCTACCGAAGCGAGAGAATTCCTGACTTATATCCAATGGATACAGACGCTGACGGAGTTCCTGACTATAAGGACAATTGCATTCTGGATCAGAACGGACCCCTCATTCCCGGCGATGCCGTCAACAGCCAGTTGAATACTGACGGGGATAGTGCGGGAGACGTTTGCGATGATGATGATGACAACGACGGCATGACTGACAATTACGAGGTCGAAAACCAGCTGGATCCACTGGACCAAGCCGATGCAAGTCTCGACAGGGATGGAGACGGATTGAGTAACCTGGAAGAATTTCAGCTGGGACGCTTGGCCAATAATGCAGATACTGACATCGATGGGGTGAGTGACGATGCAGAAGGCATGGAGGGACATAACCCGGCAATACACAAAGGAGTGGATGTTCCAAAGCAACTCGGGCCTTGATTTCCGACGTAAACCTCTGGCGTTCTTGTGTCGTTCCCGTCTTGCCAGGGAGCCTGATTGTCTCTCGTTGCGCAGCTGAATGACCCTTGCCGTATCAGAGCAAACGAGTTTGCCTTTCCAAATCGAACCGTGACCGGGTGCTCTTGAATACCTGCAAAATTACAGACGCGTCGGTCGGTTGGGTCTCGAACCCATACAAGCCTTTTCAGCGACCTGCATCCGTAGTTTGAGCAATGCCAACGGCTCCAGCGGGCGGTTATCCGCGCGGTAGCACGCCGAGCCAGCCGATGCCGGGCAGGCGCAAGGCGAGGTCTTTGAAGTCGATGCCTACGGCCAGACCGAGGATGTTCAGCTCGATCCCCTCCTCCCGGGCCAGGCCAAGCCCCAACAACCCGTACACGGAGACCTGCCAACCTGTGCCGCTGGGCATGCAGTCGACCACCTGCCCGTCCGACAGGTAATCCTTGCCGATCGCGGTGGGCGGCAGATCGAGCCCCAACTCGGGCACCCGCCGCGCCACGAATGCGGTAAAAGTGTTGCTGTTTGGACCGGGCCATACCCGATATTCGTTTGCATAGGGGTACACCGCCACCGCCACCTCAATGCGGTCGATGAGCGCGTCGACACCCGGTCCGCGATGTTCCAGCAACAGCTCAGGTTGCGCGCCGTACCACAACAGGTCGGGTGGGCCGCGCCGCACCGCCACCGCCGGGCGGCCGCTGTAGGTGTTCCATCCGATTACCTGATAGACGGTGTACTGCGCGGCATCACGTCGCTTGGTGGCGATCCAGCTGTGGATACCGAACGCACCCCGCCAGTTGTGCGCGCGCGCCCCGTACACCAGCACCAGCGCCGTCGGTTCCTCCCGGGGATTCGGGGCCTGCCCGCTGCTGGCGCGGCTGGCCACGCGCCAGTGGGTGTCCAGATCCAGGTCCCCGAACGCCAAGACGCCCAACGGCCCGAGCAGCAACACCACCACCAGCACCACGACGCGCACGGGCCACTTCAGCCATCCGAACCCCTTACCTTTAGGATCTGCGCTCATTGTCATTTATGAAATTATCCTCGAGGCACGCACACCGCGTCGACCGAGACCGGCACACGGCATAGTGCGATTGCCAGCGTATCTCTGGATATGCGTACTGAAATGCCGATGGTGTTCAAACATGGTTTATTTCCGTTCCTGCTGGTCAGGACGATAGCACATGACAGGTAGCCTACAGGGCATCGACAACTCGTTAAAGACCGGGGTGAATTTATGCAAACGATGCGCGTAGTCTGTCACTCGCCTCGCATTGCAGACATTATTCACTCCAGATACTCGCCCTCAAGACGGAGACCGGCGACGCCGTCAAGAAGAAGGCTTGCTCGGGCTTCCCCGGCGTCGCCGACGGAGCGCGAGGAGTCCCGCGCCGCTGCCGAGGAGTATGAGCACGGCGGCGACCACTGCAACGAAGTAGTACACGGCTGATCCAGAGCCCAGATCGCTTCGCAATCGCCACTCAGGACCAGTCAGGTCGCCGCCCAGGAAGACAAAGGCGGCCCCCTCGTCGGTCTCGCCCGCGTCGTAACGCCAGGCACCGATGATGACGTCGGCGTAGCCGTCACCATTGACGTCACCTGCCCCGGACACGGCGCTGCCCATCCAGGCGACAGCCTGATCGCTCTCGAACATGGCATGGGCGCTGCTGGGGCTGGCGTCGGCAATACCGGATGCGCTGCCCAGGAACAGGAACGCGGCGCCCTCTTTCTTTTCACCGGCGTCGTACAGTCCGGCCCCAACGATGACGTCGCCGTAGCCGTCGCCGTTGAAGTCCCCCGCCCCGTCCACCGAGTAGCCCATCCACGCATCTGCCTGGTCTCCTACAAGCCGGGTCTGGGCCGTGGCAGGCGTGCCATCGGCGATGCCTGCTGCGCTGCCATGAAATATGAAAGCCGCCCCCTCGTCGCTCTCGCCCGCGTCATAGCGTCGGGCACCGACGATGACGTCGGCGTAGCCGTCGCCGTTGACGTCGCCCGCCCCGCCCACGTTGACCCCCATCCAGGCGTCCGCCTGATCGCTTTCGAGCCGGGCCTGGGCCGTGGCAGGGCTGCCGTCGGCGATGCCGGCTGCACTGCCGTGAAAGACGAAGGCCGCCCCTTCGTCGCTCTCGCCCGCGTCAAGGGTGTGAGCCCCAACGATGACGTCGGCGTAGCCGTCGCCGTTGACGTCGCCCGCGCCGTCCACCGAGATGCCCATCTGAGCACCCGCCTGGTCACCTGCGAGCCGGGTATGGGCCGTGGCGGGGGTACCGTTGACGATGCCGGCGGCACTGCCGTGAAAGACAAAGGCCGCTCCTTCGTCGGTCTCGCCCGCGTCATAGTGCCAGGCCCCGACAATGACGTCGGCAAAGCCGTCGCCGTTGACGTCCCCCGCACCACCCACATTGACGCCCATCTCAGCACCTGCCTGATCGCCCTCGAGCCGGGTATGGGCCGTGGCGGGGCTGCCGTCGGCGATGCCGGTGGCGCTGCCGTGAAAGACAAAGGCCGCCCCTTCGTCGGTCTCGCCCGCGTCATAGTGCCAGGCCCCGACAATGACGTCGGCAAAGCCGTCGCCGTTGACGTCCCCCGCACCGGCGACGTATTCACCCATCTCGGCACCTGCCTGGTCGCCCTCGAGCCGGGTATGGGCCGTGGCAGGGGTGGCGTCGGCGATGCCGGCGGCGCTGCCGTGAAAGATAAAAGCCGCCCCTTCGTCGGTCTCGCCCGCGTCGTAACGCCAGGCCCCGACGATGACGTCCGCGTAGCCGTCGCCGTTGACGTCGCCAGCGCCGGCGACGGAGAAGCCGAAAAAGGCAGTGGCCTGGTCGGACTTGAGCAGCGTTTCCGCGGCGGCCGTCAGCAATGGATCGATCACGATGGGGTAGACGGCGCTCGTGTCGTCCACCCAGAGCTGTAAGCGGCGAGCGGACGGCACCGACAGCTCCACCGGCAGCGGAGTTCCCAAAGCATCGACTGCCGTCAGTTGTCCGTAGGCGAGCTTGCGACCTGTCGCCGTCACAATTCGCACTGACTCCCCACTCCACGACGCCTCGGCACCTTCGAGCGAGAGATCGAGTACCAAGGGGCCTTCGCCTTCGGTGCGTTTCGACAGCGTGAATCCCTGTTCGAGGCCGGCGGGGCTGTTTACGTACCACTCAAGGACAGACCCACGGCGGATCTGGACCCAAGCTCCATCGCTTGCAACCTCACCGGGCGCGACGGGAGCGAGGGCATTCGCTCGACCCATTTGCTCGAGTCGCAAGGCGAGCAGCTGCGGACTGCCCTCGGCAACGCGGTCCACAATCCGGATGCCCGTCGGCTCGAAGTAGGTACGGAGCGCATGACGGCGACTGGGCGCCTGCAGACCCGCTGCGTTCTTGCTAGAGCGATACTCGCGCAGGGTAATATGGCGTCGGGCAGCGGCAAGCCACTCCGTCTCGGGATCCACTATACCTGCCGCGAGCAGGGCTCCTCCCTCATGAGACCGGGACTCGACGTGAGGTGCCACATCGCTGGCGTGTCCAGCGGCATCCGCGGGCCTCCCAAAAGCCGGCCCCTGCAGTTGGATCAACATAAGCAAGGCGGACAGGACCACCGCTCGCCCTCCAGGAATCGATCCTCGCCGTTCGGCGGATTGTGTCGACGCAGCTTTCACAGCGAATCCCCATCGTGAGTCCATCGGGTCTACTGGCAAGAAACTTATCACGCTCAAAGATGACGAGGCATGAAAAATAACTATAACTGTCCTGTCCTTTGAATGAAATGCGCTTAAAGAAAGCTATCTGGGCTTTTTTGCTCAGTTGAGAAAGTATTTTTTGCAGCGAATTGGTGGGAGTGAAGTCGACGGTCAGTACCGGCGTATGGCCGCATGCGAGGTTGACGCCCAGGCCAATGCAAGCACCAGGAGAAGTACTAAGCTACAGCGCCCGATGCCTGAAATAGACCGGTCTGGTCTGCGCATCATCAACTTCTTGTTTCCTCTATAATATTTCTCATCGATATGTGCAGGGTGGCAGTCACTAGCCAGACAACTGCCCAAACACCGCTGGCAAAGCCCGGTCGACTGCGCATATAGTTTCAGCACTTGTCCCCATTTAGCGACGATCACAACAAAAATAACGCGGGCAAAAAACCGAGACGGCGGGGCCAGCAAAAGCTAATTTTTACCCACAAACCTGGAAGAATATGTGCTACTATTACAAGCGAAACCGTAAAAAGGTTAAAGATCTATAAAATAAGCAACATAGGGCGTTTGGAGCGCTTAAAATATAACCAAGAAACATAACTAATTAGAATAACGGTAGGGCATTATGAAATCAGATCCCATAATTATGAAATCAGGTCCCGTAGAAGAAATCGACTCGAGCCAAGGGGACGCCATCCACAAAAACAAAATAACGTTTTCGGAGGTCGCCAAGCTTCCAACCAGCCATGGACATTTCAGCGTACGTGTTGTCAAGGATTCCTGTGGTACAGAACATGTAATCATTTATAAGGGATCGATTGAAAATGCGGATTTACTGGATGTACGAGTGCATTCAGAATGCCTGACCAGTGAGGTATTTGAATCGCTACGCTGTGACTGCGACCAGCAACTTGACTGGGCTCTGGACCACATTGAGTCCCTGGGTCTCGGAATGGTCATCTATCTTCGTCAGGAGGGCCGTGGAATTGGCCTTTTCAACAAGATTCGGGCCTATGCACTCCAGGATACCGGGCTGGATACGGTTGAAGCCAACCAGGAACTTGGTTTTCCGAGCGATCTCCGAACATATGAAGTTGCAGCAGAGATTCTCAACGTCCTTGGGGTTAGTTCAATTAATCTTATAACAAACAACCCGCGAAAGGTTGATGCGCTGCTCAAACACGGTATTGAAATCACGCGCAGAATTCCGATTTTGATAGAGCCCAACGACCACAATAAACGCTATCTAAAGGCCAAAGGTGACAAGCTCAATCACATGTTTTGAGTAAGTTAGCTGTGTCGCAAACAGGGCTTGTCTACCGAAGCGGAACCCCGGGTTGATGAATAAAGCAGTAAATAAATCTGCCATTGTCCGGTCAGTCAGGGCAACGCTGGACAGGGTAGAGAAAATGAACGGAGAAATCCCGCGTCCGTCTGTAACCCTGGCATTCGCACAAAGTCTCGACGGCTGTATTACTGCCTGCCAGGGGTCGTCAACCGCGATTAGCAACGATCAATCAATGTTAATGACACATCAGCTGCGGGCTATGCATAATGCCATTCTGGTTGGGATCAATACGGTTCTAGTGGACGACCCCCGCTTAACTGTCCGCTATGCTGAAGGAGAAAATCCGATACCGGTTGTTCTCGATTCGCGCCTTAGAACTCCGCCAACCGCCAAATTCCTGCAGCAGGATAAACAACAGGCGATCATCGCCACTTTGCAAGATGCCAGCAAGGAACGTGAAATGAAGCTGGTCGAGGCCGGTGCCCGGGTTGTTCGCATGCCAGAGGCACCAGGTGGCGGGATACGACTGGCTGACCTTTTTTGCTGGTTGCGGGAACAAAACATAAACTCCCTGATGATTGAAGGTGGATCGAAAGTTATTTCCAGCGTTCTGGCGGACTGCCTGGGGGATCAGTTGGTGCTAACCATTGCACCTAAATTCTTTGGGCGAAACGGCGTTCGTGCAGTGGACACGCTGAATTGCGCCCGATCCTTATCCAGGCCCTGTCTGACCAACGTCGAGGTTGAACAGGTTGGAGACGACCTGGTGGTATGGGGCAACCTGGCACTTGATGACACGGGTCATACAGGCCAGTAAAGATAAACACTGATAGTTCGGGGATCCAATGTACCTTGATGGCGTTGTATTTGGCTTACTGGATACTTCCAGCAAGATTCCAGCGGGCAGACTGGCAGAGAAGTTACGTAACTTCACAATTGCCTGGTCACGCTTCGGTTATAACGGAATCATCCTGGAAAACGATTCACTGGATGATCTTCTTCGAGAGGCCCAGGAACTGGGATACAGCCATTGTCTAATACAGTCCTATGGACACGTCATCGGTGAAACATGGATCCCGAAACATTGGGAGCAGGTTGATTTTCAGACAGCACTTGGACAGTGGATTGAAAACCATGATTACTTTGTGACCGGGACTATTCTGCAAAGCAAGAACGGCTGGTTTGGATTGAGCGATGACTGCCTGCTGGTAAATCTGAAGCACTATGCGGCGCTGGGACAACCGGATTTTGGTTGCCCGCAGACCGAGGTCGTTGAAGTAATACAACCCAGCGTGAAAATGGAATCTGGCGCAGACAAGGAACGGCTGCACTCACTCGAATATACAGAGCAAACAGAAAGCGTGATTCCACAGCATGCTGGCTGGAATTTCATCGAGACCAGCTTGCGCAATAAGCTCTCCGTATTGAATTTCAACAAGGCCATTGACGGCAACCGCATTCTCCTTTTCGACCAGTCCCAAAAGAAAATGAAGGCATTTGCCGAATACCTGGACACGGAGTTAGACGACTATTCCAGTTCCGACTCGAATAACGAACTTTCTCACGGACAGCAGCAGTTCCTTGACTCAATTGACTCACAGGTCAAGGAATCCAGAAAAGGCGTATTCCTTTTTAACCTGGAATCGTACAAGGACATAGTTGAACCGCCGGCTCAATTTACCCCTCCCATTTCCTCGCTTTACTCCGTTGCTGCCGGCTTCAAAGCCAATATGATGCTGCACTCGCTTGGATTTGACGATGCAACCCGCATGGTATTTTTCGACTACAGCGCTACAGCGCTGGAAATGAGAAAAGTTATTGTTTCTGAATGGGACGGCGAGGATTTTCCGCAGTTTGTCCGCTACCTGATGAAAAAATTCCCGTCAGGTGATGTCTTTTACCAGCTCTGGGCAGATCTCACACCCGACGAGATTGCCTGGGCCGATCTGGAACAATTATGGCTGGATGAAATCGAAAAGTGGGGAGGTGAAGCAGTCATAAAGGAACACTGGAAGGCATACCGGGAATTACAGCATGAGTATGTCCAGTGTAATATTCTCACCCACCAGGACAATTTACTTGCGGCTATACGCAATGAACCAAACGCAGCAATCTGGTGGAGCAACGCATTCTTTACGATATACAGTAACTGGTTGTATACCGCAGACGAACGCAAACAGATGTACGATAACTGGTTAGCAAAACTTGCCGAACGCAACCCGGGCATTTTTCTATATGGATCTGACTACAATAATATTAACGTCAACCATATTCGCGTCGGAGATTACCTGGAGCGCTATCTGGCCGAGGGCAGCAGTTATTTAAAACCATGCAAACTCTACAAGCACGAAATGAGGCTCTAGGCCGCCTTCTGCGCGCTAGCCACGGCGGGACAATAGTAATATTCTTTTTTCAACCTGATGGCCATTCCAGACATTTCTACAGTCCCGGATTGAACAGAACCTGTTTTAATCTGTCGAACCAGCATGCTTGACAATAGCTATCTGATAATGGGACTGGACGGCCTGAGCCGCGCCCACGGACGCAACTATTTCGCTGACGGTCACCTGGCTGCGTCTGTGATAGCCGCCTATTACCTGTGTCACGAGAACAGCCTGGAAGAACACACACAGAATGTAATCAAATCCCGCATCGATCATGAACTAGGTAACGAGGCGCTTTTTATTCCTGCACCGAGCGAGGCCGCGGATGCTGCCTTACTGGAGCAACTGTTGAATACGCTCTCTGCCGGTATTGGCGACCTGCGGGAGGTCGGCCACAACATCATATTCGGCGCAGCTGCCCTCAAGGCATTTCGGCAGTGCCCGGATGCGATCACACCCTTTCGGGTGGAAGGGATATGCAAGCTTATTGGCGACTTCACCACCACGCAAAATGTTGTCATTGAAGATGATGACGGGGTGCCGGGAATTGTTGATGAAAGCGCCTTGATTGAGTTTATTTTCAACGAATATCTCCGCTCAGTTTCGCTTTATGCCGGCTACGGACAGGGGTGGGCGGGGCATTTGCTTACCATCGGACATGCAGTAATTGAATTATCCCGGCTTGGTTACCCGGACCTCGCAGCGCGAGCCCACAACGCATACCGGATGTATATCAAGACTATGAGGCGTGGGCCAAAGGAAACGGATCGACATATCCCGGATCACCCGGCCTCGACCTTGACTGCTCTGGAATATGACTACTGGAAACAAAGGAAATCGGTACGCTCCGGGCTTGGCCATACTTTTAAATATGCCTACAGCTTTTATAACCTGTTTTCAAAATTGAGGGACCCGATCCTGAGGGAACGTTGTCGGGCAGAAAGTCACAAGATTTTTTAACCGACCCGGTGTGACGCATACACGTATCCACATCGCAACGATTTACGCCGCTACCCCATTGCCACTTTCCTGCAAAGCTGAAATAAGTGACTCGATACTCTTCGGGTTATCCAGCCTGATTACAGGGATATCCGGGCCGTGTTCTTCAATAAGTTCGCTGACCAATACGGCCGTTCGTGCCGGATACTTCCATATATACCTCAAATACGCGAGGTCGATGGGCTGCTCCGCTGGCGCATCAGGACGCGGCTTGTTTCGATAAATGAAGCTCCTTCGAACCACTCCCCAGAGGCTGGACCAGCGAGGGCAACTGACCACAATAATCGCTTCGGCTGCCGGGATCCTCAGGTCCAGGGTCGATTCGTACGTCCCGTCCATAATCCAGCTTTCCTGCTTGATCAGGGAGCTCACCACGCACCGCCATTCCGGCTGTGGCATGCTGACCCAGCCCGGACGCCAGAATCTGGCATCGAGATGCAGCGCCGGCAAATCGAGGATACGGCTTAACTGGCGAGTGAGACGAGTCTTGCCAGAACCGCAGGGTCCAAGCACCAGAATCCGCTTCGACGATATCAATGCATCGATAGACTGCCTGCTGATCGTCACAACTGCCTCATTAAGAACTCTGCAGGATCCACAAGCCGCGGTGTTTCAATGAGTAACCGGTTAGCCTTGTTTACGTGGCCCGGGAGCTGAAGTTCGGCTTGCTTTCGAGGCAGCAATATTTTCATCTACACTGAGTATCTTTCTGGCAATAGCCGTACCATAGGCAAGAGGGAAGTTGACGATATCGTACTCTCCGCTTTCCCGAATCTCATCCACCAGCTGCGGCACACCACATGGATCGCGGTAATTTGTCGTGTCGTGTAATGTGATCACACCATTATCGGGCACCAGGGTGCGGTACAGATCCCAGTCCCGCTTAGCGCCGTCATAGTGATGATCTGCATCAATGTGCAGGAAATCGATGCTGATGTTATTGGGCACGAACACTTCGTTAAATGCATCCTCGGTAAGCTTCAGCACAATCTCGACTTCCGGATAGTTTTTACGAAAGGTGGAATCCTCGTTAATCCAGTAGGGCGAGCCCCAAACCTCCTTGCGCTCCTCGGACACCTTCTGGGCTCCGTCGACCAGGAAGGTTCGTCCACCTTCAATGTTCAGGTCGCGCTGCGCCTGCCGCATGAGACGCGGCGCAAATCCGCCACCGGAACCCAGGCAGACGCAAGTACGCGCCTTGGTGGAGTAGGCAAGCGCGTAATAAAGCAGTCCTGCACCGAGATCCTCGGAACCGTTGTCTGAACCATGACTCGAGCACCATGGGTCATCGACTGTCAGCATCGAGGTAATGAAATCCTTATTAAGCAATGTATTCACAGACATATTCGTTTCTCGTTTGTTATCACGCCAAAGTGTTGACTGAGACACTTGCAGGCGTCCGGAAAGGCGCTCTTTAATCAGCCCGCTAGTTTTCGCAATCGTACAACTCCTCCAGGTATTCGCTGCCTTCAAGGGCCAGTTCGAGTTCCTGAAAGTTTTCGATAAGGGTGCGCAAATCATTGCTACTCTGCTTGATACTGGACTGCGCAAGCCTCACCTGTGCTGCCTCCAATCCCAGAAACTCGAGCAAGCGAATGTGCTCGGATCTGGAGAAGATATTCTCGTACACCATTTCAATAAAGGGCTGCTGTTTGGTTTGCAACGAGTGCTGAATATCTTCATAGAATCTTTCGTTTAGTTCGCAGTGCGCCTTCAACGACTCGACATCGACACGAATTTTCGGCGTGTCGGTCACGAGTTCATCCCCTGCGTATACCTCCCACTGATCCGTTTGTCTGGCGATCAGTTCGGACACAAATGTCTTGAGCCGGTTCTTGCGATACAGGACTACTTTTAACACCCCGGAATCTTCGATCAGATCCCGCATAACGGTATCGTTCTGTCCACGGGTCATCTTGAAACCGACACAGGATGCGCCCTCCGTATTTTCCCAAACACGCTGCAGAAACTCGAACGGCGCCCGGTCGCGTTCCCCCTCGCTGCCAAAATGAAGGGATCCGTCGCGATAATCCAGTGCATAAAAGATCCCATCCGGATTGAAGAGCTCGTGATGACATAACACTTCCGGATGTGAATTGAGAAGAGTGCACAATAAGTTGCTTCCTGTTCTCGGCGCCGCAAGTATGATGAACCTTGTACCGGAGGGCATGGGAACTCGCTTTTTCAGACTGCATCGTCCGAACCCGGACCCGGATCAGATCAGAGCGCTCGGCTTGAGACGCTGGACCATGCCACGAAGCGTGTTAACCGGCTCAAGATTCGAAGGGTCCACGAGATACAGCGCGCCGTCATAGGATGCAGCCACCAGGTGGTCGCCACACCGGGTCAGTGCGCTAATACCGTTCTTGGCAATATGCCGGACCAGCGTAGCGCCGCTGGTCACATCGAAGCGCAACAGCGAACCCCAGTAGTTCGTAACGATGACCGTGTTCTGGTCGACAAAACACACCGCCTTGGGTGAGCGGCGCCCGAGGGAATAGGATCCGACCATGCTGCCGTCATCCAGGCGGTAGACCTTCATCGTGAAGTCCCTGGAAACACTGGCAATCATGGTTCCGGTCGGATCGATATCGACATCGTCGACAATGGCCATGTGCCCCAGGAAGCTATGCAACCGGTTCCCGTCAAAATCCCACGAATGCACGGTATTGTCGGCGCTACAGCTGACACCGATCTTCTCGCTCGGATGGAGCCGCAATGCCTTGACCGCCCCGTCATTGGCGGCAAAGCTCCCCAGAATTTCACCTTGCCGGCTGACGCGCACGACAGCACCACTGTAGCAGGCAACAAAACTCTCCCGCTCATGACCATCGTGGTGGGAGATGCGCACGCAGTTGATGGGACCCTCCCCCAGCGGCACTTCGATCTCCCCCTTGAGGGACTGGCCGTCAAAGTCGAACAGATGCAGCGCCTGGTTATGGGTACCACTTGCCGCCATCGCGTACTCCGCGTCGATTGCGACCGCGTTGGCGAGTATTCGGCCGGACTTTGGCTCGATTTCCGCAACCCATGTCGCCTCCGTGGGTGTCAGGCGGCCCAGACGGAGCAGACCGTCGTCGCTCACTGTCATGATGTCACCGGCGTCGGTGCCGCTTACATCATTGAAGCATGCATTGCCCTCGCCCCGCTCCCCGGCTTCGCCCAGGCATTTACCGGTGGCAGCGTCCCACACGAGCACGGTGCCGTCGAATGTCCCGGCAAGAATCTGCTTGCCGTCCGACGTCCAGTTGAATGATCGCTCCCAGATCGAAGGCCGGAATTCAAGGGTCAGCTTGAGACTCATGTCGTTTGCATCCCATACCAGGATGCGCTGGTCGTAGGCCGCCGACAGGATGTCACCGGTGACGGGGGATGCAGTAACCCGCTTGATACCCGATGAATGGGCCTCTATCTCCGCGACCGGGTCTCCGGTTTCGATATCGAATACCCGCACGACTCCGTCATCGCAGCCCAGTATTGCGCGGCCATGCCCGGGGTCGATCGCGCAACTGTCTGTTTCATCTTCGAACGGACCCCACATGCGGATCGGCTTGCCGGTTTCCAGGTCCCAGACCCGCAGCGTCATGTCGTCACCCGAGGTATAAATGCGGCCGTTATCGACGGCTACCGACAGCACATCCTTGTCATGTCCCTCGATGATATGTATGGCGGCCCCGGTATGCAGATTCCACACTATGATCCGCCAGTCACGCGATACCGACACACCACGGTCGTCATCTACAAAAACGAAATCCTCCACGTCATCACTATGACCTTTCAGTATGCGTTCGACTTGCCGCGTGGCCAGGTCCCAGATATAGACCGTGTAATCAGAAGACGAAGAGGCGGCCTTGGTTCCTGCCTCGTTCACGGTGATCTTGTTGGCGAGGTGGTCATGATACCCCATCAGCTCAACAGTACCCGCGCTGAGATCGACATACCCTACCGCGCCATCGTAACCGGAGGTAACAGCGGCATTAGAATTCGGAATTCCCGATACACAGGTAACCGGTCCGCGATGCCGGATAAACTGGTTGTTTTCGTGTTTGTTGGTTTCTTGCAGGTGCATAGGTAACATCCTCGCGAATCAGATCAAAGCCCGGTATTTACATCCTGTATTTAGACTGGCGAAATCAGCCTTCTGGAACTATTCCTGCCAATCACCGATGGCTATGATGTGCGCTATCAATTTGATTTATATTTGTTTTTTAACTAATTATAGGCGTTTTATAGGCGTTATTTAATTTATAGTTGTTATCATATTATCAGGCATCTATACACATGCCAACCACTAGCCCCCGCCGCCGCAGAAAAGCTGCATCTCAGGATAATTGGTCTGGCTATGGATCTGGCGCTTGCACTACTCCTTAATATTCAGAGGCGCTATGTCCAGACCAACGAGCATGTAATTGTTCGCGTTCTTCTCTGGAATAAAAATGCCTGGCAAATTTAGAGTTGTACATCTGGTCGAGCAAGTTGGACGGGATTCTGATTCGCTGTTTGAACTCTGCATACTGCCGGGCATAGCTCCTTTCGCTCCCGACATTGGTGCTAACGATCTCGAATTCGTCGAGGCCAAGGAAATCTGCGATGGCCTGCGCTTTCGTCCGGTCGTCCAGTTCACTTCTAAGTACCAGAACGTCCACGCGATCGGTGGAAACCGTGCTGTAGCCCAACTCGTGGGGAAATGGACTCTGGTAGACATCAACACCCAGTGTGGTTTTCAATTCGGCGTCCAACCATACGATTGGCCGCCAATGCATGTAGCGTTCCAGGAAGATCTCGATCTTCGCATCCACGTCTAGCGTTGATTTCTCAAATGTTGTTCCGGCGTAGTGGTCGAACACTTCAAAGAACATCGAGATGTTGTTGGCCACTGGCTCCCGGACCAGGGTAATCACTCGGAGTCGATCGCCCCGTTTGACATAGGACTTATAGATTCGCTCGGTGTAAAACTTTTCACGAAAACGCCAGCCCAGCCGTTTGCGCCAGGAGAACCCTTGAATCACACGTTTTTCATGTTCATTTTCGCGCAGAACATGTTCGCGATACTCTGGCTCTATATCGATGCGGCCGGGGTCCCGATGGCGTAAAGGGAAGAACTCATGCGACATCAGCACCAACCGGGTACGCGGATCGGGACAGCGAAAGAGCGAATTGCGAATGGACGACGAAGCGACTTTGCCCATCTGGTAGACCAGTATCGGGTCGCACCAACCGAGGTAGGGCGCAATATTCACGGCAAAGTACTCGTAGGTCTGGCGATTGATCCAGCGTTTCTTGAGATGTTTTGGCATCGTTTTGAGTACCGAAATGCGGTGGGGATGGCGACCGCTCGAATTCAGTTTGCGCCTAAATGACTTCCATGCCCGGGGCGGCAAAAATAAAGTCAGGGCTAAGGTTTGAATTGTACGCACCGGCAGCGAAGTGGATCAGGTAGTCGCCACGCTGTACTGACGGGAACACCCCCTCGTACAGGCGATCGTTCTCGCGGCACGTCGAGCCATGAATTATGGTATCTACCCCTGCGCCCTCGCGGGCCACCAGCTCCGGACTGAACGGGCGGATGATTTGCGGGCTGTAGTGCGTTAGCGGCACCATTGAAATACTACCATCACAGTTCACGATTTGTACGTCGTCGCGCTCTTTGACATGGACCACCCGGGTCACCAGCACAATGCCATCACACGTCAAATAGCGCCCCGGTTCAACCACCAGTGATGGACGTTGCAGCGGATCGTCGAAAACGACCTTCAGGCCGTCGGTGATGCTTTGGATGTAAATGTCTATCGGCTGTGGATCCCACTCCGAGCGACTCTTGGGTTTCGGACAGTGTGCCGGGTAGCCACCTCCCAGATCCAGAAACCGTAAGTTGCGCTCGTGGTCGGGTACGTGTTGCACCGCAAACTCGGCGATCCGGGTCGCGGCCACACCGTAGATATGCGGATCATCCGTATCGCCGTATAAATGAGTGTGCAAGCCGACCAGTCGCACATTCGACGTGCGTCGGATCGCTTCGATCGCTGCCAGCGCCTCGCCGTTCTCCAGGGAGAAACCGAAACGGCTATGGCCCAGTTTGGGCAAGGTCATCCCGGTGCGCATTCCGATATCGACCTGGCCCTCCGTGACTGACGCCAACGCGATCAGTCGGTCCAGTTCATCCTGGTCGTTCACAAAGATCATTGCGCCGTCGGAAATCGCCGCTTTCAGGCTTTCATCGGGTTTGTGGGGCCCGTTGAAAATGATCGAATTTCCGGCAAACCCCAGGGAACGCGCCATCGCATACTCCCGTGCCGACACCACTTCGGCCCAGGCACCCAACTCCTGAAGTATCCTGGACTGGGCCACCAGATAGTTGGTCTTGAAGGAGTAGCCAATGACAGACGGCCCCCAGTGCTTGGCCAGACTGTCTGCCAAAGCGCGGTAACGGTCCTGCAGGATTGCACTCTCGCAAATAAACGCGGGCGTGCCCGCACGCTGCAAACAATCGTGAATTGCCGGACGATTTGCGTCGATGTCAGGGTAGTGCTTCATCAGAGAAGCATATTCATTCTTTGTTCCGTTCATAAGTCCCCTGCCACACTCGGACTACCCCGCCCGGTCTCTGCCACTGCTTCCACTTCGAACATACCCCCTCGTTCCAGTTGACCCTCACCAGCAAGCAGCTCTCCGCCAAAAAGGCGTTGCCCTTCCACATTGTCCTTGGCGCCCAGGAAAGCGACTTTGTCGAAATGAAGGCGCAGGCAAAAATGGGCTATGTGCCAATTTGCAGACAGGCTGGTAACCATGTCTATTCTCTCTCGGATATGCTGGCACGTAACATTAGCCGGGAACTGCAGATATCCCGCCATGCTCAAGAACGAAGCACCGCCATAAGACACGCGTCGCTGTGGCAATTCGAGCAGCTTGGTACTCTGCTGCGCAAACACACATTCAGCATGCTGGCCCGTTGACTACACCACAGGGGAGGCTGGCCTTGACTACCAGTGCCAATCGCGTCGTGGAAACCGAATTGTTGCAATAACTGGACATCTTGAAACAACCTGCCTGATCTCGTTATTTTCAGAATTTATGCAATAGATCGGGTTAGGATTATTCTTACATTTATAGTTGCGAACATGCTATCAGGCTTCATCACCTGTGCCAACTACCATGCCTGACACAGCAGAATATCTGCAGCATAGGGCAATTGATCTGGCTATGGACTTGGCACCAGATATGCCAACCATTCAACCACTATTCACGGGGGCAAGCAGCGCATATAACTTACGCATAAATAGAGGAATTTCCATTACCCCGTCCCTGCGTCTGCAATACGTTTCCGGCGAACCCGCGATGCAACGCTGTCAGCCATTGAAACACATCAGCTCACCCATATGGTGAGCGGCCTCGAATCAGGTGCGAAACCTGCTGATCAGCCTAGCGAATTACTGGCGCTACCGACCAACCGCATATTTGCGCTGGAACTCTCCAATGCGGGCCACTCTCGCAATAGCGCGACAGGCGATCACTGCATCACAAACCGTCGCGCGAAGCTGCTTTCTGCAACGGACGAATCTCGAAGATGTAGTTATTCGCCTCACCGTAATACGCCTGCAACAGCGTCCGGACAGGATAACCGAGTTCGGCTGCCACCCGATCAGGGCTGTTTTCAGCGGGTTCCCGGTCAGAAAATGCCATGATGACAACCCCCTCAGGACTCATCCGGTCTACAGCCTGCAGGAGGAATCGCCTGGTGATCTCGTATCCGCCATCGGGCCCGCAGCCACACACCGTATCTCCCTGCCCGGGACCAAAAGGCTGGTTGAAAATAACCAGGTCAAACTTCACCGTGGCCGGAATGTTCTCGAACAGGTCGCTTTGCACAACATGAATGGGCCCCACCGATTCATTCTGTTTTGCGTTTTTACGCGCACAATCGACGGCCGGACCGTGAACGTCGGAAGCCCAAACCTCCGCTACCCCGCTGCGTTTCAGTGACAGCGCGAGATAGCCCGATCCACACCCCATATCGAGTGCTGTCAAAGCTTGATAACTTTTTGCAATCCTGGCGAGGTTTTTCGAGCATTTCCCCATGTCGGGTGGAAATACGTCTTTGTCAATTGTGAATCTAAACCCATCCAGATCAACCGAATAGGGTTGTTGATCGATGTAATGTTGGAACTCCGAATGGATTTGTTTCTTTGGATCAGCTTCCATCGTATTGGCTTTCCTGTTGACTATTCTGAAGATATCACGCAGCTAAGAAAGATTACAGGCTGAGGCTGCCGGGCTGAAAGCTCGCGATGCCGAACAGCCAGGACGAACCGAATCCCCTCATGGAAACTCAACCGTCAGCGATCCTCCGCAAGCTGGTGCATTAGTGCCTCAAATCGCGACGCCGATACGTTCGCAACAAAGTCGTGGGCCGCCTGTCTGGATTGCTGCGAACATTGCCGGTAAGCATCTTCGTCAAACAGCAGCTCGCCCAGCGCCTGTGACCACGGGGCCAGATCTTGCGGTGGACTGAAAAAACCATCCTCACGGAACTCGCCGGGGACGACCGGCAAAACGAAATCCACCCCCAGTTTTGCCTCGGGCAAACCACCAATATCGCTGGCCAGTACCGGGATACCACGCAGCATTGCCTCGGGCACCACGTAGCCGAACGTTTCAGGCCATAATGAGGGTACCAGGAGGATGCGAGTTTGACCGAGGATTTCCTCGATATCATCCGCAGGTTTCAGGATCCGTATATTGGGTTGCTCTCGCAAGCGGTCGATCAGATCCTGATCGGCACCCCAGGTTGGAACCGTTGCGAAATTAACATCTGGAAACTCGCGCGCAAGCCCCATAAAAATACTTACGCCCTTGAGTTCGCAGGGATTGATCATAGTCACGAATCCATTGTCAAACCCTGCCAGGTCTGGAAACGGCCCCGCACCGTAAACCGGAATCGGCAACAGGTGCGATTCTATATCTCCATAGTCGTGAATGTACTGTTTCATGAAGTTGCTGATAACCACGATCGCCCGCGCCGCCTTGACCAGCTCCGTATACTCCGGACTTTTGTCGACCGAGAGCGGGCCAAACGGAAGCTGCACAATGGTCTGCAGCAACAGAATCACACCCGATGGGGATGCTTCCAGCGCCGTCCGCAACATGGATCGACGCTTGTCATCCGTCACGAAGATCCAGTCCGGGTTCATCGCTTGAATCCGGCGAACCAGGTAGTCATGTTGCTGCTCCAGGTCGGAAAAGTTCAACGCATCAACTTGAACTCCCTGGTACCTGTATGAAAACACATTGGGCTCGACTTCTTCAGCGATCGTACCTCGAGCTTTGATCTCGGCGTGAAACTGTTGCACATTTGTTGGACCGTCGGATGAACTGGTCAATGCCCGCGTGAGCGCCAGGCATTCGTGTCCGTCCCGCGCAAGTTCTTCCAGCAAACAGCGATTTGCCTTCGTACCGCCACCAAATGAAGGCAAGTAGATCTCGTCCTGAATGAGTGCGATTTTCATGAGTTCGTGCGACCACTACGCAGACGCCTTCGGAGTATCGCGGTATCGTACCATAGGGGGAAATTGGTCATCTCGTCTTGTCTCGCATAAAAATCTTCATCTATCAGCACTTAAATGCCGCACGGTTAGCGATAACTGAAGGTGTCGCAGGGCGTACTGATGCCATGGTTCGGCAGCAGGCTACTTCAGAGCCTCCTCCAGCTTGCCAATCCTGTTGCGGTGAGCTGCGCCAACTTAACAGGGTTCGCCCAAAATCTCTTTCTTAATTTTAATGAGCAGTAGTATACCATCGAACAAGACCCTGCGGATCAAAAAATGGGTCCGGGGGCGGGCTCGCTGAGGCTTGGGGAATCTACGAGGCGCTGGCAATCGGATCCAGCAATCTGGGTGCGCTGAATGTCAATACCCATAGTGCTCATTGTCCGGTATCCATGCAGCGTTTCCAAGCTGTTTAAATAACATCTATCTTGACCTGAATCAACGTCGCATAGCGGTTTCGGTGGTAAAAAATACAGACGATGCGCGATCCACCTGGACTGGGAGTGAATGAACTTCCTATCCACTCTGAATGATAACAGATCGAAGATTGTCCACTTCGATTTAGCCGAGCAATACCGTTCGTTCGAGCACCACGATGGAGTAGCGGGCACCCGCCTAACGGCGACCCGGAGTCTCCTGATCGATTGAGGAAGCCCTAGTGAAAGCGTGTTTGACTATGCTTCTGCGTACCGCGTTAGTGTTTTCCGTACTGCATCTGCCGGCGGGCGCTTTGGCGGAGGTCGAAGGGAATTGCACGATGTGTCACAAGTATCCGGGCTTGGGCCGAGTGGAACAATTACCGGATGAAAAAAAACACAAAATCAAACGTATTTTTTATATCGATAACGCGCTGTTTGAAGCTTCCTATCACGGCAAGATCCCGTGCGGGAGTTGTCATACCGGCGTAGACCGTATTCCTCACCAGACTTTAGACGAGGTCGACTGCGCATCCGACTGTCATATCCTTGATCCGTCTTCAAACAGGCCCTTCTCCCATAAAAAAATAGTCGACGATTTCGATAACAGCGCCCATGGAAAGAAAGGCTCCAGAACCAAAGATAAAGGTGATTTACCGGTGTGCAAGGACTGTCATAACAACAAGCCGTATCACGCCAGTGTCGCCGAACGGGTGGGCGCGAAGGAATTTATGAATGTGTGCCTGCAGTGTCATCAGTCTGAAGATTTTGTGTATCGTTTTTACGAGCACATAATTTACCGAACCTCGAAAAGAAGGCCTTCGAAAGAAGTCATTAAACTTTGCAGCACCTGTCATGCAGACCAGGCGCTGATGACTAAACACGACCTGGAAGCCGTTATCGGTTTCGGCTCGACCTTCCATGCCAAGGCCATATCCTACGGAAACGAGGAAGTGGCGAACTGTTTGAGTTGTCACGCGCCATACCAGCTGGGATTTTCACCTCACAGAATAAGCTCTCACAGGAACGAAAGCTCGCCGGTAAATGCTGAGAATAAAATTAAAACCTGCCGTCAATCCGGGTGCCATACAGAAGCGGGTGAAGAGTTCGCCGCTGGAGGCAGAGTGCATCCATCTCCAGGCATGGTTCGCATTCTGGCCGGTGTCGGCACTGTAAATATCGCTGAAGATGAACTTGATAGTGATACCGTTTTCCAGGCAAAGGTAGTCGGCTGGATCCAGCTCTTCTACAAAGTGCTGATAGTTGTTGTTGTGGGCGGACTGGCATTGCACCGGATCCTGGATCTCTATGCATCAATGCGTGAACGACGATTGGGAGGGCATTAGCGTAATGAACAATCCCGCAAGGAGCACGAGACAATTTATCAGGCTCACCCGGAGCCAGAGAATGCAACATGCCGTTCTGTTTATTTCTACCGGGTTGCTGATTATTACCGGATTCATGCTTCAGGCCGATCAATGGTTTATCGATATTTTCGGCGCTGCCAGTGAACCCATATTCTGGTTACGTGGCTGGATTCATCGCATCTCGGGGGTACTGGTGACGGCCGTCTGCATCTATCACCTGATCTATGTTGCGGTGAGCCGGGAAGGCCGCAGCTGGTTCGTAGATATGCTGCCCCGAATCAGGGATCTCACCGACGCCTGGGAGAACGTCCTGTATATGCTGGGTTTCCGGAAAAACAGGCCGAAAATGGACCGCTTTTACTATCTGGAGAAACTGGAGTACTGGTCAGTTTATTTCGGCATGCTCATTATCATAATCACTGGTTTCATGATGTGGACCGAGCAGCTCTGGCCCAAGTTCTACCTGGATGTCGCGGATGCGTTTCACCTGGGGGAGGCGACATTGGCTACGCTGGCCATCATAGTCGGGCACATTTTTTCCGTACACTACAATCCTCATGTGTATCCGATGAACCGGGCCTTTATCGACGGTATGATTTCAGAGAACCTGATGAAGGAAGAACACCGACTGTGGTATGAGCGGGTGGTGGAGGATTCCGGTGGGCCTGAAAAGGAGGCGGATCGCAATGCATGACGCAGGCGCCGGACAGATCCTGAAACGGCTCGCCGTTGATGTGCTCATGGCTTTGGTATTTGTTTCACTGCTCGGTATTGCGCTCTGGGTATTCTGGGTATATTTCTTCCGGGGGCCCGTAGACATCGAAACCAGGGGCTTCGTATCAAGAACGCTGCGGGACGAGCCCGCGCAACCTTCACAGGTGGAAAGGTATACCTTGAGACACTTTCACAGTCTGAATGAGGTGGTGCTGGAAGGGATAAAGTCTGAATCATTGTGTGTGAAGTGTCATGGCGACTATGCCCACTCAAAGGAAAAGAAGGTTCGATCTTTTTTCAACGCGCATTCGTGGTTCATGGCTTGTGAAGTGTGCCATTTGAAAGCGGAAGATAAGGATGATGTTGTCTTCCGCTGGCTCACCTACGATACCGGAGAAGAGCTGACAGAACTTAAAGGACAGGCAGGCAGCTATGGAGCGATGATTGTTCCCATAAGGCTGGAAGAAGGTATCGTGAAACGGTTTGACGAATCCGACGACAAAGAATTCATCGAGGAATTTATCCGACTGGAGGAGCATCTGGCCGACTATCAAAAGGAGTTATCCCAGGAAAGGATCCACAAAATACTTTCGGAAAATCCCGCGAATTGTGACGAGTGCCATACCTCGAATGGCCTTTTGAATTTTGAGGAACTGCTGTACTCGCCGCACATGGCGAAGCATCTGGAATCCCTTGATATGGGCGCAATGACCAAGACCTATGAACAATTCCATCTGCCCGCCATACTGAATCCGAAGTAGAAGTATCTGGAGCATGGATCTGTTTCGGTGTGAATCCATTATGTTGAAGAGCCTCCGGGTGCCCGTAATCATGGATCAGTTCACCCGGCACATCATCGGCTTTGGCGTCCATGCCGATGGTGTTGTCACCTGTCGGTTAGTAAATTCCAACCCACTTATCTTCCGGGTTACCGAAGGATCTCCGACCGCCTGGTTGATAGCGCCACCCTAAAATCACTATTAGCTATTGATTTAATTTGATAATTATGATTTTTAGTGCCGCAATAATTTGCGCCTGTATGGCGTTTGGTACGTTATAAATGACATTTAATTGACATATATCAATGTTTCAATGATGCAACTCTGTCCAAATCGGTATAAAGTCATAAACACAGGCAAAACAGAGGTTGGTACCCAGGCGATATTATGGCTCAACCTGTTGTTTCAACTAGACTTAAAAAATAACGGCGAAGATATCATCAATTCACACAATTAGTTGTTAATTGCCCGGAGGTACAAAAAAATGAAACAAATTAGTAAAAAACTGCTCCACACGCCCGGTGCTCTGTTGGTTGCATTTGGGTTCTTAGGTGGCCAGGCCATTGCAGGTACCATTGTCGGTACCGCTCACGATTTTTCCGCCAGTGGCTTTTCGGGGGGGGAGATCTGTGTGGTCTGCCATACCCCGCACAATGCAGACACCACAGTTAGCGAAGCGCCGCTGTGGAACCATGAGACCACCACGCAGACTTTTGCCATGTACAGCAGCCCGACGCTGGACGCGGCCCAGGATGCTCAGCCCACCGGTTCGTCGAAGCTCTGCCTGTCCTGCCACGACGGCGCGACTGCATTGGATGCCTTTGGCGGCAATGTGGGCAGTTTCTTCATGACCGGCCCTGCAGCCGTGGGTCGTAATGACGACCTGACGGATGATCACCCGATCTCGATCACCTACGACAGTGCATTGGCTACCACCGATCCCGGCATGCTCGATCCAACCCAGGAGACGGTAACCATTGGTGCGGGCGGCGACAAAACCCGAACCGGGTTGGTCAGTGACCTGATGACGCCGGCGGCCAAAGTCCAGTGTTCGTCCTGCCATGACGTACACAACAACTTTGTGGTTCCGGGAACCAATGGCGACCCCTTCCTGCTGGTAACCAAGGCCGGTAGCGAAATCTGCCTCACTTGCCATAACAAGTAGGTCTATAATATCCCCACCCCACTGGATGGCCGGTGGGGTGGGGCAAAAGGTCCCGTAAAGCAAAAATAATACAGCTCCGGATTTTTTATGCCCACCTGTTCGCGTCGCACTAGCACCGCACGTAATCATTGGACCAACGCCGTTCTTGCCCTGGCGCTGCTGAGCGGCTGTGCCGGCACCCCCAAGCCGGATGAATCAGGTGCCTTGTTCTACCCTCCTCCACCCGATCTGCCGCGCCTCCAGTACCTCGCCCGTTTTTCTACACCCAGCGACGTAGAAGCCGAGGGCATGGGCTTCAGGGATTTCATTGTCGGTAAAGATACGCTGGGCGATCACCTGGTCCGCAAGCCCTATGGCGTGGCGCTGCACGATGGCAAAATCTACGTCGCCGATACCCGTAACAACGGTTATGCCATCTTCGACCTGAAACAGGAACGCGTGGACCTGGTACAGGGCTCTGCCGGCGGCGCGATGAAAAAGCCCATCAATATCACCGTTGAAACAGATGGCACAAAATATGTGACCGACACCGACCGTAACCAGATCCTGGTTTTCGACGCACAGGATAAATTTGTGCGCGCCTATGGAACTCCGGATCAGTTCAAGCCCATTGATGTACTGGTGGTGGGCGACAGGCTGTACGTGTCAGACCTGTACAACCATCAGATCCAGGTGTTGGATAAAGCCAGTGGAAAAACCCTGTTCAGTTTCGGCAATGCCGGATCCGGCGAGCAGGAACTGTTTCAACCGACCAGCCTGGCACTGGGGCCCGACCAGGCACTGTATATCAGTGATTCCGGCAACTTTCGCATCCAGAAATACTCACTGGACGGGAAATTCATGCGCAGCTACGGCAAAATAGGGGATGCCGTGGGGCATTTCGCGCGCCCCAAGGGTATCGCGGTCGATCGCGAAGGTCGGATATATATTGTGGATGCCGCTTTTGAAAATATACAGACCCTGAAAAATGACGGCACGCCCTTGATGTTTTTCGGTCAACCGGGTGACAAACGTGGCAACATAAATTTGCCGACGGACATTATTATCGATTACGACAACCTCGAGTACTTCCAGCGCTACGCGGAACCTGGTTTCAAGCTGGAATACGTCGTCCTGGTCGCGAGCCAGTTCGGAATAAACAAGGTCGTCGCGTTTGGTTTTGGGAAGATGGAAGGAATGGACTATGCAGTCCCCCAATCCGGTGATACGCAAGACCGCAAATAAGCTATCAGGGGCTACTGCGCGAGGCTGAAATGACTGCACCAGGAACTTTTTCATATTCGCAGCGAAGCAGGGGCTGCAAAGCAGCCCGTGCCGCCACAAAGAGAGCAACAGAGAATGTGGGTTGTGCGTTCTTATGTAAAGAGTATGACAAACGCTCTCCAGCCTGCCCGGACCGCACTCAGCTGCGGGCTGGGTCTGCTGGCGGCTCTACCCGCGCTTTGCGTTGCGCAAGTTGCTGACATTACGCCGTTCAATCTGACCGGTGTCGAAGGCAACCTGTCGGCCCGCTATAACCTCGATGACTACGAACAGACTTCGGCGGGCGGAGATAAAACCTACCAGACACGCCCCGCTTTCGAGGAGGAGATCTTTGTCCTGACCCACAGCTATGCATACCACCCGAGTTTTCTCAATATGGATCTGGGTGGCGGCCTGCTGTTCGTACAACAGGATTTTGACTCCGACCAGGGAAAGAACAGCAACGATGAATCGCTGTACAATCTGACGGCTCACCTCAATTTTCTGGAAGAGAAACCCTATCCGTTCAGGTTGTTCTATGACCGCACCAATCCGTCGGTCACTACCAGTCTGGCCGGGCGTTTTCTGGTGGAAAACACCCGCTATGGCATGAATGCCGCCTTACTGGAGCCGGTTTCCCCGGTATCGCTCAATGTGGAAGCGTTTCGCTTTGAAAGCAACGGTTCCGGCTTCGGGACCACCATCGACCAGACCACCGACCAGGCTGCCATCCGGGCTTCAAGAGCCTACGGTGATGGCCATAATATCAGGGCGTCCTATCTCTGGACCGAAGCCGACTCACAGAGCGGCAGCCCGGGATTACCGATTCAGCAAACGGTGACCACCACTAAAACCACCGACGCCACCGCGCTGAATGTTTTCGGTGCAGATAACCAGGTAAGGCTGACCCAGCTGTTCACCTATACCAACCAGTCACTGGACCCGCAACAGTCCCCTTCCTCCGAACTTGACGATCTGCGCTACAGCTACGACATGCGCTGGACACATACCACTAAAACGCGATCCTTCTACCAGTACCGCCTGTTGAAAAGCGACCGCAGCGAGGTGAATACAACCAACCGGAACGCCAGAATCGGCGCTTCCTATGAACAGCAACAGGGTTGGCACGGTAACATTGACATTCACGGCGAGAAGGAGGACCAGGACACCACGAATTTTGACCGAAAGGTCTATGGGTCGCAGGGAGCAGTCGGTTACGAAAAGAAAATTCCGCATGGTTCCATGCAGTTGGGTTCTACCATGCGCTTCGATCAGACAGACCAATCCACGGGTGGTGCCGGTATCGTCCAGGTTTTCGACGAAAACGTGACCCTGGTCGGGACCACACCGGTGGCTTTACAAAACGACTTTGTCGTAGTCAGTACTATTGTTGTGACCAACCAGCCCAACACCCAGACCTTTATTGAAGGCCTGGATTACGATGTCCGGGTCATAGGTTCCGTCACCGAGATTCAGCGGCTGATCGGCGGCAACATTGTTGACGGTCAAACGGTGCTGGTCGACTACGACTACCAATCGGCTGGCGATGTGAAGTTCAACTCCTTCAACCAGAACTATTTCAGCAACTTCAAACTATTCAGGTTCCACGATTTTTTCGCCCGCTACCGCAGATTGGACCAGTCGGTGAAAAGCGGCCAACCCGCCACACCCCTCAATGACATTGAAAACATCCTGCTGGGGGCGCGCGTCGAATACCCCCTGTTGAACGGCTGGCTGGTCGGTGGTGAGGCGAACTACGAAAACCAGGACGAAGATATATCACCCTTTACCCGCAAACTGTTCAAGACCCATGTCGAAGCCACGCTGCCACTCGCAACACGGCTGCGGGTAACGGGACGACGCGAATTCGTGGATAATGAAAATTCGCCGGAAGATGTTGATATAAGCCAGGTTATTGCACGCTTGTCTTCACGCCCCTGGCTGCGTACCGTTGTCAGCGCCGAGGGTGACTATGAGAAGGATACCGGCGGCACCCAGAACCGGCGGCGCCGGGCTTTGACCCTGGGCCTGGTCTGGCGCTACCGCAGGCTGCAATTTACGGTGCGCGGTGAACATATCAATGACAAGCAGGGCCAGGTAACGCAGAAGAACAATAAAGTAAGGGCACAATTGATACGGCGGTTCTGATGACTAGACAACGCATACTCCAGTTCACCTTACTGAACCTGATCAGCGCAGGCTTCATCCTGAACGGCTGTACACCGGCGCGAAGCACTGCACCCGTAGTGCAAACCGAGCGGGTCTGGCCCGAGCCCCCGGCCCAACCACGCATCCACTATGAAAAAAGTGTTTACGGCGCGGAAGACCTGGGTATCAAAAAATCCTTCTGGAAGCGGCTGGGCGAATTCATCACTGGCCCTTCCAGCACGCGTCTGATTCGGCCCATGGCGGTTGTCGTGGATAGTCGCAATGAATTAATCTACGTCGCTGACCCCGGCGCCAGGGGAATCCATCGTTTCAATCTGCGCAGCTCCAGCTACAAACTCCTGCACCGCGAAGACAATCTGCCGCTACCCTCACCAACAAGTATGGCACTCGGACCGGGCGACCAGGTGTTCATCACGGATTCGGGCCTCGGCCAATTGTTCGTGGCAACACCCGAGGCGAACTTCCTGTCTCCCGTCGAACTGGAGCTTGAACTGGAACAACCCACCGGTGTGCTTTTTGAGCAGGCGACGGGGTATCTGTATATCGTGGACACGGCAGCACACGCGATCAAAGTATACTCGGGATCGGGTGCCTTTATCCGGAAGTTTGGACGGCGCGGCAGCGGCCCGGGTGAATTCAATTTTCCGACCGCGCTGTGGCAGGACCGACAAGGCCAGCTGCTGGTCAGTGACTCGCTTAACTTCCGTGTGCAGCGGCTCAATACCCACGGACAGTTTCTCGACCAGTTCGGCCAGCTGGGTGATGCCAGCGGTGACCTTTCGCGGCCCAAAGGCGTTGCCACGGACCGTTCCGGGCATATCTATGTCGTTGACTCGGTGTTTCACGCCTTCCAGATTTTCGATGCCAGGGGCGAACTGTTACTGATATTGGGTTCGCAAGGCCATGACGCCGGCGAATTCTGGCTGCCCACCGGCATTTTTATCGCACCGGACGACAGTATTTACGTTTCCGACTCGCACAACCAGCGTGTCCAGATTTTCCGCTACATCGGGGGTGAACCATGAAGTTGTTGACATGGGCAGGGTTGGCAGCGGTGCTGTTGATGACGGGCAATGCCGTCTATGCAGCGGTTGCCGATACCAAACATAACCTGTCGATATCAGGGCCGGGCACAATCAGGGCCAGCAGCGAAACCCAGATCTGTATCTTTTGCCATACCCCGCACAATTCTTCGGCTTCTGCACCCTTGTGGAACCGGCGTGACCCGGGCAGCACCTATATCCCCTACTCCAGCACCACGGCGATCGCCAATCCCGGGCAGCCCACCGGCGCATCGATTCTGTGTCTGAGCTGCCACGACGGCACCATAGCACTGGGCGAGGTACTCAGCCGTCCGGCGGATATCGTCATGGCCGGCGGTATCACCACTCTGCCTCCGGGTGATACTCAACTGGGAACAGACCTGTCCGACGACCACCCGATCTCGTTCGACTATACGACCAGCATCACCAGCGGCGGTGAATACGTGGACCCTACCTCGCTAACCGGCACAGTCCGTCTGGATGCCAGCGGTCAGATGCAGTGCACCAGTTGCCACGAACCACACGACAACACCTGGGGCAAGTTCCTGGTCAAGTCTGCGCGTGCCTCGGGCCTGTGCACCACCTGCCATCTCAAGGACGGCTGGATACAATCTCCGCACAACCTGTCCGGCGCCACCTGGAACGGGCAGACGCCCGACCCATGGGCGGCCACCGACTGGAGCAACGTGGCCGACAACGGCTGCCAGAACTGCCATCGGCCACATACTGCGGGAAGCCGCGAGCGCCTGTTGAACCACCTGGTCGAGGAGGACAATTGCGGCGCCTGTCATAATGGAAACGTGGCCAGCGAAGATGTCATGTCCGTCTTCAACCAGTTCTCCAATCACCCGCTTGGCGACACCCTGGAGGTACATGATCCGGCGGAACCTAATGTCGTCACCAACCGCCATGTGGAATGCGCCGACTGCCACGACCCACATGCCGCACGTGCAGGCTCCGATGCCGTCACGGGTCCGCTACTCGGGGTACGCGGTGTCGATATTAACGGCATCGATGTCGACCCCATTTTGGAGACTTACCAGCTATGCTTCCGCTGTCACGGTGACAGTACAGGTAAACCTCCGGCGCCCACGCCACGCCAGATCGAACAGACCAACACGCGCCTGGAGTTCGGCCAGTCCAACCCGTCTTTCCACCCGGTCGCGGGCCCGGGACGCAATCCCGATGTGCCCAGCCTGATCTCGCCGCTGACCCCGGCCAGCACCATCGGCTGTACCGATTGTCATAACAGCAATGCCGCACCCTCAGCCGGCGGTACCGGCCCTGAGGGCCCGCACGGCTCGGCTTTCGAACCCATCCTGGCGCGGCAATACCGGACCCTCGACAACACACCGGAGGGTTCTTCCAACTACGCCCTGTGCTACAGCTGCCACGACCGCGACAGTATCCTGGGCGATCAGAGTTTCAGCCTGCACAACAAACATATTGTCGAAGAAAGAGCCCCCTGCAATGTATGCCACGACCCGCACGGCATCAGTGATACCCAGGGCAACAGTATCAACAATACCCACCTGATCAACTTCGACATCTCGGTGGTCTCCGCCATGGGAATGGGTGGCATGGGCGGTGGCGGTGGCGGCCCCGTATTCACCGATAACGGCCGCTTCGCCGGCAGTTGCACCCTTAGCTGTCACGGTCAGCAGCATATGAATTTCTCCTATCCGGGGGGCGGCGGTTTGGGCGGTGGCGGTGGCGGTGGCGGTGGCGGTGGCGGCGGCGGTGGCGGTG
>Ga0316191_10000259_pt1 | contig 32748 bp, 28 predicted proteins | sample Eddworburr2cm_MG_FD_204928 | JGI IMG/M metagenome (GOLD analysis project Ga0316191, IMG submission 204928) | Coastal sediment microbial communities from Maine, United States - Eddy worm burrow 2 cm | ecosystem: Environmental > Aquatic > Marine > Coastal > Sediment | place: USA: Maine...
TGAGGTTGTTGTCGAAGAGGTTGTAAAAGCCGCGGCAGGCCGTGTGCCGGTGATCGCAGGCGCAGGGTCCAACAATACGCTGGAAGCAATCCGTCTGGTCCGTCACGCACAGTCTGTTGGCGCGGATGCAGCACTGGTTGTCACGCCCTATTATAATAAGCCGACACAATCGGGTTTGATTGCCCATTTCACAGCGCTGCATGACTGCGCTGAATTGCCGATCATCATCTATAATATCCCCGGCCGGTCTGTGGTCGATATGACGCCCGAAACGATGGGCAAGCTGGCCGAGTTACCCAGAATTGTTGGCGTGAAAGATGCGACCGGCGATCTGGCGCGTGTCAGTGATCAGCGCCTGACGTGTGGTGCTGACTTTGTCCAGTTGTCGGGTGAGGACGCAACCGCGCACGGGTTTAACGCCCAAGGCGGCGTGGGCTGTATTTCGGTGACGGCAAATGTCGCGCCAAAGCTGTTGAGCCAGATGCAGGCGGCATGCCTTGCAGGGGATTATGTAACAGCGCTGGATATTCAGGATCGGTTGATGCCGCTGCACAAGGCTGTCTTTACCGAGCCAGGTCTGGTGGGCGTGAAATACGCGATGTCACAGCTTGGTCTTTGTTCAGAGGAAGTGCGGCTTCCCCTGACCGCCCTTTCTGACGGGACACGACAGCTTGTCGATGCAGGTCTGCGACACGCAGGCCTGATGAATTAAACAGCTCCGGGCAGGATTTTTATCCTGCCCGTCCGTCGGATCGTTCAGCTACTACCTTTTGCCATAGTAAAGGCCCACCACATGTTCGGCTTCGGCAAAGAAAAGCCACCGCGCCGTTAAAACGCCCGCGATGTGGCTTGCCAATGCCAGTACAGCAAGAAAGTGCGAAAAGGGCAGGAGCAGCAAAACCACGGGCACAACAACCATCAGACCCAAAGAGATGATGCGCAGTTTTTGTGCATGTTTGCGTCCGATTTCATGGACGAATTCCTTTAAAAGATAATTCGTGCCGGTATGCGGCGGCTCGAAGGCGCGCACGGCCCCTCTGTCGCCAAGACCTGTCGCTGTAGCAAGTGTGGTGCCGGACGCGGCAAACGCCTTGTCCCCGCGTATCCAGACCAGAGCCTGCACACCGCCCGCCACAAGCAACAAGATCATTGCGATCTGCACCTGACCGGCCAGCAGTGCACCGCCTGCCAGTGAAATGGACAGGAAGTTTGCTGGCGTGAGCGGCATGTTCCAGCGCGGAATTGTCTTGAGTTGTGTGTAGATCATGGATGTGGTGAACACTGTCAAAACCGAGAAAATGGCACCAATCAAGCCCAGTAGCTGAAAGCGGGTGTCCAGAAAGACCAAACCAGCCCCATAAATTGCCATAACCACCAGTGCACCGACAGCGCACCACGCTTCACGGCTCAGCCAGCTTGACCGCCACTGGCTAAAAGCCTTTATCGCGCGTTCCGGTCGCCCTAGGTGGAAAGTCGATGCGAGCAAACCGCCGACGGCCATCACATAGGCAATTGCAAGGAATGCGAAGGCAGTCCAGCCCGTGACGTCAGGTGCGCCAAGGCCCAGCCATGTGAGCAGACCAAAGCCAAGGCCGCTGAACGTCGTGAAAAAGATAACGGAAGGTGCCGGGTGCATCAGAGTTTCTCCAGCGTTTTGTCGAGCCAGCTCAAAAACCCTTTGGGTTCTTCGGCGACAGGCGCGAGGAAAGGTGCGAGTATGTCGAATTCTTCGTCGGTTTGTGTGGCCAGCGTGTCTTTGGCACGGGGAGGCAGGTATTTGTTGACGGGTTTTGTGCCCTGTTCTGGCATCAGGTCCATCCCACCGCGTTCTGCGACCAGCTTGCTGACGTCACTATCGGGGTCACCCAGATCGCCAAAGTGTCGGGCATTTGACGGGCATGTACGTACGCAAGCGGGCTGTCGGTCTTCTTCGGGCAGGTTTTCGTTGTAGATGCGGTCTACACAGAGCGTGCATTTCTTCATCACGCCTTCAGCCTGATCCAGTTCGCGTGCACCGTAGGGACACGCCCATGCGCACAAGCCACAGCCGATGCAGTCGCTTTCGTTGACAAGCACGATGCCGTCTTCGACACGTTTGTAACTTGCACCGGTCGGGCAGACGGTCACGCAGGGTGCATCCTCGCAGTGCAGGCAGGATTTGGGAAAATGGATAAGTTGTGCCGCCCCGTCATCGGGTTGTACCTCATAGGAGTGCACACGGTTCAGGAATGTCCCGCTGTTGTCGGCGCCATATGCGTTCTGGTCCGAGAGCGGCGCGCCGTAGTTTTCGGTGTTCCAGCCCTTGCAGGAGATCACACAGGCATGACAGCCGACACAGGTGTCCAGATCAATGACGAGGCCCAGTTTGCGGTCGGTTGATTGGGGGAGTTGCGTCATTGGCCGTTTCCTTGTGCTGAAGGCGAACCGCTGGGGCGCTGCCCCAGACCCCGGAGTTTAAGTGGCAAGATGAAAGAGCGCGTCATGATCCGACCTTCCACGTAAGGTTCTTGGGGCCATGGCCCACGGGCGATTTAATGGGGCCGAATGCGGGTTGGGATTCGTCCGGGGCGGAGGCTTTTTCGATCCTGACTTTCAGGTCAAACCATGCGGCCTGGCCGGTGATTGGATCAGAGTTGGACCAACGCAATCCGTCACCTTTGGGTGGCAGCAGTTCGTGGATCAAGTGGTTGAGCAGAAAGCCACGTGTGGCTTCGGGGGCGTTTTCTTCAAGCGCCCATGCGCCTTTGCGCTTGCCGATGGCGTTCCAAGTCCAGACGGTGTTTCCGTTCAGGGCTGCCATTTCCAGGACTGGTACGGTGATCTCTCCGTGGGGGGAGGTTACTTTGGCCCAATCGCCGTCGGTCAGGTCGTTTTCTTGCATGAGTTTTGTGGGCAGGTACAGCGGATTGTGTCCGTGTAACTGGCGCAGCCATGCGTTTTGCGAGCCCCAAGAGTGGTACATCGCCATGGGTCGCTGGGTAAGCGCCGTCACAGGGAATTCGGCCGCGTGATTTTCTTCTTCGGATGAATACCAGATCGGAAGAGGCGACATCGTTGTTTTGATACGGTCGCGCAGGTGTTCGGGTGGCTGACGGTCACCGTGACCTTCTGCCGCCAGTTGGAATTTCCGCATAGGTTCTGCGTACAGCGAGAACAGATAGGGCTGGGGGCTGTCGTAAATGCCCATACCCACAGCCCAGTCCTGATAAGCTGCGTTCCAGGGTTTGTAATAGTTTGCGCCCGCGGGGATGTGTTCAACGAAGAAGCCACCGTTTTCGATATATCGGTCAAGCTGTTTGGGGTTCACTTCACCTCGGCCGGATTTGTCACCGTTTTCACCACGGAAACCTGCGAGCGGGCCGATCCCTGGCTTGCGCTGGTGGTTGACGATGTAGTCGCCGTAGTCGGCGTATTTCTGGCTGCCGTCTTCGTTGACAAACCCGGGCAGTGCCAGTCTTGCACCGAGTTCGCACAGCATGGATTGGAAACCTTTGACATCTCTGTCAGGTTCGATCACCGGCCACCGGATTGCATCGGCAGCAGCGTCGGCTTCGCAGATCGGACGATCCAGCAGCGAGATGCAGTCATGACGCTCAAGATATGTAGTGTCTGGCAGAATAAGATCGGCATAGGCCACCATTTCAGAACTGTAGGCATCTGAATAGATGATCTTGGGGATGACATATTCACCGCTTTCGTCTTTGTCAGTCAGCATGTCGATCACGCCGCGTGTGTTCATTGACGAGTTCCACGACATGTTCGCCATATACATGAACAATACGTCAATTTTATAAGGATCGCCGGCATAGGCGTTAGAGATCACCATATGCATCAGCCCATGCGCTGACATCGGGTTTTCCCAAGTGAAGGCCTTGTCGATACGGGCCGGGCTGCCGTCTTCCTTGAGTGCCAGATCATCTGGGCCATGCACGAACCCTAAATGTGGGCCATCCAGCGGCGCGCCCGGCGTCACTTTGCAGTGCGGTTTGGGATGTGCTGTCGCTGGTTTGGGGTAGGGGGGTTTGAACCGGAAGCCACCCGGCACCTCGACCGTGCCTAGAATGATCTGCAGGGTGTGCAATGCGCGGCATGTCTGAAAGCCGTTGGCGTGCGCAGAGATACCACGCATTGCGTGGAAGGACACGGGGCGACCCGTCATTTTGCTATGTTTTGTGCCCCTGAAATCGGTCCATTCCTGATCTAGTTCAAAGGCTTCGTCAAAGGCTGTACGTGCCAGTTCTGCTGCCAGCGTGCGAATGCGCTTAGCCGAAATACCGCAGCGTTCTGCCACTTGCTCGGGCGCGTATTGCGCGTCGAGATACATTTCTGCCATATGGTGGAACACAGGGCGGTGCGTTTGGCCGTCTTTTTCGAAGGTTGCGGACAGATCCGGTTGAACGCCTGGTTTGTCAAACGGCGTCAGTTTGCCTGTGGCGCGATCTACGACAAGCTCTTTGCCATTTTCATCGCGCATAAGCAGACCATGGTCGGCCGCACCAGGGTTGTTGATGACCAGAACGGGTGCATTTGTGTATTGAGCGAGATAGTGCAGGTCCATCCGGCCGGCTTTCATCAGGCAGTGGATCATCGACAGGATGAACAACCCGTCTGTCCCGGGCGTGATGCCGACCCACTCATCGGCCACCGCGTTGTAGCCGGTGCGAATAGGGTTCACCCCGATCACGCGGGCGCCGCGTTTTTTGATTTTGCCGATGCCCATTTTGATGGGGTTGCTGTCGTGATCTTCGGCGACACCAAAAAGCATAAATAGTTTGGTATAATCCCAGTCGGGTTGCCCGAATTCCCAAAATGCGCCGCCCATAGTGTAGATGCCGCCAGCAGCCATATTGACCGAGCAGAAGCCGCCGTGTGCCGCGTAGTTGGGCGTGCCGAAGTTTTGCGCCCAGAAGGATGTAAAGGATTGCGATTGATCGCGGCCTGTAAAAAACGCCAGTTTTTCGGGGTTATTTTTGCGAACGGGCGCAAGCCAGTCCGTGGCAATTTGCAGCGCCTCATCCCACTCGATCTCTTCAAATTCGCCCGCGCCACGTTTGCCCACGCGTTTTAGCGGTTTGCGCAATCGCGATGGTGCGTTTACCTGCATGATGCCAGCGGACCCTTTGGCGCAAAGCACCCCTTGGTTCACGGGGTGGTCGCGGTTGCCCTCGATGTAGGCGACCTTACCTTCCTTCATGTGGACGTTGATCCCGCAGCGGCAGGCACACATATAGCAAGTTGTCTTTCGGATCTCGTCGGACACCTTCGGGCTCAGATCGATCTTGGGCTGGTTCATGGTGTGCTCCTATGGGTTCAGGCGAAGGCCTGCAGGACGGTAACGGCGATCATATTCGTGACGTCTTCGGCCACGCAACCGCGAGACAGATCGTTTGCAGGTTTGGCGAGGCCTTGAAGGACGGGGCCGATGGCTTCGCACCCGCCGATACGCTGCGCGATTTTGTACCCGATGTTACCAGCGTCGAGATTGGGAAAAATCATGACATTGGCATGACCCGCCACAGGCGAGCCCGGGGCCTTGGTTGCGGCGACGGACGGTACGAAGGCCGCATCGAATTGCAACTCTCCGTCTGCTTTCAGGTCGGGGTGGCGCGTTTTTAGAAGCGCCACTGCATCCGTGACCTTTGTTACTTTTTCGTGTCGTGCGCTGCCCATGGTTGAAAACGACAGAAGTGCAACGTGCGGCTCGATCGCCAGAAGCTGCGCGCAAGAGGCAGCAGAGGTCACTGCGATTGCGGCAAGCTCTTCTGATGTCGGATCAATGACAAGGCCACTGTCGCCAAAGATCATGGCAGCGCGACCAGAGGGGTGATTTTCCGGTAAGGCCATAATGAAAAAACTGGAGACTAAAGGGGCGTCTTTGGCCTTGCCAATGATTTGCAGCGCCGCGCGTACTGTATCGGATGTCGTCGCGACCGCACCGCCAACAGTGCCGTCAGCGCGCCCCATACGCACCATCATTGCCGAAAAGATCAACGGATCGTGTGCTTGCTGCTCTGCGATCTCTGCAGTTACACCTTTGTGTTTGCGTAACTCATAATATGTTGCGGCTGCTTCTGCTGTGAATTTTGAGGTCGCGGGATCGGCGATCGTGATCGCGGGGTTGTTCGGCGAACCCGCGACAACCAGTGCCGCTGCGACCTCATCTTCCTGACCCACCAGTGTTACACGTGCGATGCCTGACCTGACTGCGGCGACAGCGCCCGCAACGACGCGCGGGTCGCTGCCTTCGCTTAGTACGATGTGCGCAGGCCGTGCGGCGGCGCGATCCCTAAGATCGCGCAGCACGGTCACGGCCTATGCCTTTGCTTGTTATGGATGCTGCGCTGCACCCCTGTCTCAGACGGTCTGAGGCCGCATGTCGTCTTTGCTGATCCCAGCAACTTCGACAGGCTTCTTCATTGCGTCACGACGGAAGGGGTCACCAAGCTCTTGGTTAATCATGGCCTCAATCAGCGTGGTTATACCGTTTTCCATTTGGTCTTTGATGGCTTGGTTCAGCGCATCTGTCAGCTCGTCCATGGTGCGGGCGACAACACCCTTGAGACCGCAAGCATTCGCGATACCGGAGTAAGACACTTCCTCATCCAGTTCGGTGCCGACAAAGTTATCTTCGAACCAAAGCGTCGAGTTACGCTTTTCCGCGCCCCACTGATAGTTACGGAAGACGATCTGCGTGATTGCAGGCCAGTCGCCGCGACCAATGGCTGTCAGTTCGTTGACCGCGATGCCAAAGGCGCCGTCGCCTGCGAAACCTACGACAGGTACATCAGGCTGGCCGATTTTCGCGCCGACGATGGCAGGCAAACCGTAACCGCAGGGGCCAAACAGACCCGGTGCAAGATACTTGCGACCCTCTTCGAACGCGGGGTAGGCGTTACCGATGGCGCAGTTGTTGCCGATGTCGGAGGAGATAATCGCCTCTGTTGGCAGCGCGGATTGAATCGCACGCCATGCCATACGGGGGCTCATCCAGTCTGGCTTGGCTGCACGTGCACGCACGTTCCAGTCTGTACCGGGATCGTCTTGCTCGTGGGTGAGCGAGGTAAGTTCTTGCGCCCATGCGGATTTGGTTTGTGCGATCTTGGCTTTGCGGTCTGCGCGCCCTTCGTCGCCGGCGGTATCGCTCAGCTGGGATGTAATACCTTTGGCAACCTTGGCTGCGTCACCAACGATGCCCACGGTTACTTTCTTGGTCAGGCCGATACGGTCGGGGTTAATGTCGACCTGAATGATGGTCGCATCTGCGGGCCAGTATTCGATGCCGTAGCCCGGCAACGTGGAGAACGGGTTAAGGCGCGTGCCAAGACACAGCACAACATCAGCGTCCTTGATCAGCTGCATGCCCGCCTTGGAGCCGTTGTACCCGAGTGGACCGGCAAACAGCGGGTGGTTGCCGGGGAAGGCGTCGTTGTGCTGATAGCCAACACATACTGGCGCATCCAGGCGTTCGGCCAGCAGGCGGGAAGCTTCGATGCCACCCTTGGACAACACAACGCCCGCGCCGTTCAGGATGACAGGGTTTTTCGCGTTGGACAGGATCTCAGCGGCCTTCGCGACAGAGTTTTCACCGCCGGGAGAAACTTCAAATTCGATCGGCTCAGGGATCTCGATATCAACAATCTGTGTCCAGAAATCCCGAGGGATGTTGATCTGCGCCGGTCCGGACAAACGCTTGGCCTTTGCGATCACGCGTGTCAGCGTTTCCGCGACGCGGGTTGGATCGCGGACTTCTTCCTGATAGGCAACCATGTCTTCGAACAGTTTCATCTGTTCGACTTCCTGAAAGCCACCCTGTCCGATTGTCTTGTTTGCAGCCTGGGGTGTTACCAGCAAAAGTGGCGTGTGGTTCCAGTATGCAGTTTTCACCGCGGTCACAAAATTGGTGATGCCGGGGCCGTTTTGCGCGATCATCATCGAAACTTTGCCGGTAGCGCGCGTGTAGCCGTCCGACATCATGCCAGCCGAGCCTTCGTGTGCGCAGTCCCAGAATTTGATCCCTGCGTCCGGGAAAATATCTGAAATAGGCATCATGGCCGAGCCGATGATTCCAAAGGCATGTTCGATGCCATGGGCCTGCAATGTCTTAACGAAAGCTTCTTCTGTGGTCATCTTCATGGGGGGTGCTCCTCCGGGGCTGTGCAAATAAGCGCGAATCTTGCTTACAGGTTAGGTAATGTATGCGCTTACATTCTGTTAGGTCCAGTTGTGTACTCGGGATGATGCCAATTGTGTCATGGCGTTGATTTCGGATGCGACCAATTCGACGCCTTTGGTGATGCGCGCTGCCGGAATCGATGAATAGGCCAGTCTGTAGTAGTGTCGTGGTTGCGCTGGACCTGCGAAAAACGCATGACCCGGTTCGATGAGAACGCCGCGGGATTGTAGCCGCCGCGTCAGGTCTTGTGTATCGACGCCTTCAGGCGCGCGCATCCAAAAAGAGGATCCGCCGTGCGCACCTTGTCCGGCAACGACAAGCCCGTTTTCTTTGATGGCTTGTGACATCACCTGACGACGGTCATGAAGCGTCGCGCCCATGCGTCGGATCAACGCGTCATGATGGCCCAGTGATAGGAAATAGGCGGCAGTGCGCTGCACGTGACCGGGCGGATGCCGCAACACGGACGCACGCAATGCGCGCGCCTCGCGGATAAAGGGTTCCGAGCCAACCAAATAGCCAAGTCTGAGGCCGGGAAAAAGCGACTTTGAAAAGCTTCCAACATAGATGACGCGCCCGTCTGTATCGAGACTTTTCAACGCCGGGGATGGGCTTTTCAAGAATGACATTTCGAATTCGTAGTCATCCTCAACGATCAACGCATCCATTTCAGCAGCGCGTTTCAGCAACTCGTGGCGGCGGTTCATCGGCATCGTGCCTGTGGTAGGGCACTGGTGGCTGGGCGTCGTGAAAATAACGTCTGTATCAGGTGGGATCGCATCAGGCGGCAGGCCGTCTGCATCCACGCGCACTGGTGTGACATGGCAACGGGACTGCGTCAGGATATCTCTCAGGGCATGATAGCAGGGGTCTTCCAGTGCAGCCTTGCGCCGTTGTGTCAACAGCACTTGTGTCGTTAGCCACAACGCATTCTGTGCGCCCAACGTTATAAGGATTTGTTCGGGACGGGCGGCGATGCCGCGACGTGGCAGCGTGTGACGGGCAATAAATTCTATGAGTTGCGGATCGTCTTGATCGTAGTAGTCGGTGGTCAGCGCAGTGAAGTCCTTTTGCCCCAAGGCTTTCAGCGCGCACAACCGCCAGTTCGCATGGTCAAAGAGTTCAGGGTCGGCTTGCCCGTAGATAAAAGGATACCGGTAGCTGCCCCAATCCGGCGGCTTGCGCACTGTGTCCCCGCCCGAAAATTTCTGCCCGATCGCGCGGTTCCAGTCGACAGCATCGGCACCAATAGGCGCAGGTTCAAAGGCAGGCGGTACAGGGGCATTGCCTGAAACGTAGTAGCCCGAGCGACCGCGTGACGTCAGATAGTCATTCGCCAAAAGCTCGGTATAGGCGATGGTTACGGTTATTCTGCTAACACCCAGATGTGCAGCCAGTCTGCGCGTCGAGGGTAATTTCTCACCACGTTCAAAGCGGCCCGATAAAATTCCTTGCGCGATCATCTGCTGGATCTGCGATTGCAGGGTGCCCTGCGCGTCAGGGTGCAAGAAAAATGTTTCTACTGGAAGAGCCATCGGAGCAGTATATACTGGACTTAGACTTGGAACAATCTGGTATTAAAATAGATTGTAAAAAGCCAATGCCATCCCCCCTCGGCTATTGGATTTACTAAGTTTTCATCTATTATTGAAACTATTGGTATCATTAATTGCTGGATTTGCAAGTAAAAAGGAATGATACGCAGTGCTGTTGCCAGCCCTTGGTAAACAAATATGGCCACTTTGATGTATGTCAGAGCGCGGGCAGATGCGACGAGCGATAATAAGGCGAGTTTAAAAGAGGAGCCGCCTGTGAAAGACGCTGTTGAAGAAGACCCCAAAGCCAAGCCTGCCAAAAAGAATTCGGATGCAGCGGTAGCCAAAAAGGCTGTGCCCGAGGAAAGCTCGCCTGCGTATTTTGATCTTACCGAATACCCTTACGCTGAAAAACTGGACCGCACGACCTACGAGGCCGAAAAGGCTGCGTTGCAGGTCGAATTGCTCAAGGTTCAGTTGTGGATACAAGAAACCGGCCAAAAAGTTGTGATGCTGTTCGAAGGGCGCGATGCTGCTGGCAAAGGTGGTACAATCAAGCGCTTCATGGAGCATTTGAATCCACGGGCCGCGCGGGTTGTTGCGTTGAATAAACCCACGGACGAAGAGCGCGGGCAATGGTATTTCCAGCGCTATGTCAAGCATTTGCCCACCCACGGAGAGATCGTTCTGTACGACCGCAGCTGGTACAACCGTGCAGGCGTTGAACGGGTCATGAACTTTTGCAGACCTGATGAATATCTTGAGTTTATGCGCCAGACACCCGAATTTGAACGGATGTTGACGCGCAGTGGTATCCATCTGCGCAAATACTGGTTCTCGGTTACCCAAGGTGAACAGCGGTCGCGTTTCGAGGCCCGCGAAACAGATCCGCTCAAAATGTGGAAGCTGTCGCCGATTGACCGCGCAAGTCTCGATAAATGGGATGATTACACCGAAGCCAAGGAAGCGATGTTCTTTTATACGGACACCAAAGACGCGCCCTGGACGGTGATCCGGTCAAACGACAAGAAACGGGCCCGCTTGAATTGTATGCGGCACTTCCTGTCCTCTTTTGATTACCCTGACCGCGATGAAGCTGTCGCAGGGCCACCTGATCCTCTGATTGTCAAATCTGCGGACCACGTGGTCAGCGGGGCCGACCACATTCTGGCCGCTTCGTTGCATCCTGAAACCAGAAGAACCTGAATATCTATCAAAAACGGAGACATTGATGACACATGTGCCACATGAACTGGCTGAAGAATTTCCCCACCTGCAGAAGGAAATCAGCGACCTGAAAGCTAAAGATAGTCATTTTGCACGGCTGTTTGACGAATATCATACGTTAAACCGTGCAATTCACCGCGCGGAAACAAACGTAGAGCCGACAGACGACTATCATATGCTGGAGATGCGCAAGCAGCGGCTCAAACTCAAAGACGAGATCGCCAGCTGTCTGGCTGTCGCGTAGGCTTATACCAAAGCAACGACAAGAAGGCCCCGAGTATCTCGGGGCTTTTTTCGTTTGAATGCCAGTTTTCTCTAGGAAACTGTGTCGCCGCTTGATAGATCGCTGAGTGAACTGTGCGGTACGCAGAGTTCTGTATGGAGACTTGATGTCTGTGACGGCCCATAATTGCTGACTATGGCTGCGTGAGAGCGCACCTTCCATGGTCAGAAAGATGACACCATAGATTGCACAATCTGTGGTGCCTTTTTTATTCCCAAATACTGAGTGCGTGGTGAAAGGGTATGATGCCCTTGCGGCCATGCATAAATGAAAGACCAGAACATTGACTGACAATACAGACATCAATCCGGCGACCATTGCCGATATTCCAAGACTGAAATCCATGATCTCGAATTCCGAACTTTTTGAGCCGGACGAGATCAGCTTCATGGAGAATATGATCGCCGATCATTTTGCACAAAGCGCGCCTGCGGAACAGTGGCTGCTTTCAGAGCATACGGCAGCCTATCTGGCACCCGAAGCGATGTCCGATGGCGCGTGGAACGTCTTGTTTATTGCGACTGTGTCCGAGGCACGTAGCCATGGGCATGGGGCGCGCATGATGAAAGCAATTGAAGATCGGTTGCGCGCGTCAGGCGCGCGTTTGCTGATCGTCGAAACATCAGGAACTGCGAGGTTCGAACGGACAAGAGCTTTTTATGCTCGCCTGAACTACCAGCAGTCCGGGCGGATCAGCGGGTACTTTGGCCCAGATGACGATAAGGTCATTTTTGCTAAAATGCTCTGACACGATGAGCGTAAAACCCAAGGCAAAGGCTCCAGCTTGGGCTGGGGTCTTTTTACTTTTCACGCTACATTCGACACTCTTGATTTGAATGTAGGGGAAAAGATGCGAAACGATCAATTATGTGCTGAAGCCCTGTATCATGCCCTCAAGAAGGATCCCTTTTACCGGACTTTGCAGGCGCATGTCGCAGACGGGCGCGATGTAAAAGACGCCATGCTGGCCTATTACAAGCTGTCCATGCGCGACGGGCTGGCTTGGGGGCGGGTAACGTCGCCGACTGACGGCGACTATGGTGCATCTGTATGGTCGCTCCCGCTGGATGCGGAGGCTTCAGCAGCGCGCACGGCTGAGAAGCAAACCGCACTTGAAGCGGCGCTCGGACAGGCAGCGATGCGGGTTTTTAACCAGATCGAAGCCGAGATGGCTCGGCACGAGGATGCTCTGGATTTGCACGACCTGTGGTATCTTTCGATACTCGGGCTGCATCCATCCCGTCAGGGAAAGGGGTTGGGCGCGGCGTTGTTGGAACCCGTACTCAAAGAAGCGGATCAAGCTGGCAAAGCATGCTATCTAACCACCTTTTCGCCCGGTAATATCCCATTCTATCAGAGGCTGGGGTTCGCGAAGGTGGGCCACTTTCCCGTGGCCGTTACGGATGCGCACTTTTCTGTACTGCTGCGCGCGCCCCGTTCGCTGTAAGGTACGTGCAGGTGAGGTGTTGCGCATCACATAAAAAAAAGCCCCGACATCGCCGGGGCTTTCGCATTAAACAAGTGATGTTCTCAGCCGAAGACGCGGGTTAGTGCACCGTCCACGGCGTCACAGATGTGATCCACATCGTCTTTACCGGCGATCAGCGCAGGGGAGAAACACAGCGTGTTGTTCTTGCCCGGCAACGATCTGTTGGTCACGCCGATGATAACGCCTTGTTGCATGCAGTCGGCCACGACAGCCTGCGCCAGTTTCTCGGCCACCGGCGCGCGGCTTTCACGGTCGGCAACGAGTTCCGCGCCAAGGAACAAACCTTTGCCGCGCACCTGACCGATCGCTTCATGCTTGTCCATCAACTCGCCCAATTTGCCGAGCATGTAATCGCCTTGCGCGGTGGTGTTGTCGAGCAGATTTTCTTCTTCGATGATCGCCAAATTCTCAAGCGCCGCCGCAGGTCCTGCTGTGCAACCGCCAAAGGTCGAGATGTCGCGGAAGTAGTTCATCGGATCGCTCGCGTCATCTTTGAACAGATCAAAAACTTTTTCATTGGTCACGAGGCAGGCAATTGCGGCGTATCCGGATGCAACACCCTTGGCCATCGTCACCATGTCCGGCTCAATCCCGTAGTGCTGATAGCCGAACCATTTACCTGTACGGCCCACGCCGCAAACGACTTCATCGATGTGCAGTAGAATATCATACTTCTTGCAGATTTCCTGTACGCGTTCCCAGTATCCGTCAGGGGGTGTGATAACACCGCCGCCCGCTGTTACGGGCTCGAGGCACAGACCGCCAACTGTGTCTGGTCCTTCCGCAAGGATAATCTTTTCGATCTGGTCAGCGGCCCATACGCCGTAATTCTCCTGAGGCGCGCCTTCTTGTTCAAACGCACGGTATTCAAGGCAGTGGGGCACACGCACAAAGCCGGGTGTGAAAGGGCCGTATTGCGCATTGCGTTCGTCTTGGCCGCCCGCGGACAACGCCGTGATCGTGGTGCCGTGATAGTCGCGATCGCGGTAAAGCACTTTGTGTTTTTTGCCGCCGTGCCGCTTGTGCGCGATCTGGCGCACCATCTTGAAAGCTTTCTCGTTCGCTTCAGAGCCCGAGTTGCAATAATAGACGCGGCTCAGACCGGGCATTTTCCCAATCAGGCGTTCGGCAAACATTGCGCCGGGGATAGACCCGGCAGAGCCTGCAAAGTAGTTCAGTTTTATAAGCTGATCCCGTACGGCGTTTGCGATCCGCTCGCGTCCGTAGCCTACGTTGACCGTCCAAACACCGCCCGAGACGGCATCAAGGTGTTCTTTCCCCTTCTGGTCCCAAACTTTCATGCCTTTGCCTTCGACGATAATGCGCGGGTCAGTCGTCTCGTAGGGCTTGTGTTGGCTCAGGTGGTGCCAGATGTGTGCGCGGTCTGCTTCGACAACGCGAGAGATATCGTTTTCATTGAAGTTGCCGTCCATGGGTCAGACCTTTCATTGTGCGCCAGTCGTTAAGAGAACAGAATCGGACCATATTTTGCCCGTAGCTCCTTCGAGATGACTGGTTTTTGGGCAGATTAACTAGGGCCAGTTACCTTGCAACCATAGAGCCAGAAATATTGCGAGTCCAAGTTTTTCCGAGCTTTTGAATACATATTTTCATTGAAATCGCTCTGCAGTGCAGAATGTTTAAGCAGGGCCGAAACGATGTTGTAGTGGTTTGGGAAAAGAGGCCACTACCGCGTTCGAGCGCCAGCATCCGCCACGAACCTCTGCGGTGGCGCGGTTCAACCGTACGGCAGGGCCGCGTGCGCATGAAAAGACAAGAGAAAACGTACAATAGGAGGCATTTTCCGACGCTTGTCTAAACGATCTGAACGCGCTTGCTGACGACCTGTATCTGACAAAACTGGACTCATGGCCGGTTCGGAAGTGGTCATTTCATCTGCCGAGCGCACAAGACCAATATGCGCCCACCGGCCGGTAGGCATCCGTCGGACCAGCGACGGTTTGGTGCCGCTGTATTTTTAGACACGAGGGGGTCTACACACCGTGCAGTTTCAATCGAAACGGCCTGAAGTCTCGATAATTGACTTGCAGGTGCCTGTTTTCTGACATTGGATGATACGGTGCAAACCGAGCTCTACCCGAAAATATCACCGGAGAGCACTAAAACAAAAGAATTCCGGCCCTTGGGCTCGGGTAACGATCAACGGGAGAATACAAGATGATCAAGAAGACAGCATGTGCATTTGCAGCCGGCGCCGTGATGGCGCTTTCGGCGCAAACCGCAGCAGCAGGTGGACACGGAGAAATTACCGTGGGCTACTTCCTGGAATGGCCGATGCCGTTCCTTGCCGCAAAAGCATCAGGTGCTTATGACGAAGCGCTGGGTATGAAAGTAAACTGGGTTTCCTTCGAAACCGGTACAGCGATGTCTGCGGCCATGGCCTCTGGCGATGTTCAGCTTTCCGTGTCTCAGGGTGTACCACCCTTCGTTGTCGCCACATCCGGCGGTCAGGACATCCAGATTGTTGACGTCGCGGTTTCCTACTCTGACAATGACAACTGTGTTGTTGCCGAAGCTCTGGAAATCGACAAAGACAGCGCCGGCGAACTGGCCGGTAAAAAAGTGGCCGTCCCGCTGGGCACAGCCGCTCACTACGGTTTCTTGCGTCAGATGGACCACTTCGGTGTCGACGTAGCAAGCCTCCAAGTTGTTGACATGGCACCACCAGAAGGTGCTGCAGCTCTGAGCCAGGGAGCAGTTGACTTTGCCTGCGGTTGGGGTGGCGGTCTGTCCCGTATGAAGGAATACGGCAATATTCTGCTGACCGGTACTGAAAAGCAGGAACTGGGCATTCTGGTGTTTGACGTGACATCTGCACCGGCTTCCTTCATCGCTGAAAACGGTGATATCGTTGCCACATTCGTTGGTGTGACGGCGGCAGCAAATGCTGAATGGAAGGAAAACCAAAGCGACGACATGCTGGCCGTGATTGCCGAGCAGTCCGGTATGGACCTCGAAGCGGCACGTTCGTCCATCGCAGGATTTGAATTTCCCTCTGTCGAAGAACAGCTTTCGGCAGCATGGTTTGGCGGTAATGCAGCACCATTCATGAAGGGTGTCGCAGACGTATTCGTCGAAGCGGGTTCCATTGACTCGGCGCTTGATGACTACGCTGACACAGTCAACACCGGACCGCTCGAAGCCGTAGCGGCAGCCGGCGGCTCCTGACAAACACAAACGGCGCGGGAAACTCCCGCGCCGTTTTGCTATAGTGCGCAGAGGCAGGATTGAGCCTGCCCGGCCAAACGCCCGATACGGGCGAACACGGTGGGGACAAAATGACCGGATTATCCATTAACAATCTATCCATGCGCTTTGATTTGCCAAACGGTGACCACGTGCAAGCGTTGCAAGATGTATCGCTTGATCTAAAAGCCGGCGAATTGCTGAGTGTCCTTGGGCCATCAGGTTGCGGTAAGACGACACTTCTTAATATTGTGGCTGGATTTCTGGCGCCGACGTCCGGTGAATTGATCCTGAACGGTCATAAGGTAACGGGTCCCGACGCCGAACGCGGCATGGTATTTCAGCAAGGCGCGCTCTTTGAGTGGATGTCTGTGCGCGAGAACGTGGGTTTCGGCCCCTCGATGAAGGGGACGCCCAAGGTCGACAAGGACAAGACGGTCAACCATTTGCTGGATGTCGTCGGTTTGCAGGACTTCAAGGAAAAGGCGGTCTATGAGTTGTCCGGTGGGATGCAACAGCGTGTGGCATTGGCCCGCTGTCTTGCCAATGACCCCGATGTGATTTTGATGGATGAACCTTTGGGCGCGCTTGATGCGTTGACGCGTGAAAAAATGCAAAGCCTTGTGCTCAAGCTGTGGAAAGAAACCGGCAAGACGATCATCTTGATTACACACTCGGTCGAAGAAGCATTGCTACTGGGTGAGCGGCTGATCGTTATGGCCCCCCGTCCCGGACGCATCCATAAAGAATACCGTTTGCCCTTTGCCGACCTTGGCGTGGATGCAGACCTCCGTGAGGTCAAGAAACACCCTGAATTTGGCCCGAGACGCGAAGAAATCCTGAACATGATTTGGGATATGGAAGAAGAAATTATGGGTGGTAAGGAGGACGTGGCATGATCCCTTTACTGATTTACATCGTTATTTTCGCAGCTGCATTTTTCATCGTGACCAAAGTGGTTCAGGGTGCAGGCACGAAAGATTACACATCGCTCAAAACGGTTACATTCGGGGATGAAAGCGCGGTCCGGCCTAATCGTGCCGCTGGCATTATCTCGATCCTTACGATTTTCCTGATGTGGGGCATTTTCACCGGGTCCAACCTTTTGCCGGGCTTCTTGCATGCCCCGGGTCCGTTCGAGGGGACAACGACTTTCACCTATACCGCACAGGCTGAGGGGCAGGCACCTGATGACGCGACGGTCACCGTGATCGTACACCCCCGCGAAATTGACACCGACGCCCCCGAAGTTGAACCCGGAGACGGGTTTGCCAAAAACGATTCCATTGCGATTGCGCAGTGGCGGTCAGGATTGGTGTCTGTCGACCGCAATGACGAGATTACAAAAAAGGACGGTGCGCGGGTTATCGCGATTGACGGGCAAAAGATCGCACCCGGGGAAACTGTCGAAGTCGATGGTGGTGCGGTAACCCTCAGCGATAAGGGCACGCCAAACTTCACGCCTGAAAAGGGCTGGCAGATGGAGCCGTTGTACCTGCCTGCACCAGAGGCCGTCTGGAGCCGTACGCTTGAAATTATGAGCGATGGCTTCAGGAACTTCACGCTGGTCGAGCACTTGGGCTATTCGCTCTTTCGGGTGGTTGCCGGCTTCTTGCTGGGCGCGCTGGTCGGCATTCCTTTGGGCTATGCGATGGGTCTTAGCGATTGGTTCCGCGGCTGGTTTGACCCCATCGTGGAATTCATGCGTCCGGTACCACCGCTTGCCCTGATCCCGCTGGTAATTATCTGGGCCGGTATCGGAGAGGAGGGTAAAATTATCCTGCTCTTCCTTGCGGCACTTTGGATTATGGCGATCGCGGCCCGCGCCGGTGTGTCGGGTGTCAATATCTCTAAGGTGCATGCAGCTTATTCGCTGGGGGCCAGTAAATGGCAAATCATGCGCTACGTCATCGTGCCCAACTCGTTACCGGAAATATTCACTGGCGCACGGGTTGCGATGGGGGTCTGTTGGGGCACTGTGGTCGCGGCGGAACTGGTTGCTGCCGAGCAGGGCGCGGGTATGATGATCATGACTGCTTCCAAGTTCCAAAACACAGACATCGTTATAATGGGTATCATCCTCATTGGTGTGATTGGCTTTGGTATCGACATGCTTATGCGATGGGCAGAACGTATTCTGGTGCCTTGGAAAGGCAAAGGCTAAGGCGGCCAACTAAATAGAACGAAAACGGGGCCTTGACGGGCCCCGTTCTTGTTTTGGGGCCGCTCCTTGGGGGGCGGCAGTATGGGTTTCCAGCCGGAAAATCACGAACTGCAGGGCGCGGTTGATGCAGAGACTGTGTCATACTGCCTCTAATCAGGCATATTTTCATTCATTCATGGTCAATTTCCTTGTGCAATTGTCCGTGGTGAGTATTGCTAGGTGGAAATAAAATGAGGCAGGCGTGAATGACATCAGAAACACCTTTTGAGGGCGCCACGCCTGTGGCGGCTGCTGACCCGTCTGCATCCGATTGGGTGCGTGTTCTCGCTCGCTATCGTCAACCAGATACGGGGCGATCCATTTTCGAAATAGCAGTTACCTTGCTGCCATTTTTCGCGATCTGGGGCCTGTGCTTTGCGTTGCTGTCTGTCAGCCCTTTGCTCAGCGCCATACTTGCGGGCGCGAACGGCCTGTTCCTTGTGCGCCTTTTCTGTATTCAGCACGATTGTGGACATGGATCGTTTTTCTCCAACCGCCGGGTCAGCGATTGGGTCGGGCGCGGCTTGGGGGTGTTGACGCTTACGCCTTATGACGTCTGGCGCAAGTCCCATGCGATGCACCATTCGGCAGCGGGCAATCTGGGCCGACGCGGTATTGGTGACGTCATGACATTGACGGTGGAAGAATATCAGAGCCGCAACTGGTTTGGGCGGCTCAAGTACCGTGCCTACCGAAATCCGGCTGTTCTTTTCCTGTTGGGACCAGCCTATGTATTTTACATCGAAAACCGTTTGCCTTTGGGCCAAATGAATGGCGGCTGGCAAATATGGACCAGTTCCGCTGGGACCACTTTGGGCGTTCTGGCGATCTTGCTGGGCATTTTATGGCTTGGCGGGCTGACAGCCGCACTGTTCATCTTTGTCCCTACGACCCTTGTGGCGGCGACACTGGGTGTGTGGCTGTTCTATGTGCAGCACCAGTTCGAGGTGACGCATTGGGACCAGCCGGATGACTGGGATGTTCACGAAGCAGCGCTGCACGGATCATCGCATTATGTGATGCCGCGATGGCTGCAATGGTTTACCGCCAACATCGGCATCCATCATGTGCATCATCTCTATAGTCGCATCCCGTTCTACCGGTTGACGGAAGTGCTGCGCGATCACCGGACTTTGGCAGAGGCGCAAAAGCTGAGCATTGCAGAAAGTATCGCCTGCGCCCGCTTGCACCTGTGGGACGAGAAACAGCGCCGCCTTTTGTCGTTCGCTGAAGCGCGCCGCACCTACGCGTTCGCCTAGACGCCTCAGCTTATTTCCGGCGCGGTTTCGCGTTCGGTCCACCGGCAGACTTTTGTCCGCGTTTGTGCGGGGGAACGAAGCGCTTGGAGGTGTCCGCCGCACGCTTTTTAGACGCAGCCTTATGGTTTGAAGGACCTTCGGACGCCTTGCCGCCTTTACCGCGTTTGGCGGTTTGCTCTGTCTCTGATCCCCCCCGAGAGCGATCACGCTCTTTTCGCTCGGTCTTTGCTGTTTCTTGCGCTTTTTTCGTCCAGACAGGTTTGGGCTTGCTACGGGCTGGGCGGTGTACCTCGGGATCAGGCGCGGGTTTGCTGCGCTTTGGCTTCTCTTTTTCGGTGCGTTCGCTACGTTCGTTACGCTCTTGTGGGCGCGTATTGTGTGGGCGTGCCTCTGGTTTGCGCCCTTGTTTACGGGGCGGTTTTTGAGACGATGGTCGCCCATCGGTCACAGGCGGTGCGTCTGCTTTCGATACACGCACCCCTGCCTCTAGCGTCATGTCAGCGCCGAGTGCTGCGGTGAAGCTTTCGGCACGGCTGGCCAGAATTTCGACATATGTCTTGTTCCCCTGCACACGAATTGCGCCGATGTCGTCTTTGGTCAGATCACCCTTCTTACACACCATCGGCAGGACCTTGCGGGGCTCTGCGCCATCGTCGCGTCCAATAGACAGTGCAAACCAAACCGAGGTGCCAAAGCTGCGCTTGGGCCGGTCGTCGGGCGCGGAGGCGTCGGTCAACTCCTCGGGGGCAGACCGTTTTGCGCGCCATAGATTTACAAATGCCTTTGCCAATTGATCGGCGCTGAACTGTTCGGTCAGATTGCCTACAAGTTCTTGCAGTTCTTCAGGGGCGGGGTCCGTCCAGGCGGGGTCAGACATCAGCCGTGCTTCGTCTTGTGCATTTACCTCTGCAGAAGAGGGGGGCGCGCTCCATTCGGCCTTGAGCTTGGCCCAGCCCAACAACCGGTTGGCCTTTGTCTTCAGTTTTGGCGGCACGATCAGAGCTGACACGCCTTTGCGGCCCGCACGACCCGTGCGGCCGGACCGGTGCAGCAAGGTATCGGCATTGGTGGGCAGATCGGCGTGCACGACCAACTCAAGGTGCGGCAGGTCGATACCACGTGCGGCCACATCCGTGGCCACACAAACCCGCGCACGGCCGTCCCGCAGCGCTTGCAGCGCGTTCCCACGCTCTGCTTGCGTCAATTCACCCGAGAGCGCGACCACGGAAAATCCGCGGTTGGTAAACCGTGTCGTCAATCGCGCAACAGCCGCGCGGGTATTGCAAAACACAATCGCGTTCTTTGCCTCGTAGAAGCGCAACACATTGATGATTGCGTTTTCCACATCGCGGGGGTGCGTATTGAAGGCGCGGTATTCGATGTCCGCATGTTGGCGTTCTTCACCCGCTGTTGCGATACGTTGGGCGTCGCGCTGGTACCGTTCGGCCAATTTGGCGATCGCCTTTGGGACCGTCGCAGAGAAGAGCAACGTGCGTCGGTCCTCTGGGGCCTCTTCAAGAATGAATTCAAGCTCTTCGCGGAAACCCAGATCAAGCATTTCGTCAGCTTCATCCAGAACCACTGCGCGCAGCTGCGTCAGGTCAATATTGCCACGTTTTATGTGGTCGCACAGCCGTCCGGGGGTGGCGACGACAATATGTGCCCCGCGTGCGAGGGCACGCTGTTCTGTTCTTGTGTCCATGCCGCCCACGCAGGAGATTACCGTCGCACCTGCCTTGGCATAAAGCCATGACAATTCGCGCGCGACCTGTTGGGCCAATTCCCGTGTCGGTGCGATTACGAGGCCCAAAGGTTCGGCCGCTGTGCCAAAATTTTCGTCTGCGCCAAGCAGGGTTGGGGCTATGGCTAGACCGAAGGCCACTGTTTTACCCGAGCCGGTCTGCGCGGAAACAAGCAAATCGGCGTTCTCCAACGCGGCGGTTGAAACGGCTTCTTGTACGGGGGTTAATTTGTCATAGCCACGCTCTGCGAGCGCTGCGCTCAAGGTATTGATCACGGAAAATTCCTATCCTGCCTGGCAGAACTGTCCGCCGGTCGCCCCGGAGCTGCGCCGGGTTTGACGCGTCGTTATGCCTTTGCAGCAAAAGAGTCGACCGACTTTTGCGAACTTGCTGCGTTGTGTCACGAAAACATGACATCAGGCACGCATTTCCCTTGGCGATAAAGGCTGTAATGGTCAAACTAGGGACAGTGCGCAAGGAGAAGCTTACATGTCAATTCGGCCGCTGGACCTGAATCCGTCCCATTGCTTTGTGGACGGGACGTGGAAGCCAAGCCAGAGCGGCCAGACACTTCCGCTCGTGGATCCTTCGACCGGTCACACGTTGTGCGAGATAGCGCGCGGACAAGCTGGAGATATTAATGCGGCCATTGAGGCTGCAACGCGGGCGTCCCGCAGGACATGGGGTCAAAGCACTGCGGTAGAGCGTGGGCGGATATTGTACAGATTGGGTGAGCTTGTTCTGGAAAACGCCGACCAGCTTGCGCGCATCGAAGCGATGGATGTCGGTAAACCTCTCAAACAGGCCCGCGCGGACGTAATGGCGTTGGCACGGTATATGGAGTTCTATGCGGGTGCGGCAGATAAGGTGCACGGTGCGACCGTGCCATACCTGACGGGGTATACCGTTTATACGTTGCGCGAACCGCACGGCGTCACCGGACATATCGTTCCTTGGAATTATCCGATGCAGATCATCGGCCGTTCGGTCGGCGCGGCACTTGCGATGGGGAACGCATGTGTTTTGAAGCCCGCTGAGGAAGCCTGCCTGACCGCGCTTGCGTTTGTGGAGCTGGGGCGTCGCGCGGGGTTACCGGATGGCGTCCTGAATGTGGTTCCGGGTCTTGGTGCAGAAGCGGGCGCTGCACTAAGCAGTCATGCAGGTGTTCATCATCTTTCCTTCACCGGCTCTGTTGCGGTGGGCAGACTTGTGCAGCAGGCAGCAGGACAGAACGTTGTTCCTGTTACGCTTGAGCTTGGGGGCAAATCTCCGCAGGTCGTTTTTGACGACGCTGACATAGAGGCGGCTTTGCCATTTCTGGTAAATGCCGGTATTCAGAACGCGGGGCAGACATGTTCGGCGGCGTCGCGGATACTGGTGCAACGTGGTGTTTATGCGCAGGTTTCAGACGCGATGGCGCAGCGTTACCGCGCACTCAAGGTTGGGCCTGCATTGGACGATCTGGATGTCGGCCCTTTGATTTCGGGGCGGCAAAAACAGATTGTTGAAGAGTATCTGAGGCAGGGAAGTGATCTTGAAATTGCCGCGCAAGGCACGATAACGCCGCGCGCCCCTGATACCGGTGCCTATGTCAAACCAACGCTGTTTATTGACGTCCCGCCACAACATGTATTGGCACAGCAGGAAATCTTTGGTCCGGTGCAGGTTATCATTCCTTTTGAGGATGAAGTCGAGGCGCTGGAGATTGCAAACGGCACAGATTATGGTTTGGTCGCGTCTGTCTGGACCCGTGACGGCGCGCGTCAGATGCGGATGGCCCGCGCGCTTCGGGCGGGACAGGTCTTTTTGAACAACTACGGTGCGGGCGGCGGCGTCGAACTGCCCTTTGGCGGGCGGGGCCTGTCGGGGCACGGGCGCGAAAAAGGGTTCGAGGCGCTTTATGGCTTTTCCAGTTTGAAAACGGTGGCGGCCCTGCACGGCTGAGAATCCACTGTCTGCACAAATAGCAAGAGGACTATCCATGGCCGATGACGCCCATACCACTCATGACGCAGAAGACGATATCCGCAACCGTGATATCAAAATTTACGTCAATGGAGATATCGTTCACCGCGATGATGCCAAGGTGTCAGTCTATGACAGCGGCTTTATGCTTGGGGACGGGATGTGGGAAGGGATGCGCCTTTATGACGGTGTCTGGACGTTCTTTGATGAACACATGGATCGGTTTTTCGACAGTTGCAAGGCCGTGTCATTGGATGTGGGCATGGATCGCAGCGGGATCATGGACGCGCTGATAGCGACTGCCAAGGCAAATGCCATGACGACCGATGTGCACTGCCGGCTCATGTTGACGCGTGGCGTAAAGATCAAGCCGTTTCAGCACCCGGCACTTAGCCGTTACGGGCCCACACTAGTCATTATAATGGAGCATTCAAAACCTGCAGCCGAGCTACAAAGCCGTGGAATCCGTTTGGCCACAGTGCCTCAGGTGCGTGGCCTGCCAATGTCGCAAGACGCCAAGTATAACAGCCATTCTAAATTGAACTGTGTGATTGCTTGCTTGCAGGCGGAACAAGCAGGCGCAGATGAAGGTTTGATGCTGGACCCGCATGGTTTTGTGAATACTACGAACGCCTGCAATTTTTTTATCGTGCGCAAAGGCGCGGTCTGGACCTCAACCGGTGACTACTGCATGAACGGCGTCACACGGCAGAAGGTGATCGACATCTGCCGGACCGAAGGCATTCGGGTCTATGAAAAGAACTATTCGCTTTACGAAGCTTATGGCGCGCAAGAAGCGTTTCTCACGGGTACTTTCGGGGCTCAAACACCAGTTGCCGAAATTGATGGAAAGCCAATCGGTGATGGCACGCGACCGGTGACGCAACGCATCCGTGAAGTATACAAAGAGTGGATTGCCAAGGACGTTGCGCAGAACAAGACGCGATGGATCGACTAAGCGGGGGCAGTCAAGCCGTCTTATTTTCGCCGGTGCCAGATACAAGTGCTGGCGTATCCGGCGACGCTCTGAAATGTGCATGGCACATGGTTGATTGGGCCCTCTATCCGGTAGCGCCTGCCTTGGAACTGGTCACTTGAAATCAGCGAACAGGCCTCGAGCACTTCACCCGCAAGGGTTCAGTCAAAAGCGTTCAGTTCTGTCCAAAGGGAGGTTTGGTGGAGCATAGCGGGATCGAACCGCTGACCTCCTGCATGCCATGCAGGCGCTCTCCCAGCTGAGCTAATGCCCCGATGTGGCGGATGTTATCCGACACGGGATGGATCTGGCGACCCGATGCGCCGCTGGATAGCGGCACTGCGGGGCGGGATCAAGTACAAAAACGACCCCGCCGCGCGATTGCGTGTATCAGGTGTCGTCGTCGTTTGCAGCGACGTCAGCAATCTCTTCGAGAGGTACGTTATCGTCCTCGTCGTCATCATCGTCGAGCAGATCATCGCCGAGATCGACATCCACGTCTTCGTCGTCTTCAATCACGGCGTCGTCTTCAGATGCCGCCGCTTTGGCTTTGGTGGTGGCGGCGTCTGCCGCGTCGGCTGCGATCATGCGTGACTTGGATAGATCAACTTCGACCACCTCGCCTGTATAGGGGCTGATGATCGGATTGGCGTTCAGGTCGTAGAAACGTTTGCCGGTCTCGGGGCAGAGGCGTTTCGTTCCCCATTCTTCCTTGGGCATGAAAACCCCCTTTGCATTTGCGGTTCAGGTGTAGATGATTCCGGCGAAGTGCCATATGAGGCGGGGTCTGTAAAGGCCTGCCGCGCTGTCGTCATCGCCGTATCACGTGAATAAAGCCTAAAGGCAATACAATGACCAACCAATATCTTGCCGGAGACCCGTCAATCCCGCTGGTTTTGCGCCGTTCGGCGCGGGCACGGCGAATCTCTTTGCGTATTTCCCAATTGGACGGCCGTGTAACGCTTACGGTGCCAAAAGGTGTGGCCGACCGCGAGGCAATCGCTTTCGCGCATGAAAAAGAAGAATGGATTCGCAAGCATCTGGACACACGCGAAGAAGAGGTCACTGTTGCGGTCGGCACGCCTTTGCCCATCGGAGGGCAGCTGCATCAGGTTGTGGCGGGTGATGGTCGACGGGTACGTTTCGAACCCGGGCGCGTGCTTGTACCAGGCGCACCGGATCGTGTCGGCAAACGTCTAGGGCGACATCTCAAGGAAATTGCGCGTGCGCGTCTGGCAGAGGCGTCGGACCACTACGCAAAAAAGCTGGGAAAGGACTACGCGGCGATTACCCTGCGCGATACCCGTTCGCGGTGGGGGTCTTGCACGGCGCAAGGGCGTTTGATGTATTCCTGGCGGTTGATCCTTTCTCCACCCGAAGTGCTGGACTATGTGGCAGCGCATGAGGTGGCGCATCTGGCGCAGATGAACCATTCGCCGGCTTTCTGGTCTGAAGTCGAACGCATCTATGGCCCCTATAAAGACCCGCGCGCATGGTTGCGCCGCGAAGGGGCGTCTTTGCATCGCTACAGATTTGGGTCCTGATTGGGTTTGTCGCTTGACCTGTTCGGTTTTGTGATCACACTTGCCGCATGATTTTGAACCAACGCCCAGCAGATGCAACGCCCGTCGCACACGACCGTGTCTACCGCGCGTTGCGCAGCCGTATCATGCAAGGTGCCATTGCGCCGGGCCAAGCGTTGACGTTGCGCGGTATCGGCAAGTCCTACGACGTTTCGATGACACCGGCCCGTGAAGCCGTGCGCCGCCTTGTTGCCGAAGGGGCGCTTACGCTGTCTTCATCGGGCCGTGTGTCTACCCCGGAACTGAGCAACGAACGGATCGAAGAGCTGGCTTCCCTACGGGCGTTGATCGAAGTCGAATTGGCCAGCCGCGCATTGCCGCGGGCACATCTTGCTTTGATCGAGCGTTTGCAGACTATAAATTCGACTGTGGCAGAGGCCGTGGCCCACCGTGATGCCGTTAGCTACATCCGAACCAATCTGGAATTTCACCGTACCTTGTATTTGCGCGCGCAAGCGCCGGCGATGCTGGCGATGGCGGAAACGGTCTGGTTGCAAATGGGGCCTACGATGCGCGCGCTTTATGGCAAGCTGCGCCGCAAAGAGCCGCCGCAATACCACCGGCTTATCATCGCAGCGCTGCGGGCAGGCGACGAACCGGGCCTAAGGCTGGCGGTCCGTACCGACGTCACGCAAGGTTTACGGATGTTGGCGAGCTGAAGCGTTCAGGCCGCCAGGCCGACATTGCCAAGCTCCAGAAACTTTTCGCGCCGGTCTTTAATCAACGCGGCAGGCTTTTTTTCAGAAAGCTCGTCAATCATGCCCGAGATCGCGCGCCCTACCGATTGGATCGCCGATTGCGCATCGCGATGTGCGCCGCCCAAGGGCTCGGGGATGATCCGGTCAACGACGCCTAGTTTCTTGAGGTCCTGTGCGGTGAGACGCAGGGCTTCGGCGGCTTCGCGCATTTTCTCGGCGTCTTTCCACAGGATTGACGCACAACCTTCGGGGCTAATGACCGAATAGACCGAATGTTCCAGCATCGCGACACGGTTTGCCGTCGCAAACGCAACCGCGCCACCGGATCCTCCTTCGCCTATGACAACGGATACCAAAGGCACACCGATCTGCAGACACTTTTCTGTAGAACGCGCAATGGCTTCGGATTGGCCGCGCTCTTCAGCGCCTTTACCGGGGTATGCGCCGGGCGTGTCGACAAGTGTGACGACCGGCAACCCAAAGCGGTGGGCCATCTCCATCAGGCGGATTGCCTTGCGATAACCTTCAGGCCGCGCCATGCCGAAATTGCGTTCAATGCGGGACTTGGTGTCATTGCCCTTTTCGTGCCCGATCACCATAACCGGTCTGTCGTCAAGACGCGCAAGCCCGCCCATCACGGCGTGGTCGTCGGCAAAATTGCGGTCACCTGCCAGCGGCGTATATTCTTGGAAAAGCGCGTCGATGTAGTCCTGACAATGGGGGCGCTCGGGATGGCGAGCGACCTGGCATTTACGCCATGGCGTGAGCGACTTGTACAAATCCGTAAGCATCGCTTGCGCTTTGCTGTCCAGCGCTGAGGCCTCTTCTGCGACGTCCATCTCGGCATTCGAGCGCGCGAGCGCGCGTAGCTCTTCGGCCTTGCCCTCAATCTCGGCGAGGGGTTTTTCGAAATCCATATATTGTGTCATCGATCACTCCGCTTGAACCTCTTCTATATGGCTGGCATTGCACGGCAATGCAATCGATCACGATGGCCAGAGTACCGGATAAAGGGACGCAATCAGCAAAGCCGCCATCGTCCAGTTAAATGCCCGCAGACGTACGGGGTTGGTCAGGAACCGTGCCATCTGTTGGCCCATAACGGTCCACAGCGCGATAGATGGCAGGTTCACCAGACCAAATACCAGCGCGACCAATGCAAAGGCTGTCAAACTTGCGTTGGTTGCGTAAACCGACAAGGCGGTCAGCGCCATGGCCCAGGCTTTCGGGTTGACCCATTGGAATGCTGCGGCTTGGACAAAGGTAAGCGGGGTGCCTGTGGCTTGTGCCTTTGCTGCGGGTGCTGCCCTTGCGATTTTCCATGCCAGCCACGTCATGTAGGCGACCGACAAGACCTTTAGAATTGTGTAGCTGAGCGGCCACGCATCAAAAAGCTGGACCAGCCCTGCGCCCACCAGCACGATCATCAGTGTAAACCCGATTGCGATACCAAGCATGTGCGGCACAGAGCGGGCAAACCCGTAGTTGGCGCCTGAGGCCATGAGCATAAGGTTATTCGGCCCCGGCGTGACAGAGCTGACAAATGCAAAAGTTGCGAGTGCGGTGAGTGTTTCAATCATCATGTGGCAATGAATAGTGCTGTTATGGCCGAGAGATGTTGCTTTTTACGTCTTGAGAAGGGTATTTATGCAATATATGGCGGATATTGACCAAAAAGATGAGCAAATATTGCGTCAGCTCACCATGTACGGGCGGATCAGCAATATAGAATTGGCCGATCGTGTCGGGTTGTCACCATCGGCCTGTCTGCGACGTGTCCAAGAGCTTGAGCGGTCAGGGCTTATCAAGGGCTATCGGGCGGTGCTGGATCGCACGGCAATGGGCAGTGGGTTCGCGGCTTATATCGGCGTCGGCTTGCGGGACCATTCAAAAGCCAGCCAAGAAGCGTTTGAGCGGTCGATCTCGCGCGCCGAACAGGTGCGCGAATGCCATAACGTCACGGGATCAATTGAATACCTGCTGCGCGTTGAATGCGCGGACCTGTCTGCGTACAAACTGTTTCACACCGATATTCTGGGCGCGATGCCTCAGGTTAGTTCGATTACGTCCTATGTGGTCATGGGGTCGCCCAAAGACGAACGCGCCTGAGGTGATCTGCGGTTTGTGCGCCTCAGAGCAGCATCAGAGACTTGGCATCTAGCGGATCGCATCTTGGGCGATGCCTGTAAACGTGCGATCCAATTCAGCAACCAGATTTTTCAGCGCGTCGCCACCTTCGTTGTAGTAGGGCGCAAAGACTTTCGAGGGTATTTTATAGGCCAGAGTAGCGCTGCCGTCTGTGTTCTCGGTGATGTAAAAGCGGATCGGGGCTTCGATCATGGCTGCGGTCGAGGTTGCCAGAATTTTCACCGCGAAATCGTTATTAAATACGCCAATGACGCGGTTTTCCGGGATGTCGATGCCGCGATTTCGGGCCGTCGCAGTCGGGCTGGCCTGGGTCACCACTCCCATTTTGTGCGCTTTAACCGCGTTTTTGAGGTCTGCGGTCAGCGCCGTATGCGCTTTGTCCGTTTTGATAACAACCCATCCGGCGCGGGGCTCAAGGTCGCCCGCAAAGGTCGGCGTCGCGCAGATCAACACAATGGCAAAAAGCAGATGGCGCATGCAAGGCGGGCTCCTTTGGATACCCGTTCATTGCGCCACCCTCTGGCGTTTAGCAAATCAACCTTGCGTTATCCTGAAATCATTTCCGACTGGCGCACGATCACTTCGGCCTGTTTGATAGAGGCGATATCGACAAGCCGTCCTTTGTAGACGGTCGCGCCCTCTCCGTTGGCTTTTGCGGTTTCCATCGCAGCCAGGATTTCGCGGGCTTCGGTGATGGCCTCTTGTGACGGTGTGAATACATCGTTGGCAAGAGCAATCTGCTTGGGGTGGATCGCCCATTTGCCGACCATGCCTAACGTTGCAGACCGGTAGGCCTGCGCGCGGAACCCTTCGTCATCCGAGAAATCACCGAACGGTCCGTCTACGGGTAAAACGCCGTGCGTGCGGCACGCCGCAACAATCGCTGTCTGCGCCCAGTGCCATGGATCGGACCAGTATTTCTGACCCTCACGCAGCATGTAATAGTTTTCCTGTGTGCCGCCGATGCCGGTCGTCTGCATACCCATCGAGGCCGCAAAATCAGCCGCACCAAGGCTCATCGCGGCCATGCGGGGGGAGGCTGCCGCGATCTCTTCCACATGGGCGATACCTGCGGCTGATTCGATGATGACCTCGAACGTTATCTTATTGTTGCGGCCCTTGGCTGTTTCAATTGCAGTGACCAAAGCGTCCACTGCGTAGATGTCTCCGGCGCAGCCCACTTTGGGGATCATGATCTGGTCAAGCCGGTCGCCTGACTGTTCCAGTAGGTCGACGACATCTTTGTACCAATAGGGTGTGTCCAGACCATTGATCCGCACGGAAAGCGTTTTGCTTCCCCATTCCACATCCGAGATGGCTTTTATGACATTTGCGCGCGCGCTGTCCTTGTCACTGGGCGCAACGCTGTCTTCAAGGTCGAGGTTTATAACGTCTGCAGCCGAGGATGCCATCTTTTCAAAGATGGCAGGCCGTGAGCCCGGGCCGAAAAGCTGGCATCGGTTTGGACGAGCAGGGGCAGTGGGCTGGATGCGAAAACTCATAGGGACCTCTTTGAGTAATAATATTTCATCAGGTATTGCCTGTCTGTTATTAAATTGCGCAAGATGCTGCAAGTGCATTTCGCATGCGCAGCATCTTTGCAGCTTTGTGGTAAGGCGGCACGCTTAATTATTCGCCATTTTTTAAATTTGTTCGAATTATTTAGCGTAAAACTGTTACATAGATGGAAGAATGAGATGTGATTGCGTGAAAAATCGGTGAAATTCGACGAAATGCGATAAGGAGACCGGACCGATGATTGAGACACCATACCTTTTGTTTCTCGGAGATGCGCCTGACCAGCTGGCGGCCAAAGTAGCACAAGGCATCAAGGATTGGCGTCCTGAGAATGCTGTGGGGCAGTACCGGATGCCGGGATGCAAAGCCGATGTCGGGCTTCAGGATATGTCGCTGGAACAGGCGAAAGCCGCTGGTGCAAAAACGGTCGTGATCGGTGTGGCCAATAGGGGCGGATACATAAGTGCGGAATGGCGCGCGGTGTTGGTCGAGGCACTGGAAGCCGGATTTGACATTGCAAGCGGGCTGCACAACCTTTTGCGCGATGAAGGCGAACTTGTCGCCGCAGCGCAGGTTCATGGCCGTACCCTGCATGATGTGCGTGTTCCGACGGTTGCGTATCCGATTGCAACCGGGGTCAAGCGCACGGGCAAAAGGGTGCTGGCGGTTGGCACCGACTGCTCTGCCGGTAAGATGTACACGGCATTGGCGTTGGATGCATCGATGCGCGAACGCGGCATGAAAAGCACGTTTCGTGCCACGGGCCAGACCGGTATTCTGATCACCGGTTCAGGCATTCCGCTGGATGCGGTAATCGCTGATTTCATGGCCGGATCGGTCGAGTATCTGACGCCGGACAATGATCCTGATCACTGGGATATCATCGAAGGGCAGGGCAGCATCTTTCACGTGTCGTATTCGGGTGTGACACTGGCGCTGATCCATGGCGGGCAGCCTGACGCGCTTATCCTGTGTCATGAACCGACGCGGAAACACATGCGCGGCCTGCCTGACTTCGCGGTGCCCACAATTGAATCGGTTCGTGATATCACCTTGCAGTTGGCGCGAGTTGCAAACCCTGGCTGTCAGGTCGTGGGCGTGTCTATCAACACCCAACACCTGTCCGAGGAAGAGGCTGCGAGCTACTGCGCCGAAGTCGAAGCCCGTTTGGGCTTGCCCACGCTTGATCCCTTCCGGCATGGTGCAGACCGGTTGGCCGCTGCACTGCAGGCACTTTGAGAGCGGACAGAACGACAGTTGGGTCAAGAAGGGGCATGTATGCAGATTGAGGTATCGCGCGATGTTTTCCAGCTCGCACAGGTGTTTACGATCAGCCGTGGATCGCGTTCTGAAGCTCAGGTGCTGACGGTACGGATTACGGATGGGGATCATGCGGGTTGGGGTGAATGTGTGCCCTACGCGCGGTATGGTGAAACACTGGATAGTGTGACGTCAGAGATCAAAGGATTGCCGTCGACGTTTTCGCGCGCGGGACTATACGATCTGTTGCCGGCGGGTGCGGCACGCAATGCGGTCGACTGCGCGCTTTGGGATCTGGAAGCAAAGCGCGCCGGTTTGCGCGTGTGGGAACTGGCGGGCCTGGCCATGCCGCGCCCCGAGATCACAGCCTATACTCTATCTCTGGCCTCGCCTGACAAAATGCGCGCGCAGGCGGCGGAAAACGCGCACCGTCCGCTGTTAAAGATCAAGTTGGGCACCCCCGATGATATGCCGCGTCTGGAGGCGGTACGCGCCGGTGCGCCCGCTTCACGCATTATTGTGGATGCAAACGAAGGCTGGACGGCTGAGGTTTACGCCGACCTGGCGCCGCATTTGGTGCGATTGGGCGTGGAACTTGTAGAGCAGCCTTTACCTGCCGGAGAGGACGACGCACTGCTGGGCATGACGCGTCCTGTCCCGGTTTGTGCCGATGAAAGCTGCCACGACCGCGCCAGTTTGCCTGCGTTGAAGGGCAAGTATGACGTCATTAACATCAAGCTGGACAAAACCGGCGGCTTGACCGAGGCGTTAGCCTTGCGTAGCGAGGGGACAGCTTTGGGATATGATGTCATGGTCGGGTGTATGGTGGGATCCAGCCTTGCGATGGCACCGGCAACCCTGGTCGCGCAAGGTGCGCTGGTGACTGATCTGGATGGACCACTTTTGTTGGCCGAGGATCGTGAGACGCCGTTGAAGTTTGACGAAAAGGGTGTTTATCCGCCCGAAAAGGAGTTGTGGGGATGACCATGCGCACAGTGTACGTGAACGGCGAATATCTGCCGGAGAACGAGGCAACCGTCTCTATTTTTGACCGTGGGTTTCTGATGGCGGACGGGGTCTACGAGGTAACGTCTGTTTTGGGCGGCAAACTGATTGACTTTGAAGGTCATGCGGTCCGGTTGCAGCGGTCTCTTGATGCGTTAGACATGCGCAATCCGATCTCCAAGGATAACTTGTTGGAAGTGCACCGCGAACTGGTCCGCACAAACGCCATCGACGAAGGCATGGTGTATTTGCAAATAACGCGTGGTGCGCCGGGGGATCGTGACTTTGCCTTTCCCGACCCTGACGAAACTGAGCCAACGATTGTGCTGTTTACCCAGAATAAACCAGGTCTGGCCGATAGCCCTGCCGCGAAAAAGGGCATGAAGGTCATCAGCATCGAAGATATTCGCTGGGGCCGTCGCGATATCAAAACGGTTCAGCTGCTCTACCCGTCCATGGGCAAGATGATGGCCAAAA
>Ga0316191_10000260_pt1 | contig 32659 bp, 26 predicted proteins | sample Eddworburr2cm_MG_FD_204928 | JGI IMG/M metagenome (GOLD analysis project Ga0316191, IMG submission 204928) | Coastal sediment microbial communities from Maine, United States - Eddy worm burrow 2 cm | ecosystem: Environmental > Aquatic > Marine > Coastal > Sediment | place: USA: Maine...
ACGGTCCTTCTTCTCCTTCATCACCGTTTCCGTGGTGGCGCCCACCTTGAGTTCCGCCACGCCGCCGGACAGCTTGGCAAGGCGTTCCTGCAGTTTCTCCTTGTCGTAGTCGGAAGTGGCTTCATCGATCTGCCGACGAATCTGCTGAACGCGCGCTTTGATCTCCCCGGGCTTGCCGTTGCCGCCGACCAGCGTAGTGTCTTCCTTGGCAACGATAATCCGACGGGCCGAACCCAGCTCATCCAGGCTGGCCTTTTCCAGCGTCAGGCCGGTCTCTTCGGAAATCACCTGGCCACCCGTTAAAACAGCTATATCCTGCAGCATGGCCTTGCGCCGGTCCCCGAACCCGGGCGCCTTAACGGCAGCCACCTTGATAACGCCCCGTATTGCATTTACCACCAGGGTCGCCAGCGCTTCACCCTCCACGTCCTCGGCAATGATCAGCAAGGGTTTCCCTGTCTTGGCGATGGCTTCCAACAAGGGCAACAAATCCCGGATATTGGACAGCTTCTTGTCGTATAACAGGACAAATGCCTCCTCCAGTTCCGTAATCATATCGTCGGGCTTGTTGATAAAATAGGGTGACAGATACCCACGGTCGAACTGCATGCCCTCGACGACACACAGTTCGTTCGCCATCCCGGAGCCTTCCTCCACGGTGATAACACCTTCCTTGCCCACCTTATCCATTGCCGAGGCAATCAAACCGCCGATCTCCTCGTCGCCATTGGCCGAGACCGTCCCCACCTGGGCGATCGCCTTGCTGTCTTCACACGCCATGGAGAGATGTTTCAGTTCCTCTACCGCGGCATCGACGGCCTTATCGATGCCGCGCTTGATATCCATCGGATTCATCCCGGCCGCCACCGACTTCAAACCTTCCTGAAAGAGGGACTGGGCAAGCACGGCGGCTGTGGTCGTCCCGTCACCGGCGATCTCCGAGGTCTTGGCGGACACCTCTTTTACCATCTGTGCGCCCATGTTTTCGAACTGATCCTCGAGCTCGATCTCTTTTGCAACCGAGATACCGTCCTTGGTAACCGCGGGCCCGCCATACGACCTTTGAATTACAACATTGCGCCCCCGCGGCCCCAGCGTTGCCCTGACCGCGCGTACAAGAATACTGGCGCCGCGCGCCATGCGCTCGCGCGCGTCATCCCCAAACTTCAGTTCTTTGGCTGGCATGGGAATCCACCTCCATTGGTAATATATTAATAAGAACGTTCAATTTGAAAATCGCAATACAAGTGTATGGCCACCTTTCATTTCGATGCGCGCGCCCCACTTTCGACTTTCTCTGTCGAGTACTTCATTTAGCCATTGCACATCTTTTCCGCTAGCGCGATTCAGCCGAAAACGCTTGATCTGCATGGGCAGCATATTCAGACTCACTAGATTTCCATTGGCAGAATCCACTCTCGCAAAGTACATCAGTGTCAGATCGTCTCTAAACGCTTCATAACCGCTGATGCCTTCATAGTCATTCAGAAAGTCCCCGCTTCCGTAAATAATCAATTTGCTGTGATAGACCTGGAGACCTTTTGGATGGTGCGAGGAATGGCCGTGAATGATATCGACGCCTGCCTCATCAATCAGCTTATGTGCAAAGCCTGTATAGTCATCTGCCACATCGTAGCCCCAGTTCCCACCGCAGTGGATAGAGGCCACGACAATATCACCCGGCTGTTTTACGGCACGAACCTGCCTCGTGATTTGCCGAACCGTATTCAAGGAGAAATCTTTAAGCAGATTGACGCCCGGCTTGTTCTCGGAAGCCGCCCATTGCCGGGGAATTCCACTGGTTTCAGACCCCAGCGAGAAAACAATCACGCGGCCTTTGTCAGGCAGTTCGATCACCGCGGGCGCTTGCGCCGCCTCGATATCAGGACCTGCACCTGCCGATTTAATCCCTGCCTTGCCGAGACTGTCCAGCGTCTCGGCAAGGCCTGCATAGCCCCAGTCGAGCACATGATTATTGGCGAGTACACAGCAGTCAATTTTGGCTGCCGTGATACAGGACATATTGCCCGGACTCATCCGGTAGTTGATGCCCTTGCCCGGCCAGTAGTCATCACTCCTGGTCACAGCGGTTTCCAGGTTAATCAGTCGCACATCGGGTGCGGCGAGTTCCAGTTCATCCAGCGCATCGCCCCAGATGTAAGCAAAATCCACCGGCCTGGGAATTGGCCCGCTGGTTTCTTCTGCCAGTTCTACGTACGTCTTGGCTGTAATTACATATCGCTCATAAAGTTGTGGATCACCCGGATGAGGTAGCACCTGATCGATACCCCGCCCTGTCATGACATCGCCGCACAGAAACAGGCTTGTGTGATCTGCGTGCATCTGTGATTGTCCGGTGACTGGTTTCATTTGTTCAGAGTGGCTCCTCGCAACCTGATTGGCAATACTTGCAGGACTCAAAACACCACACGCCGTTATGGTACAGAGTTTCAGGAAGTCTCTTCGATCCACCCTCATTTGCGCCTCAGCCTTTGATGCAAATCATTGGTATGAGGCGTGCCACCTTGCGCGCCAGGCCAACGTGTTCAGCGGTGTCCACCACGGCGGTGACATCCTTGTAGGCGCCGGGCGCTTCTTCGGCAACGCCGCGCGATGACTGGCTGCGTATCAGGATGCCGCGTTCGGCCAGTTCATCGACCAGCTGACGGCCGCGCCACTGCTTGGCAGCCTGGTGGCGGCTCATGGCGCGACCAGCGCCGTGACAGGCCGAGGAAAAGGATCGCGATTCGCTTTCGGCGAGGCCTGCCAGGACGTAGGACTCGGTGCCCATCGAGCCACCGATCAGAACCGGCTGTCCGGTGCTGCTGAAGACGGCGGGCAACTCTGGATGTCCCGGTCCAAAAGCGCGCGTGGCGCCCTTGCGATGCACGAACAGTGACTGGTCCTTGCCTTCGATGCGATGGGTTTCCTGTTTGCAGGTATTGTGCGACACGTCATATAGCAGGTCGAGATCTGCTCCACCGAATACACGTTCAAATGCGTTGCGGGTCAGCTGGGCGAGAATCTGCCGATTGGCCAGCGCGCAATTAATGCCGGCGCGCATTGCGCCGAGGTACTCCTGTCCCAGCGGTGACTTTAGCGGCGCGCAGGCCAGTTCACGGTCAGGCAAGCGTATACCGTATTGATGCGCATCCATTGCCATGTGCTTCAGGTATTCGGTTCCGATCTGGTGCCCCAGTCCGCGCGAGCCACAGTGAATACTGACAACCACTTCACCGACACGCAGCTCGAATGCTGCCGCGGTTTGGGCATCGTAGATTTCCGCCACTTCCTGCACTTCCAGGTAGTGGTTGCCGGAACCCAGCGTGCCCATTTCGTCACGTTGTCGTGTTTTTGCGCGCTCAGACACGGCGCCGGCCTGTGCGCCGGACATGCAACCGTGCTCTTCGATGCGCTCGAGATCTTCAGCCCGGCCGTAACCCTGCTTCACCGCCCAGGCTGCGCCGCCTGTCAGCATTGCATCCATCTGCCGTGCATCGAGGCGCAGGTGCCCGGTGCTGCCCACACCGGCCGGGATCGACACGAACAGCGCATCCGCCAGCGCCTGACTGCGAACTTTCACCTGTTCGCGGGTAAGACCGGTGGTCAGGGTACGCACCCCGCAGGAAATATCGAAGCCCACTCCCCCGGCCGACACCACGCCGCCGGCGTCGGCATCGAAGGCCGCGACACCGCCAATCGGAAAGCCGTACCCCCAGTGAGCATCCGGCATGGCATAGGATGCCTTGACGATGCCTGGCAGGGTGGCGACGTTGACGACCTGCTCGTAGACTTTGTGATCCATGTTGCGAATCAGGTCTTCGCTGGCATAGATAATGCCAGGGACGCGCATGCCGTTTTGCGCTTCGATGAGCCATTCGCTCTCGGAACGGCGCTTGAACAGATTGATATCCATGATCGGCTGACTCCGGGGTCATACATCGAGGACGCACTGGGCGCGCCACAGACCATCGCTGCCCTGTTCCACCCTGAGTTCGGTCAAGGTCGCACCCTTCACCTCGACGCGGGGCTGATGACGCGCTGTATCGACTCTTTCGCCCCAGGCGCGTGCCTGCAGTCGTGCGCCGTCGATGTCGACGCTGAACTGGCTGAACAGCATGTGCCGGGTCGCCATTTCATACACCAGCGCATTGAGCCAGTCGTACAGAAGCAACTCCGTATCGGATGCCTGGCATGCCAGTTCCACCAGCGTTTGCGGCAGTACACACTGTGGTTCGGTTATTACCGCGGTCATGGCAAGCGCCGACTGTTCGAAGGCGGTCGCCGCATCCACGCCGATACCACGCACACCGACATCGGCCTCGTGGGGAAAATGCTCCCAGCGAGCGACCGGATGCGAATGATCTGCGAGTTGCGTTGTCACCAGCGTGTTCCCTGACGCGAAACCGAACCTTGTATTGCGCCGCGTAGCCGCAGTCCATTTGCGGATAAACCGCACACTCCTTACCATGCTATATATGCCAAAGGCCTGTACTTTGCCAGTCAGGAACATTGATCTGGAGCAAGGAAGGGAGTGGCAGTGCCATGTCAAATGAAGCAAACTGTATACAGGCCTGTCACCATGCGTCAGAACAAGAATCATGACCGAGATTAAAGCGCTCCAGCCGGAACAACTGCGTTCCTATTGCGATCCGGAATCTTTTCAGTTCCAGACCACCGACGATTTGCCGGACCTCGGCGAAATGGTCGGCCAGGAACGTGCGCTCGCGGCTCTGCGTTTCGGCGTTGGTATGCAGAATTCCGGCTACAACCTTTATGTGCTGGGTCCTGCGGGTTCCGGCAAGTATACCGCCGCATCGGCCTTCCTCAAGGAGAAAGCCGCCGGTACAGCGGCTCCGGCCGACTGGGTGTATGTGAACAATTTCAACGACAGCAGCAAGCCGCTTGCCATGCGCTTGCCGACTGGAACCGGCAGGAAGTTGCTGCGTGACATGCAACAGCTGATCGAGGAGTTGCGCACCGCGATACCGGCCGCCTTCGAAAGCGATGATTACAAGTCGAGGATACAGCTGATCGACGAGAGTTTTGAGTCACATCAGGAAGAAGCTTTCCGGGAACTTCACGAAGAAGCGGAGCGTAACCAGATAAAGGTGTTCAAGACGCCCGGTGGATTTACCTTTGCGCCGCTCAAGGACGGTGAGGTACTCGATGCCAAGGCATTCCACGCACTCCCGAAACAGGAACAACAGCGCATCGACTCCAATCTGGAAACTTTGCAGGCGCTTTTACAGGGTATCCTGCAGAAGCGGATTCCACAGTGGAGCAGGGAACGCCGGGGACGTATCAAGGAAGTCAACGACGAAGTAACGCTCAACGCCGTTGGCCACTTGATCGACAGCCTGCGCACTGCGTACGCGGAGCTGCCGGAGGTATTGAGTTACCTGGCCGAGGTGCAGGACGATGTGTTGGCCAACGTAGGATTTTTCCTGCAAAAAACCAATATTGAGCACATACTGCCGGGAAGCGATCCGGAAACGGCGCTGCGCCGCTACCAGGTCAACCTGTTTGTGGACAACGGTGACAGCGAAGGCGCGCCGGTGCTCTACGAAGACAATCCCAGCTACGGCACCCTGGTCGGCCGCATCGAGCATCTTTCGCAGCTGGGTGCGTTGATTACCGATTTCACCCTGATTCGGCCTGGCGCGCTGCACACCGCTAACGAGGGCTATCTGATTCTCGATGTGCGGAAATTGTTGTCGCAGCCATATGCCTGGGAAGGGCTGAAGCGCGCGCTGTACGCCAGGCAAGTCCGTATCGAATCGCTCGGGCAGCTGCTCAGTCTGGTCAGCACGGTATCGCTCGAACCGCAGCCCATACCGCTGCAGGTAAAGGTTGTGCTACTGGGCGATCGACTGCTGTACTACCTGTTGTGCGAGTATGATCCCGATTTTCTGGAGCTGTTCAAGGTGGCCGCCGACTTCGAGGACAGCGTCGACCGTAATCCGAACAATGATCAGTTGTATGCGCAACTTGTCGCCACGCTGGTGCGCAAAAGCGGGCTACGCCCGTTTGATCGCAGCGCGGTAGCCGCCGTGATCGAACAGAGCATGTGCATGGTCGGTGACCGCGAGAAGCTCACCACCCATATGCGCAGTATCGCAGACCTGCTGAGTGAATCCAGTTACTGGGCCGGCGAAGCCGGCCGCGAGGTGGTGCAACAGGACGATGTGCAGCGTTCCATAGATTACAACGTCGAGCGTATCGACCGGGTGCGCGACCGTATGCACGAGGCGATTCTGCGCAATACCGTCATGATCGACAGCGATGGCGAGATTGTTGGCCAGATCAACGGCCTGTCGGTAATCCAGCTCGCCGAGACGGCGTTCGGCGTGCCGACACGCATCACCGCCACTACGCGTCTCGGTGAAGGCGAGCTGGTGGATATCGAACGCGAGGTTAAGCTGGCAGGGCCGATTCACTCTAAAGGCGTCTTTATCCTGTCCAGTTACCTGGGCGCGCGTTATGCGCCGGATTTCCCCTTGTCGCTGAGTGCCAGCCTGACGTTTGAACAATCTTACAGCGAAATCGAAGGCGACAGCGCCTCGCTCGCCGAGTTGTGCGCCTTGTTGTCTTCGCTGGCCGGGTTGCCGATTCGTCAATCGCTGGCTGTCACCGGTTCTGTGAACCAGCACGGGCAGGTACAGGCGATCGGCGGCGTCAATGAAAAAATCGAGGGATTTTTCAATATCTGCAGTGAACGTGGTCTGAGCGGTAACCAGGGTGTGCTGGTGCCGGCGAGCAATATGAAACACCTGATGCTGCGCCATAACGTTGTCGGCGCCGTTCGCGAGAGTAAATTCAGCGTCTACGCAGTCGATCATGCTGATCAGGCCATCGAGTTGCTCACCGGCATCGCTGCCGGCGAAGCCGATAGCGACGGGATTTTTCCGGAAGACAGTGTCAATGGCCGCGTGCAGCGGCGTTTACGCACCCTGGCAGGGCTGAGGATGCAGTATACCGCTGCGGTAAAGGAGCTCACCGCGGGTGTTTCACTCGAGGACCGCAAACCGCATGGTGTAGGATTCAGTGAACAGCGGGATTGCAATGCGGACTAGCTGCCGCACATCGGCAACGCTCATTATTGTCACCCGGAAAAGATAACCTGGACAGTCTTGTTGCTGAAGGCAACCTTTCCCACGTTTCCCTTTAGAAGAGACAACTTCCGTGCCAATATCTAAAGCCTTGGCGCACCTATTGCGCGTGTTCTGAGGCAGATCAAACAAGGCTCAGTGGATGTGTGCTTTACTATAAACAAGTAGAGTTCAAATCCTTAAACAGGCTGCTAATATCGCGGGGGCTGTTATGTTGAATCTGAATCCCGACACGGTTTGCTTTCTGATCCTGAAGGCGCGCATCTTCCACAGCAAGGAAGAGGTGGTACTGCCGGATGTACCAGACAGTCCGGCGGGTGACTGGGCACTAGAGGCGTTGGCCGACCACGCCGGCGATAGTGTCTTTCAGGAGTTCAAGGCAACCATCGACGACCTGGAACCGGATCAACAGCAGGCCCTGGTTGCGCTGATGTGGATCGGGAGGGATGACTTCAGCGCAGACCAATGGGTGGCGGCTTTGCAGGAAGCCCGCCAGAACTGGGGCGAAAACACCGCAGAATACCTTATCGCACACCCGCAGCTTGCTGACTATCTCCTTGAAGGGCTGAACCTTCTCGGTTACAGCTGCGAAGTGTGAAGGGCTGATCAGTCAAAAGGCCCCTGTCACCAGCGCTGACGTCCTGGGTCCGTTGCTTCAAGTCCAGGGCGCCGGCGTCCTGAATACCGGCGCCAGACAGGTTTACTCGACCTCGATTTTGTGACGTTTTGACACTTCGAGCTTGGGTATGGTCAACTCCAGGACACCATCCGAGAATTTCGCTTTGGCCTTGTCCCCGTCAACATCACAGGGCAGCGTGGAAGTGCGCGAAAACGAGCCACGGGAAATTTCTGAACGGAAATAATCACCCTTTTCTTCCTTGTGCTCCTCTTTGGTGCACCCTTTAATCGTCACCGTGTGGTCTGTCACTGATATATCGAGATCCTTTTTATCAACACCAGCCACTTCAGCACGGACTATGACCTCATTGTCCCGCTCGATGATATCCATTCTGGGTAATTTCTCTTGCACAAGACTCGACATCTCGGTCCACGATGGCCATTCCCACTGCGAGGGGCGAATCCGGGCACGCGGTAACATACCGCCGAACATGCGCTCCATTTCTTCAAAAGGACTCAAGGCGTGCACGGGTGTTGCCTTCCTGGTTTCAGGACCTTCGCTTGCTTTTATCTCTTTCTTTGCCATGTCAATCACCTCCTGTAACAATTAATACGACCTGACTCTTCACAGAAACACGTTCTGTTGCGAATTTTCAACTGTTGTGGCTGTGGCTGTAGTAACCACGACGTGCACCACTCAGCAAGTCCTGAAAGTCCTCGCCGCGCAGATGCACCAGTTGTTCATGGTCCCCTGCCTCAAAATACACATCGGCAAGGCTGGTAAGTGACTCATCAAGCAAGGTCTCAATGCCGTAGGCGGGCCCGAGCGGCGGCACCGCTCCCGGCTCGCAATCATCGAACAACGCGGCAATTTCATCTTCTGTCGCCAGGTGCAGGTCGCGATTAAGCTCGCGGCGAAGGTAGTCCAATTTCAGCCAGTTACTGGCCGGAATCACAACAATTGCATAGTCAGATGCGTCCTTTACCACTACTGCCTTGGCGATATGATCTGCAGAAATGTGGGTCGCCTGCGCCGTTTCATGGCTGGACTCTGTATGCGGATGCAGCATCAGGTCATATTCAGCTTTCCGCTGAACCAGATAGCGCTGCTGAGTTACTGCTATGGTCATCGTATCGCTCCCCGGGATACAGGCCTGGCACGGGTTTCGGGCGGTATCCCTGTTGGCACCTCGGGCGGTGCAGCGGGTGGTATTTCGGGCGGTGGCGCCGGTTCAGATTCCGGTACCGGCTCACCCGGCACCTCCGGAGGTTGTTCAGGAGGCACTTCCGGCGGTGTTCCCGGTGGTATCTCCGGATCCCCGGCATAATAGATCGACCGATAAGAAGACGAGAACGTCACGGCCGCATACCTCTTGCTCCATTAATACAGTGTAAGGATAGCCCATTCCGAGAAGACCGCCATTGAGCTGGATCAAACCCGGAGCAGGTCCCCGAAAAGTAAAACGCAGCTTAGGGTTTGTCGGTTAGGTGGTAAAACTTCTTGTTGAGGTAATCAGCGACATCAGCGACATCCTCACTGGACCAGTCGAGCTTGGAATGTACACTCCAGGATGCCACCCAACTGCGGATGTCACCCAGAGAGTTGATTCGGCTATGCTGGCGTGTATGGGCCAGTGCTTCGTGGCATTCCTTGCAGTGATTTTCGTAAAGCGCCTGACCGCGCTCGAATTCCTGCGCTGAAAGCGGAGTGTTTACCGCAAAAGCTGCTGTTATATTCAATACAGCCGCCAGGAATCTCGCCTTTCCGGATAAAACCGACATCACTCTGCTCTCCTCTTTACCGGGCAATTAATACCAGGGACACCTGTTCCAATAATAACCGAAATCATGCCTTGTCCCTATCACCGTCTACCAAGGACGGGAGAATGCTTGTCTTGTCGGATATCTAATGACTAAAAATCACCGTGCTTTGGCCAGGCATCTGCAATAATGGTTTCCTGATACGCATGCCAGGTTGCATGTCCGATCAATGGCAATAATATGAGCAAGGTTCCGGTCAAAAAACCCACCAGGGAAAAGAATACAATCAGAAACCCCCAAAGCAGCAATACTGCCTTGTTGCGTAGTACTGCATTGACACTGGTGATAACAGCAGTAACCACATCCACTTTACGGTCCATGAACATAGGAAGTGAAAAGGCGCTGGCACAAAAGATTACAGCCGAGAAAATTGCCCCGATCAGGGTGCCAATACCCAGAAAAACAGCAAGATCACTCCATTCGGGATGGGCTTCAACCGGGAAAAAGATGTGCACCATTGATGCCGCCCGCATCCATAACAGGAACACAACCAGGAGAATGACGGCAAATACCATTTCATTTCCCAAGTGTCTTTTGCCCTCGCGCAGGCAAAAACCCAGCACCGGCTTCATACCATTCTGAATCTGACAACTGATGGAATACAGGCCGATGGCCAATACCGGTCCAAGGAACATAAAACCGGAAAGCAACGCAACCATGATGATAAAACTACCCATTTTGTATGCCAGGAAAGCCACTGCATAGCTGAGTATCATCATGACAGAGCCATAGATAAGACTTTGTTTCGGGGCAACCAGGATGTCCTGCCAGCCCTTTCCTAGCCAACCAAACGGAGCACGTATATCCAGCTTATTGCAGGGCGCAACAAACGGCATGGATGAGGGATCAAAATTCCCTGCATCGTATTTCTCTGATGGAACAGACATCTCCTTCACTCCTTCGGTACGCGATCAATTTATTATTTTTTTAAACCTTAAGCAGTACGACCATACATTTTTTATATACGCGCATAAGATACACAAGCAGGGCCAGGTTTACAAACTGACCTCCGAGACAGCTGATTTTGCCTGGCGGCCACTGAAATGCTCAAAACCGCCAGATCGCAATGACATTATTTAACCTACTGTTCGCTGTTTTTGTCCGTCAATGCCTTCGGGAAATTTGCAATATCGCTCACCTGCTGGTCAGTAAATTCTTCATCCAGTTGCAGCTTGCCCATCTTGCGCACAGCTTCATCGAGCGTTTTGATTTTTTCGTCATGGAAGTACGGTGCTGTTAAGGCCAAATTACGCTGCCCAGCCTCGCTTTGGGAATGATACAGGTCAGATTTCAGACGGGCATGCGGAACAGTTAATCAACCGAACGCATCCTGCGTAATGCTCTGGTACCAGCCGCGGGCATAGCGGGCTTCATTTTTTCGATACTCGTCGGGTGCATCCATGGGACTGACCCCGCCTGATCCCTCCACCTTCACGATGTTGCCATCCTTCAGCCGATAGACGGCAGCAACCGAAATACCGTAGTCCGGTGCGACCAGGCTGTAACAGGTATTTACATAGGATGGATTGGGCATGCTGTTGCCGGCCAGTTCGCTGACAACTGCGGCGGCACACACTTTAGCCTGGCTGTTGGCTGCAAAGCCTGACTTGGGCATCTTGCCGGCGATGGAGGCATCGCCAATGACATGGATATTTGGCTGTAGCGTGGATGTAAAGGTGCGCTGATCAACCGGGCACCAGCCGTCTGCATTTACCAGGCCGGCCGTATGAACGACCGCACCCGCCTTCTGGGGTGGTATAAAATTAATCACATCAGCGGTAACGGGGTCGCCGATCTCCGGATACAGTGTCCTGGTTGCCGCATCAACCCGCTCGATCCTGCCGCCGTCTGATCCCTTGACCCAGTCGATCATACCGGGATACAGCTGTTCCCAGGCCTGCATGAACAGCCCCTGCTTGGAAAACTTGTCCTTGGCATCCAGGATCAGAAGCTTTGAACGGGGCTTATGGGTCTTCAGGTAGTTGGCAATGAGGCTGGCACGTTCATAGGGCCCAGGCGGGCAGCGGAACGGGTTGTCCGGCGGTGCAATGACAACCAGACCACCGTCGGCCATGGCTGTCAACTGGCTACGCAAAGCGATGGTCTGCGTTCCAGCCTTCCAGGCATGCGGGATGGCGTCACTCGTTGTTTCGTCCAGGCCCTCGACGCTATCCCAGCGGAAATCGATGCCCGGTGAAACCACCAGCCGGTCGTACGCAAGGTCATTGCCGTTTTGCAAGGTAACCCGTTTACCGGCGGGATCGATAGCAATGACTTCACCCTGTAGTACATTGATACCGTGCTGAGTGCGCAGGGCATCGTACGTGCGCTCGATAGAAGCCATGTCCTGCAGACCGCCCAGTACGGCGTTGCTGAAGGGACAGGTTACATAGCGGGCATCCCGTTCCACCAGCGTGACCTGAATCGATGGATTGAAGCGGCGCAGGTACCTGGCGCAGGTGGCACCGCCGAATCCACCGCCGACCACTACCACCCGTGGACCTGCACCGTCCTTACCGGAACAGCCACCCAGCGTTAATCCCAGAGTGCCCAGTGCCGCGGCACCGCCGGTTGCTCCCAGCAAGTGAATAAATCTGCGGCGCGAGAGTGTGGTCATTGTTTCAATCCTCATTCACCGGCTGGCAAAGTAGTCGGCGATCAGCTGGATCTCCTCGTCTGTATAGCCGGTCGCGTGCCGGCCCATCACCGTACCGGCCCGCTGACCGGTGCTGAATTGCCGGAGCGCTGTTGCAATGAAGTCTGATGATTTGCCACCAATGGTAGGAATGGAACCGGGACTTTTGCCGTCTGTCCCGTGGCAGCCTGCGCAGGAAATGCTCAGCAGCGTTGCGCGGCTTATTTCTTCCGCCTGAACCTGATGCATTGTCAACAGGCCGTTGGCCAGAACAATCAGGATGCCAAGAGAAAAAGTCTTTGACTCAATCATACTCGCTCCCAACAAAGCTGCATCATCATCCCATATCGGCAAGAATTGTCGTTGACACAGATCAAGGCATCTGTGTCAGATTCAGGACCGGGACTCGTGCGCTTTATCGGGGCGAGAAATCCAGCGGACAGTAATTTTAAAACGGTAATGAAATGACAGAATGGCAGGGAACAGACACGCTACTTCAGACCTTGCGTGCTTCAATAACCGCGGAGATGACGTAATCCTCTACGCCGCTGCCGGGCGCCCAGTCCTTGATGAAGTCCCTGGATTCGTCTTTCGGCTGGATGCAGATATCGACAAACCCTGCCTCGATCAGCAAGGCTTCCAGTTCATCGATCCTGGAAGCGCCCGCCACACAGGCGGAATGCAGGTAGGGATCGTCACGCATCGAAGCCGGCAGTTCAGCGCTGGCGACAACATCCGATATCGCCAGCCGGCCGCCGGATTTCAGGACCCGGTGGGCTTCGTGGAACACCCTGCCCTTGTCCGGCGAGAGGTTGATGACACAGTTGGAAATAATCACGTCGATACAGCTGTCGGCCACCGGCAGGTTTTCGATCTCCCCCAGCCGGAAATCCACGTTACCGAAGTTGGCTTTTTCGGCATTGCTGCGGGCTTTGCTAACCATGGCGGGGGTCATATCGACACCGATAACACGCCCGTCCTTACCTGTTTCCTGTGCCGCCAGGAATGCATCAAACCCGCCACCGCTGCCCAGATCAAGCACGGTTTCCCCGGCAATCAGGCTGGCGATAGCTCGCGGGTTACCGCAACCCAGCCCCATGTCAGCACCGTCCGGCACACTGTCCAGATCCTGTTGCGAATAGCCCAGGCGTGTGGATATCAGGCTGTTGATCTGTGCCTCTTCGGACACACCGCAACAGGAACTGGCTTCACCGCAACCGCCCCCACCATTACTCGCCTCTGCAACTTCTCCATAGGCGCTGCGTACTGTCTGACGGATTTCATCCTGTTTTGCCTGACTCATCTTTCTGTTACTCCGCTAACTGGTAACGGCAGACCGCGATTCAGTCTGCCAGCGTTCGAGATCTTCGGGGGTGTCGAGATCCCACAAGGTATCGAGCTCTGCGTGCCGCCTGTTCATCAGGCGCAGCCGCTCACGTGTATGAGGCATCACCTGGCTGGTACTCCAGCGCATGCCGGTGAATAATTCTTTCTCGGCGCTGCGCGCGCCAATCAATACGTAGCCGCCATCTTCTGCGGGACCCAATACAAACTCTGTACCGGCGTCCAGTTCCCGGCAGGCCTGAGCGAGGTAGTCGCCGGTCATGACCGGACAATCTGTGCCAATCAATACCACAAAATCCGCCTGTTGGAGCTCTGCCTGTATTGCCTGGTACATTCTCAGACCAAGATCCGCGCCCTCCTGGATCTTTAGTCCAACACCCCGTTTTTCCCGCAGTTCAACAAACAGCGGGTGTAAGGAATCTGCGTATACGGTGACCGGCGCGAGTTCTTCCTGTATAGCCGTGGAGACCGTATCACGCACCAGTTGCGCATAGAGTGTGGCTGCTGCCTGGTCGCCTATGCCTGAAGCCAGCCGGGTCTTTACCTGACCGGCCAGTGGTGCCTTGGCAAAGACCAGTATACGGCCGGCCGGATACCTGTAATCTGGCATGTTACTCATAGCGGGAGGCCAGATGTGTTGCCGGTACGCCCAGGAACCAGGCCAGGCGCAGGTACCACATCACAAATATGGTGCGCACTACCCCCCTCTGCTCCCAGCGGCGGCTTGATGTCGTCAGGGTGTTTTGCAGACAGACCGGCCTTTGTTCACGTTTCAGTCGCTTGCTGAGATCAATATCTTCCATAAGTGGAAGGTCTGTATAGCCGCCGATACGTTTAAACAGCGCTCGCGATACGAATATACCCTGGTCTCCAGTTGCGATGCCGGTGATGCGTGAGCGCAGATTCATCAGTCGCTCGACAACGCGTAACAGTAACCTGTCTCCCGACATGTGGGCGTTGAAACGCCCCCATTGCTGGCCGGCTGACTTGAGAATAAGCACATCTGCCTTATCCGGGATAATGCTGTCCGCGTGCACAAACCAGAGCACCTCCCCATCTGCGGAACCTGCACCCGCATTCATCTGCCGGGCCCGGCCTGCTGGTGCTATCAGGAGCTTGTCTACCAGAGGTTCAGCCAGGGCAACGGTTTCATCCCTGCTGCCGCCATCCACGAGGATTACTTCGTGACCGCGCGCGCGCAGCGGTTGCAGTTGCTGCAACAGCCCAACTACGCATTCAGCTTCGTCAAGTGTCGGAATAATGATAGACAGTTGCATGCCTGTTCAACCCAGCGAACCGCCACAACTGCTGCCCTGCCCCGCAGTACAGCCGTAGCAGTGATCGGCAACCGCTATGGCGCAGCCGTCCAGTGTCGCGGCCTGTAGCTCGCTGATATGCATACGTGGCCGACCTGTCAATTCCAGAGGTAAATCCAGCATCTGGTTGAAATCGCAATCGTATACATAACCCTGCCAGTCAACGCTGATCAATGACCGGCACATGACGGTATCGAGATTGCTATCCTGATGCGCCGATTTGAGTAAATCCATGTAGCTGGCAAACTGTCCTTTCGAAATCAGTGTACTGCCAAAGCGCTGGATTGGCATGTTGGCGAGTACGTACAACCGGTTAAATTCGATACCGGCGCGTTGCGCGAGTTCGCGTTTGTAATCAGCCTCAAGCTGCTTCTGGGGCGGGGGCAACACAGCGTCGCCCGGGTTGTACATCAGGTTTAGCTCCAGTTCGCCGCCCTGCTTCCCGTAGCCGAGCGCATTGAGTTTCCTTAGTGCCGTGATACTCGACTGGTAAACGCCCTTGCCGCGCTGCGACTCAACATTTTCCTCCAGGTAACAAGGCAGCGATGCAACAATTTCCACCCGATGGCGCGCTAGAAACTCCGGCATGTCCTCGAAACCGGGCTCATTGAGTATAGTCAGGTTGCAACGGTCAATGACGTGCATACCCAGCCCACGAGCAATTTTAACCAGGCGAATGAAATCTTCATGCAGCTCCGGTGCGCCACCGGTGATATCCAGCACCTTAACTCCCGAGTCCGCCATAAAAGCAACGATGTCGTCAATGGTGTCCCGGGACATCTGTTCGGTACGCGTCGGTCCTGCGTTGACATGACAGTGCAGGCAGGACTGGTTACAACGGTAGCCAAGGTTGACCTGAAGGACCTCCAGGCGGCCGCGTTTCAGCGGTGGAAAATCGGTATGTTCCAGCAGTGGCAAGGTAGCGTGCATACGTTACAAAATCAGTCGTGTTATGGCACCAAACGATTGATCCATCGTACCAGACGACGGGTCCGGGCGCTAAACAGCTTTTCCCCGTACCAGGTATTGACCGTACGGCGGTGAATCTGTGCCAGCGTGGGATACGCGTGAATGGTGGCGGAAATAGCCCCGATACCGGCGCCGGTTTTCATGGCCAGAACGATTTCATGGACCAGTTCACCGGCGTGCGGACCGAGTATGGAAGCACCCAGGATTTTGCCCTTGTGTACTACAAACTTGGTCAACCCGTATGGCTCGACCTCAGCCAGTGCGCGGTCAATACCCTTGAAAGGAAAGCGCAGAATCGTCGCTTCGATACCCTGTTCACGCGCCTGTTGCTCGGTGAGCCCGACTCGCGCCAGTTCCGGATCGGTATAAGTGACCCAGGGAACCACGCGGTAATCAACCTTTTTCGGGAAGCGGAACACAGCATTGCTGATCACGATGCCGGCCTGATATTCCGCCATGTGGGTAAAGGGGTATGGACCGCAGACATCACCACAGGCATAGATATGCTTTTGTGAAGTACGCATACGTTTATCGACCCTGATACCCCGGCTATTGAACTCTACACCAGCTGTCTCCAGACCCAGGTTTTCCACACAGGGCTGGCGCCCGACCGCTACCAGGACCTGATCGGCTTCCAGTGATACCCCGCCACTGCATTCGATACGGCGGACCTTACCCTGCCGTGTTACGCGCTCCGCGCTGGTCGAGATGTGCACCTCGATCCCTTCTGCGATCAACCGTTCTTGCAGCTGGTCGGCAATTTCCGTGTCTTCCTGCGGCAGCAGGTGTGGCAGACGTTCTACGACAGATACCTTGCTGCCGAGGCGCGCAAACGCCTGCGCCATTTCCAGGCCGATGGGGCCGCCACCCAGTACTACCAGCCGCCGCGGCAATTCAGGCAGGGAAAACATATCTTCATTGGTCAGGTAACCCACCTCTTCAAGACCATCTATCGGTGGCACAAAAGGACGTGACCCTGTTGCGACCAGGAAACGTCGCCCGCGAATCTGTTGGTCATTGACACGTACAGTATCGGCACCGATAAATTCTGCGTGGCCGCAAAGCACTTCGCAGCCATAGGCACGAAAACGTTCAGGATCGTCGTGCGGCTGGATCTGATCAATGACCGACTGCACATGTTGATTGACTTTAACCAGGTCTAAATGGGGTGTAACGGGCTCAAGCCCAAACTCAGCTGCACGGCGCATCAGCGACGCAACTTTGGCCGCCTGTATCAGGGTCTTGCTGGGTACACAACCGGTGTGCAGGCAATCACCGCCAAGCTTTTCCTGTTTTTCTATCAGAGTAACTTTCAATCCCAGCTGCGACGCTACGCTGGCTACCACCAGCCCACCTGCGCCGCCACCGATAATAACCACATCCCGCTTCTCCATTAACCTTTCCCGGCTTCCTGTGACTGCAATTCGATTCGCTGTTTGAAAATTTCGTAGTGCGTTGGTTCCCTGTTGTCATAACCGATCCGCTTAACGCGATCTTCAGCAACCAGATAGTAACGTACCTTCGCTTCCAGAACCGCTGGCACCGATGCGCCTTCGGTGGATAACTCAAAATCATAGCTACGGGGTTGCCAGCGCTGCACCGCCAAAACGCAGCGCGCGTGCCAGGCCTTGTTGCCGGATTGGTAAGGCGCATTCTGGATTACGACTGTTGCTACCGACTGTAAACTGTTTCCTCACTCAGGTCTCCGCCAGCGGGTACCCGTTTTCATTCCAGCCGGTCATACCGTTCGCGACCACATGGACATCTGCGAATCCTCGCTGTGCAAGCAGCTGCGCCGCCTTGGCAGAGCGTCGGTCGGTCCGGCACACGGTCACGACCGGTTTTTCCTGGTAGTCACCAATCTCCTCAATCCGCTCCGGCAGTTCTTCGAGTGGCAGATTGGTAGCGCCTGCAATATGTCCCTGCTCGCCGACAAAGTCCGCAGCGGTGCGCACATCCAGTACCAGAATATCCGCACCATTGTCCAAACGTTGCTTCAGTTCCGGGACGGTCAGTGACGGCTTCTTGCGCAATCTGCCGATCAGGCGCGGTAGAAAAGCCACTACCGCGAGCAGCATCAGCGCCAGCAGCGCCTTCTGTATCAACCCTTCACTACCAGCCACCGCTTCCCGCCCGGCATAACCGAGATAAGTATAGGCAAAGGCACCCGGCAACATACAAATATAAGTCGCCAGCAGGTAATGGCTGAAACGTATCCGTGTCAGTCCCAGTGCATAGTTGAGCAGGTTAAAGGGAAACAGCGGTACCAGTCGAACGAAAGCCACGAAGCGCCAGCCTTCCGTCTCCACACCGTTAATGAGTTGTTTCAGCCGGCCTCCGGATTTTTCGGCTACCCAGTCCGACGCCAGGTAGCGCGATACCAGAAATGCCAGAGTCGCGCCGATAGTGGCGCCGGTAAGATTGCAGAATGTACCGAGCACCGGACCAAACAGCGCACCACCAGCCAGGGTCAGCACCGTCCCCGGCAGAAACAGTACGGCACCGACCGCATAAACCAATATGAATAACAGCGGCGCCAGAACACCGGCATTCTGAATCCAGCTTTCTAGCGCGGCAACATCAAACTGATCTCGGTAACTGATAGCCACGGCTATCGCGGCCACCAGCACCAGGAATACTGTGATGCGAATCCACTTAGCCTTCATTGTCACCACTCCATTCCCGCCTGTTTATGGCATAGCTGGATACCTTGCCGATAAAGGGCAGTATCAGCATGCCCGGTAACCAGGCCACCAGTTTTGGCTTGTTGTAAGTGTGGATACCGATGGTCATCGCTTCATGCCCCGCGCGTGGCTGATCACGATAGGTTCCGAACAAACGGTCCCACCAGGGCAGGTTAAAACCAAAGTTACTGTTGGCTTCATCATCCTCCACGGAGTGGTGAACCCGGTGCATGTCCGGGGTGACAACCAGCCAGCGTACAATTTGATCGGCAGCTTTCGGAATACGTATGTTGCTATGGTTGAACATGGCGGTCGCATTCAGCACCACTTCAAAAATAACAACAGCAACTACCGGCGGACCCAGCACCACGATAGTTGCAAACTTGATCAACATGGACAAAATGATTTCGAGGGTGTGAAATCGCGCGCCCGTTGTAACATCGAAATCGATATCTGCATGATGCACCCGATGTAGACGCCAAAGAGCCGGTACAGCGTGCACAAGTACATGTTGCAAATAAATAATGAAATCCATCGCTACGATGGACGCCAGGATAGCGATTCCGGCAGGGACTTCAAAATAGTTAAACAGACCCCAGCCCTGCTCGGTGGTAAAGATGGCCATACCCACAGCAGCCGTCGGGAACAGCACACGCAGCACGAAACTGTTGAAGAACACCAGTCCGAGATTATTCAGCCAACGGACCTTCCTGGTCAGGAGCAGAGCACGGCGTGGCGCAATTACTTCCCACACAGCCATGACAGCAAATACACCGAAAAAGAAACCGAGCCGGATAGTGACTTCGTTTTGAATAACGAATTCGCTGGCATTCATAAGAAGACCTCGATAGGGGCGCAGATTGTTATACGTTTGTGCGCTGCGATAATATTATTATAGAATATGTAATTCAATTGATTAGTTGAATATAAAAATAGCGGAATTTGAAATGCTGTTAAGTGGAAGCTTCAAGCACGATCTATTCATCCAGTTTGCTCGGGTCGGGAAAGCACTGGGGAATAGTAACCGACTGGAATTGCTGGAATATATCGCACAGGGAGAACGCAGTGTCGACCAGCTGGCGAAAGTATCAGGGTTGACCGTGGCCAATACCTCACAGCACCTGCAACAGCTACGACAGGCTGGCCTGGTGCACTGCCGAAAACAGGGGCTACAGGTACTTTACCGCCTGAGTGGCAACGATGTTATTGACCTTCTTGATGCACTGCGCGATGTGGCTGAACGTCGTATCGCTGAAGTAGACCAATTGGTAAACACCTACCTGACGGTAAAAGATGAACTGGAAGCTGTGCCACGCGAAACCTTGATGGAACGCGTAAAGGAGGGCCTGATTACTGTTCTGGATGTGCGTCCCGCTGAGGAATACGACGCCGGGCATGTGCCGGGGGCGGTCAATGTCCCGTTGTCAGAACTGGAACAGCACCTGAAACGTTTGCCCAAAAAACAGGATGTGGTGGCCTATTGCCGTGGCCCCCATTGTGTTCTGGCTTTCGACGCTGTTGCCCGACTCAGGGAGCAGGGTTACTCGGCTCAGCGCATGGAAGACGGCTTTCCTGAATGGAAATCCGCGGGTTATCCGGTCGATACTGCCTAGACCACCGGTGAACCAAACCGTGGTGCGGCAGTCGAATGTATGTAACAACTATGTTGCGATTAACGCTTCTTGATCTTTTGTCGATAACCCCGTAGATTTCAATTGAGATGCGTAGATTGATGAAAACACTGGCTGCTATCTGGTTGGCGATTAGCCTGGCAACGGTGCCTTTGCAGGCACTGACGGCCCAGCCGGATCAGGCCGATTCGGATCCGTGCCAGATGCACAGTGGGGATACGGGACTATCGTCCTCCGACTGTACGCATTGCGGTGACCAGTCATGCGGCAGTGACAACTGTACCCACAAGACTTGCGCCACGTTCCATTTGCAGCCAACCAGCGTTTCAACCGGGCACACATTCCCGCCCCGGCTTGTCGATGCATACACCCCCTCGCTAAACTTCAAAACCAGCTCCAGAAGCTGTCCGCCCTTAATCCGACCCCCCGCCTGACTCCATAATCAGGGGTACGCCCCGTTATCACACACGTTCCTTACCAAATGGGAAACGTGGTGCGTGTCTTTCTCAGCTTATGGAGTTTCATTATGCCTTTTTCAGGTATAAACAGATGGTGGTTTATTTACCGCATAGTATGCATGGTTCTGTTACAGCTTGCCCTGTCAACCGCCGCGCGCGCGGAGCTGGGTCTATCCGAAGCCTTGCAACTGGCCCTTGAGGCCGATCCGGCTGTTTCTGCCAGCAGGTTCCGGGCAGTCGCTCTACAGGAGCAATCGGTTGCCGACGGACAACTCCCGGATCCCAAACTGACGTTTGGCGTCTTTAATGTACCGCTCGACGACCTCAGTATGAAAAAGGAAGGCTCCTCGCAGTTGCGCACAGGGATAAAGCAGGCTTTCCCACGCGGCCAGACCCTGCGTTACCAGCAACATCGCACCGAATGGCTGAGCAAGGCAGAACAGGCCCGCACCCTGCTTACGGAACAGCAGATTACACGTGACGTCAGGGAGACTTACCTGGAACTCTACTACCAGGAAAAGGCCGCAAGAATTATTGAGCAGAGCCATGATCTGTTCCATCAACTGGTCGACATAACGCGTGCACACTACGCCTCCGGTCGTGTCAGTCAGCAGGATGTATTACAGGCGCAACTGGAGTTATCGCGTCTTGACGACCGGGCCACACAGATCAGCACCCAATCGGATGTGCAAAGAGCAAAGCTCACACGCTGGATCGGCGACGCGGGCTGGGAACCTATATCGCAGGCCTTTCCTGCCCTGCCGGAACCCGGTTCAAAGGCCGAGCTAAAGGCGTCGCTTGCACAACATCCGGCTGTTGCGTCGGCCAGCGCACAAGTTGCGGCGAACCAGCAGATGGTCAAGGCTGCCCGCGAACAATACAAACCCGGTTTTGATGTCGGTCTGGAGTATCGCAAACGATTCGGCAACGAAGGCAATGGCAGTGACCGTCCCGACATGATGGCCGCCATGGTCACGCTGGATCTGCCACTGTTTACCGGCAAACGACAGGATAAACGTCTGGTGGCCAGCCAACAGCAGGCGGAAGCCGCCATGCAGGTGCGTGAACAACGGCTACGCGAAATGCAGCGCATGCTCGAATCAGACTATGCACGCTGGCAACGTCTTGGTGAGCAGGAAGCCCTGTATCGCGAACACCTGCTGAGTGAGTCCAGTGATAATGCCGGAGCTGCACTGACTTCCTATCAGAGCGGTATCAATGAATTCAACACACTGATGCGTGCGCGCATCACAGAGCTGGATGTCCGTTTGCAGGATATCCGCATCCGTGTCGATCGCGCCAAAGCGCAGGCACGCCTGCTGTTTCTCGAAGCCAATGGAGAAAGCAAATGAATAGCCGACCTGTCCTCCTGTTACTTGCCGGCCTTGGCTTAACCACTGGCCTTCCCCTGTCCACCGCCTTTTCAGCCGAAGATGATGAAGCGGACGTTCTTTACTGGGTAGCTCCTATGAACCCCAACTACCGCCGCGATGAGCCGGGAAAATCACCAATGGGTATGGATCTGGTACCGGTATACGCAGACTCGGCCGGCGATGGAGATACCATTAGTATTGATCCGGTGATGATTCAGAACCTGGGCGTACGAACAGCTACGGTTGAGCGCGGAAAACTGTGGCGCATGATCAATACCGTCGGTTATGTCGCATTTGATGAGCGCAAGCTGAGTCATCTGCATCTGCGTACTGACGGCTGGATTGAGAAACTGTATGTCAAATCTGACGGTGTGCGGGTCAAAAAGGGTGATGTACTGTTCGAGCTTTATTCCCGTGAACTGGTGAATGCACAGGAAGAATATATTCAGTCATTACGGGGCAGTAACGATTATCTTAAACGTGCCTCGCGCGAACGCCTTGCAGCCCTGGGGATGAGCCCGGAGCAGATCAAGCAGGTTGCAAGCAAAATGATTGCTTTCCAGAAGGTTCGTATTCTCGCCAGTCAGGATGGTGTCATCGATGGACTCAAGGTACGGGAAGGTATGTATGTAAAACCGGCAACCGAGGTTCTGACACTGGCAGATCTATCAAGTATCTGGTTACTGGTCGATGTATTTGAACGCCAATCCGAGTGGGTGGCCGTCGGTCAGCCCGCCGATGTCCGGCTGGGCTATTTGCCGGGTCGTGTGTGGGAAGGTGAAGTCGAGTTTGTTTACCCGACGATTGACCCGAAAACCCGCACCCTGCAGGCGCGCCTGAGATTCGAGAATCCGGATGAAGCTCTGAAGCCTGATATGTATGCCAACGTGCGTATCTATGCAGGATCGAAAAATGACGTGCTGAGTATCCCGCGAGAAGCGCTGATCAAGACAGGCGGGTCGCAAAGAGTCGTCGTTGCTCTTGGAGACGGCAGGTTCAGAGCGCAGGACGTTACAGCCGGTACGGAAAGTGGTGACTATGTGGAAATCATCAAGGGCCTGCAACAGGGTGACCGGGTCGTGACCTCCGGTCAGTTCCTGATCGACTCTGAAGCGAGTCTCAGAGCCAGCTTCAGTCGCATGGATAGCGTAAGCACAGAGAGTAATACAGACGCTCCCGCGCAAGCCGCTACGGGTACGGGAACCATTAACGAAGTATTTGCGAAAAGCCGCAGGTTAAATGTGTCCCATGAACCCATTGCAGACCTCGACTGGCCCGAAATGACCATGGACTTTGCGGTCACAGATACGGTTGACCTCAATGCAGTACCGGTAAACGAACCCATTCATTTCACGCTGTTAAAAAACAATACGGGCAACTGGGTCATTGACAGCATCAGCACGGTTAACGGGGAGATGCGTGAATGATTGCCAGCGTCATCCACTGGTCAATAAGGAACCGGTTCCTGGTTCTCCTGCTGACATTGATTCTGACCGGCTGGGGTCTGTATTCGGTAAAAAATACACCACTGGATGCCCTGCCCGACCTGTCCGATGTCCAGGTCATCATAAAGACCAGTTATCCCGGGCAGGCTCCCCAGGTGGTCGAAGACCAGGTTACCTACCTGCTTACCACCACAATGCTGTCTGTACCCAAGGCGACAACAGTACGCGGCTATTCCTTCTTTGGCGATTCCTACGTCTATGTCCTTTTCGAAGATGGTACCGACCTGTACTGGGCACGTTCGCGGGTACTCGAATACCTGAGCCAGGTTCAGAGTCGCTTGCCGGCCAGCGCGTCTTCAGCGCTGGGCCCGGATGCGACCGGTGTCGGCTGGGTCTACGAGTATGCGCTGGTTGATCATAGTGGAACACACGACATCTCGGATTTGCGCAGTATTCAGGACTGGTTCCTGAAGTTTGAATTGCAGACGGTCCACGGTGTTTCTGAAGTCGCAACCATAGGTGGCATGGTCAAGCAGTACCAGGTCGTGGTCGATCCGAACCGGTTGCGTTCCTATGGTATTCCCCTGTCAAAAGTGAAAATGGCGATTCAGCAGGGTAATCAGGAAGCGGGCGCATCGGTTATCGAAATGGCCGAGGCCGAGTACATGGTGCGGGCAACCGGCTATATACAGGGGGTGGAGCAATTGAGGCAGATACCGCTGGGGATAAACGCCAACGGCACACCCATCCTGCTGGGGGATATCGCAGAGATTCACCTGGGTCCGCAGATGCGCCGTGGTCTTGCCGAACTCGATGGTGAAGGAGAGGTAGTGGGCGGCGTCGTCATCATGCGCTGGGGTGAGAATGCAATGACAACTATCAAAGGCGTCAAGACAAAACTTGAGGAACTGTCACGCAGTCTCCCGGAAGGCGTGGAGATCGTACCAACCTACGACCGATCCAGCCTGATTGTGCGTGCAATCGATACCCTGAAGGAAAAACTTGTCGAGGAATTTATCGTGGTTATCCTGGTGTGCGCGGTGTTTCTGTTCCACCTGAGATCTGCGCTGGTGGTTATTTTCAGCCTACCCGTGGGCATTTTGGTTGCCTTTCTGATCATGCACGCGCAGGGTATCAACGCCAATATCATGTCGCTGGGCGGTATCGCCATTGCCATTGGTGCTATGGTGGACGCAGCTATTGTCATGATCGAGAACGTGCACAAGCACATGGAACGCGAAGAGGTTACCGACGCCAATCGCTGGAGCATCATTGCGGCGGCAGCAACCGAAGTGGGCCCGGCATTGTTCTTTTCGCTTCTGATCATCACTCTGAGTTTCCTGCCGGTATTTACCCTGGAGGCACAGGAAGGACGGCTGTTCTCACCCCTTGCCTTTACCAAGACCTATGCCATGGCAGGAGCAGCCGGGCTTTCGATCACCCTGGTGCCGGTTTTAATGGGGTATTTCGTTCGCGGAAAAATAATTTCTGAAGACAGAAACCCGGTGAACCGTCTTCTGGTGACTGCCTATAAGCCGGTAATCCATTGGGTATTGCATGCACCGAAAAGCGTGCTCCTGGTGTCGGTGCTGGCTGCCACATCCATGGCCTGGCCACTAGCCGGCTGGTGGCCGCTGAGTGATACTCTGGGTTCCGAATTCATGCCTGACCTGGACGAGGGTGACCTGCTGTATATGCCCAGCACATTTCCTGCAATATCGATTGGCAAGGCACAGCAGATCCTCCAGCAGACCAATCGGTTGATAAAAACAGTACCGGAAGTCCACAGGGTATTCGGAAAAATGGGGCGTGCCGAGTCAGCAACCGATCCGGCACCATTAACAATGATAGAAACCACCATACAGCTCAAACCACACGACCAGTGGCGTGAAGGTATGACTCTGGACAAACTGAAACGTGAACTGGATACCCTGGTGAAAATACCCGGCATGAGCAATGCCTGGGTAATGCCTATAAAAAACCGTATCGATATGCTGGCAACCGGCATAAAAACTCCGGTTGGAGTTAAAGTTGCAGGACCTGACCTGACAGTCATCCAGGAAATTGGCAAGAATATCGAGCGTATTTTAACACCCGTCCCGGGTACCGTTTCCGTATTCTCGGAACGCGTGGTCGGCGGGCGCTATGTAATAGTCGACATAAACCGTACAGCTTCTTCCCGCTACGGTCTCAATATTGCCGACGTACAGGAGGTGGTACGCACTGCGGTTGGCGGCATGAACGTTACCGAGACTATCGAAGGCCTGGAACGCTACCCGGTTAACCTGCGCTATCCACGTGATGTGCGCGATTCCGAGACCATGCTGGCTGAACTGCCGATACAGACACCAATCGGCGCACAGATTGCATTGGGTGATGTTGCTGACGTGCGCATCGCCAGCGGGCCAGGAGTTATCAAGAGTGAAAATGCCCGTCTGAACGGCTGGATCTATATCGACATACAGAATCGTGATCTCGGTTCCTATGTATCAGAAGCCAAACGGGTAGTTGCAGAACAGCTAGATCTACCTTCAGGTTATTCACTGAACTGGTCCGGGCAGTACGAATACATGGAACGTGCAAAGGAAAAACTCTCAACAGTTATTCCGGTGACACTGGTGATTATCATTCTGCTGTTGTACCTGAATTTCCGCCGTATCACCGAGGTGCTCATTATTCTTACCACGCTGCCACTGGCACTGGTCGGCGGCATCTGGTTGATGTACTGGCTCAATTACGACATGTCGGTGGCGGTGGGTGTCGGTTTTATCGCACTGGCAGGGGTCTCCGTGGAAATTGGAGTCGTCATGCTGGTCTATCTCAACCAGGCTTACCGTCGTCAGCAGGACAAGGCCTTTCTGGAAAAACGTGCAGTGGATATTACGGAACTGCGCCAGGCAGTCATCGAAGGTGCACTGTTGCGCGTACGACCCATTATGATGACAGTGGCAGCCATTATTGCCGGTCTGTTACCCATCATGCTGGGTTCCGGTACCGGTTCCGAGGTCATGCGGCGCATTGCCGCACCGATGGTCGGTGGCATGATCAGCGCTACCATACTCACCCTGCTTGTCATACCGGCGACATTCCTGATCTGGCGCGGTTACCAGATAAAACGAAGCGGCAACTGATGCCCAGAGCAATAGCATTGCGGTACAGCAGCACCTGTTGGGTTAAACTATACAATTCATCAAGGCTGGTTCGGAGTCTGGCAAATGAAGAAGGTCACTATTGAACTGTTTTCGGATGTACTGTGCTTCTGGGCTTACGGTGCGCAAGCGCGTATCGACCAGCTCAAGACCGATTATGGTGACCAGATCGAGCTGAACTACCGTTTCATCCCGGTGTTTGCAGCAGCTCATCATCGCATAGACCGGGCGTGGCAGGACAAGGGTGGCTATGCCGCCTTCAACCGACAACTGCACGAGTCAGCCAATGACTGGGATCATGTAACGCTGAATCCAGACATCTGGCTGCACAACGCGCCGGAGTCATCGCAGGTCGCCCACCTGTATATTAAAGCTCTGCAACTGCTGGAAGACCAGGATGTATTGCCTGAAAACAAGGGGCTCGATCGCCAGGGATACACCCTGTTTGAAGAATTTCTATGGCGGGTGCGTTGTGCGTTTTTTCGCGATGCTGAAAACGTTTCCGAGATCGCTACGCTCGATACTCTCGCCAAATCAATGAATTTACCCCTGTCCGATATTCATCGCAAGATCGACAGTGGTATGGCACACGCAGCCCTGCACCTGGATACCGAAGCCCGTGATCGCTATCTCGTTCCTGGAAGCCCGACACTGGTCTTCAATGAAGGGCGGCAGCGCCTGTACGGTAATGTCGGTTATCGCATCATCGACGTGAATATCCGCGAGCTGTTACGCGATAAGCAATCCGGGGAAGCCAGTTGGTGCTGAAACCCTGTATTTTCTTCGGCTCAGTCAGCCAAGAATAAGGAGGCCAGCCATGGCCAGTGATACAGATCCGGTATGTGGCATGGAAGTATCGGAAGACTCCGATCACCACGCAGCATACAACGGGCAAAGCTATTACTTCTGCAGTTCCTCCTGCCTCGAGAAATTCGAAGTGGACCCCGAAAGTTATACAAAAACCGGTGCGGCTGATAAGCATCAACAGGGGCACGGTGGGCCTGCGGAAGGTGCCGGCGACATCGACTCGACACTCTATACCTGTCCAATGCACCCGGAGATCGAACAGCTGGGGCCCGGAGCTTGCCCTAAGTGTGGTATGGCGCTGGAATCAAAAGGCATACCACTGGTTGCCACCAAAACCGAATATACCTGCCCCATGCATCCGGAAATTGTACAGGATGAACCGGGCAGTTGCCCCAAGTGCGGTATGGCGCTTGAACCGCGCAGTGTTGAGGCGGAAGAGGACACCAGCGAACTCGACTACATGACACGCCACTTATGGATAAGCGCTTTTCTTGCCGCCCCTGTATTTTTCGGCGCCATGGCTGCAGAGTTCTGGCCCGCGGCCATGGCGGAAATCATCAATCCGCGTTACCGCCAGTGGCTTGAACTGCTACTCGCAACACCGGTCGTTATCTGGGGTGGCTGGATTTTCTACGTGCGTGCCTGGCAATCGCTGATTACGCGCAATCTGAACATGTTCACCCTGATCGGTCTGGGCGTGAGCGTAGCCTGGATCTACAGCATGACAGGCGTTCTGTTACCTGGAATATTTCCCGGCACGGTATTCAACGAGATGGGTGTAGTGCCGGTTTACTTCGAAGCGGCGGCGGTCATAACGACACTGGTTTTACTGGGACAGGTTCTGGAACTGCGTGCCCGCAGCCAGACCAATGCTGCTATCAAGATGCTGCTGGGACTGGCGCCGAAGACTGCGCGCATCGTCCACGATGACGGCAGTGAAGAAGATATTCCTTTGGAACACGTCAAACCGGGCGATACCCTGCGTGTGCGTCCCGGCGAGAAAATACCTGTGGATGGCACTGTCGTCGAAGGCGACAGTAATGTGGATGAGTCCATGGTAACCGGGGAACCATTGCCGGTTGAGAAGTCGGCTGGTGAAAAACTTATTGGCGCGACGGTCAATGGTACCGGCAGTCTGTTGATGAAAGCAGAAAAAGTCGGGGCTGACACCCTGCTGTCGCAAATTGTCCAGATGGTGGCCGATGCTCAGCGCTCGCGGGCACCGATCCAGAAACTGGTGGATATTGTTTCAGGCTATTTTGTGCCAATTGTAGTGCTCGCCGCAATCGTTACCTTCATCGTCTGGAATATCCTGGGCCCCGAGCCGGCACTCGCCTATGCCATCATCAATGCAGTCGCGGTATTGATCATTGCCTGCCCCTGTGCGCTGGGACTGGCCACGCCTGTGTCCATCATGGTTGGCACTGGCAAGGGCGCCATGGCGGGCATACTGATAAAAAATGCCGAAGCACTGGAAGTTATGCAGAAAGTCGATACGCTGGTTATAGACAAAACCGGAACCCTCACCGAGGGCAAGCCAAAACTGGTTTCCGTGACAGCGGCAGACGGCTTTCTTGAACAGGATATCTTGCGCCTCGCTGCCAGCCTGGAGCGAGCCAGCGAACACCCGCTGGCCGAGGCCATCGTGCGTGGTGCGGAACAAAGCGGATTTGAACTGATCAAAACGGAGGACTTCCAGTCTGTAACCGGTAAAGGCGTTACAGGCAAGGTGGAGGGCCGTACAGTGGCACTGGGCAATATCAAGTTGCTTGAGAGCCTGAGTATCGACGTTGGCGACCTTCCTCGCGAGGCAGACACCCTGCGTGCTGATGGCCAGACCGTTATGTTACTGGCCATCGACGGTAAGGCAGCCGGCCTGATCGGCGTCGCCGATCCCATCAAGGAATCCACATCCGAAGCAATTCGCGACCTGCACAACGAAGGAATCAAGATCGTTATGCTCACCGGCGACAGCAGAAAAACAGCCGAGGCAGTGGCAGCCAAGTTGAATATCGATCAGGTACAGGCAGAGGTCTTACCCGATCAGAAGGCCGAAGTGGTCAAAGCTTTACAGGCTGAAGGCCGTACCGTAGCCATGGCCGGTGATGGTATAAACGATGCCCCGGCGCTGGCACAGGCACATGTTGGTATCGCGATGGGCACGGGAACCGATGTAGCGATGGAGAGTGCCGGCATCACGCTGGTTAAGGGTGATCTGCGTGGCATCGTGCGGGCCCGGCGACTGAGTCGAGCTACCATGCGCAATATCCGTCAAAATCTGTTTTTCGCCTTTGTTTATAACGCAGTTGGTATACCGGTAGCTGCCGGTGTCCTGTACCCCGTTTTTGGCTTGTTGCTGTCGCCGATGATTGCAGCGGCGGCAATGAGCTTCAGTTCGGTATCGGTTATCACCAACGCGCTGCGCTTGCGCCGGACGAATATCTAGGAAACCAAGAGGACCCTCTATCCCGGGTGTTGAAAAACCCCCACCCACGCCAGGGCACCACCGGCGGCACCAGGCATAACAACTCAGTCGATGCCAGCCAGCGAGGCCCGCAATGGACAAGATCACTATTGTGGGATATAGAAAAATAAACTTACGGAATTTTCTGGATAGAACCAGAGATGATTGAAAACAGAAACAGGCAGATTATCGAGATATCCGGAGCGGGTCCGGCCGGGCTGGCTGCCGCAATAGCGATTGTACGCGCTGGTGGTAATGCGCGTGTCTATGAACGCCGCAATGATGTAGGCGCCCGTTTCCAAGGCGATTTCCAGGGACTTGAAAACTGGACTACGGAAACAGGTGTGCTGGAAGAACTGGATGAAATAGGCATTGCGCCGTATTTCGAACACGCGCCGGTAAATGAAGTTACGTGCTACGGACCGAATGGTGATATAGAACGCAAGGTTCGTTCGCAACAACCGCTTTTCTACCTGGTAAGACGAGGCAGCGAGCCGGGCACTCTTGATTACAACCTTAAACAACAAGCGCTGGCGGCAGGTATTGAGATTTGCTTTGATGAAACCCTGCGCAATCTGCCCAATGGCGGTATCGTGACCGAGGGCCCGCATCGGGCCGATGCGATTGCAGTTGGCTACCTGTTTGAAACAGATATGGCGAATGGTGCCTACGCCATCGTATCAGAGCAACTTGCGGCCAGGGGGTACGCTTACCTGTTGATCTGTAACGGTCGCGCCACCCTGGCAACCTGCCTGTTCAATGATTTCCATAATGAGCGCCTGTACCTGGAACGCTGCGTAGATTTTTTCACCGACAAGCTGGGGGTACAGATGAATAATCCTCGTCGTTTCGGTGGCACTGGAAATTTCGCCTTGCCCAAATCGGCGCGCAAGCGGAATATCCTGTATGCAGGTGAAGCGGCCGGTTTCCAGGACCCCCTGTTCGGCTTTGGAATCCGTTCTGCCATGTTGTCTGGCGCCGCGGCCGGACGCGCGCAGATAGCAGGTAATTATGAGCAGTATGAATCTTTCTGGAAGAACCGTTTGCGCGACTATCACAAAACCGGCGCTGTGAATCGCTGGTTTTATGAACGACTCGGTGACCGGGGTTACAGCAGGATGCTGAGGCACTACCCACAGGTCTGGGATATTCGCGAACGCATGAGACGCTCGTATGCGCCGCGACTGTGGAAGCGCACCTGGTACCATCTGGCCGTGGCAAAACATCACACACCCGTGCTAAACGCGCACGCGGACTGTGATTGCACCTGGTGCAGGTGTACGCACCACTCCCAAACATCGCGCGCGTGAATCAACTGCGTCGCTGTTCGCGTGGGCGAAATGATGCTTGTTTTACAGACTGGAGATTTACACGTAACAACCGTGACATAATGGACTTATATGCCGGGAGGGCTGCTCAATGGGTGAAAATACCGTAACCGTTACCGACAATAAAACAGGTCGGCAGATTGAATTACCTGTCAGGGAAGCAACAGAGGGGCCTGATGCCGTCGATATCGGCCGCTTTTTTCGCGAACTGGGGTACTTCACCTATGACCCGGGCTTTTTGTCGACAGCCAGTTGTCATAGCAAACTGACCTATCTGGATGGCAAGCAGGGTATGCTTATGTATCGCGGCTATCCGATCGAACAACTGGCGGAACAAAGCAACTTTATCGAAGTGGCGCACCTCATGCTCTACGGGGAATTGCCGGGGCAGCAGCAGCTTGATGACTTCAACAGTATTATCACCCATCACAGTATGCTGAATGAAGCGCTTAAAAGTTTTTTCCGCGGCTTCTACCATGATGCTCACCCGATGGCGATTATGGTCGGCGTAGTGGGCTCACTATCTGCGTTCTACCACGACTCTACCGATATTTCGAATCCCACACACCGTGAAATCGCAGCACATCGCATGATTGCAAAAATGCCCAGCATAGCCGCTGCCAGCTACAAACACTCCATTGGTGAACCTCAGGTCTATCCGGACAATTCCCTGAGTTACGTTGGCAACCTGCTGCACATGATGTTTTCCGTGCCATGCGAACAGTTTCAGGCCGACCCCATTGCCGAGAAGGCACTCGACCTGATCTTTATCCTGCATATAGATCACGAACAGAACGCAAGCACGTCAACCGTTCGACTGGCCGGTAGTTCCGGTGCAAACCCCTTTGCCTGTATTGCCTCCGGCATCGCTGCACTCTGGGGTCCGGCACATGGCGGGGCTAACGAAGCTGTACTCAGTATGCTGGAAGAAATTGGCGACGTAAAAAATATACCCGGGTATCTGGCCCGCGCCAAGGACAAGAGTGACCCATTCCGCCTGATGGGTTTCGGACACCGCGTCTACAAGAACTATGACCCACGTGCGCGCATTATCCGTGAAATGTGTCACGAGGTATTGTCAAAGCTCGGCAACGACAATGATCCGATGTTTGAGTTGGCACTAAGGCTGGAAGAGATCGCACTGAATGATGATTATTTCATTGAGCGCAAACTCTATCCCAATGTCGATTTCTATTCCGGGCTGATCTACAAAGCCCTCGGGATTCCCACCAACATGTTTACAGTGATGTTCTCCATCGCACGCACCGTGGGCTGGGTTTCCCAGTGGATGGAGATGATCGGTGAAAAGAATCAGCGCATCGGGAGACCGCGACAATTGTATGTGGGAGCAACCCGGAGAGACTACATACCCATCGGGGAGCGCTAAACAGCGCTGTATTCGTTCGCCCGGAACTCCTCACAACCTTCGTTGTTCATCCTGATGCAGTTACGACCATCGCTCTTGGCGGTGTACAGGGCACGGTCTGCAAGGGATACCAGGTGTG
>Ga0316191_10000261_pt1 | contig 32640 bp, 36 predicted proteins | sample Eddworburr2cm_MG_FD_204928 | JGI IMG/M metagenome (GOLD analysis project Ga0316191, IMG submission 204928) | Coastal sediment microbial communities from Maine, United States - Eddy worm burrow 2 cm | ecosystem: Environmental > Aquatic > Marine > Coastal > Sediment | place: USA: Maine...
TTCGTCGGTGATCTCTTCGAGGTTCGGTGCGTACTGGGCGAGGAAGATGCCGCGGAAGTAGCCGAGCGAGTCGGCGACGAACCGGCGCAGGTCGGCGCCACGGGAGGCGAGCTGGGCGACGAGGCCGAGTGCTGCCGGGGCGTCCTGATCCGCGATGGAGACAACGAGTCCGGTGAAGGCGTCGCCGTCGGCAAGGCCAAGCGCACGGGTGACTCCATCGGTGGACACGATGCCATCTCCGAGGGCCGCCACCTGCTCGAGCAGGCTCATAGAATCGCGTACGGACCCACGGGCGTGAGTCGCGATCATCGACAGTCCAGCGTGGTCGGTCGTGAACCCTTCACGCGTCGAGATGTCTTCGAGGTGTTCGACGAGCGTTTCCGAAGACACCGGGTGGAAGTCGAAGCGCTGAGAACGGCTCCGAATGGTGTCGAGCAGCTTGTAGGGCTCGGTGGTGGCGAGCACGAACACAACATGCTCCGGCGGCTCTTCCAGCGTCTTGAGGAGCGCGTTGCCGGCTGCCCGGGACAGCATGTGGGCTTCGTCGAGGATGTAGACCCGGTGCGCTCCCTCGGCGGCAGCGACGGTGCCGACATTGACCCTGATCTCGCGGACGTCTTCGACCTTGTTGTGCGAGGCTGCGTCGAGTTCGATGACGTCAAGCGAAGTGCCCTCGGTGATCCCGAGACACGAGACGCACTCGTTGCACGGTTCGCCGTCGTCTCCACGGTTGGTGCAGTTGAGTGCCTTCGCAAGGAGTCGAGCGCTGGTGGTCTTTCCGGTGCCGCGCGGTCCTGCGAAGAGGTAGGCGTGCGCGACCTTCTCGTCGGTGACCTCGCGCGTCAAGGTGCCGACGACGTGGTCTTGTCCAACGACCTCATCGAAACGCTGCGGTCGGTACTTGCGATAGAGAGCCTGATAGCGCATCGGGGTGGAGGGTAGCGATGCTCGACCGTCCAGGTTCGGGCGGTCAATTCCACGGCGCGACGAATCTCAGCTGTGTTCGAGGATCCAGCCCGCGATCAGGTCCAGTGCGGCCGGAGAGAACGTCTCCTCGATCCTTCCGTATTCGGAGACCGCTCCGGTCTCAGCGGTCTGGAACAGGTGATTGAGGCCCTCGAGTTCGAACACCGTGGCGCTGCTATTGGCGGAGAGCGCGTTCTCGAGTGCCGGGATGTTCTCCTCCGCCGAAACTTGAATGTCGAGGCTGCCGATGAGGGCGAGCGTCGGTACGTCGAGATCGCTGAGGGCTGGGGCCGGGTCGTAGGCGAGGAAGAACCGCATCCATGGGTCGGTGAACGCGACGACGAACTGCTCGGTCAGGGCCGGATCGAGCGGCTCGGAAACCTCGGATGGAGGGTTGGTGAGCGCGGTTGAGACGATGGACTCGATCGCTGCGGCAGCGTCCTCCGTTGACAGATCGGAGGCTGAGACCTCCATGACGGCCCTCCGCCACTCCATCTGCCATGCGATGTCGGCTTCGCTCGATCCCTCTACCCGCATCAGGTCCTCGGTCTGGCGCAGGAGGATGTCGAGTCCGGGGAGTCCCGGGCCGGCCAGCAGCACGGCGTAGTCGATGAGGCCCGTGTCGTTCGCCACCATCGGTCCGATGATTCCGCCCTCGCTGTGCCCGACGATGCCGATGCTGTCGAAACGCCCGTCTGCGGCCAGGTAGGTGACAGCGGCTGCCGAATCGGTTGCAAGTTCTGTCGTCGTTGCTCCGGTCGGGTCACCGGTCGACCCCCCAACGCCGCGGTCGTCGAACCGAAGCGAGGCGATTCCGGTGAGCGCCAATGCGTCGGACAGGACCAGGAACGGCTTGTGGCCGACGATGGTCTCGTCGCGGTCCTGCGATCCGGAGCCAGAGGTCAGGACGACCGCGGGGAATGGCCCCTCTCCCTTTGGTACGACGAGCGTCCCTGCGAGGGAGATGTCGCCGTTGTCGAACCGGACGTCGGTTGCGTCATAGGGGAATGGCGGCGTGGGTTCCTGCGGGCGTGCGAGGACGGTCGGTTCGGTCTGGCGTTCGAAGACGGCGGGCAGTTCGGCTCCCGACTGGTACCACGTGCCGGTCATCGTATCTCCGGACACCTCGCCCTCGAACCGGGCAGCAGCAGCCGGGATGCTGATCGTCACGGCACCGTCGATGACTGCTCCGCTGATTGGTACGTCGGGGGTCTCTTCTGTCGGGCTGCCGACGAGGCCGTTGATGGTTCCGGCATCGTCGACGATGAATTGGAACTCCACGACCTGCCCTGCGAGGTCACCCGACCAGATCTCGGCCTCAGGTTCTGCGGGGGTTGTCGTCGAGGTTGTGGAGGTCGTCGTCTCTGCGGGCGGATCGATCGATGTCACCGTGGCTTCCTCAGGCGGTTGCGAGGCGGCTGTCGTGGTGTCCCCGCCGCTCGAACAGGACGCGGTCAGCAGTGCGAGGGCGAAGGCGAGAAGGAGGGACTTCCCGTCGGTCGTGCGCATGGGTCGCTCCGATCAATCGGTATGCCGCAAACGCTAGTGCGCGGCATCGCATTGGTGGCGGGAGTCATGAGACAGGTGCAGGGAGCGGGTAGCCTTTGCTGCATGTCACCACAAATGCCAAAAGACATGCGCCAGTTGATGCAGCAGGCGCAGCAGATGCAGGCGCAGATCGAGGCCGCTCAGACTGAGTTGGCAGCGAAGACCTACGAGGGAACGGCCGGCGGCGGTGTCGTCAAGGCCGTCGTTCGCGGATCGGGAGAGCTTGTCTCGGTCGAATTCGACCCGGGAGTCCTCGATCCTGACGATCCGGAAATGGCCGGTGACCTCGTCGTCGCAGCCGTGAACCTGGCGCTTGCAGCGGCCGCGGAGGACGCTGCAGATTCCATGGGCGGTGTTGCGGGTGGGATGGATCTCGGCGGCATTCTCGGCTGATGTTCGAACCGCCCGTGCAGCGGCTCGTGGACGAACTGGCTCGGCTGCCCGGAGTTGGCCAGAAGAGCGCGCAGCGACTGGCGTTCTACCTGCTCAACGCCGAAGAGGCCGATGCCGTCCGCCTGGCGGACGCCATTACGTCGATGCGACGGGAAGTCCGGCTCTGTAGCCGGTGCTTCAACGTCACCGCGGAACAAGAGTGCTCGATTTGCCGGGACCTTCGTCGTGATCCAACCGTTCTGTGCGTTGTTGAACGTGCCCAGGACATTCCGGTGATCGAGAAGACCGGCGAGTTCTCCGGCCGCTATCACGTACTCGGCGGCGCGATCTCCCCGATTGAGGGGATTGGTCCGGATCAATTGCGTGCCCGCGAGCTTCTGGATCGGGTCGACGCCGAGAACGTGACTGAGGTCATCGTTGCGGCCAATCCCACACTCGAGGGTGATGCGACTGCAATGTTCCTTGCCCGGATGCTCAAGCCCCTCGGCGTGACGGTGTCGCGACTGGCGTCCGGTCTACCCGTCGGCGGGGATCTCGACTACGCCGACGAGATCACGCTCGGGCGTGCGCTCTCCGGGCGAAAAGAGCTCTAGCCAGGCGACGGAGCCCTTCGCCGAGGTTGACCGGTGCGCCTACGTCCAGCGAATCCTGTGGTTCTCGTGCCACACGTCGAAGACATCACGATCGCCGGTGACGGTGACCCCAAAGTCGTCCTGTCGGTTCCACAGCGCCAGGTAGAGGTCAGATGCGGTGCCGGAGAGGCTGACGTCGGCGGGTGCATCCCCGCGAACGGTGTCGATTCCGCCGGGAGCCATCGTCACGTGCCAGCGGTCGTCGGTGTCTGTGGCGTGAACGACCATCGTCTTGGGACTCTCAACAGGGAACTGTCGGCCCCTGGGAGCGAAGGCGGAGAGAATTTCATCAACGCCATCGGCGGCGAACACGGGATCGAACTCGGATAGCGTGCCGCCGGCGCTCTCGGCATCGAACCGGTGTACGGCCGTTTCGTGTGCCTGGCGTCGGGCCCACATGGCGCGAGGTGACGGTGCCGGGAGGAAGGTGGGGCATTCGAGGTCCATGGGCGCGGATTCGAGGGATCGGACGAGGTTGGCGTTCGTCTCCAAGTACCAGGCGGTCAGTCGGTCGTCGTCCGGCCAGAAGACAGCGAGGTCCGGCCAGGAGACGGTGTGGTCCGAGATGTCGTCCGGCCAGAGCTTCGCGGTGCGCTGCGCGACGATGCCAGCGGCCCAGAGGTGGATCTCGCTCAAGTGGCGAACCAGTTCTCGCATGTCCCAGCCCGGGCACCACACGATGTCGGCGTCCAGGCCGTTCCGGTCGGCAGCGGCTGCAAGCAATTCCGCCTCCCGAGCGATCGCCGTGATGTGATCAGCAGTCTCCATGGTCCCTCCCCAGGATGTGGTGCTGCACTCTGCAGTATCAGGTTACTGAACTATGCAGTAGAGTCAAGGGCATGGCACCGAGAATGACTACCTCGTCGTATGCCGTGCTCGGTCTCCTCAACCTGAAGCCGTGGGCGGGGTACGAACTGACGAACCAGGCCCAGCGGAGCCTTCGCTACGCGTGGCCCAAGTCCACCCGCCTGCTCTACTCCGAGCCGAAGAAGCTCGTGGAACTCGGCTACGCCACCACCCACACCGAGGAGACGGGAAACCGCAGTCGGAACGTCTATGAGATCACCGAAGAAGGTCGCGCTGCCCTCAGCGAATGGGCGGGATCCAGGACGCAACCTCCACGCATCGAAATCGAGGCCCTGCTCCGACTCCTCTTCGCCGACCACGGAACGATTGACGAGCTCTCTGGCGCTCTCGACGAACTCGAAGCCGATATTGGTGAGCACCACGCGGCGATCGTCGAACTCATGGCGTCGTATCTCGACGGCGGCCATCCGTTCCCGGATCGAACCCACCTGTCGGTCCTGTTCGCGACGTTCCAGATCGAGATGTTCAAGAGCATCGAGCGCTGGATCGAATTCGCCCGGAGCGAGATCGACGAGTGGCCCACGACCAAGGATCTCGGCATGACCGAGCGCACGGAGGAACTCACCCGCTTCCTCGCCGAAGACGTGTCGCCACTCGACCGGGGGCGCGGTCAGTAGCGAACGGCCGGAGACATGTTCCTCCTATGGTTTGCCCGTGAGAGTCGCACTGATCGAGCCCTACTACGGGGGTTCCCACCAGGCATGGGCCGACGGCTACGCCGTGAACAGCGCTGACGATGTGACGCTGATCACGCACGAGGCCCGGTTCTGGAAGTGGCGTATGCATGGCGCACACCTGACGCTGGCCGCAGACCTTGCTGCCGTCGTCGATGAACCGCCGGATGTGGTGCTCGCCTCGTCAATGATGAGTGTCGGGGCATTCGCGGGTGCTGCCAGGCAGACAATCGGGGGTGCACCGATCGCGGTCTACTTCCACGAGAGCCAGTTCTCCTACCCGGTCTCGCCACTCGATCGGCCTGATCTGACGTATCCGATGGTCAACTGGTCGAGCGCGGCGATTGCCGATCTCGTGATCTTCAACTCGGAGTATCACCGAGTCCACTTCTTCGAAGAGGGCGAGCGCTTCCTCCGCCAATTCCCGGACCGTCGCCACGCCCGCCTTGTCGGGGGAGTTGCGGAGCGGTCGATCGTGCTCCCCGTCGGTGTCGATCTACGCCGCATCGGACCTCCGAGGAAGGCCGGCGGGGATGGCTCGCCGTTGATCCTCTGGAACCAGCGCTGGGAACACGACAAAGGGCCCGACGAGTTCGTCGAGATGGTCGAGGCGCTCGCCGCCGAGAGCCTCGACTTCGAGGTGGCCGTCGCTGGGGAGCGCTTCGTCTCGAGCCCGGAATCCTTCGACCGCCTTCCCGACCTCCTTGGAGACCGTCTGGTCGCCTTTGGGTTCCTCCCCGATGACGAGTACGTCGATCTCCTGGGACGTGCCACCATCGTGGTGTCAACGGCCAAGCACGAGTTCTTCGGCATCGCGATCGTTGAGGCGATGGCCGCCGGCGCCTTCCCGGTCCTCCCCAACTGCCTGGTCTACCCCGACCGTGTCCCCGAACCGTTCCACGACCCATGCCTCTACGACAACGCAGAAGGATTCGCAGAGCGCGTGCGATGGGCGATCCAGAACCGGATCGAAGCATCAACGATCGCCCAGCAACTAGCGGAGACTGTTCGGCACTTCGACTGGTCGGTGGTGGCACCTCAATACGACCAGACGTTGCACGCTTTGGTTGCTGGTGATCTCTCCAGGGCCTTGGCCTCTGGACGCGGGCGGCGCCCCGGATGACACTGCGATCTGCCAGGGCAGAACACGTCTGACCACAGGAAGCGCGAACCGATGGTGAACGACGCAGCCGATCGGGCCTATGAGGCCGGGAAGCAGAACGAGGCGGAATACCACGGTTGTGCCCAGTGCGTGGTGGCAGCGCTCCAGGACACCTTCGACGAGCGCGACGACGCCGTGTTCCGGGCCGCCACGGGATTGTCGGGCGGCGGCGGCCTCGCCGGGGACGGCAGTTGCGGCGCGTACACCGGTGCCACGATGTTCCTGGGGCAGCTCCACGGTCGCGAACGTGACAACTTCCTGGACGCCGCCGGCGTGCGGTACGAGACCTCACGCATGGTCGGCGAGCTTCGTTCCCGATTTGTCGAGCGGTACGGCTCGGTCGTGTGCGGTGATATCCAGGCCACAGTGATCGGTCGGTCGTTCGACCTGACGGACGCGGACGATGTGGCGTGCTTCAAGGACGCTGGCGCCCACTCGGTTCACTGCCCTGAGGTGGTCGGTCAGGCGGCCCGTTGGGCAGCAGAGATTGTGACCGAGAACAACCTGCCTCGGAACGACGGCTCCTAGAGACGTGCGCTTCAGTCGACGGCGTGGACGTCGTCCAACCAGTCGAGGCGGTGGGTGCTCTCGATGAACCGGATTGTCCCCGACTTTGAGCGCATCACGACCGAGTGCGTCTCGACGCTCCGACCGAAGAACCCGATCCCCCCGAGGAGTGGGCCGGACGTGACCCCGGTCGCGGCGAAGAACGTGCTGTCGGAGTTGACGAGATCCCGGGTCGTCAGCACCTGATCCAGGTCGTGTCCGTGATCAATGGCGTACTGCCGCTCTGATTCGTCGCGTGGCCACAGCTTGCACTGGATCTCGCCTCGGAGGGCCGCCATGGCGCAGGCGGCGGTGACGGCCTCGGGTGAGCCACCGATGCCGAGCAGAACGTCGATGCCGCTGTCGCGTTTCGCCGTGGAAATGGCGCCGGAGATGTCACCGTCGTCGATCAGAGCGATGCGGGCACCGGCCGCGCGGACGCGACGGATATAGTCCGCGTTCCTCGGTCGATCGAGGATGATCGCCGTCACGTCGTCGATGTCCTTGCGTTTCGCCTTTGCTACCTGAGCCAGGTTGTGTTCGACGGGGGCATTGATGTCGACGGTCCCCGCGGCTTCCTCCCCGACGGCGATCTTGTCCATGTAGACGAGGGATCCTGGGGCGTACATCGATCCGCTGTCGGCCATGGCGATCACGGCGAGCGCACCCGGCATGCCGAGGGCGCAGAGGCGGGTTCCGTCGATCGGATCGACGGCGACGTCCATCCTCGGGGCGCTTCCATTGCCGACAATCTCGCCGTTGTAGAGCATCGGCGCTTCATCCTTCTCGCCTTCGCCGATCACGACCAGGCCGTCGACATCGATGGTCGAGAGCATGTGGCGCATGGCGTCCACGGCGGCCTGATCGACAGCGATCTTGTCATCCCGGCCCTGCCACTTCGCAGCTGCCATGGCAGCGGCCTCAGTGACGCGAACGAGTTCAAGAGCGAGGTTTCGGTCTGCGGGTTGGTCCATTGTCATTGTGTTCACACCCTCACGATCAATGCGTCGCCTTGGCCTCCACCACCGCATAGCGCAGCGGCTCCGATCCCGCCTCCGCGTGTCTGGAGTGCGCTGATGAGCGTCACGACAATCCTGGCTCCGGATGCACCCAGGGGATGGCCGAGGGCGACGGCGCCGCCGTTCACATTGACGCGATCGTGGGGTACGCCGAGCAGGTTCGCCGAGTAGAGGGAGACGGCCGCAAAGGCCTCGTTGATCTCGACAAGATCCAGATCCGTCACCTCCAGATCCGCCTTGCCGAGGGCGATCCGAACGGCGCTAGCCGGCTGGGCCTGGAGGCTCGTGTCTGGCCCTGCAGTCTGTCCGTATGCGAGGATCTCTGCGACGATCGGCATGCCGAGTTCTTCGGCGGCATTCCGGTCGGCCACGACCAGAGCGGCCGCCCCATCTGAGATCTGCGAGGCGTTGCCTGCGGTCACTGTGCCATCCGCGAGGAAGGCAGCCCGCAGACTGCCGAGCGTTTCGGTGGTGGTGCCGGGGCGCATGCCTTCGTCGTGCTCGATCAGGATTGGGTCTCCGCGACGTTGGGGAACCTCAACGGGAACGATCTCGGCGTCGAACGCGCCCGAAGCCGTTGCTTCGATGGCACGCTCGTGGCTCGTGGCGGCCCACTCATCTTGCTCGGTGCGTCCGATGCCCAGCTTGGCGTTGTTGAGGTCGGTGGACTGGCCCATCAGCACCTCGTCGAAGGCACACACCAGGCCGTCTTGGTTCAGCGAGTCGGCCAACTCCGTGCCGCCGTAGGCGTATCCGAAGCGCGCCCCGTTGAGAATGTGCGGAGCGTTCGTCATCGACTCCATGCCGCCGGCCATGATGATGCGTGACTCGCCGGCCCGGATGTGCATGTCGGCGTCCGCGATCGTTGCGGTCCCCGAGAGGCAGGCCTTGTCGATCGTTGTGGAGGGCACCGTCATCGGGATGCCGCCCTTGAACGCCGCCTGACGGCCGGTGACCTGGCCCTGGCCGGTCTGGATCACGTGTCCGAACAGCACTTCGTCAATCTGGTCTCCGGTGATGCCCGCCCGTTCGAGTGCGGCCGCGATGGCGAACCCGCCGAGTTCCATCGCCGTGAGCGGGGTGAAACCACCCCGGAAGCGGCCAATCGGTGTTCTGGCGATCGAGGAGATGACGGTGGCCATCGGAACCCTTTCGTGGCGTCGCGCCGGATGCTACTTGCCGAGGGCGGACGCGGTGAAGGGCGTCAGTCGCTGTTCTCGCCTTCGTCGGTCCACGGGGCCGCGTCGAAGAGATGGGAGAGCAGCGGTGGGGGAATCTCGCGGGGGCGGCTCGACTGAACCCAGGGACTCGGTTTCGGTACCGGGGGACGCGTTGCCTTGGTCTCGGCCTCGGATTGCTCGAAATGAGAGACGGCGGCAGCGATGGCGGCGGCCATCGCCGGGTCTGCGCCGCCCTTGATTGAGATGATTTCGGTCACGTCACTCCCTCGACCAGTTCTATGAGGGTACCGGCGAATGCGGACGGGTGAATGAATGCGATGCGATGACCGCCGCCCCCGATGCGTGGTTCGTCGTCGATCAGGCGGGTACCGGTCGCCTGAAGGTGACGGAGGGCGACCTCGATATCGGGAACCGCGAATGCGATGTGGTGCATACCTTCGCCCCGCTTCTCAAGGAAACGACCGACGGGAGTATCCGGCGCGAGGGGCTGGAGGATCTGAACACTGGAACCGCCCATGGCGACCATGGCCTCCTCGACTCCTTGCGACTCGACCGTCTCGCGAGAGAGCGGCTCGGCTCCGTATTGTCGCTTCATGTCGGCAAGGGTCGCGTCGAGATCGTGCACGGCGATCGCCACATGGTCGATGTTGTACGGCAGCATCAGCTGAGACTACCGGCCGCCAGTCGTCTCAGCCGGGAGTCTGCTGGTGTCACGCTCGGCTTCCTTGACCATGTCCACGTCGAAACAGAACTGAGCCCCGACGGGGAAGCGGTCTTCGTACCAGAGGTCGCCGCCCATGGCCGTGGCCAACTTCTTCGCGATCGGCAGGCCGAGGCCGACGCCCTGTTCGAGGCGTGCATCACCTGCGGAGAGTTGCTCGAAGTGTTCGAAGATCCGCTCTCGGTCGGCTTCAGCGACGCCGGTGCCGTTGTCGGCGACGATCACCGTGTAGGTACCTTCTCGGCGCTCCTCGCCGAAGATGTAGACCTCGTTGCCTCCGTACTTGCTGGCGTTCTCCATCAGGTTGCGGAGGATCTGGCGGAGACGGGCCGGGTCCGACCAGACGGTCACGTAGATGGGGATGTCGACTTCGACGGACGATTCCCTGTCGAAGACGACTTCGGCGGCCTTCTCGGCGATGGTCGCGATGCTGACCTGCTCCAGGTGGAAGCGGAGGTGACCGGAATCGAGTCGGGGTATCACCAGGATGTCTTCGACCAGGTTGGAGAGGTGGTCGGATTCGCCACGAAGAATGGTGAGGAACTCGTCGACCTCGGTCGGGGGAAGGTCACGCCAGTGGTCGCGCAGCGTCTCAGAGAAGCCGGAAATGCCTGTGATCGGCGTCCTCAGTTCGTGGGAGACCATCGAGACGAATTCGTTCTTGACTTGCACCGTGCGTCGCTCCTGCTCGAGGAGGCGCTGCTGCCGATCCTGGACCTGAATGAGAACGCGTGCCGCGCCCGAGATGAGTGCCGCGATGGCGATCATCAGAATGACCGTGAGGAAGGCGTTGAAGCCTGCATGTGTATTGGTGGACAGCACGCCCGTTCCGCCCATGGCCGCGACGACGGCGCCCCATGCGACGGCGTAGGCCAGGAAGAGTCCTGCCTGCCGAACGGGGAGGAGGAGAGCCATCGCAACGAGGCCGTACGCCATCGCCGCGACCTCGACTGCAGGAGTGGCGCCTCCAATGGCGAACATGGCGCCGAGGATCGTGATGTCGATGAGGAGCGGTGGAGCGGCAGAGTCCCCATGGGTGCGGCGGAAGAGGGCGTCGGCGGCGATGATGAATCCGCCAACCGCGTAGGGGATGGCAAACGTTCCGGCTCCCGACGCGATAGCGAGTAGCGCCGCGATGCACAATGCCGCCGCAATGGCGGCGCGAGCGCTCTGGAACTGCACGCGAATCGTCGCGTACTCAATCGGCGCCCGATTGGCCGACACCATCGGAGTCACACGGATCCTTTCAATTCACCACTCCGGTATCGGCGTGTTCCTGCCGCGTATTGACCGTTTATGGGCGCCGCTGCCGGAGTTCCTCGAGAGCGGCATCGGGTACGACGAGATCTCCGTGCCCTGACCCGATGCTCAGACCCGGCTTCCCGGCGCCGTGGTAGTCGGAGCCGCCGGTGGCGACAAGACCGAGGTCGGCAGCCACATCGGCGAGCTGGCGTCTGACCGTCGGGGAGTGCTCCGGGTAGTAGGCCTCGAGTCCGACGAGTCCGGCGTCCCGGAGATCAGCGAGCACCGGCCGGAGCGTCTGTGCGTCGGCGTTGATCGTGAGTGGATGCGCGATCGAGTTCACGCCACCAGACTGCAGCGTCAGTTCGATGGCCTCGGTTGCGGTGAGTCGCTCTCGTTCGACATATGCCGTTCCCCCGTCCGAGAGAAGTCCGACGAACGCTTCGGACCGGTTGGCGAGTGACCCCACCTCGACGAGGGCGTCTGCGATATGCGGGCGTCCGACCGCGTCGCCTCCAGCATGGCGCAGCACGTCCTCCATTGTGATTTGGTAGCCGAGGTCGTTGAGTCGCTGGACAATGATGACGTTCCTGGTGTCCCGTCCGGCGCGGAGTGCTCCGAGCCGGTCTTGGAGCGGTCCCGGTCCGGGTTCGACGAAGTAGGCGAGCATATGGATCTTCAGCCCGGCATGGTCGACCGAAAGCTCAACACCGGGAACGAGGTCGATCGGGTGATGTTCAGCCGTCGCGCGGGCCGCGGGAATCCCTGAGAGTGTGTCGTGATCCGTGAGTGCGATCGCCGTAAGGCCGAGTGCTGCCGCCTTGGCTACGACGACGTCGGGTGGCTCGGTCCCATCGGAGGCCGACGAGTGCAGATGAAGGTCGACGGCCACGGTTTCAGGACGTGACGAACGTGATCACCAACAGTGCGACGACGATGAGGAGCGCGTAAAGACCGTACTTCTTCGCCAGCGCGAAGTAGTGCTTGCGCCGTTGGACCTTCGCGTCGGCCTTCTGCTTCTCTGCGCGGTTCGCCCGTTGTCGGTCTCTCTTGTCGGTTGCCATGGGCGGAAGGCTACCGGACCGAACCATTGAGGGAAATCCGGGGGCGGCGTGCCGGCATCGGCACCTACGGTTTGACCTTCACACCATTGATGTAGATGGACTCAAGCGGTGTGCTCGGCGTCGGGTCCGCACTCCCGGCCGCCTGTCCAAGAGGCACGCCCTGCAAGAGGTCGAGGACGTCGAGGCCGGCGGTGACCTTGCCGAAGATGCTGTACAGCGGTGGGAGGCCGACATCCTCGAGGACGAGGAAGAACTGGCTCCCCGTTGTTCCCGGACCGGCGTTTGCCATGGCGAGGGTGCCGCGCTCGTAGCCGATCTCGGCCGGCGGGAGCTCGTCGGGAATCGTGTAGCCGGGCCCGCCGATCCCGGTGGCGGTCTGATCCCCTCCCTGGACCACGAAGCCGGGGATCACCCGGTGGAAGGCGACCCCATCGAAGTATCCCTCAGCTGCGAGGAACATGAACGAGTTGACGGTCTCGGGCGCCAGGGACGGGTCGAGTTCGATTTCGATGTCGCCACACGTCGTTGACATGATCACGACAAGTGGCTGGTCGGGATTGATGCCGACATCGGCTGGCGCATCGAATTGCACCGGCGTGAGTTCGTCCGGGGCCTCGGCTCCGCATGCCGTCGCCTGCGCGCGGAACTCGGCGTAGTTGCGGGGGACAACGTCGAGCGCCACCTCAGGCAGCGTGGTGGATGTCTCGGAAGCCGTCGTCGTTGTGGCCCCGGTCCCGGTGCCGCCGCACGCGGCAAGGACGAGGGCGGCGGCGATGACGACGGAGGGGATGGTCAAGCGTGTCACGGCCCAGGATGCTACGTCCACCTCCCCGATACCTGACGCTGCGAACCCAGGGTTCTCCACCTCGTATATGGCGCCGACAGCCCGCGGAATGACTGACGCTGCGAACCCAGGGTTCTCCACCTCGCATATGGCGCCGACAGCCCGCGGAATGGGGCGACACACCGGGCAATGAGAGCCCCGCAGGAGACGTTCCGGCTGCTCCTACACTCAATCGCCACATGGCACTCGTAGTACAGAAGTTCGGCGGCACCTCGCTCGCCGATGCAGATCGAATCCGGAACGTCGCTCGCAGGGTTGTTGAGACCTATCGGGCCGGCAACGAGGTGGTGGTCGTCGTCTCCGCGATGGGGAAGTCAACGGATGCCCTCATCGATCTCGCAACTCAGATCTCGGAGACCCCGCACCCCCGCGAGATGGATATGCTCCTCACGGCGGGCGAGCGAATCTCGATGGCGCTGGTGGCGATGGCGATCGAGGCCCACGACGTCCCCGCCGTCAGCTTCACCGGTTCCCAAGCAGGGATCCTCACCACGGCGGATCACGGCCGCGCCGAAATCCTCGATATCCGCGCATTCCGAGTCCAGGAGTGCCTCGACGAGGGCAAAGTCGCGATCGTCGCCGGATTTCAGGGGGTCAGCCCCGATTCCAAAGACGTGACGACACTCGGCCGGGGAGGCTCCGACGCCACCGCAGTAGCGCTCGCCGCCTCGCTCGGCGCCGACCTCTGCGAGATCTACACCGATGTCGATGGCGTGTTCACGGCTGACCCGAGAATCGTCCCGGCTGCCAGAAAACTCGACGAAGTCACGTTCACCGAGATGCTCGAACTCGCCAGCGCCGGGGCCGGTGTTCTGATGGCGAGGAGCGTCGAGTTTGGAATCCGCTACAACATTCCCATCCACGTTCGGTCGTCGTTTCACGACCAAGAAGGAACCTGGGTCAAGGAGGAGACGATGGAAGAACCGATCATCCGCGGGATCGCTCATGACGACTCTGAGGCCAAGCTGACCGTCAAGGGCGTACCGGACCAACCCGGGATTGCAGCGGCCGTGTTCGAGCCGATGGGCGTCGCCGGTGTCAACGTCGACATGATCGTCCAGAACATCTCGAGCCAGGGCGTGACAGATATCTCGTTCACGGTCCCGGAGAGTTCTGTGGCAACCGCCGTCGAGGTCGCAGAACGGGTCGCGGCCGAGATCGGAGCCGACGGCGTCGATGTCGAACCGGATATCGCGAAGATCACGGTCGTCGGGGCCGGGATGAAGTCGGAGTCGGGCGTGGCAGCGACGATGTTCCGCATCCTGTCGGACGCCGGCGTGAATATCGAGATGATCTCAACCTCGACCATCCGAATCAGTTGCGTCGTCCGCGGCGACGACACTCAGGCGGCCGTCGAGGCGCTCCACGAAGGCTTGATCGGAGCGGAATCATGAAGCGCTTCTCGTCGCCAACGGTCGCGGTTGTCGGCGCCACCGGGGCGGTCGGCCGAACGATGCAGGCCATCCTCGCCGAGCGCGACTATCCGGTCGGAAGTATCCGACTGCTTGCCTCTGAGCGATCCGCCGGAACCGTCACGGATACGCCGTGGGGATCGGTGACGATCGAAGATCTGGCGACCACCGATCCCACGGGGATCGACGTGGCGCTCTTCTCAGCCGGCGGTGGCCGGTCGAAGGAGTTCGCTCCCCGCTTCGTCGAGGCCGGTGCAACCGTCGTCGACAACTCGTCGGCATTCCGTATGGACCCCAGCGTGCCGCTCGTCGTCGCTGAGGTGAACGACGCGGCGATCGAGAGCCACCAGGGCATCGTTGCCAATCCCAACTGCACCACGATGGCATTGATGATGGCCGCGGGACCGCTTCACGAAGCGGCAGGGATCGATCGGATGGTCGCGTCGTCATACCAGGCGACAGGCGGGTCGGGACAGCAGGGGATGGCTACGCTCGAGCGGGAGATCGACTGGTTCCGGGGCAACCGGGAGGTCCTCCAGCGTGGTGGCTGGGAAGACCCGGGCGGCGACCTCTACCAACGACCGATCGCCTACAACGTGCTCCCGATGGCCGGTGCCATCACCGAAGAGGGATACACCGATGAGGAGTGGAAGCTCGTCTACGAGACACGGAAGATTCTCGAGGCTCCGCTGATCAAGGTGGAGCCGACCTGCGTGCGTGTCCCGACGATGGTCGGTCACGGCATCACCGCGACGATGTTCTTCAACCGTCCGCTGCCGCTCGACGAGGCGAAGGAGATCCTCGCCACCGCCCCAGGTGCTCAGCTGTGGACGGACGATCACGTTCCAACACCGCTCGACTCGGCCGGCATCGACGATGTGCTCATCGGTCGTGTGCGTGAGACGGTCGGGGACCGTGGCGGGATCAGCCTCTGGGTCGTGGCCGACAACCTGCGCAAGGGTGCCGCCCTCAATGCGGTTCAGTTGGCGGAGCTGCTGCTCGACCGATAGCCGAACCCGGCCCCATTCCGCGGGCTGACGGCGTCACATACGATGCGGAGAACCCTGGGTTCGCAGCGTTGAAATGCGAAACCCCGCCACGAGGGCGGGGTCTCGATGAGTCGGGACGGCCGGATTTGAACCGGCGACCTCATCGTCCCGAACGATGCGCGCTACCAAGCTGCGCTACGTCCCGAATGAAGGGATTGTACCCCCGTTCCTGCTGTGGCGTTCGGTCAGATGATCGAGACGTCGATTCGGTCGACGCGATTGCGTTCCATGTCGAGAACCGTGAGGCGGATCCCGGCGACGTCGATCGAGTCTCCCTCGTCGGGGACGTGGCCCGCGATTGCCATGAAGAAGCCTGCAACCGTGCTGTACGGCCCACCCGGGAGTCCGCGATCGATCTCCGCCGCGAGATCCTCGATCGGCAGCCGTCCGTCGGCCACCCACTGATGCGGACCGATCCGAACGACCGACGCCACACCGGGGTCGTATTCATCCTGGAGTTCGCCGACGAGTTCGGCAAGGAGGTCCTTCGCCGTGATGATCCCCTCGACACCGCCGTGCTCGTCGACGACGCACGCGATCGCGAAGCGGCGCTGTCGCATCTCGGTGAGGGCGTCGAGGATCGTCGCCGTCTCCGGCATGAACTGAGGGAAGCGGAGGAGTCCCACGATGTCCTCCGACGCCGCGTCCTCGGTGCGCTGGAGGAGATCCTTCACGAAGAGCATGCCGACCAGGTCGTCGAGATCGCCCCGCGTGACCGGGAAGCGGGAATGGCCGGTCGCGGCAACGACGCTGCGCACTTCGTCCATCGAGATCGGATCCGATAGCGAGACGATGTCGACCCGCGGTGTCATGACCTCCCGGATCGGACGGTCCGCCAGGTCGAAGAGGGCGTCGATGATCTCGCGCTCGACTTCTTCGATCTGGCCGTCGCGGTGGCCCAACTCGGCGAGGGCCCGGATGTCGGCATCGGTCACTGCGCCGGAGTCGCCGCGAATCGGGACCCGGAGCAGTCGAAGGATCCCGCGGGTGATGGCGCCGAAGAACGACGCCAACGGGGCAAGCACGCGGGAGAGTTGCCAGATAGCCGGAGCCACGGCAAGCGCGAACCGCTCCGGATATCGGGTGGCCAGCGTCTTCGGTGTGATCTCACCGAAGATGAGGATCACGGTTGTGACGGCTGCGGTTGCCAGCCACGGACCCCATTGCTCTCCGACTAGGCCGATGAACAGCGTCGTGGCGACCGCAGCCGCGAGCACGTTGACGACGTTGTTCGCCACCAGGAGCGTGGACAACATCCGCTCGGGATCGGAGATCAGCTGCTCGACGCGACGCCCGGCCTTGCTCTCGGAGGCGAGTTGGTGCACCCGCTCCTTCGATATCCCGATGAGGGCGGTCTCGGACCCGGAGAAGAATCCAGAACCGATGGTGCACGCCGCAAGGATCGCGAGGTAGATGAATTGCTCAGTGCTCACCGTGCGGCCCCGGTCGTGCTGATACTCGGAGGTTCAGCAGGCTCCGTCACACCGCTCCGGAGTCGTCATCGCTCTCCGGCACCGCGGTGACCGCGGCGACGGCGGAACGAAGGTCCGATGCCGTGAACGGCTTGATGACCCACGCGCTCGCGCCGGACCGTCCGGCGAGGAAGGCATCGGCGTCCCGGTCGAGGAGGAGAACGACCGGTACCGGGGTGTTGCTGTCACGGATCGAGCGGATGATGGCCATGCCGCCCATCGAAGCAACCTGCAAATCGACGACGGCAGCGTCCACCGATTCGTCAGTGGCCGCCGCTGCGGCGGTGGATGGATCATTGTGGTCGATCAGTTCATTCGCCCCGATGCTGAGAGCGGCGTGAACCTCGCTCACCACCCAAGGATCGTCGGCAACAACGAGTACTCGTGACATGGGAGGGAGAGTAGTCGCCGGTCGTCCGTCGCCGGTTGCCCGAAGGACGAAATCGCCTCGCGCCTTGGGCGGGAGCGCGCCGTAACATCGTCGGGTGTCTCGTCGATTCCTCTCGCTTCTGGTTCTGGGTCTCGCCGTCGTTGCGTTCGCTGGGACGGCGGCTGCTCAGGATGACGACCTGCCGGTGGTCGTGGTCGACCTCAGGAAGGCGTTCGACCAGCGCCTGATTGACTTCGCGGTGCAGACCCTTGAGGAGACGCCCGCTCACCTCTTCATCCTGCAGGTCGACGCGCCGGGGGTCGCCGCGGGCGACCTCGATTCATTGCTCGCTGCCATCGACGAGGCCCGGGCTCCGGTTGTCGCCTGGGTGGGGGCCAGGCCGGCGGTCGCCTACGGCGGTGTCGGGAGCCTCCTCAACCGCGCCGACCGGGGTGCCGCCGCCCCAGGAACACGCGTCGGATATCTCGAACCGGCCGTCATGACGGACTCGCAATCCATCTCGGTGGATCCAGAGCGATTCCCCGGCACAACCGATGAGGAACGGATGGCTCAGGCCGCGGCCTCGGGTGCACGCCTTGGAGCCGAGTCGATTGTGATCGACGACGCCATCCCCGGGTATGTCGACGATGTGGTCCCATCGATCGGCCAACTGATCGTCGGACTCGACGGGGCGGTGATCACGCGGGGCGACGTGACATTCGAGGTCGACACCGCCGAACTTGTCACGCTCGATGACGGGACCGAGGTGGCGACGACGTCTCGCCTGGTGCAGTTCATGAAACCGGACCTCTGGGACCGGTTCCTCCGACTCGCCTCGCAACCTGAGGCGGCGTTCTTCTTCCTGGTGGCGGCGATCGCCGCTGCCACGTTCGAGTTCTACGCCGCGGGAGCAGGCGTGGCCGCCGTTGCGTCGGTGCTCTCCTTCGTCCTGGCGGGATACGGCCTCACAACGCTCCCGATCTCTTGGCCGTCGGTTGTCGTCGTCGTGGCCGGACTGTTCCTCTACACATGGGACTTCCAGCGAAACCGCCTTGGATGGCGCAGCATCCTCGGCACTGTCGCCCTTGTCGCAGGAGGTCTGACGTTCACTTCGGCGCGGCCGCAGATGGCTCCGACCTGGTGGGTTGTACTCGTCGTTGTTGCCGGTATGGCGCTGTTCTACGGTGTGGCACTCACGACGATCGTGCGGTCCCGTTTCTCGACGACCACGATCGGTCGTGAGAGCCTCATCGGGAGGACCGGCACTGCCGAGACCTCATTCGATCCGGAGGGCATCGTGGTCGTCGATGAGGCTCGCTGGAGGGGCCGCTCGCATCGGGAGGCGGGGATCCAGGCTGGGGACAAGGTCGAGGTGACAGGTGTCGACGGAATCGTCCTCGACATCGCTCCGACGATCACTGATTGACGGGATGTCTTGACCGGATGTCGCGACACCCGCGCTCGAGAGCGCGAAAAACGGCCACAAGAAATCCTAGAAATCTGCCATAATTTTCCTGGCGTCACCGTCCGGAGGTTCCTACATTCGCCGAGGCTTCGGTTTTCGAGCTTGTGGAGGGCATGAACCGTGATAGCGCTCGATCGTTCCTGGCAACCCGTTGCGTCGTGCAGCGGCAGCCACTCACATCTGTTCTTCCCCCCCAATGTCACTGAACGAAAGGAAGAGCGAGAGCGGCGAGAGATCCGGGCGAAGTCCATCTGCCGCATCTGCCCCGTCGGTGACGAGTGTCTCGAGTATGCCATGACCATCCGGGAGCCCTACGGGATCTGGGGTGGCCTCACGGAGTCGGAGCGTCGCCAGCAGAACCTGCGCGCGGTGAACTGACCGAGCGCCCATCTCCCCGGCGACGGGTCCAACCCGCGTCGTCCAACCATTCGAGGAGCGGCACGGCGTGCCGGCGCGACAGGCCGAAGTGGTCGCGGAACTCCGCAACCGTGAATCCGTCCGGCAGTGTCCGGATTCCTGCCGTGATCGAATCGATCTGATCCGGCAGTAGGAGGAGATCATCATCGATACGGATGAGGTCGCCGCGTCGGATCAGAACGTGCCGCAGTTCATCCGACATGCGAAGCTCCGACGCTCGCGGAACGGCCAGATCGGCTGCCAACACCAATCGGGCCGCATTCCAGGCGGCATGCTCCTCGGGACCGAGTTCGACTGCGAACCCGGTTCTCAGGACCGCAGGGCCATCCTCGATCAGGTCCGGGGCCGCCTCGACGAGTGCCAGAACGAGGGTCGCGTCGATCTGGAGTCGGGAAGCGGCCTCCGACTTCGGTAGTCCGGCCCGCAGCGGATAGCGTTCGTGGTAGTCGTCGACGGCCTTCTCCAACTCGCGTCTGCGATCGGCGAAGACGTCCGGCGACAGGTACCGATTCCCGACGGTGATGGCCGTTGCTGGGATCCCTCCGCCGGTTGATCGCGCGAGTTCGGCCATTTCGATGGCACCGTGGATAGCCACGAGAGCGTCGGCTCGCTCGTTCGGTCCCTGTCCGGCGGCCCGAGACAGGGCGACTATGTCGCTCGCGGTCGGACGCTTCAGCGGTGTGGGATCGAGGATCGTGCCGCCGGCAACGACGGAGCGCCGGCCGGTGTCCCTCAGGATGAAGCGATCCCCGACCGCCGCAGGGACCGGCAGATCGGTGGTGATGATGACCGCTGGTTCCGATCCGGTCGTCACGGCCCTCAGCCGCGCCGGAACGGTCGCCGTCCCGAGATGGACGTGATAGGCCCCGCGGTCGGTGATCTCGCCGCCCGACCGGGGAGGGAACCTCAACGCTGCGAGAAATCGATCGGACATCCCAACTGCACCCGGCGCCGCGAGGAGCGTCCCCCGTTCGAGGTCCCGCCGCTCCACGCCAACAAGGTTGGCAGCGGCGCGTGAGCCCGGAGTGATCGTCTCACGATCGATCTCATGAGATTGCAGACTTCGCACGCGGGTCTCGCCACCCGGATAGCACTGAAGACGATCACCGACCGAGAGCGATCCACCCGTCAGGGTCCCGGTGGCGACCACCCCTGCTCCCGAGATGCCGAACGCCCGATCCACCCACATCCGCGGGCTTCCGGCGTCTGGCGTCGGGCCGGCGGCGGCGAGCTCCACCTCCAGGGCCGCGACGAGGGCTTCCACTCCCTCCCCGGTGACGGCGGAAACCTCGACAACCGGCCATGCCTCCGCCACCGTGCCTGCGACATGCTCCTCTACGTCGAGCATCGAGAGTTCGATCAGGTCCGGTTCTGCGAGGTCGACCCGGGTGAGCGCAATGATTCCGTGAGCGACGCCGAGAAGGTCGAGGACGGCGAGGTGTTCCTCGGACTGGGGCATCCAGCCCTCATCGGCGGCGACGACGAACAGGGCGACGTCGAGTCCTCCGATGCCGGCGAGCATGTTCTTGATGAATCGTTCGTGTCCTGGAACGTCGACGAACCCGACCGCCTGTTCACCGAGTTGGGCCCAGGCGAATCCGAGGTCGATCGTGAGGCCCCGCTCCTTCTCCTCGGTCCACCGATCCGGATCTCTGCCGGTGAGCGCCTGGACGAGGGTGGACTTGCCGTGGTCGACATGGCCTGCCGTCCCGATGATCGGCATCAGATCGAAGCCAGCGCGGAGGCGACGATCGAGTCCTCGTCCGGGTGGACGGACCGGAGGTTCACCATCGCTGCTCCGTCTCGCCGCGCGGCGACAACGGGTGGGGTGTGGTCGGCGAGCGCTCGCCACGCTCGCTCCTCGCTTCCATTGAGGCGCAGAACCGGGGTCGGGATCGTGAGCCCGGGCACCGAGCCGGCACCCGGGAGCGATGCGCCGTCAACGATCGCTCCAACCGTGCCGGCGGTGGCGAGGACACCCTCGATCCGGCTGTGAATCGCCTCGATTGGCGTCGTAGCCATGGTCCAGAACGGAAGCGAGCCGGCCGAACCCGTCGCGTACGCTTCAAAGGTCTCGGTCAGCATCGCGATCGTCGGGCTGCTGATGCGGAGCGCTCTGGCAATCGGGTGCTTCGCCATCCGGTCGATCATCTCGCCACTCCCGACGGCGATACCGGCTTGTGGTCCGCCGAGCAGTTTGTCGCCGGAGAAGAGCACCACATCTGCACCCTGTTCGAGCGTCTGCCGAACACCCGGCTCGCCGGCAAGCCACCGCGGCGGACTGCCGACAATCCACGGAACGGCGGTATCGAGCAGCCCGCTTCCCACATCGGCGATGTAGGGCGCGCCGACGGCCTCTGCGATCGCCGCCATGTCGGCGAACGGCACGTTCTCGGTGAAGCCTTCGACGCGGTAGTTCGATGGATGCACCTTGAGCACGGCCTCAACCGACCCGGGAGCATCGGTGAAATCGCTCGCCCTGGTCCGGTTGGTCGTTCCAACTTCAACGAGGTGGACGCCTGACGAACTCATGAGATCAGGGAGGCGGAACGAACCGCCGATCTCGATCAGTTCCCCGCGGGACACAGCGACGCGGCCGTTGCGTCCGGCAAGGGCCGCGAGCGCCAAGAACAAGGCCCCGGCGTTGTTGTTGACGACGAGCGCTGCCTTGGAGCCGACGGTCGATGCGATCAGTGCATGGAGATACGTGGAGCGCTTGCCCCGTGCGCCGGTCGTCAGATCGAACTCCAGGTTGCTGAAACCGGGGATGTCATTACCAATCGTCGGTGCCCGGCCGAGGTTGGTGTGCAGGAGGACACCGGTGGCGTTCACGACGCCCTGCAGGCGGGTGGTGAACAGGCCGCGGAGGCGATCGGCGGCGATGGCGGCCGCATCGGCCGACGCTCCGCGTTGCAGCGCGGCTCGCGCCTCATCGATCGCCTGGCGGGAGACGGTGACGACCAGGGGGCGCGGCAGGTCGAAGTCGCCGGCGAGGTCACCGGCCAGCGCATCGACGGAGGGGAGGTCGCGCGGGTCCACGTACGCAGACTACCGGCACCGGTATCCTCGGCTCATGCGATGGCGCTGGATTCTGTTCGCTGCGTTCGTGGTGGTCCCCGTGGCGGAGATCGCCCTCCTTGTCGCGTTCAGCCAGGCGGTCGGAGCCTGGTGGACGATCGGTCTCGTTGTCGCCACCGCTTTCGTCGGATCGTGGCTCGTTGCTCGCCAGGGGCGGGAGACCGTCCAGGCTGCCCGCCTCGAGTTCCAGCAGGGAGCGCTTCCCGCAGCATCGCTTGCCCACGGCGCGATGATTCTCATCGCGGGGGCTTTTCTCCTCACCCCCGGCCTGCTCACCGATGCCGCCGGCTTCCTCCTTCTGATCCCGCCAGTCCGAGAAGCGATTCGGCGGTGGTTCGTCGCCCGCTCGGCGAATCGCTGGACCATCGTTCAGTGAGCGCGGCGCCACGCCCCGCTTCGACCATCTGCCTCGTTCGTGACACACCCTCGGGTGTCGACGTACTCCTGGCGCAACGGACGGCAGAGACCCGGTTCATGGGTGGAGCCTGGGTCTTCCCAGGTGGCGCCGTCGACGAGACCGACGGCTCTGAAGCTGCGCACGACGCCGTGCAATCGGCCGACGCTGAGCTGCTGGTGTGGCGTGCGGCTGCGGTGCGTGAACTCGTCGAAGAGACCGGCATCTGGATACTCGCGAGCGGTGCCATCGTCACGGAGCAACGGCCGGTGGATGACTCGCTGTTCGCTGCAGCCCTCGCCGGCGGAGACCGATTCGCCGGCGACTCCCTGCTCTACTTCGCGAACTGGATCACCCCGGCCCCGCTCCCGGTCCGCTTCGACACGCGGTTCTTCGTTGCATCCGCTCCCGCCGACCTCGACCCGATCGTCGACGGCATCGAATTGGTCGACGCCGAATGGATCCAACCGGGCGATGCCCTGGATCGGGCAGCCGCCGGGCGGTGGGAGATCGCCTTCCCTACGAGGCGGATCCTCGAGTTTCTCGGGGGATTCGCGTCGGTCGTGCACCTGTTGGATGAGGTCATGGCCCAGTCGGCGGTGCCGGCGATCCAGCCGCGGCTCTCGATCATCGCCGGCAGGGTGGAGGTTCTGATGCCCGGGGACCCCGGGTTCGACGAAGCTGCTGCCGAAGAAGCCAACCCAGCGTTCCTCGAGATTGCACAGCGGATTGCAGGGTCTGGCACGGACACGCTCCCCGAGGTCGCCGCCCCGTGACGGTCGAGCGGGTGCTAGCCCCGAACCCCGGCATCTACACCGGACCCGGAACGAACACCTATCTCGTCGGCGACCGCGGCGAGGTCGTGATCCTCGATCCGGGACCGATCATCGACAGCCATCTCCTCGCCATCCTCGACACCGTTGGCGGCCGGACCGTGACGGCGGTCATTGCGACCCACACCCACTCCGACCACGCACCCCTCGCCAAACCGCTCGCGCAACGCCTCGGCGTCCCCGTTCTCGGCAATCGACCGGGGCCCGGATTCGATCCCGATATCCGCCTGTCGGACGGGAGCGAGGTCGCGGTCGGAGGAATGAGCCTGACTGCGGTTCATACGCCGGGTCACACGGGCGATCATCTGTGCTTCCGGCTCGCTGGACGACTGTTCACTGGCGATCACATCATGGGCGGATCATCGGTGATCATGGAAGACGCGTCCGCCTACCTCGACTCGCTGTACCGCGTTCAGGATCTGGGAGTCGACAGCATTGAACCGGGACACGGCGACTCGATGGACGATGCGGGAGCGGTGATCGAGCACTACATCGAGCACCGCCTCGCCCGGGAGCGGGAGATCCTCAACGTCATCGGCGCCGGGGCCACGACGGTGTCGGACATCGTGGATGCGGTCTACGCCTTCGTGCCGACGGGCCTTCGCCAGGCAGCGATCCACCAGGTCATCGTTCAGCTATCCAAGCTGACAGCCGATGGAAAGGTAAGGTTCTCGGCGGGCGCAGCGGGGCCATCCACGATGGTCGAATTGATCGCGAGACAATGAAGATACGCATCGCTCTCATCCTGGGTCTCCTCCTGGGATTGGCCGCGCCCGCGCTTGCTGCAGATGGCGGGGAGGTCACGCAAGACGACCTCGAAGCGGCCCGCCGTCGGAACGGCGAGATCTCGGCCAGCCTCGAGGCAATGGACATTCGCTACGAAGCCGCCATCGCCGACGAGATCCAGATCCGGGAAAGCCTCCACGGCCTGGCGAGCAGGGTCACGGAGACCGAGCAGGAGTTGGCGATTTTACGGCTCGCCGCCGAGGACGTCGTGCGGGAGAGCTACATGACGGCCGGATCCGACGGCGCGGTCACGACCGTGCTCGGATCAACCAGCTTCACCGACATTCCGGTGCGCGCCACCTATCTCCGCGCCGCCAACGATCAGGACCTGCGGGTGATCGACGAGATGCGCTCGGTCGAGGATGCGTACCGTACCCAGGTCAAGGAACTGGACGATGCTCTCGCTCTCCAGCGAGACCTCGTCGTCGAGATCGAGACGCTCGCCGCGCAACTCCTTTCGGAACTCGACGCTGCGAATGTCGCGTATCGCGACCTGGAGGCGACCTGGCAGAAGCAGGAGGAGGAGCGCAAGCAACGCGAAGCCGAGGAACGGCGCCTCCGCGAACTCGAAGCGGCCAGGAAGCGCCGAGAAGCCGAAGCCGCTGAGGCGGCGGCTGCGGCGCCGCAGGCTGCGATATCAACGACCACTACGACGGTGCCGGAGGAGACCGAGGTTGCTGTGACCACCACGACCACCACGACGGTTCCGGCCCCAACCACCACCACGACCATTGCGCCCGAGGTCACCCCGGAGGAGTCCACCACGACGACCACGGTTGCCGAATCAGCGGAGACCACGATGACAACAACGACGGAGCCTCCTCCGACGACCACCACCACGGTCCCCGAACCGGCCCCGGCGAGTCGGGTGTGTCCGGTCAACGGCGCCTCCTCGTTCTCGGACTCGTGGGGCGCTCCCCGTTCGGGCGGCAGGACCCACAAGGGCGTCGATATGTCGGCGTCTCGTGGCACGCCGCTCGTCGCGATGGAGAGCGGTCGTATCTACCGCCTGGCGAGTAGTTCACTCGGCGGCATCTCGGTCTACCTGCACGGCAACTCCGGTGACATCTACTACTACGCCCACCTGGACGCCTGGGCCGACGGGTTGGCTGGAGGCCAGAAGGTCTCGGCAGGTGATCCGGTCGGCATCGTCGGAACTACCGGGAACTCACCGTCATGGGCCCCACACCTCCACCTCGGTTGGAAGCCCGGCGGTGGCGACTGGGCCAACCCCTACCCGCTGGTCAACAGGCTCTGCCGCTAGGGAAGCCGACAGACGATCCAGGCCTTCAATGTCGTTTTCGCGTGGCTGGAGTCCCGACGCAGCGATCGAGTAGACGAGCGACGCGAAAGCTCCAGATGGGAGGAGCGGACCGATCAACGTTCTAGGATTGGCCGACTACGAGCAGGAGGGCTCACACGAGAATCGTCATCGCCGGCTGTGGTCGCGTTGGCAGCGACCTGGCCCTGCACCTGGCTGACGAGGGCTACGACGTCTCGATCATCGACGACCGTCCCGGAACCTTCAAGGCACTTGGCTCGACCTTCAACGGAACGACCCACTTCGGTCGACCGATCGACATCCGGCTACTGAAGGAAGCCGGGATCGAGTTCGCCGACGCGTTCGTGGCGGTGACCAATTCGGACAATACGAACGTGATGTCGGTGGAACTCGCCAAGCGCGTGTTTGGTGTCCCGCGGACCCTCGCACGACTCGACGAGCCCGGACGAGCCGAGTCGTATCGGGCGCTCGACATCTCGTACGTGGCAGGTGCTCAACTCACCGCCAACGTCATCTTTGAGCGGATCGTCGAGGAGGAGTTCGAGTACCACCTGACGTTCTCCGGCGGTGACGTCGAGATCGTCGAAATGGTCATCGGGCCGAACTCCGAAGGACTCACGATCGAGAAGTTAGAGGTCGAGAACCAGCTTCGGGTCGCCGCCGTTCGGCGCGGTGATACCACCCACATACCAACGGATTCCTTTCAGCTCCGCGAGCACGACCTCGTTGTCGCGGCGGCCAGGCTCGGCGTGCGGGATCGCGTGCACCGGTACCTCCAGCCGACGGAGCCGTCATGAGGGCGACCCTGATCGGCGGTGGCAAGGTGGGTTCGTTCCTCGCACGAGAGCTGGTGTCGGGCGAGCACTTCGTGGCGTTGGTGGAAGCTGATGAGGCGCGGGCACAGGCCGTTGCCGATGACGTGGACGCCATCGTCATTCATGGGGATGGTACGAACGTGGGGGTGCTCGAAGCGGCCGGTGTCCACGACGCGGATTGGCTGCTCGCGGTGACGGGCCTCGACGAAGTCAATTTCGTGGCATGCCAGCTCGGTCTCACGCTGGGAGCAAAGCGAGTTCTCGCCCGGCTCAACACGCCGTGGAATCGAGCAACGTTCGAGGCGCTCGACATCCCCGTTGTCGGTATCACCGATCTCATGGTTCAGGTCATTTCGCAGGAGTTGGCAGTCTCTCAGCTCGAACGCATCGCGGTTCTCGGTCGCGGGCAACTGTCGTTGTCCGAGTTCGAGATTGCGTCCGGCTTCACGCCGACCAGCCTCCAGGAACTGCAGCTGCCGGCGCCGTCGCTGATCGCCGCCATCATGCGGCAGGATGAGGTGATCGTCCCGGAGGCAACAACGAGGCTGCTCCCTGGGGACCGGATCGCTGTGGTCACGACGGTTGCGCTGGAGTCGGAACTCCATCGGGTCTTCGGGGCCGAAGGGAGCCGCGCGTGAGGAGCCGCGACGGGGCACGTCTCAGGCGATGGTCCGGTGATCTCGGTGGAGCGGTCCTCGCGTTCGCGCTCGAAGTCGGCATCGTCATCGGTCTCGTGGTCGCGGCGTTTGTAATCGCGGCGATTGTCATTGCTGCCACGTGACATGCTGATTCGACCTGAACGCGAGGACTTCCGGATTGTCGGTTTCGCGCTCGGGCGGATCTTCACCGTTGTTGCGGCAGCGAGTTGTCTGCCGCTCGTGTGGGCGGTGCTCGGACGCGAATGGCATCCGTTCGCATCGTTCCTTCTGATGATCGGCGTCTTCGCGTTTCTCGGCCAGCTCGGTCTGCGGTACCGCCCGGCGAACGAACGCCTCGATTGGAGCCACGGGATGGTGGTCGTGGCTCTCACGTGGCTGGTGGTTCCGGCGATTGGATCGATCCCGTTCATCTTCTCTGGTCACTATGGGGGACCCGTCGATGCCGCCTTCGACGCCATGTCCGGCCTATCGACCACTGGACTCGCGCTCGTTCAAGATCTCGACCACATGGCGCCGTCGCTCAACTTCTGGCGCCACCTCCTTCACTTCCTGGGAGGTCAGGGCATCATCATCGCCGCACTCGTGCTGTTCGCTGGAGGCGGGGGCTTGACCTTGTACTACGGCGAGGCACGCGACGACCGGATCCTGCCGTCGGTCCGGTCGACGGCGCGGTTCATATGGGCGGTTGCTCTCGTCCATCTTGTTGCCGGGGTCGTGGTTCTCGGTGTCATCGCTCACCAAGTCCTCGGGTTCGAGTGGAAGCGCGCGTTCTTCCATGGACTGATGATCTTCTTCGCCGGTTTCGACACCGGCGGATTCGCCCCACAGTCGACGAGCCTCGGCTACTACCACTCAGCCATCTTCGAATTCGCCACGATGGTGATCATGGTGGCCGGAGCGATGTCGTTCGGCCTGCACTACGCCTTGTGGCGCGGCCCGCGTCGGTCCCTGTTCAAGAATCTCGAGACGCGCATGATCCTGGCCACGGTCGCAGGAACGATGCTGCTCACGATGATCGGGTTGGGTGTCGCCGGGATCTACACCTCCGTACCGGGCCTGACGCGTCAGGGCTTCTTCCAGGTCATGTCGGCCCACACCGGGACTGGGTTCGCGACCGTTCCATCCACCGAACTGGCGACGTGGGGCGGCCTCGCGTTCGCAGGGATCGTTGTCGCCATGGCGCTCGGGGGCATGGCATCGTCGACAGCCGGTGGGATCAAGGCACTGCGCGTCGGCCTGATCGTCAAGTCCGTCGTCGCTCAGACGAAGCAGTTGCTCCTGCCCGAGGGTGCGGTCGTCAGCACCCAGTACTTCCAGTCGGGCAGGAAGCGGCTTACGCCCGAACTCGCCCAATCGGCGATGACGATTGCCCTGCTCTACGTAGCGCTGTTCCTGCTCGGAGCCGGCGTGGCGCTCGGCTACGGGTATGGGTTCCAGGAGGCCATCTTCGAATCGGTGAGCGCCGGTGCATCGGTTGGCCTGTCCGTTGGAGTCACCGAGCCAGCGATGCCGATGCTGATGAAGCTCACCTACATGTTTCAGATGTGGGCAGGCCGTCTCGAGTTCGTCGCCGTCTTCGCGTTGCTCGGTTTCATCTACGCCTGGGTGAGGGGGAAATGACGTGACGCGGCATCTGCGCCTCGGGCGCCGTGCGTGGGCCGTTCTCCTCCCGGTGATCACGGTGCTGATGTTCCTTCTGTCCGGGACACCGCTTGCTTCCGCAGGGCAGGTCGTGCCGGTCTCGGACCTGCTCGTGGACGGCGAACGATTCGCCGGCAGCGAGATCACGATCGAAGGCGAACTCGTCGGTGACTACGGCTTCCGGCACGACGGGCACATGTGGACGCAACTCAACGACGACTCCTATGCGCGAGACGCGCTCGTGGACGGCGGACCGAGAGCCGGGGCCAATGTCGGTGTTGGCATCCGGATGCCTACGGCACTCGGCGAAGGGCTCGCACCGGTCGGTGGCTATCGCCTGGAGGGACCGCTCGTGCAGGCCACGGGCGTGTGGCGGTATCACGACCCGGATCGGGGTGGTGAGTCCTATCTCGATGTATCCGCATTGACCACGATCGAAGGCGGGCGTCGTCTCGAGGAGGGTCCCGATTGGGCGGTGTTCGCTGCCGGGAGCCTGCTGCTCGCCGTGTCGTTCGTCATGTGGTGGCGAAGACGACGGTCCGCAGCGGCTGCGTAGGGTGGTAGCCGGCCCGACTCGCGACACTCCGCCTGGCTGAGACTGCTGAACGTACACTGGTGTCGTGAGCGTCGAACCGGAGTTCGCGGCCCGGCCTGCTGGTGCAAGCGTCGACCTGTACTGGATTCCCCTTGGCGCGGGTGGCGTCGGGTTCGTTCGGATGAACGGGCGCGTCTACGAGGCCGTCAAGGCTCGATCCGAGGGAAGAACGGCGCTCGATCTCTACCACACCGCGCTTGAAGTACGCCTAGGGGGTAGTCGGTTCACGATCGAGAACGCATGGCCGAGCCCGAATCACGACACGGCATCGCGCGGGGTCGTCGGCGAGGGGCCGGTCTACAGCCGTCGATTGGCGAGGTTCAGGGCGTTTCGATACGAGGTGCGGTGTTGGGCGGATGGGGTCATTTCCGACGCCGATGAGGCACACGGCGGTCCACGACGGCTGAGCAGCGATCGGAGGACGGCGCGTCGTCTGGTCGATCTCGTTCCCCGCGTGCCAATGATGACGTGGGGCCGCGACGAGCGTGGAGTTGGCGAGATGTGGAACTCGAATTCGGTGATTTCGTGGCTGCTTACCCTGAGCGGCCTCGCCCCCGATCGGCTCGATCCGCCCACCGGTGGGCGTGCACCGGGGTGGAAGGCGGGCATCGTCGCCGCTCGGATGAGTAGGGCCGAGGATTCGTGACTCCCTGCGTTGCCGTGGAAGGCTCCGAGCCGGCTCGATCCGTCTCAGCCGGCGGGTAGGTCGCTGAGGCCTTGGAGGTCGAGAGTGATCACCGCATCGATCTCAGCGGCGAACCGATCGAGTTCGGCATATGCCTGGTCGAAGCCGCGCATGTTGGGCTCATCGGGCGGACATTCGAAGAACATCCCGCGAGCGACCTCGGTCCAATCCGTCAGCGCGTCGTCGATCGTCGGATCCGGCGTCGGGAACAGCTTGGGGGCCTCGAGACGTACGGCCACATGGACGGTGTTGCACAGCTCGGCGTCCGGCGGATCGCCGAGGATGTTCGGAGCAGGAATGATGGCTTGCACGGCTTCCCACTGCGGTTGCCACTCGGCGACCGACGGCCGGGACTCATCGCTGCAGGCTGCCGCCACCAGCGACATGGCAAGGATCAACAAGGCGAAGCGTGCGAATCTGGTGACCATCCACTTGACAGTAGCGCGGCGTATCGAGGCGCCGGCCGCCGGGCCAAACCGTGCCGGACGGTCAACGTTCTCTGCGGCGAATCTGCGGTCACCCGGGGAAGCCGTTCCGACCGGCGACTGGCGACCTGCCTCACATCGCGGCGATCTGCTCCTCGAGCACGGCGATCCGTGCGGTGCACGAGTCTTCAGCAGCAGGCGGAACCAGTTCGAGGAGCCGAGCCGCCACCGACCGGATCGAGGCGCCGGCCGGTCCATCCGGGTCGGCTGTGACCACCGGTCGGCCCTCGTCGCCCCCGTTCACCACGTTCGGGTCGAGTGGGATCTGCCCGAGGAGCGGGACGCCGAGTTGCTCGGCGAGTTCAAGGCCCCCCCCGGAACCGAAGAGGGCATAGTGGCGGCCGTCCTCGGTGGTGAACCCCGACATGTTCTCGACGACGCCGACCACCGGCATGTGTGACCGGCGTGCCATGTCGGCGACCCGAGCGGCGACCTTCTGTGCCGCACGTTGCGGCGTGGTCACCACGACCATCTCGGCTTGGGGGAGCATGCGCGAGAGCGCCATCTGGACATCGCCGGTCCCTGGTGGCATGTCGATCACGAGATAGCCCAGGTCCGGACTCCACGCAACATCGGTGAGGAACTGTTCAAGCGCTTTCGAGAGCATCAGCCCGCGCCACATCAGGGCCGTGTCCTCATCGTCGAGGAGGAGGCCGGTCGATACGACTTCGAGTCCGGCCGCCTGGAGCGGATGGATCTTCCGGTCATCGCCGGCCTCGAGTCGTTCGTCGATGGACGCCAGCATGCGTGGCACGGAGAAGCCCCAGATGTCGGCATCGAGGAGACCGGTCCGGTGTCCGAGGGCCGAGATCGCGAGTGCCAGGTTGACGCTCAGCGAGGACTTGCCGACGCCCCCTTTTCCACTCGACACGGCGATGACGCGCGTCTGCGGGCTGATCATTGTGGGCGTGGCGTTCTCTCTGGCTCGGAGTCGCACCGTTCCCATGAGGTCGGACCGTTGGCTGGACGTCATGGCGGTCACGTCGACCGAGACGGTGTCGATGCCGGGGATCGCCTTCACCTTTCGGACGACGTCGGTCTCAATCTGATCGCGCATCGGACAGGCCGCGATGGTGAGGGCGATGCCGATCGAGACGTGGGCACCCTCGACCGCGATCCCGCTCACCATGCCGAGTTCGACGATGTCGGCGTTGAGTTCCGGATCGATAACGCCGCGGAGGGCGGATTCGATGTCATCTCGGGTCGTCACGCTCCCGATCCTACTGTCGGAAATTCGTATTACACACACGGCCGTAGTTGATAGAATCGCCGAGCGACGTGCGGAGGAGGCAACGTTCAATGACGCTTGATATGACCCCGGTGGCCCTCACCGATGCAGCGGCCGAGAAGGTGCGAGAGCTCCTGGCAGACGAGAGCGAGGAAGGCTTGGCCCTCCGGCTCGGGGCCCGCCCCGGCGGCTGTTCCGGCTACCGGTACGACATGTTCTTCGACGCGGCGGTCTCCGAGACCGATTCGGTCGTCGACGCCGGCACGTTCAAGGTCGTGATCGATGAGGAGAGCGTGGAACGGCTCTCCGGTGCCACGGTCGACTTCCGCGACGCGGGGACCGACGGTTCCGGGTTCGCGATCGACAATCCGAACGAGACCGGACACTCCTGTACCTGTGGGAAACGCGGCTAGCCGGGTTCCGTAGACTGCCTCCCGAACGAACCGGGAGGTTCCATGCCGAAGAATGTCCTCGACACCCCCAGCGGTCCGGCGCCGCTCGGTCCCTACAGCGTTGCCACTGAGGCGAACGGTCTCGTGTTCGTCTCCGGGATGATCGCGATCGATCCCGCCACGGGTCAGGCCGTTCCTGGCGGTGTGGAGCCCCAGACCGAGCAGGTCATGCGCAACATCGGTGCCGTCCTTGCCGACGTGGGTCTCGGGTACGACGACATCGTCAAGACCACCATCTACGTCACCGACATGGGCAGCTTTCCCAAAGTCAACGAGATCTACGGGTCCTACGTGGGCGAGGCGAAGCCGGCGCGTGCAACCGTCGAAGTCTCCGCCCTCCCCGGAGGGTTCATCGTGGAGATCGAGACGATCGCAGCGCGCTAGCGGGGTGTGTCTCTCGACGGTCGGATGTCTGATTGGGACTACCGTTCACCTATCGAACATCCCCGCTAGGAGGTCCGACCGTGAACCGCGACGCAATCTTCTCCGCCCTCGACCTCGACGATGTCAGCTCCGGCGCGTATGCCGGCGAGTGGCTCGAGACCGGCGGAACCGAACTCGAGGTGGAGAACCCCGCCACCGGTGAGCGAATCGGGGCCGTGAAGCGGGCCGACGGCGACGACTACGAGGAGGTCGTCGCGTCCGCGGCCGATACGTTTACCG
>Ga0316191_10000262_pt1 | contig 32638 bp, 31 predicted proteins | sample Eddworburr2cm_MG_FD_204928 | JGI IMG/M metagenome (GOLD analysis project Ga0316191, IMG submission 204928) | Coastal sediment microbial communities from Maine, United States - Eddy worm burrow 2 cm | ecosystem: Environmental > Aquatic > Marine > Coastal > Sediment | place: USA: Maine...
GCATTCAGTACGACGCCACTGCTCAGACACATCAACCCTAACATCCGGCATAGCGGAAAACCCAGCCCTGGTTGCTGGCTACGGGGCTGGGGATAGGCTTGCTGATTGGCCGGTGTGTCCGGCAGCGGAACGGTGGTGCCATCCACCAGGCGTACGGGACGCCCGCGCCAATGCCACGCTGTCGGGGTGCGGGCACTGGTCTGCTGACCGGTAGAGTGAACCAGGGAACGGATCATCGCTAACGGCAAACGTTGGCGGGCACGACAATAGGCGCCGGTATGCGTACTGCACCGGGGCAGTTCCTGTGTCAAACGCTTGATGGCTGATTCATCAACTGCCTGCTGGCAAGAACGATCGGCACTCAGCGCCTGACTCAGGAACATCGACAAGGTCTCGGTCGGAGGAAACAACCGTTCCCGGTGCGCAGGCAGAAGGGACTCAACCTGATCCAGCCAGTGCGGTGCCGTCAGTGCGTTGAAAAAGGTGTAACTGTCGCAGTGGGACGCACGTTGGCGAATACGTACGCATTGCTGTTCACGAGCTCGTTGGCTAGACTGCATTGGGACTGGTCCTCTCTTGGGTGGGGGCGGTTTGTTTGGCGACTGACAGCCTACCACCCGGACCAGTCTTTTTATTCAACTATTCAAATTGTTATGGCTTAAGTAAGTGCCATTCGGTACTGACCCCTTTTGATCCCTTTTGATCTTACTTCCCGGCCAGCGTATGCGGGCTAAGCAGCAAAAAGGCATGCGTCTTGTTCTTCAGGCATGATACGGTGCCTGTGTCCTTCAGTTGGCATTCAAGGGTATGTTCCTTGCCCCAGCCGGTTTTAACCTTGTAGGCGCTGGTTTCGTTCTCGCTGTCGTCGCCGACTTCACCATCATCCATGCTGATTTCTATATTTTGAACAGAACTCGAGCTGATAACGAGATTGCGGTAGGTTACCTTGAATGTACCATCTGTTGAAAAGTCTTCCATGATGGACTTTGTTTTAAAACTGATGATGTTGCCACCGGACTGCCGTGTCTGGTTGTCACTATAGCAAACTATATCGCCTTCTTCGGTTCGGCAATTATTGATCGCGGAAGGCAGGTAGGGAACAGGGTTGTTATCGCGACTCCATGCGGCGACCATCAGGTCTTCAATCGAGAATTCCTGCTCCGGCTCTGCCTTTTCTGTTTTTGCAGAGTTGACCTCGAGCTTTTCAGTCTTTGCTTTGCTGACTTTTACTACCGGCTTTGCCTTTTTCCTGGCAACCATTCTGACGGGGGCGGGCGTTGCTTTTGCTGTTTTCTTCATCTTCATTTTTTCAGACACATCAATCATCTCACCACGTGCCTGGTTGAAGCCGCCATCGACAGATTTGGAGAACCATTCAAGAGAGGTTTTATAGCTTTGCTTGACGCCTGATCCGGTAGCAAACATCTTTCCGAGATAGTACTGTGCGGCCGGATCGTTTTGTTCGGCAGCGGCCTTGAACCATTTGTAGGCTGCTGCCCTGTCCTTTTTTACGCCGTTACCTTCGTAGTAGCTCAGGCCGAGATTGTATTCAGCTTTTGCATGCCCCTGTTTGGCTGCGTTCTCAAAGGCCTCTGCTGCTTTGCTATTATTGATGCTGACGCCAACGCCTTCGCTGTACATTTTTCCGAGTTTGTACTGGCTTTCTGCGCTGCCTTTTTCAGCCTGTGCCAGAACCTTCTTGAAGCGTTCTTCATTCGCTTCCAGTAACTTCAGACGGTTGGCTGCTTTTGCGTTGTTCTGTGCGGCGGATTTCTTGTACCACTCAACAGCCTTGCCAAGATCCGGTTTGACGCCGCGACCATTTTGGTACATTGAAGCCACATCATACTGGGCGTTACTGTTACCCTGTTTGGCTTCCTGCAGTTTTTCATTGAAAAGGTTTTGCCAAATATCATTGCCGCCCATGGCAAGCGAGGTTGTGAGCAACAAGATCAGCGTAAGAACGGTTCTTTTCATGACAATTACCTGCTGGTTGAAAGGTGCGTTACGGACACACTCATATATATAAGTAACTATCGACAGATGCCGATTTGGCTTGAATAGATCTATATGGACGCCGGTAAAAGTATAATAAAAACAATGAGTAGAGAGCTTTATATCGCTTTAGTATTAACTTTTGTGTCGCGCAGAAATAGTGGCACTTCGGGTAAGCGGTCAGGTCAGGCGCGATTTTAGTGAAAAGCAGCCAGGTGCTGCAGGATGCGTTGTTCACTCCAGTAGACGGGTTGCAGGGGGTTCCTTCCACTGATATAGCCGACATGACCGCCACGACGGGAAAGCTCAAGTGTCACTAAATCATTGAGGTCATTTTCATCGGGGAGGGCGCTCGCTGGCAAAAAGGGGTCGTCCCTGGCCTGCAGCATCAGGGTGGGTATCGCAATGTGCTTGAGGAAGGGTTTACAGCTGGAGCGCCGGTAATAATCGTCAACGCCATTAAAGCCATGCAGCGGTGCCGTGACGGCGTGGTCGAACTGTCGGAAGGTGCGTAAATCACCGAGGCGGTCTGCCGGGTACGGCATGGAATGTTTTGAGGCCTTGTGTTTGACGGATTCTCGCAGCCGTTGTAACAAATGATGCTGGTAGATGCGTGACAGACCCTGTTCAAGTCGTAATGCTGCACTGTTCAAATCAAAGGGTACGGAAAGGGTGATGGCGGTTAAGGGGATTGCCCTGTCACCTTGTTCTCCCAGCCACTTGAGTAATACATTTCCGCCGAGTGAGTAGGCAATAACAGCGATGCCTTTTTCAGGATGCAATTGGCCAACATACTGCATAACGTAATCAAGGTCGCCGGTTTCACCTGAATGGTAACTGCGCGGCAGCCGGTTGGGTTCTCCGCTGCGGCCACGAAAGTACATCAGTCCGGCGGTGTGACCACTATTTGCAAGTGCGCTCAGTATGCCGCCGGCATAGTGTGAATCGATTGACCCTTCAAGCCCATGCAGAATCAGGATGCACAGGCCGTCAGTCTGCGGAGTCCAGTCGATGTCTACAAAATCACCATCCGGCAGTTCAATACGTTCACGCCTGAGCGGTGGAATCTTGCGCGTGCGAAACAGTGACGGGTAAAGCGTTTGCAGGTGTGGACCGGGCAACCACCATGCCGGCTGGAACGCGCTGCGTGTAATCATTGACCGGGGTCGGCTGTCACCAGCTCAGGTCGATACCCGGTTTTTGATCAGGTCCTCGACCACGCCTGGATCCGCCAGTGTCGATGTGTCGCCCAGTGAATCCATGTCGTTCGCTGCGATTTTGCGCAAGATGCGGCGCATGATCTTGCCTGAACGCGTCTTTGGCAGACCCGGAGCCCACTGGATGATGTCGGGTGTTGCGATCGGTCCGATTTCCTTGCGGACTTGATTGACCAGTTCCTTGCGGAGTTCTTCGCTGGGTTCAACGCCATTGACTAATGTAACGTAGGCATAGATGCCCTGACCCTTGATGTCATGGGGATAGCCGACGATGGCCGCTTCAGCGACTGTTTCGTGCAATACCAGTGCGCTTTCAAGTTCGGCGGTGCCGAGGTTATGACCGGAGACAATCAACACGTCATCTACACGACCGGTTATCCAGTAATCGCCATCAGCATCGCGACGGGCGCCATCACCGGTGAAATATTTCCCGGGAAACGCACTAAAATAAGTATCGATAAATCGTTGATGGTTGCCGTAAACAGAGCGCATTTGTCCTGGCCAGGGATGAGTGAGTACCAGGTTACCTTCAGCAGTGCCTTCCAGCACATTGCCTTCGTTATCAATTATGGCGGGCATGACACCAAAGAACGGGCGCGTCGCAGAACCCGGTTTCATTTTTACGGCACCGGGTACGCCGGCAATCATGTGACCACCGGTTTCAGTTTGCCACCAGGTGTCTACAATCGGGCAGCGCGCATCTCCAATGGTGTGGTAGTACCATTCCCATGCTTCCGGGTTCATCGGCTCCCCGACAGTTCCCAGTAAGCGCAGACTTTCGCGCGATGTTTTTTTGACCGGCTCATCACCCATGCGCATCAGTGAGCGCAACGCGGTTGGTGCTGTGTAGAAGGTATTCACCTTGTGCTTGTCACAGACTTGCCAGAAACGCGAGGCATCCGGGTAGGTTGGTATGCCTTCAAAGACCAGTGAGATAGCGCCATTGCAAAGTGGTCCATAGACAATATAGGAATGGCCGGTGATCCAGCCGACATCGGCGGTGCACCAGTAGACATCGCCGTCATGGTAGTCAAAAACATACTTGTGAGTGATGGCAGCGTACAGTAAATAACCGCCGGTGGTATGTAGTACGCCCTTTGGTTGTCCGGTTGAGCCTGAGGTGTAGAGAATAAACAGCGGATCCTCGGCGTCCATGAGTTCAGCAGGGCATTCAGCAGTCACCGCGGCAGCGGCTTCGTGGTACCAGACATCGCGGTTCTCGTGCCAGCCGATATCGGCTGTTGTATGACGAATGACGATGACGCTGTGTACGTTAGGGCAGGATTCCAGTGCCTTGTCGACGTTGACCTTGAGTGGCACCGGTCTGCCGCCACGAACACCTCCATCAGCAGTGATGACGGCCTGGCAATCCGAGTCCAGGATACGGTCCTTGATGGATTCCGGCGAGAAGCCGCCGAACACGACGGAATGTACGGCGCCGATACGTGCGCACGCCAGCATGGCGTAGACCGCCTCCGGTATCATCGGCATGTAAATGCAGACACGGTCGCCTTTTTTGACATTACGAGACTTGAGTACGTTTGCCATGCGACAAACATGCTCATGCAATTGACGGTAGCTTACCTTGCTGTCATCAGCCGGGTTGTCTCCTTCCCAGATCAGAGCGGTCTGGTCACCGCGACTTTCGAGATGCCGGTCAACGCAATTAACGCAGGCATTCAGCTTGCCGCCTTCAAACCAGCGGATATGTCCCTTGCTGTAGTCCCAGTCAAGGACGTTGTCCCAGGGTTTGTCCCAGTCGAGGAATTTTTCTGCCTGTGCGGCCCAGAAACCGGCAGGGTCGCTGATGGACTCATCGTACATGGCCTTGTACGTGGCTTCATCGAGTAGCGCATCGCGCGAAAATTCTGCTGGTACGTTATAAATCTTGCTGTCTGACATAGTGTGCTCCAGGTACTGTTGTTCCTGTTGGGAAGTTATCCGGTTACTGATTATAGCCATGATAACCTCTGTGCCAACTGTCTGTTTAAGGTGTGGTCGATTATATGTATGCCGTGGGCGCGGGTAATTCCCTGCGTTTCGGGATCAGGCCGATATCCCAGTGCTCAATAGCCCACTGCCACAGTTCTTCCCTGCTGGCATCCCCGGGTGAATCGGGTAATGGCTGGTGCAGGAAGCGCAGTGCGTCGATCATGGCGTGGTTGCTGTCTTCCACGTCAATGCGTTTTGCAAAGGTTTGCTTGCTGAGTTTCATGTTGCCGGTATCGACTGCTACCGGCAAATGCAGGTAGGCGGGTACTGGCAGTCCGAGTAACTGTTGCAGGTAAATCTGTCGGGGAGTTGATTCCAGCAGGTCAACGCCACGAACGACATGGTTAATTTGCTGCTCTGCATCATCAACCACCACGGCCAGCTGGTAGGCAAACAGCTTGTCAGCACGCCTGACGATGAAATCACCGGTGTCCGTGGCAAGTTGCTGCTGTAGCGCAGCTTGCAGGCGATCTTGCATGTGAATGTCTGCATTACCGACGCGTACCCGCAGTGAGCGTGGACTGTGCCCTGCCGGTAATCCCGCGCGACAGGTGCCAGGGTAGGCGGTACTGCCGGCAAGTTGCTTGCGCGTGCAGCTGCAGCCGTATATATGGCCCTGTTGCTGCAGTTGTGCCAGCGCTGCGTTGTAGAGATGGGTGCGTTTGCTTTGATAGACGACGGGACCATCCCAGGCCATGCCCAGCTGTTCGAGTGTTCTTAGTATGTCATCCGTGGCGCCGGGGACTTCCCGTGGAGTATCAATATCCTCGACCCGCAATAGCCATACCCCTTGCTGGTGGCGTGCATCAAGGTAGCTGCCGACGGCTGCGACCAGGGAGCCGAAATGCAGTGGCCCGGTCGGTGAGGGTGCAAAGCGTCCACGGTATGTGGTCAGTGTATGCATTAGACAGTTTCTTGCATGGCACTTGCTGTGTTACCAATAGCAGGTTCTAAAACAAAAAAGCCGGCTGTGCCGGCTTTTTGAATATGAGTATGCACACCGACAAAACTAGCCCATCTGTTTTTCCCGGATCTCGTCGATGACCTTGCAGTCGATACACAGCGTGGCAGTCGGGCGTGCCTCGAGTCGCTTGATACCGATCTCAACCCCACAGGCCTCGCAGTAACCAAACTCCCGGTTATCCAGGTTACGCATGGATTCATCGATCTTCTTGATCAGTTTGCGTTCACGATCCCGGGCGCGCAACTCCATACTGAATTCAGATTCCTGGGTAGCGCGATCATTCGGGTCTGGAAAGTTGGCAGCGTCATCCTGCATGTGGTGAACCGTGCGATCGACTTCTTCCATCAGGCCACGTTTCCATGCCAGAAGAATATCCTTGAAGTGGGCCGTCTGCCGGTCGTTCATGTACTCCTCGCCTTTTTTCTCCTGGTAAGGAGCAATGCCAGGCACCGGACCTATCTGGGAAGCTGATCTTTTGGCAGTGGCTTTTTTAGCCGGGGCCTTTTTAGCAGGAGCTTTCCTGGGAGCAGCTTTTTTTGCGGGAGCCTTTTTAGCAGCAGCTTTGCCGGGAGCAGCTTTTTTGACCGTTTTCTTTTTTGCCGCCGTCTTTTTCTTGGCTGCTGCCTTGCTCGCTACTGCTTTCTTTTTTACTGCCATCTAGACAATCTCCAGCTTATGCTGATTTAACGTGCTGTTTGAATTGGAAAAAACTTCTTAATCCCGGGGCTTTCTACAGGTATTATTGTTGCCTGACAACGGCTTCAGGGGCGTTATTTATACGCCACTTTTGCCATTAGTCAAGAACGGCAACCTGCCAGTAGCAGGGACTCACCGGCACGGCCATAACCGTGCTGGTGAATACGCTAACAGCTTGAATATTTTTAACAATGGAGCTGACAATATGCAATCGCTATTACGGGCGCTTTTGTTTGATGTGGACGGTACTTTGGCCGACACCGAAGAAGTTCATCGGCAGGCATTTAATGCGGCATTTGCCGAAGCAGGTCTGGACTGGGTCTGGAGTCATGAGCGCTACCATGACCTGTTATCCGTCACCGGCGGCAAGGAGCGAATCCGCCATTACCTGGATCAGGACCGTCCTGATTTTCAGTTGCCAGTGGATGCAGATGGATTTATTGCCGGCTTGCACCGCAGTAAAACCGGGCATTATGTCGGTATGCTGAGAAAAGGCCAGGTACCACTGCGTCCCGGTGTTGAACGCCTGATCAGGGAGGCGCATGCCAGTGGTTTGCGCCTGGCTATCGTTACCACTACGACACCGGCGAATGTCAGTGCGCTGTTTGAGCACAGTTTTGGTGTCCATGAAGACGAATGGTTTGAGCTGGTTGCTGCCGGTGGTGTGGTACCCAGAAAAAAACCGGCGCCGGATATCTATAATTACGCGCTGGAACAGATGGGCTTGAAGGCAGATGAATGTCTTGCACTGGAGGATTCCGGCAACGGTGTACTGTCGGCACGTGCAGCCGGTATTGATGTTGTCGTTACTGTCAACCAGTACACCAACCAGCATGATTTTACGGATGCTGCGGTGGTGCTGGACCACCTCGGTGAAGCTGATAACCCATGTACCATGCTGCAGGGCGGGGTGGCGCCGGGTCCGTATGTCGATACTGACTACCTGCGTCGTTTGCACGCACACTGCAGGTCTGCATGACCATCAGGGAAGCTGCGCGGATGCGTTTGATCCAGCCATTTCATGTCATGGCACTGCTGGCGCGTGCACGTGAACTGGAAGCTGCCGGACGTTCGATTATTCACATGGAAATCGGTGAACCGGATTTTATAACGCCGCAACCGCTGATAGACGCCGGCGTCAAGGCGCTGCAGGACGGGCATACGCATTACACCCCGGCTACCGGTCTGGTTGCACTGCGCGAAAAAATTGCCGGCTATTACCAGTCACGCTATGGCGTCAGTGTTGCAGCGGAGCGGATAGTGGTGACTCCGGGGGCATCCTCTGCGCTGCAGCTGGTGCTGACTGCACTGGTCAATAGCGGCGACCGGGTGCTGCTGTCAGACCCCGGTTACCCCTGTAACCGCAATTTTGTGCACTTGTTGAATGCTGAGCCTGTAGCACTTGCGGTGGATGCGGCAAGTAGCTATCAGCCATTATCACAACAGGTCAGTGACAGCTGGACGGGGCAGACGAAAGCGCTGCTGGTTGCTTCACCGTCAAACCCGACAGGCACACTGCTTGATGAACAATTACTGCGCGATTATCACGCTATCGCCGCTCGCAATGGCGGCAGCCTGATTGTTGATGAGATCTATCATGGCCTGACATACGACGGCCCGGCATCCACAGCACTCGCCGTGTCGGACGATATTTTCGTGGTTAACAGCTTTTCAAAGTATTTCGGTATGACCGGCTGGCGTCTCGGTTGGCTGGTTGCGCCACGCGCAGTGGTCCCGACTATCGACAAGCTGGCGCAGAACCTGTTCCTCGCGGCGCCGACGCCGGCGCAGTATGCCGCGCTGCGTGCCTTTGATGCAGATGTGCTGGCGATTCTTGATGCCAGGCGTAATGAGTTCCGCGCGCGCCGTGACTACCTGCTGCCGGCCTTGCGCGCTATCGGCTTTGATATACCCGTGAACCCGGCAGGCGCCTTCTATCTTTATGCCAATTGCAGCCGTTTTACCGATGACAGCTATGGCTTCGCGCAGAACCTGCTGGAAGAGACGGGCGTTGCTATTACGCCTGGCATTGATTTTGGCAGCAATCAGCCGGCGCATCATGTGCGCTTCGCCTATACGACATCGCTGCAGAACCTGCAGGAAGGTGTGCGCCGACTGGCAGAAAGGCTGGGGTAAGAATTTATAGTTTCAATATGACAGATACATTGTCCGGGACGAGTAAATTAATTCAGGATGAGTTATGTTTTTCTAATCGCAGCCCGTGTCCGCGATTGATGTGTGGTTTGCCCGGATATTTAAAATATCATCGCGTAAACAGAAATTATTTCTCCGGTGTTAGTGCACTTTCCTTTAGCTCTCCCACCCACATCGCGGTAGCGCCTGCCACAGATACCGGCATGGCAAGGAAGTTCACAAACGGGATCATGGTCATCAGTAGCGAGCCGCCGCCAAAGCTGTAGGACAACACGCGACGCTGGCGCAACAGCTTGCGCTGCTGTGAAAAATGCAGCAGATGATTGGCCATCGGATAGTCGATATATTCAATCACCAGCATCCAGGCGCTGAATAGCGCCCAGATAAAGGGTGCGGCAAGATTGATGCCGGGGACCAGGAACAGGATGCCAAGCGGTATCGCACGCAAAATGAAATACAGCAGCTTGCGTAATTCGGAAACAACGCTCGGAATAATATCTTTTAACAGCGCCTGCCAGCCACCGGTCTCGATCGGTTGGCCGGTGAGGTGTTTTTCAACCGCTTCAGCCAGCATGCCATTAAAGGGTGCAGCGAGCAGGTTGGTCAGGATCGAGAAGCTGTAAAAGATAACCAGCACACCGGCAATGGCGAACAGCGGCCACAGCAGGTAGCGTAACCAGTCCAGCCAGGAAGGCAGATAGCCGAGCATCATGTCGATGAAAATTTCCAGCCAGTGCGTCAGTCCAAAGATGGCACCGGCAAACACGGTGGTGCTGACCAGCAGAGGTATGGCGACGTAGCGCCGCAGGCCTGGTTGTCGAATGAGGCGCAAACCTTCGAGAAGATAGTGCATGCCGCTGAGGTTGTTTTTCATGGTGGTGTTTCCATGCGTGAATTCGGGGTTTCGTGATGGATTTACAGTTTATCGCGAACGCGGTCCGCTCCTGCAAAAAACACGCTCACCCGCAGGAGTGGCTTGTAGCCGCGAATGCAGTTGCTGACTTGTCGGGCTTGCACAGTGCTCCTGCAAAAAAATTGGCGCAACCGACATTGTTATAAACATCTGCAGGAGCGGACCGTATCCGCGATCATTCGGTTGACGCTCCGCGTGACTGTCTCGCCAGCAAGGCAGCGCCATATGCTGCTTCCTGGTGCGTTGCGGCAATCACCGGGATACCCAGTAATTGCTCGCGTATTGTACGCCATGCGGAATTGGCGGCACCGCCACCCGTGGTGATAACGACCATTGGCCAGGGAGCGCCCAGTTCGATCAGTTTTTGGTAGCCCTGCAGTTCGATACGGGCAATTCCTTCCAGAATTCCCTGGAAAAACTGTGCGTCATCGTCCGGTCTTGGTGCCAGACGCGGTTGCAGGTCGGGTTGATTGACCGGAAAGCGTTCGCCTGGAGCGGTCAGCGGGTAGTAGTCCAGCCCGGTAGGACGATCAGCAGAGAGCATGCCGGAGAAGCGTGTAATTTCCTCCTGACTAAAAAACTGTTGCAGCACGGCGCCGCCACTGTTGGAGGCGCCGCCCACCAGCCAGCTGTTGCCGAGGCGGTGACTGTAGACGCCGTGCCCGGGCGCAAACACCGGGGTGTCTGACAGGATTTTCAGTACCAGTGTGCTGCCCAGTGAGGTGACGGCTTCGCCGGGGCCAGCGCCGGTGGCGATAAAGCTGGCAGTACTGTCCGTGGTGCCGCTGAGAATGCGTGTGCATGTTGACATACCCCAGCGCTTGCACAGGTCTTTTGTCAGCGTGCCAATAGGATAGCCGGCAGGTACCACGTCAGGTAGCAGGGATGGCGCAATGTCCAGCCTGGCCAGCCACGCTGGCCAACAACTGTTGACAACATCGTAACCCAGCTTCAATGCATTATTTTCATCGCTGACGCCGAAGCGTCCTGCCAGTCGCCCCAGCAACCAGTCGGCCTGGTGCATGGCGTGCTGTGCGGATTTACAGGCAGGCTGCTGTATCAGCCATAACAGCTTGGCAAGACTGGCGCTGGCACCGCGGGCAGCGGTGCCGGTCGGCGTTACCTCATCGACCTGTGCGGATTGCTCAATGGCGCGGGCATCGTTGTACATCAGTGCCGGGGATAGCGGGGTACCGTCGGCATCGCAGCACAGCAGGGTGGCGGAGGTGCCGTCCAGTGCCAGTGCCTCAACCGATTTCAGCGGAAACTCGTTGGCCAGCTGGTCGAGGTTTGCAGTCAGGGCGGCCCACCAGATCTCCGGGGCTTGCTCAACCAGGTTCCCCGAGCGCTGCGGCGCTGGCAGGGCGGTGCGGATCTCCACCTTGATGGCGGCGTTGGCATCAATGACGCAGCTGCGACAGCCGGAAGTACCTATATCAATGCCAAGGTAGTGTTTCATGGTGTGTTGGTTTTACGGAGTGGCGGGTTATGTTGCCTGGTAATGGTTGTCGGGTCGGTGGCTTTCTATCCTGGGGCGCAGCTAGCAGGGCGGCCTCGAAATTATCCCCATTCCCGGAGGAGGATTTGCTGAAAAAATCAATTAATACATATGCCTGGACGATAAACGTTACTTGAATTCCAGTGGTGCTGGTGCTTCCCAGCCAGGCTGGCGGTGTTCAACAACAACGTCGGTATAAACCCCGCCACGAACATTGAATTCTGCGCGCAGTCGCATGCAGCGTGGCTGGCAAACGCCGACCAGGTCGTTGAGTATCTGGTTGGTGATGTCTTCATGGAAGGCGCCTTCGTCACGAAAGGACCAGACGTATAACTTGAAGGATTTCAGTTCAACACACAGCTGATCCGGCACGTATTCCAGGAACAGCGTGGCGAAGTCCGGCTGGCCGGTTTTCGGGCACAGGCAGGTAAATTCCGGCGTGCGAATACGGATGGTGTAATCCCGGTCCGGATGCGGGTTGGCAAAGGTGTCGAGATGTTTGCTGGGTTGCGTTGACATTTGTATTCCATCAATACGGCTTTGAAGAAGTACTAGCAACGATACAAGACACAAGATGATGTGTGCAAGCCTTGCTGTATAACAAAAGGTTGTATTTTTCGGGGTCAATCAAGTAACCTAGCCGTCCATGCGATTGTCCAAAATAAAGTTGGCCGGGTTTAAATCTTTCGTCGATCCGACCACGATCCATGTGCCCAGTAATCTGGTCGGTGTTATCGGCCCCAACGGTTGCGGGAAATCCAATATTATTGATGCCGTGCGCTGGGTGATGGGTGAGTCGTCGGCCAAACACTTGCGCGGTGAATCGATGGCTGATGTCATCTTTAACGGTTCCAATACGCGCAAGCCGGTCGGAACTGCCAGCATTGAACTGGCGTTTGATAATACCGATGGCACCATCGGTGGCCAGTATGCCGGTTACAACGAAATCTCCATACGTCGTCAGGTATCACGCGACGGTACTTCCAACTATTTCCTGAATAACACGCGCTGCCGGCGTCGTGACATTACCGACATATTTCTCGGCACTGGCCTGGGACCGCGCAGCTATTCCATTATCGAGCAGGGTACGATCTCGCGCCTGATCGAGGCGAAACCGGATGAGCTGCGTGCGTTTCTTGAAGAAGCTGCCGGTATATCCAAGTACAAGGAACGGCGTCGCGAAACAGAGAACCGTATCAAGCATACCCGTGAGAACCTGGATCGCCTGCAGGATCTGCTTGAGGAAATAGACAAGCAGATCGAGAAATTGAAACGCCAGTCACGCGCGGCAGAACGTTACAAGGAACTCAAGTCAGAAGAACGACAGGTAAAAGCCGAGCTGCTGGCGCTGCGTTATGCATCCATGCACGAAGAAACCAGCACGCGCGAAAACGATTTACAGCAACGCGAACTCGGCATGCAGGCGGAGATTGCAGAACAACGCCGGATCGAGGCGGAGCTGGAAAAGCTGCGTGACAGCCTGACCAGTGCCAATGAGTCCTTTAACACCGTGCAGGGTCAGTACTACAAGCTGGGTGCGGATGTTGCCCGGATTGAGCAGGCCATTCAGCACAACAGGGAATCACGTCAGCAGCAACAGGAAGAGCTGTCACGTGCCGAACAAACCCTGGCAGAGGTTGAAGATCACATTCGGGTGGACACTACCCGGCTTGAAGAGCTGGCGCGTGAAATCGAGGCGAACGGTCCTGAACTGACCGCTACCACCGAGCGTGCCGGACAGTCTGCCGCTGCGCTGAAAGATGCCGAGCAGGCGATGCAGGAATGGCAGGAAGAATGGAATGAATTCAACCAGCGCGCCGCCGAACGCGCGCAGGCCGCGCAGGTTGAACGGACCCGCCTGGATCATCTTGATCGCCACATGCAGCAGCTGGATGATCGTTTGCAGCGTATGGATGAGGAGCAGCAAACGCTCGGTAGTAACACGCTGATCAGTGAGCTTGAGCAGGCAGCACACCAGTCCGAGGCCCAGGAAACGGTAGTCGCCGGCATCAAGATTAACCTGGAAAATGCGATTCGTCGCATTATCGACGTGCGTTCCGGGCTGGAACAGCAGGAACAGCAATTGTCAGCGTTGCTGAGTGTTCACCATGATACGCACGGACGCCTGACCTCGCTGCAAACATTACAGCAGGCTGCGCTTGGTCAGCATTCCGAACAGGTAAGCGGCTGGCTGGCAGCACAGGGCATACAGGATGCGCCGCGACTGGCACAGGAAATCCAGGTTGAAGCCGGCTGGGAGTATGCGGTTGAAACAGCGCTGGGCTTTTACCTTGAAGCCGTGTGTGTTGACGGGCTGGATAATGTTGAAGACATGCTGGGCAGCCTTGAGCATGGCAGTATTGCGTTGTTTGATACACGCGCCGTGTCTGCAGCGGGTAGCTCGTCAGACAAGGGCGTGTTGCTGAGCAGCAAGCTGACCTCGTCAGGATCTGCCGGCGCGTTGCTGGATGGTGTTTACGCGGTTGATACGCTGGCGCAGGCGCTGGCGATGCGCGCTGCTCTGGCTGTGCATGAGTCGATTGTTACCCGGGAAGGTATCTGGGTCGGTCATAACTGGTTGCGCGTTGCACGTGATACTGACGAGAAGGCCGGTGTGCTGGAACGTGAACGCGAGATCAATGAATTAACCGAACAGGTTGCGGCACAGGCAGGCAATGTTGAAGCCTTGCAGCAGTCAGTGGCAGCTGCACGTGAAAGCCTGATTGCTGCCGAGGCCGAGCGTGATCGCCTGCAGAATGAAAATAACCAGGCGCTGCGTGTCGCCAGTGATTTTCGTGCCTCGCTGGCAGCTATCCAGACCCGGCTTGAGCAGCAGCAGGCACGTCGTGACCATGTGCTGATGGAATCGGAGCTGCTGCGCACCGAGAAACAGGGTGAGGCAGAGGCGATGGCGAGTTCGCAGTCATTGCTGCAGGAAGCGCTGGATGCGGTTGAAACACTGTCTGTTGAACGCGAACAGCGGACTCGTCAGCAACAGCAACTCAGTGGCATGCTGAGCGAAACACGTGAGCGTGCCCGAAATGACCAGCAAGCTGTGCACCAGCTTGCCTTGCGGGCGGAATCGATACGTACGGCGCTGGAAACAACCGGCCAGGCGCTGACGCGCATGCGCGAGCAGCGCGAGCAGCTGATTAGTCGGCGTGATCAGCTGACGGGTGTGCTGGACCAGGGCGATACACCTGTTAATGAGCTGGAGAGTGAGCTGAAAGACTTGCTGTCACGTCGGCACGGATCCGAAGCCGAGTTGCATGCCGCGCGCAAACAGGTTGAAGATATGGAGCACGGCACGCGCGAACTTGACCAGCAACGCATACGCACAGAACGCAGTGTTGGTAACCAGCGCGAGCAAATTGAACAGGACCGTATGGCCTGGCAGGAAATCAAGGTGCGCAGTGACACCCTGATGGAGCAGATCAACGAATCCGGCTTTGAATACCAGCCGCTGCTGGAGCAGATTGAAGAAGGTGCCAGTGTCGATGTATGGGCGGAGCAGGCCGACAAGCTGGAGAGCCGTATCCAGCGACTGGGACCGATCAACCTGGCTGCAATCGAGGAATATGAAGAAGAATCCAGGCGCAAGGAATACCTGGATGCGCAGCACGCCGACCTGATCGAGGCACTGACGACGCTTGAAAATGCCATTGGCAAGATCGACAAGGAAACACGCTCACGTTTCAGGGAGACCTTCGAAAAAGTTAACGAGGGTATGCAGGAAAACTTTCCGGTGCTGTTTGGTGGCGGGCAGGCATACCTGGAATTGACCGGTGAAGACTTGCTGGACACCGGTGTTACCGTGATGGCGCGGCCACCTGGCAAGCGCAACAGCACCATTCACCTGCTTTCCGGTGGTGAGAAGGCATTGACTGCGATTGCGCTGGTGTTTGCCATTTTCAGGTTAAACCCGTCGCCTTTTTGCATGCTGGACGAGGTGGATGCACCGCTTGATGATGCCAATGTTGGCCGTTATTGCGACATGGTGCGCAAGATGTCGGAGCATGTACAGTTCATCTTTATTTCGCACAATAAAATTACCATGGAAATGGCGAATCAGCTGACCGGTGTCACCATGCACGAGCCCGGTGTGTCACGACTGGTGGCTGTAGATATTGATGAGGCGGTCAAGCTGGTAGCCGTTTAAATTGTTCTCACGGTTTGATTGGTTGGCTGGCAGAAAGCTTTATTCACAAAATACTGTTTAAGGGTCAGGTCTGAATTGATGGAAAACTTGCGCTGGATATTGTTGTTGGCCGGTATTGCTGTGGTTCTGATAATCTATGCAGTCAGCTACTATCAGGGCCGCAGCAAGCCGTCGCGTGCAGCGCGCAACAATTCACGTAACCAGCCTTCGCTGGGCGAAACGGATGTTGATGCGGTTGATTTTGGCGGCGCTACTGACGCGGAACTGGAGCAGTTGGGACAGCTCATCAGTGGTGATGCAGGCAGCGCTGAAGAAGTCTCGGTTATTGACGTGCCGGCAGAGAAGCGCGTGCAGACACCGCTTGATGACCGCGTATTCATGCTGTTTGTAGAAGCGCCGAAAGGCGTGCCGTTTCGCGGGCCAATACTGCTGGGTGCACTGGCTGCTGCGCAACTGGAGCTTGGTGACATGGATATCTTTCACCGCATTGAGCTGGACGGCGGGCAGCAGAAGACCATGTTCTCGGTTGCCAATATTCGCGAGCCGGGTACGTTTGACCTGTCTGCGATGGAAAGTTTTACCTCGGAAGGAGTGGTGCTGTTCATGCAGGTGCCGGGCGCCGTGGATGCGGTACGTGCTTTTGATGCGATGGTCGAAGCGTCACGCCAGCTGGCAGACAGCCTCGATAGCCGGGTATGTGATGCAACACACAGTCCGCTGACCAAACAGGCGATCAGTCATATGCGTGATGAGGTAATCAGCTGCCAGCTGCAACAGCGGGTGGCGAATGCCGCGTCATGAGCGCATCGAAATCCGCGCACCAGCGTGCACGGGAGCTTCATCAGCAGTTACATCAACATAATTACCACTATTATACCAGGGATGATCCGCTGATCAGTGACGCGGAGTACGACCAGTTACTCCGTGAACTGCAAACGCTCGAAGCAAAATATCCGGAACTGATTTCAGAAGATTCTCCGACCCGACGCGTCGGCGCTGCCCCACTCAAGGCCTTTGGAGAAGTGCGCCATGAAGTGCGCATGTTGTCGCTTGATAATTCCTTTACAGATGAGGAACTCGCTGATTTTGATCGCCGTGTCAGGGAGCGACTGGGTGACGAACTGGTGGAATACGCGGCAGAGCCGAAGCTGGACGGGCTTGCCGTCAGCCTGCTTTACCAGGATGGCCAGCTGGTACGTGCTGCAACACGCGGTGACGGCGAGACCGGTGAGAATGTCACGCAAAATGTACGCACCATGGCATGTGTTCCCCTGAAGCTGTCCGGCCCTGATGTACCGCAAATACTGGAGGTGCGCGGCGAAGTCTATCTGTCGCACGCCGGATTTGAGGCGCTCAACCAGCAAGCCGGGTCTGATGGACAGAAAGCGTTCGTCAATCCGCGCAATGCTGCCGCCGGCAGTTTGCGTCAACTGGATTCGTCCATTACCGCGCAGCGTCCGCTGGAAATGTTCTGTTACGGCGTTGGCAAGCTTGTCGGCGGGACGCTGGCGACTACCCACGTTGAAATCCTTGCGCAGTTACGGCAATGGCATTTACGCGTTTACGACGATGTCCAGGTGGTCAGTGGCGTGGCGGGTTGTAATGCCTACTATCAGCGTTATCTGCAGCTACGTCAGCAGTTGCCATTTGAGATTGACGGTGTGGTATTCAAGGTTAATCGTCTTGATCAGCAAGCCGCGCTGGGTTTTGTATCACGTGCGCCACGCTGGGCGATAGCGCGCAAGTTTCCTGCAGAGGAACGCGAAACGAAAGTCCTTGGTATTGATATACAGGTCGGTCGCACTGGTGCGCTGACACCGGTTGCACGGCTCGAGCCGGTATTCGTTGGCGGTGTCACCGTTACCAACGCAACCTTGCATAACGAGGACGAGATACGCCGCAAGGATGTGCGTACAGGTGATCGGGTTATTGTGCGCCGTGCCGGCGATGTCATTCCGGAAGTGGTACGTGTGCTTCGGGAGCAGCGCCATAAAGATGCACGGAAATTCAACATGCCGTCTGCCTGCCCGGTTTGCGGCTCGCTGGTGACCCGTGCCGAAGGTGAAACCATTGCGCGCTGTTCCGGTGGCCTGTTCTGTCCGGCGCAACGCAAGCAGGCTATAAAACATTTCGCATCGCGACGTGCAATGGATGTCGAGGGGCTGGGAGACAAGCTGGTCGATCAACTGGTTGAGAAAGGGCTGGTGACTACGGTCAGTGACCTTTACCAGCTGCCGCTTGATACACTGGCCGGTCTCGAACGCATGGCGGAGAAGTCGGCAATCAACGTGGTTGCAGCGCTGGAAAAAAGCAAGGCAACCACGCTGGAACGTTTTATATTTGCGCTGGGTATTCGTGAAGTCGGTGAAACAACGGCACAAACACTGGCACGGGAGTTTGGTGAACTTGAGCCATTAATGGCGGCTGATATTGAAGCACTTGAAGCCGTCCGTGATATTGGTCCGGTGGTGGCACGTCACATCGTCGACTTTTTTGCGGAACAGCATAACCGTGATGTCATTGAACAGTTGCTGAAGGCCGGTATCAGTTGGCCGGCGACTGAAAAACCGCAACAACAGCCACTGGCTGGAAAGACATTTGTACTGACCGGCACACTTTCCATGCCACGAAACGAGTTGAAAGCGCAGCTGCAGCAGCTCGGCGCAAAAGTGACCGGCAGTGTTTCGAAAAAAACCGACTACGTGGTGGTGGGGGAAAATCCCGGTTCCAAGCATGACAAGGCGCTGCAGCTGGGTGTGAGTGTCATTGACGAGGCCGGCTGTTTGCAATTAATAGCAGATAAGTCCTGACTGGCGGGTTATCCTTTTAGCAGTGCTCCGGCGCTGCCTGGCAAAAGCAGGTAACTACTTCCAGCGGGGGTCCTGAAACTGTCAGTCATCAGGTACCCGTTTAACGTAACAGGATTGTCAGCGCTCTAAAAATGAAACGGCTGAAAATTAACCTGCTTTCCGGATTGTTCCTGGCGATCATACTGCTGGGGCTGGTTAGCGCGGTCACTGTTTATTTCATTGCACAGACCTATCGAGACCTGGCGTTCGATTTCCAGCGCCAGTACATGACCCGGCTGATGGCGGCAGAATCGACTGGCATCCTGGACGATGATGCAGCTGCTGCGCAACGCCTGGGTTTGAGGATTCAGGGCCAGGAAAAATTTCGCGAGGCATTGGCTGCAGGCGATAGAGGTGCCGTCTCTGCTGTTCTTGAAGCGCAGTTTGAGCAGGCTACGGTTTCCTCAAATAGCGTTAAGCTGGTTGAGTTGTATGCTTTCGATCGTGATTTCAATCTGGCAGGAACCTCGGCGCGCAATGCGCCGGACGTGCAGCCTCTTGTTTGCCCGGAGTTGACAGGCAAGCTGCAACAATTGCGGGGAACGCGCCGTCTCAAGCCGTTACATGAACTGTGCCTGTTGCAGGGTAAGCCTTATATGGCAAGCATTGCCCCGGTGGGGGGGCTGGCGCCGGGTGGCTATATTCAGCTGGTTACGGATCCGCTGCATAAACTTTCAGACATTGGCAGCCGTCTGGAGATGCCGGTGCGGATCTCCCTGCCTGACGATACGGTTGTGTATGTTGACAGTGGCTGGAGCAGGGACAGTGAGGCCCATTATTTGAAGGCTGACTATATTTTATCTGCCAGTGACTCTCGCCCGGCCCTGAAGATTTCCGCCTTGCGCAACGCTGACAGCCTGGTGATGAAAATAGACAAAACCAATAATCGCCTGTTACTGATTGTCGCGTTGATTATTCTGGTTACCGTGGTGCTGGCGCTGATACTGGTGAAATATTCGGTGCTGATGCCGTTGCGGGATCTCAGTTATCAGTTGATGGACGAGCGCAGTGCTCGCAAGGGCGAGTCCGGTGTGTCATCCGGCAAGGAACGCGATGTGCCGGTGACCTTTCATGCGCTTGGCGAGTTGTATGAAACGCTGCATGATATGGCGATCCGTGATCCGCTGACAGGTATATACAATCGCGCGCTTATGGAGGATCGCATCAAGCAGTTGATTGCCGAGCATCGCCGCTCACCGGGTTATGCGGCAATTCTGCTGATTGATCTGGTGCGCTTCAAATACGTCAATGACCTGATGGGACATCACACCGGCGACCTGTTGCTGAAAGATGTCGTTGCCCGGATTGCCGGTGAAATACGTGAGTCGGATACTCTCGCGAGACTCGGCGGTGACGAGTTCGTGGTTATTCTTCCTGATGCGGATACCGAGCAGGCGCAACAGGTGGCGCAAAAGATAATCCAGTCAATGGATGCAGAATTTGAAGTGGAAGGTCACAAGCTGACTGCCTCGGTCTCGATCGGCATTGCGCTGATGCCTGAGCATGGTGATGATATTGACAAGTTGCTGCGCAATGCTGATTATGCAATGTATTCGGCAAAACAGAACGGGCCGGGTTACGCGCTTTATGATCCTTCCAGGACCGATGATATTGCCATTGCACGAATGAACCTGGATGGTGTGCTTAACGAAGATATAGCACAGAATGATCTGTTTCTTGTATATCAGCCGGTCATCGATTTAAACAATGACAAGGTCAACTACATCGAAACACTGGTGCGCTGGCGACAGCCGGACGGAAAAATCCTTTTGCCGGAGTCCTTCATTCGGGTTGCAGAGCAAAGCGGCCTGATTCGGCAATTATCAGAATGGGTGATAGATAATGCCTGCCAGGAGTTGTCGATCCTGCGGCAGGATAACCCCGGCTTGTGTTCCGGAATCAATCTTTCCATGCACGATCTGCATGATTTCAAGCTGATAGAAAAAATCCAGAGTGCCCTGAAACAATGGCGCCTGACGCCGGACGCGCTGTTGCTGGAGATAACCGAGACCGGGGTTATGCTGGACCCGAACCAGGTCGTGAAGACGCTTGATCAGCTGGCTTCCATCGGGGTGCGTTTATCGATTGATGATTTTGGCACCGGTCATTCCTCGCTGCTGCATCTCAGGCGTTTGCCGGTGCATACCCTTAAAGTGGATAAATCCTTTGTAATTGATATGGATAGTGATGAAGAGAATGCATCTATCGTGCGCGCTACTATTGATCTTGCACACAGTCTCGGGTTGTCAGTGACCGCCGAGGGGATAGAGTCCGCCATGGTGCTGGATATGCTGAAAGGGATGGGTTGTGACTTTGGTCAGGGGTATTATGTAGGCAGGCCGGTTACCCTGCCTGAAATACAGCTATGGTTGTCCGCCAGGCGGCGTAACGGCTCACCATGAAAGGAATGAAGTTATGAAGAAATATTTTTTTATCCCGTTGATACTGTTGCTGGGTGCCTGTTCTGACGGCGGAGATACTACCTCTGGCACTGCAGAGCGTGAGCATGTCTGGTCGGAACAGGTGAACACCATAGACAAGGCTAAAGGTGTGGAGGATATACTTGGAGAGGCGAATGACAGGCAACGCGAGGATATAGATCGACAGTCACAATAGCTTCGGCACAATACGGTCAGGGAAATGCCGCAGCGGGTAGTGCGGTACACGCGACAGGCAGGCATGACAAGGATAATGACAATAACAAGTGGTATGGCACAGGTGGGCAAGACTCATCTGGCGGTCAATATTGCGCTGGAGCTGGTGCGGCGGGGACGTTTTGCCGGTATTTTTCATGACGTGGTTCCGGGGGCAGATGTGGCCGCCTTGCTTGAACTGCAGGACTTGCCGGATCCACAGCAGGACGAAGCACAGCAACACGGTGTTATTCGCCAGGGCTACCAGGGTATTGATGTGGTGGCTTGTGAGCAGTCCCTGGGTGCATGCTTGTGTGGCAATGACCCGCTGCACTTACAGTGTTTGGGTGCTATTGATGTGCGGGACGGATATGACGATTTCCTGCTGGACACCTCGGGTATGGATGCAGGCCTTCAGCTTGCCTGCTGCCAGGCAGCGGCAAGCGTCATACTGGTCATCACTCCACAGGCCGATTCACAGGCAGAAGCCTTTGCACTGTTGCGGGTACTGTCTGTAAACGATTTTTCCGGGCAGTTGTACCTGCTTGTCAATAAGTCTGAATATACTGTTGATTCAAAAGACATATATGATGATTTTTCCAGGCTGGTCAAACATCATCTGGGCTTTGAGCTGGTGTATTTGGGCGATATGCCTGAAGACCGGCTGATCCCGCTGGCCGAGCAGAACCGGCAGGCCTTTTCTTCGCTGTTTCCCGAATCGGCGGCCACCGCCGGTATTGTTGCTGCTGTCGATGTGCTGGACGATGCCTCTTTAGCTGCGGCTGCCACGCAAACGCTAGCCGCATTTCTGGATAAGTTACTTGCCGTCGCGCAGGCACCGGTGTACCTGCCGGGAGGTGTGCAACTGGATACAGAACAGGCCGTCACGATAGATCCCGCAGAGCAACCGGCACCGCTGGCTGACAGGGAGCAGGGCGGGGTTTTAAGCTTGCTGCAATACGCCGGTGATGTGCCCGGTTTGTGGGATTTTCTTGAGTTGTTACCGCAGGCCCTGCAGTCCCTGGGTGCGGAGCTGAATGAATTGGTCATACACCATGGCGAGCACGCTGATGCAGTTACCCGGCGATACTCTGTGTTGTCCCGGCTGGCGGAGCTGTTGTCATTGCTTGGCGATGTTGTTCCAGCGGTGCCCATCGAACTTGATGTGAGCGATACATTCGTGACCGGCCAGCAGCCCTGCTGGTTGCAAGGCGGGCGTTATCTGAAATATGTGTTACAGCTACCGGCCGGGCCTTTACCCGCAACAGTCAGGACATGGCTGGTGAACATGCCTGGCCTGCTTAAAAGTACCAGCGCAGACGGTGAGGAAATCTATGAGTTACTGGAAGCGAGGTACAACCGTTGTCTCAATGTGGCCAGCTCGGCACGCACAGGTGCACGTATCCAGGTGTGGTTGCCGGTTGACGGGCATGATGTACTGACCGGTTTGCCGGAGAGGCAGGCGGCCGTAATACCTGGAAAGGATTTACACTGATATTGAAGAGCTTGCCGGTCGGCATGTTTCTGCCGACCGGCAAGTTATTACGCTTACTTGATCTCGATATCTGCAGCGCTGCGGAGTGTTTCAACATGCTGCTGCATATTCTGGTTTACCAGTAACATTTTTATGCGGTCTTTAACGTCTTCAAACGGTACCGGTGTGCTTTCACGGCTGTCATCGAGGATGATGACGTGCCAGCCAAACTGTGTTTGTACCGGGGTTTTGGTGTATTGGCCTTTTTCAAGCTGTGCTGCTGCTTCTGAAAACGGCTTTACCATCTGGGATTCGTTAAACCAGCCAAGTTCGCCACCACTGGCACCGGACGGGCCGGTCGATTTTTCCTTGGCGAGCTCGGAAAAGTCGCTGCCCTTGTCGAGTAATTCGATAATGGCGACGGCCTCATCCTGTTCCTCGACAAGGATATGGCGTGCATTGAACTCTGTGGTCGGCTTGCCCATCTGCTCGTCATAAATCTTTTTTGCATCTTCATCGCTTACCGGGTTGTTGGCCATAAAATTCTGGATAGCGGCGCCAGCCAGTGCAGTTCGTTCCTGCTGCTCGATCGTTGCAATGACCATGGGTTGCTTGTCCAGTCCCTTGCTGATGCTTTCCTGCTTCATCAGCTCGAGGGAGACCAGCTCTTTCATGATGACTTCTTCGCTGTTGGCTTCCGGCGAATTGTTTGGCGGCTTGCGCTGGCCGCTGTAGACAGCCAGCTCGGCCTTGGTGATTGGCTGGCCATTAACGCTGGCGATAACCGTCTCGGCAACAGCGGCTGTTACCGGGGACGACACTGAGGTGGCAGCGGGCGTGGCGCTGTCGCCTGCTGCGTCACCGGTTGTTTGTGACTCGTTGCAACCGCTTGCAGCTGTCAGTGTTGCGATTAATGCGAGGTAATAAGGATATTTCATGTGATGATACCTTTTAGGGTTGATGGATCAGGATTCTTCCGGTGTTTTGGCCTGAATACTGAGGGCGTGAATTTCACGATGCATGATGTCATCCACCGCGTCATAGACCAGGCGGTGACGTTGAATGAGTGTTTTGTCCTGAAAGGCACTGGCGACGATAGTGACGATAAAATGACCGCCACCACTGGCAGCGCCGGCATGTCCGGCATGTTTGGCGCTTTCATCGACGATATCCAGTTCGGTCGGCTGCAGGCAGTTGGTTAAGCGCTCGCGAATCATTTCTACACGTTCTGCAGTCATCAGGGCAATACCTTCCTGAAGGGTTTTACGGTGACCTGCTGGTAAACACCGGCGGTCATGTATGGATCTGTATCTGCCCAGCTTTGCGCCTCCTGCAGCGAGCCGAACTCTGCAACAACCAGGCTGCCGCTGAAACCGGCATCGCCGGGATCAGGGCTGTCAATTGCAGGGTGCGGGCCGGCCAGTACCAGCCGTCCGGCTTCCTTTAACCGGTTGAGTCTCTCCAGGTGCGCCGGGCGTGCATCGAGGCGGTCAGCAAGACTGTCCGGTTTGTCCTGGCTGATAATCGCATACAGCATTACTTGGGTTCCTCTTCTGCTTCCATGTAACGGCTGAGGTAAAAGGCCTGGCCAAATACAAACACCAGTGTCAGTCCCATCATGCCGAACAATTTGAAATTCACCCAGGTTTCTTCGCTGTAATTGTAGGCGACGTAGATGTTGAGTAAACCCATGGCTATAAAAAATACAACCCATGCCCAGTTGATGCGTTGCCAGATGGCTACCGGTGCGGTGATGGCGTGGCTCATCATGCGTTCAACCAGTGTCTTGTCACCGATAAACCGGCTGCCTAAAAAGGTGGCACCAAACAGCCAGTTGACCACGGTCGGTTTCCATTTGATAAACACCGGATCGTGCAGGATCAGGGTGAGCCCGCCGAACACCACCAGTATTGCCAGCGTGATCAGGTGCATCTTTTCAAAGCGGCGGTGTTTTAACCAGAACAGGCCGGTTTGCACAAATGCGGCGGCGATGGCAACAGCGGTCGCTACATAGATGTCGTACATCTTGTAGGCGATGAAAAACAGGATGATCGGGAACAGGTCGAAAAGAAATTTCATGGAGGTGTCTGGCCTGTGGTTATTCTGTCGTGTCTGGTAGTTATTCTGTAGTGTCTGGCTGGTATGCCCTGAAAGCTGCTGAATAATAGTCTGTTTGGCCTGTTGTTTAAACCCGCCAGCCCTTTTGATAGCTGCTGCCGGGATAGTTCCCGTGATGTGGGGCTCGGGATTTTAGTGCAGTGAGCGGTTAACAGGCCATTCGCGGTGGTATTTTTCCATTATCTTGCGGACATGAGGGGGGTAATCCAGCGCTTCCATTTGCTGCATGCCTTCATTGAAGAAGCGGGTGGCATCCTCCGGCAGCTTGCTGGTCAATAAAGCAAAAGCTGCCTCCATGGAGACCGTATTGTAACTACGGGTCGCGACAATGCCGTGATTCAACAGCAGCACCCGCCACGGTCGACCGGCATGTATTTTTTCGAGGTCTTCGCTGACAAGCGCGGATACGGCGTTGATGACACATGCAATCACGCTGCTCAGCTGCTCAAGCTGTTGCGGGTCCCGGGTATTGTTGGCCGTTTGCGCGATTGCATCGACGACCGGTTCCAGGGTGTCGAGTTGACCACCATGTTCCTCAATCCACAGGGCTATATTGATGCACAGGCATGCCAGCGGCTGTTTTTGTTCGCTGAGCCCGAGTTTGTCTACGTATACCGGACAGGGTTTCCTGCAGGCGTAATGCATATTCGCCAATCTCTGTGACATCCCCGGTGCCGCTGCCAGCGGCGGCCTGCGTGTCAGATTCCAGCCGGTGCATAACGTCCAGTAGCTGCGCGAAGGCCTGCTCCAGTATCGGCAGGTCTGTTTCGGCCTGCTGTAGTGCGGATGATTCTTCATTGGCCTGTTTGCAGCTTTCCATGACGCCGCTAATGGCAGCCTGGATGTCGAGTATTTCCCCGGTCATTGCTTGCATGTCGATTTTCCATTCTGTAATGACGCCATTTTAGCGTGTAAAAGGCACTGCTGCGACTGGATACCCCGATTCTGCTGTGTATATTGGCGCACGACAGCGTTTGCTGCTGTAGAATAGTCCGGATGCCTGCCCACTATGACTTACACAGCCATTCACGTGCTTCCGACGGCACGCTCAGCCCTGCCGAACTGGTCGCGGCAGCGCATGCCGGCGGGGTGGACGTGCTGGCGCTGACGGATCATGACACCACCGAGGGCCTGGCCGAGGCCACGCAGCTGGCAGACGCGCTCGCTATGCAACTGGTACCAGGCGTGGAAATATCGGTTAGCTGGCAGTCGCAGACCATTCATGTGCTGGGGCTGGGTATTGACCCGGACTGTGCGACTTTACAGGAGGGCCTGTCCGGCTTGCGCGAGTTTCGTCACTGGCGTGCCGAAGAAATTGGCCGGCGCCTTGCGCGGGCGGGCATCCCGGATTGCTATAGCGGTGCCTGTGATCAGGCGCAGGGGAGTATTATCGGGCGCACACATTTTGCGCACCATCTTGTAGCCGAGGGTCATGCGAAATCTGTGCGGGATGTGTTCAAGCGTTTCCTGGTCAACAACAAACCCGGTTATGTCAGTGGTAACTGGGCTGGTCTTGAAGACGCATTGCGCTGGATTGATGCAGCCGGCGGGCTGGCCGTGGTTGCGCATCCGGCGCGTTATGGCATGACGGCCAGCAAGCTGCGTCGCTTTCTCGGTGAATTTCGCGAATCCGGCGGTGCCGGTATGGAAGTGATTTCCGGTAGTCATTCGCGTGACAATGTCTCTGCCATGGCGGCACTCTGCCGCAGCCAGGATATGCTGGCTTCCTGCGGTTCGGACTACCATGGTCCGGAAAATCCGTGGATCAGGCTGGGGCAATTGCCGGCGTTGCCAGCAGGTTGCCAGCCGGTCTGGGAAAGTGACCGCTGGCCGCTCGGTCGAATGGCAATTCAATGAGCCAGTTCTTTCAGATACACCCGGTTAATCCGCAGTCACGACTGATTCAGCAGGCAGTGGAAATTATTCGCGCCGACGGGCTGGTGGTTTATCCGACAGATTCCAGTTATGCGCTCGGTTGTCACGTCGGTGACAAGACCGGTATGGAGCGCATCCGCCGTATTCGCAACCTGGACAACCGGCATAACTTTACCTTGATGTGCCGTGATCTTTCCGAAATTTCTACCTATGCAAAAGTCGATAATAGCAGCTACCGGTTGCTGAAGTCGCTTACACCGGGACCGTATACCTTTATTCTGAAGGCGACGCATGAGGTGCCGCGCCGGTTACAGAATCCGAAACGCAAGACCATCGGCATCCGTGTTCCCGATCACCCGATATCACAGGCATTGCTGGATCAACTGGCTGAACCGCTGATGAGTTCCACGCTGATACTGCCCGGACGGGAACTCCCGGAAACGGATGCGCATGATATTCGTGACCGGCTTGAGCATGATGTTGATCTGGTGATTGATGGTGAGAGCTGCGGTCTGGAACCCACTACCGTGATTGAGCTGGTGGATGGTTCCATGCAGGTGTTGCGCAAGGGACGTGGCTATGATGACGCCCTGTTTAAATAATGCATTCAGTTTTCAGAAGGTTATAATCCGCCGATGCTAGATCTCAGTCTTGTTCAGAAAATTACCATCTGGGTGGTGCCGGTAATACTGGGCATCACCGTACACGAGGTGGCGCATGGCTGGATTGCCAGGAAACTGGGAGACAATACCGCCTTTATGCTGGGGCGACTGACGCTTAATCCGGTTAAGCACATCGACCCGATGGGGACGATATTGATACCTGGAGTTCTGTTGCTGTTACAGGCCGGATTTATTTTCGGATATGCCAAGCCGGTACCGATTAACTGGAAAAACTTGCATCATCCGAAGCGTGATATGGCGCTGGTTGCAGCAGCCGGACCGGTCGCGAATCTGTTGATGGCAATAGGCTGGGCCCTGTTGCTGCGTCTCGGTATGGTGCTTGGTGACAATGGCCTTGCGCTGGTCTACATGGGTGTCGCCGGCATCAGTATTAACGGTATTCTGATGATATTGAACCTGTTGCCGTTGCCGCCGCTGGACGGTGGACGGGTGTTGACCGGCCTGTTGCCGGGGCCGATGGCCTACCAGTTCAGCCGTATTGAACCGTATGGTTTTTTCATTCTGATTGGCCTGCTGGTGACAGGTGTGCTGGGTGCCGTGCTGTGGCCGCTGATCAGTTTTTTTATGGCAATGATGGTGCCGGTGACCGGGCTGTCAGCGCAAAAGTTTCAGTTGTTGCTAATGGCGCTAATGGGTGGATAGGAGATAGTTTTGGGTGGTTTGAACGTAAACAGCCGGGTACTGTCCGGTATGCGACCAACCGGGGCGTTACACCTCGGACATTATCACGGTGTACTCAAGAACTGGGTGCAGCTGCAACAGGAATTTGAGTGCTTCTTTTTCGTTGCAGACTGGCATGCACTGACGACCCACTATGAAGAATCCGGAATCATTGCGGACAGTGTCTGGGATATGGTGATTGACTGGCTGGCTGCCGGTGTTAATCCGGGGGCCGCGCAACTGTTTATTCAGTCGCATGTACCGGAACATGCCGAGCTGCATTTGTTGTTGTCGATGATGACGCCGCTCGGCTGGCTGGAGCGCGTGCCGAGCTACAAGGACCAGCAGGAAAAACTGCGTGAACGCGATCTGGCAACCTACGGTTTTCTTGGCTACCCGTTGCTGCAAAGCGCCGACATCCTGATCTATGGTGCCGACAAGGTTCCGGTCGGTGAAGACCAGGTTGCGCATGTGGAGCTCACCCGTGAGGTGGCACGCCGGTTTAATCATCTCTACGGCCGCGAACCCGGCTATGAAAAAGCGGCGGAAGCAGCCATCAAAAAGATGGGTAAAAAGAACGCGCGCATGTACCGTGACCTGCTGAAGCGTTACCAGCAGCAGGGTGATCATGAAGCGATTGAGGTGGCGCACGCGCTGCTGGCCGAGCAACAGAACCTGGCCATGTCGGATTGTGAACGCCTGCTGGGATACCTGGAAGGTGGCGGACGCTTGATCCTGACCGAGCCGGCTGCGCTGTTGACGCCGGCTTCCAGGATGCCCGGGCTGGATGGACAAAAGATGTCGAAATCCTACGGCAATACCATCACCCTGCGCGAAGATCCCGACGTTGTGCGTGAAAAGTTGCGCACCATGCCGACTGACCCGGCGCGAGTACGCCGTACTGACCCGGGCAATCCCGATATATGCCCGGTGTGGCAACTGCATTGCATCTATTCCGGTGATGAGGTGAAAGACTGGGTGCGTGAGGGATGCACTACAGCAGGCATCGGTTGCCTGGACTGCAAGCAGCCGATTATCGAAAACATACTGGCAGAGTTGTTACCGATACAGGAACGCGCCAGCGAGTTTGAGCAGGACCCCGGCAAGGTAAGGACGATTATCCGTGAAGGCTCCGAGGCGGCGCGTGACGTGGCGCGCGAAACGCTCGATGAAGTGCGCCAGGCGATGGGGCTGGACTACACTTGAAGGTCGGCTTAAAAAAGGCGACACACTGCAGAAAATAGGGTAATATTCGCCGGACGATCTAGATCGTCCCTCGGATACGACGAAGGCCACCACGTACCAGGGCATGATATGAACGATAACCAGAGCCGCGAAGTTACGCCGGACGTCCACCCCCAGGAAGAATTGCCCCTCGCTGTTGTTCAGGGCAAGGCGCTTGATTCACTACCTCAGGATCTTTACATACCACCCGAAGCGCTGACGGTATTTCTCGAAGCCTTCGAGGGACCGCTGGACCTGCTGCTGTACCTGATTCGCAAGGACAATCTCGATATCGCCGACATATGTGTGGCTGAAATAACGCGCCAATATGTTGAATATATTGAACTTATGCAGGAAATGCAGCTGGAGCTGGCCGGGGAATACCTGGTGATGTCTGCCATGCTGGCGGAGATCAAATCACGTATTTTGCTACCAAGACCGCCGGGGATTGCTGAAGATGAAGAGGACCCGCGTGCCGAGCTGATTCGACGTCTGCAGGAATATGAGCGCTACAAGCAGGCCGCAGAAGACCTCGACTCACTGCCAAGGCTGGGACGCGATGTGTTCCAGGCGTCTGCCGAACCGATTGAGCGTACTGTGGTGGCGCTACCGCCGGACGTGGATCTGAAAGACCTGATTGATGCCTTTCAGGATGTGATGAAGCGTGCCTCCATGTATGCACATCATCATGTGCAGATGGAATCCCTTTCGGTGCGTGAGCGGATGTCGAGCATTCTCAGCAAGGTTAATTCGTCACACTTTACCAGTTTCGCGGATCTATTCACCGTGGAAGAGGGACGCATGGGCGTGGTGGTCTCGTTTCTTGCGATACTGGAACTGGTAAAGGAGTCGCTTCTAGACCTGACCCAGGCAGAGCCGTTTGCCCCCATTCATGTGAAGGCTGCGGCGCGCGTAGAGGAAAGCAGTGAGTCGGTAGCTGCCGAGCAGGCAACTGCCTGAGCAAACATATTCGGGTGAAACAGACACATGGAAACACAACAGCTGAAGATTATTGTTGAGGCTATTTTGCTGGGCGCAGGCAGGCCATTGACTGTCGACCAGATGCTGACCATGGTTGGTGAGCAGGATACAGTGGATCGCTCTCTTGTCAGGGAAGCCATTGCAGAGCTGCAGTCTGATTACGAATCGCGGGGCATTAGCCTGGTGCAGGTGGGCAGTGGCTATCGTATCCAGATCAGGGAAACCATGCAGCCATGGGTGTCACGTCTGTGGGAAGAGAAACCGGCCCGTTATTCACGTGCCTTGCTGGAGACGCTTTCACTGATTGCCTATCGACAACCGATCACCCGTGGCGAGATTGAGGAAGTGCGCGGTGTTGCTGTCAGTACCACCATTATCAAAACATTGCTGGAACGCGAGTGGGTGCATGTTATCGGCCATCGTGAGGTGCCGGGTCGTCCTGCGATGTATGGCACTACCCGGAAGTTTCTCGACTACTTCAGTCTGAAAACACTCAGCGAGCTGCCGTCATTGGCCGAGCTGCGTGACCTGAGCGCCATTGGCAAGGATCTCGAACTGGACCTGTCAGAAATTCCGGGGCTGGAACTGGAAGCAGCAGCTGCTGAAAATGACACAGACGAGTCAGAGGAGGTTGTCGCTGAGGCCGTTGTATCAGATGAGGTTGCGTCAGCTGCCGAGACAGCCGATAACGACAATATTGCAACAATCCATTAAATCCTCTTATTTGTTTCCTGTGTTTTACTGTATTTTTCCGGGTCATGGCTGAACGCTTGCAGAAGGTTCTTGCGCGTGCGGGTTACGGTTCCCGGCGACAAATTGAAAGCTGGATTCGTGATGGCAAGATAACCGTCAATGGCGAGCTCGCCGTGCTGGGCGTCAGTGTGGCGGATACCGATCTTGTCAAAATAGAAGGTCGTTCGGTTTCCATAGTAGCGAACCCGGGGCATACCGCACGCACCCTCATCTATCACAAGCCTGCCGGCGAACTAACGACCCGCAAGGATGAAGCGGGGCGACCGACCGTGTTTGATAATTTACCGAAGCTTAAAAACGGACGCTGGATCACGGTCGGTCGACTGGATTTCAATACCTCGGGTTTGCTGCTGGTAACCACAGATGGTGAACTGGCGCACCGGCTGATGCATCCATCCTGGGAGATCGAACGCGAGTATGCCGTTCGCATCCTGGGCAAGGTGGACGAGCAAACCCTGTTGCGGTTGCAGCAAGGTGTTGAGCTGGAGGACGGCATGGCATCGTTTACCTCTATTCAGGATGCCGGCGGGGCGGGGGCCAACCACTGGTATCACGTGATCGTAAAAGAAGGAAAAAATCGCGAGGTGCGGCGTTTGTGGGAGTCCCAGGGCCTGCAGGTGAGTCGCCTCATTCGTATTCGTTACGGGCCGGTTATGTTGCCGCGCAATGTCCGTGCCGGACACTTTCAGGATTTGCCGCAGGATGAAGTCAAGGCACTGTACGCAACCGTCAGGCTGGATGCGCCTGCGCCCCCGCCGCTTCGCCGGCCTGCAAAGAAACGCCGTCGTTAAAGCTGTCCCTTGCTGTGAAACTGGACCGCAGAACCCTGCTGACGGTTTTTGATTCGCTCTATACTGCCTATGGCCTGCAACACTGGTGGCCGGGCGAAACCCCGTTTGAAATTATGGTCGGTGCGGTGCTGACGCAAAATACCGCCTGGACCAATGTTGAAAAAGCAATTGCCAATCTTGAATCGCGCAGCAAGCTGTCGCCCGAGGCTATTATTGCGGCACGCAAGGATCACCTTGCCAACTGGCTGCGGCCATCCGGTTACTTCAATGTGAAAGCTGAACGCTTGAAGAATTTATGCCGCTGGTATGTTGAGGCGGGTGGTTTTTCCGTGTTGTCACAGAGGCAAACAGGCGCATTGCGTGAGGCGTTGCTGTCGGTCAGCGGGGTGGGTCCGGAAACGGCGGATGACATAATGCTGTATGCGTTTCAGCGACCGGTGTTTGTGATAGACGCCTATACACGCCGCCTGTTTTCCAGGTTGGGGTTTATTGCGGGCGATGAGGCGTATGAGGACTTGCGATTGGCGTGTGAAGACAGGCTCGGTGCGGATGTCCGGCTTTACAATGAGTTTCATGCCCTCATTGTGTTGCACGCCAGGACAGTTTGTCGGGTTCGGCCCCGCTGTGATGATTGTTTATTGCGCGAGAGCTGTGTTGCGGGCAGGGAAGGACGGGATTGATCGTAGTGTCACTTGTCGAGAAATCGAGCCTGCTGATTAGGTGGCTGGTATTGCGTGTATGTTTGATTTTTATGGTAGCATAAGATTATCTATATTTATGTATATAAATAACATTAGGTTACGATTAGTATTTAAAGTATAACTAGAAACAGTGACAGGAAGTCCCCGCGCTGACCACAGGATTGTGGCAGTGATTTTCTCATATGTTGTTTGCTGGTCCGCAGTGTTCCAGGTCCGTCAGCTAACAGCGTTTGTATGCGGCAAGCTCCCTTATGCGTGTGCAGCTCCTTATTATCCCGGCCATCGTCCTGCCTAGCTGCAGCGCGGCT
>Ga0316191_10000263_pt1 | contig 32627 bp, 24 predicted proteins | sample Eddworburr2cm_MG_FD_204928 | JGI IMG/M metagenome (GOLD analysis project Ga0316191, IMG submission 204928) | Coastal sediment microbial communities from Maine, United States - Eddy worm burrow 2 cm | ecosystem: Environmental > Aquatic > Marine > Coastal > Sediment | place: USA: Maine...
TGCTCGAGTCCATCCTGTCCTCGGGCGGCTACCGCGTCGGTTGCTACAGTTCGCCCCACCTGCTGCGTTACAACGAACGCATACGCATCGCGGGCAGGGAAATCGACGATGCAGCCCTGTGTGCGGCTTTCGAGTCAGTAGACCGTGCCCGGGGTGACACCAGCCTGTCGTATTTCGAATTTGGCACCCTCGCGGCACTCAGCCTCTTCAGTCAGGCGCGTCTGGATATTGCACTGCTGGAAGTGGGTATGGGCGGCCGGCTGGACGCTGTCAATATCCTGGATGCCGATGCAGCACTGGTGACCTCGATTGATATCGATCACAGCGCCTGGCTTGGCGAAGGGCGTGAGGCGATCGGCAGGGAAAAGGCCGGGATATTCCGCAGCGGCCGGCCCGCTATCTGTTCTGACCCCGAACCACCCGCCAGTGTATTCAAACACGCCCGGGCATTGTCCGCCCGCTGGTATGCACCGGGCTGTGGATTTGAGTGGTCGATATCTGAACGTGGCTGGAACTGGCGTTCACGTGACAATGTTTACCAGGATCTGCCGCTGCCGGCACTCCCCGGTAGCCATCAACTGCAGAATGCGGCCGGGGTGCTGATGGTACTGGAAGTCCTGGCAGAACGATTCCCGCTGCAACGCAGAGACATTGAACGGGGTCTGGAAGAGGTGGCGGTGGCGGGACGCTGTCAGCTGCTGACGGGGGCTATCGAGACCATTCTGGATGTTGCACACAACCCCGGCAGTGCTGAAAAACTGGCACAGTTGCTTCGCGATCGAAACGTCCGGGGTCGTACCCGCATGGTGCTGGGGATGCTCGCGGACAAAGACGTTGTGGAGTTCACTACTATTCTGTCACCCGTGGTGGATGACTGGTACCTTGCATCGCTCCCGGGAGAACGCGGCCTCGCAGCGGAACAGCTGCGACAGCTGATCCGTGGCAGCAGTGAGCCCGCGATGTGTCGTTTATTCCAGAATGTGGCGACGGCCTATACGCAGGCCCATGCGGACGCAGCAGAAGGCGATCGGGTGGTTGTCTGTGGTTCCTTTGTAACCGTAGCGGAAGCACCTGTGTGGGAAAACGGATAACGTCCACGTATACATTTCACCACACTAACATGTCATGTATAGTCACGCGTGACCACAGGTTCGGCATGCGGACGTCGCTTGATATCAGGGAGTCATCATGGACCAAAAATTGAAGCAAAGACTGACCGGGGCCATCGTCCTGGTCGCGCTGGCTGTTATTTTTGTACCGATAATTCTGGAAGGCCCGGATGATGACTGGACACCGCGGAGTCACAGTATCCCGGAACAGCCACAAATGGATTATCGCGCCAGCATGGAACTTGAATTACCGGGACCCGAGCCTGCTGAAGAGCTGCCGTCCGGGGGCGTTATAACCGAAACCCTGGATTTGCAGGAAGCTGCACCCGTTGCAAATCAGTCACCGCAAGACCAGCAGCAAGCCGCCCCCGCGCCCGAGAAAGCACCCGTTACTGTGGCAACCCCGCCAAAACCAGCCAAGCCCGCCCCGGCACCGGCTCCTCCCAAGGCTAAAAAGGTGGCTGAGCCCCCTATCAAGGGCTGGTTTGTTCAGGTCGGTAGTTTTGGACAGGAAATGAATGCCAGCGGCCTGCGTGATCGACTCAAGTCAGCCGGTTACGATGCCCGGCTGCAGAAGGTCTCTATCGGGAAAGGCTTTGCCTACCGGGTGCTGGTTGGGCCCTCCAGTTCAAGAGCGGGGGCAGAAAAGACCGCGGCCCGCCTCAAGTCAGGGCAGCAGCTGGCCGGGATGGTTATCGAATATCCTTGAACGCACCCCTGATATTGAACATCGTAGCCGATACTGCCGCAGTTCTGGTAAAATGCTGACTCAGGACATCCCGTTAAATTCCCACTGGCCGGGAAATCCCGGTCCAAGACCCAGAGGTACTTATGGCATTTGCCTGGATTGATGTGGTGATACTCGCGTTGATTGCGTTGTCTGCAATTCTGAGTTTGTTCCGCGGCTTCGTAAGAGAGGCTGTCGCCCTGGCAACCTGGCTGATCGCCTTGTGGGTCGCAATGGCCTTTTACGAGGATCTGGCCACCATGCTGTCACAGTGGATCTCGGTTCCCTCTGCACAGAAGATTACAGCCTTCGCGATTCTGTTTATCTGTGTCTTGCTGCTGGGTGCCATTGTCAATTATCTTGCTGGCAAGATCGTTGACAAGACCGGTCTTACAGGAACAGATAAATTGCTCGGCATCGTCTTTGGCGTTGCCAGAGGTGGCGTCATCGTCGCCATACTCGTGTTGCTTGCCGGGCTCACGCCACTGCCCCAGGATCCCTGGTGGCAAGATTCACAATTTCTTGGTTATTTTCAGGAACTGGCCATGTGGTTACGCAGCTACCTGCCGAATGAAATGGCTGACAGCATCAGCTATGCCTGACGAAAATCTGCGCGCCTTTCATTGAGGATCACCTATGTGCGGCATCATCGGCATGGTTGCCCACAGTCCCGTCAATCAGGCAATTTATGACGGACTGACGGTACTGCAACATCGTGGACAGGATGCTGCAGGCATCATTACCTGTGAAGGTGAACGCCTGCACCTGCGCAAGAACAATGGCCTGGTGCGGGATGTCTTCCACACACGACACATGTTACGCCTGCTTGGGAACATGGGAATCGGCCACGTACGTTACCCGACCGCAGGCTGTGAAAGCTCGGCCGAAGCCCAGCCGTTCTACGTCAATTCCCCCTACGGCATCAGCCTGGCACACAATGGCAATCTCACCAATTGCAACAAGCTGAAACAGGAACTTTTCCAGGAAGACCTGCGCCAGATCAACACCGAGTCGGACTCTGAAGTGCTGCTGAATGTACTTGCACATGAACTGCAGCAACATGCCAAGCTGAAGATGGAAGTCGGCGATGTATTCAGGGCAGTCAGCGGTGTCCACCGGCGCTGTCGGGGAGCCTATGCTGCGGTTGCCATGATCACCGGTCATGGTGTGGTCGCGTTCCGCGACCCGTACGGTATTCGTCCGCTAGTCTATGGCAAACGCGAATCGCCGGATGGCACCGACTACATGATGGCTTCAGAAAGTGTTGCCCTGGATGTACTCGGCTACGAGTTGATCCGCGATGTTGCTCCCGGGGAGGCGGTGTTTGTTTCGCTGGATGGCAGGATTCACACCCAGCAGTGTGCCGTCAGTCCGTCGATAAAGCCCTGTATTTTCGAGTATGTCTATCTGGCAAGGCCAGACTCGATCATAGACAATGTGTCGGTGTACAAGGCACGCTTGAGAATGGGCGACAAACTTGCCGACAAGTTACGTCGCACACGTCCGGACCATGACATCGACGTGGTCATCCCGATACCCGATACCAGCCGTACTTCCGCTTCGCAACTGGCCAGTAACCTTGGAATCAAATATCGCGAGGGATTTATCAAGAACCGCTATATCGGTCGCACATTCATCATGCCCGGTCAGCAACAGCGTAAAAAGTCCGTTCGCCAGAAACTGAACGCCATCGATCTTGAATTCCGCGGCAAGAATGTATTACTGGTGGATGATTCAATCGTACGCGGAACAACCTCTTCCCAGATTATTGACATGGCACGCGAGGCTGGTGCGAACAAGGTGTATTTTGCATCGGCCGCACCTCCAGTGCGTTATCCCAACGTCTATGGCATAGATATGCCCACCAGCAGCGAGCTAATCGCCCACGGCCGCACTGAAGATCAGATTTGCAAGGAAATTGGTGCCGACTGGTTGTTGTTTCAGAACATGGAAGACCTGGTTGATGCCGTCAAAAAAGGCAGTCCGGATATCAGTGGCTTCGATGACTCGGTATTTACCGGGGACTATGTCACTGGTGATATCGACACTATTTACCTTGATGACCTGCAATCCATTCGCAGTGACGCCGCCAAGAAGCAACGTCGCGACAGTGATGACGATGTTATTGACCTGCACAACAGCGCCTGAATTCAGTCGCTCGGTTATTGACAGCGGACTGACGCTCAACTAGCCTCATTACAGTTTGCGCCAATTTGATTTCAGCTTGCGGGCGCCTGATAAATACTGCTAAGCGACGGCACCTGCTTTCGTTTGGCTGAAAGCGGGTTTTTTTATGCCTGGAACACTGCTCATCACCGGAGAGCACCATGTCAGATTATGATGAATTCGATATAGCCACACGGGCAGTGCGCACCGGTCAGCAACGCACGGCGGAGGGCGAGCATTCTGAAGCCATCTTTCCGACCTCGAGCTACGTATTTGCAAGTGCTGCGCAAGCGGCTGCACGCTTCTCCGGTGACCAGTCCGGTAATATCTATTCACGGTTCACCAACCCGACCGTCAGGACATTTGAAGAGCGACTCGCCTCCATGGAAGGTGCTGAACGTTGTGTTGCAACAGCATCCGGCATGGCGGCCATTCTCGCCACCTGCGCCGGACTGCTGAAAGCCGGCGATCACATCGTTTCATCACGTAGCATCTTCGGCACCACCACAGTGCTGTTTTCCACCTACCTGGCGCGCTTTGGCATCGAAACGACCTTTGTGCCGCTGGCGGATGCGGACGGCTGGGCGGCCGCGATTCGACCGGAGACACGCCTGTTGTTTCTTGAAACGCCCTCCAACCCGTTAACGGAACTTGCCGATATAAAACAATTATCCGCGCTGGCGAAATCGAATGACTGCCTGCTGGTGGTCGATAACTGTTTTTGCACGCCGGTACTGCAGCAACCACTGGCGCTCGGCGCGGATATCGTCATTCACTCGGCAACCAAGTACCTTGACGGCCAGGGACGCTGTATCGGTGGTGCGGTGGTCGGTGACAATGAACTCGTCGGCAAGGACGTGTATGGCTTCCTGCGCTCGGCCGGACCCAGCATGAGTCCGTTCAATGCGTGGGTATTTCTCAAGGGACTGGAAACACTGTCAATCAGGATGCAGGCACACTGCAGCAGTGCCCTCAGTCTGGCGCAGTGGCTGGAACAGCAGCCGGCCGTCGCACGGGTTTATCATCCGGGGCTGGCATCACACCCGCAGCATGCACTGGCAAGCCGCCAGCAGACCGGCTTCGGTGGCATCGTGTCCTTCGAATTGCAAGGTGGCCAGCCGCAGGCGTGGGCCTTTATCGATGCCCTGCGCATTTTCTCAATCACGGCAAATCTGGGCGATACCAAGAGTACCGTTACCCACCCGGCAACCACCACGCATGGACGCCTGACACCCGAGCAGCGGGCGGAGACGGGTATCTCGGATGGCCTGGTCCGTCTGGCTGTCGGACTGGAGTCGGTCAACGACCTGCAAACGGATCTCGCGACGGGATTTTCCGCATTGGTTAACTGACAGCTGCGTGCACAGTTCAATGACGCAAGCAACACGGACTGCCGCACGTCAGCTGGTCTACGAACTCTTCCAGACCGGCCTCGCGGCAGTGAATGGCCGGTGTTGTGTAGCAGATTACCTGTCTCGTAACCCGCTGCAACGGCCTGTTTCCGTTGTTGCGATGGGCAAGGCTGCCTGCGCCATGACACATGGCGCCAGGGAGATTTTGGGTAGCCAGCTCGTCAATGGCCTGGTCATTACCAAGACCGGACACGGGGATGAGCAACTTTCGCGCGATCCACGTCTGCACTGCATCGAATCCGGCCATCCGCTACCAAATAGCGACAGCCTGCTGGCCGGTGACGCGCTCTGCCAGTTCATGGAGGCGCAACCGGACGCCAGCGAACTGCTGTTCCTGGTATCCGGCGGTGCTTCAAGCCTGGTCGAGGTATTAGCCGAGGATGTGCCGCTGCAGTTGCTGCTGCGTGCGAATCAATGGCTGATGGGCAGTGGACTCGCCATAAACGAAATAAACCGGGTACGGCAAACACTGTCACTGATCAAGGGAGGTGGGTTACTGGCCTACGTAAAAGACCGGCCAACAACCGTGTTGCTGGTTTCCGATGTACCCGGCGATGATCCGGGCACAATTGGCTCCGGCTTGCTGTTACCTGCTGAACGCTTACCGCTAACGTCCAGCTTGCCCGAATGGCTGCTACGGCCAGCATCGCGCCCCATACCTGACAGGCACCTGCCAGATACGGTCCATCACCACATTATTGCTACGAGCAAAATGGCGCTGCGAGCGGCTGCAGACAGGGGCAGGGCACTGGGTTACGCTGTGTCGGTCATGCAGGAACCACTGACCGGTGATGCACAGCTTGCCGGCCAGGCAATTGCATCACAATTGCAATGCCTGCCGGATGGGATCTACCTCTGGGGCGGCGAAACAACGGTGAGCTTACCGGCAATTGCCGGAACGGGGGGCAGGAACCAGCACCTGGCATTGTCCGCCGCGCAGGTGCTGGCCGCGCATGAAGACATCGTGATTCTGGCTGCCGGCACGGATGGCACAGATGGTCCGACTGACTATACTGGTGCCATTGTTGACAGCAGCACCCTCGAACGCGGGCAACAAAATGGGGTTGATGCAGGCAGCTGCTTGCTGCAGGCAGATTCAGGCCGCTATCTGGCGGCATCCGGCGACCTGTTGCAGACGGGGCCGACCGGGACTAATGTCATGGATATGGTGATTGCATACAAAGGCAGCCGCAGGCCTGTCGATCAGCTCGGTTGAAAGGATAATTCATGAACAAAACAGCGAAAAACCACTATCGAAATGGTTTGTTGCTCGGTGTGGCGATGACCCTGCTGGGAACAGCCTGCAGCCAGTCAGAGTCGCCACCAGCCGGGCAACCTGACAAGGTCACCGACGTCAGCATGGTCACCTACATGGAGCGTGAGGCCGGCACCGACACTTATCCGGTGAGGATACTGGTGAGTCCTGATTATGTCCGCTACGACGATGGCTATGACGAGAGCGACTATGCGTTGCTTCACCGTCGTTCACGCACGCTGTACAGCGTCGCGCATGAGAATGCCAGCGTACTGGTGATCGAGAATCACCCGGCCAGCGATCCGATGCCCGCCGAGTTATCGTTGACAGAGGAACGCATCGTGGACAATGACGCACCGACCATTGCCGGTAGACAGCCGCAACTTGTGAAATACTTCGCAAATGGAACCCCTTGCTACCAGGCTGTCTCGGTTGCCGGACTGATGGACGAGGTGGTCGCCGGTATGGCCGAGTATGCAAGCGCACTGGCTGAAAGGCAGCTGCACAACATGCAGTCCGTGCCTGAAGCGATGCAGACACCCTGTTTCCTGTCACGCTATGTCCATGCTCCCGGGCGACATTACAGCCATGGACTGCCGGTGCAGTTATGGGATGAAGCCGGCTATTACAGCTCACTGACTGACTTTAGCGCAGGCGAAACGGTAGCGGCTGCGCTATTTGAGGTGCCGAACGACTATGAAAGTATCCGGCTGGAACAGCTGGTGCAGTAACTGTTTAGTTGACAGGCCCTGTCGCAATACCCTGCAGCTCACACCCTGCGGGTGAGCACACCAGCACACTGCCTTGCTCGTACCAGTCGCCAAGGACTATCCGTTGCGCCGGCTGACCGGCTATTTCCAGGTCATGGATGGCAGGACGATGCGTATGGCCATGAATCAGGCGCTGGACATGATACTCGGTCATGACGCGCCCAACGGCCCCAGCGTTTACATCCATAATGGATTCCGCTTTACCACTGGTCTGTTCACGGCTGCTGGCGCGCATTTCCTGTGCCATGTGTCGCCGTTCGTCCAGCGGCTTCGACAACAGCGCTGCCTGCCAGCCGGGATCACGAACCATGTCACGGAAACTCATGTACTCGGTGTCGTCGGTACACAGCAGATCGCCGTGCATTAACAGGGTAGGCGTACTATACAGCTCGATGCGGGCTGCATCATTCAGCAGGGTGCAACCACAGCGTTCTGCAAATGCTGCACCGAGCAGAAAATCACGGTTACCATGCATCACAAAGACCGGGGTACCTGCCTCTGTACACACCTTCAGGCCATGGCATACGGCATCGTTCATCGTGCCGCTATCATCATCCCCAATCCAGGCCTCAAACAGGTCGCCGAGTATATACAGTGCCTCCGACCCGACTGCCCGGGTGCCGAGAAAATCAAGAAACAGGTCTGTAATTGCCGGACGCTCAGGATCCAGATGCAAGTCCGAGATAAACAGAGTGTCCGGCATGACTACAGTATTAAGGCTGCGTTACTGCTCGACGGTCACTTTCTCGATAATGACATCCTCGAGAGGAACATTCTGGTGTCCACCGCTATTCCCTGTTTTAACCTTTTCAATGGATTCCACCACATCCATGCCACCGGTGACCTTGCCAAATACCGCATAACCCCAGCCTTGGGGGGTAGGTGATTGATGATCCAGAAAGCCATTGTCGGCGACGTTGATAAAGAATTGCGATGTGGCTGAATTCGGGTCACTGGTGCGCGCCATCGCCACCGTGCCTTTGGTATTTTTCAGGCCATTGTCCGCCTCGATCTTGATGGGCGGGTTGGTGGCCTTTTGATTCATGCTGCCATCAAAACCACCCCCCTGGATCATGAATCCGGGGATGACGCGGTGAAAGACCGTGCCGTCATAATGTCCGGCCCGGGCATAAGTGACGAAATTTTCGACCGTAACAGGTGCTTTATCACCATCCAGTTCCAGCGTGATAACACCCTTATTCGTTTCCATGGTGACCTTGACCATGCCAGCTCCTTTTGCGTTAGATTGATTATCTTGTGAATAGCCGGTAAGCGGCAGCAAACCGACGACGGTGGCCAGTAGCAGGCCAAGTAACTGTTTCATTGACAACTCCCGGAATATTTCAGGTGCGCCAATGATATAAGCTCTGGCGTTGTTTACAAGCCCCGGGAGGTCATGGACATTTTTTGTAGCAGCGGCGCCTTTCCGTTACCATCCCCGGCGAAAGCGTTCATACAGACATGGAATTGCCAGGCTCGATGTTAAAAATCTATAACTCACTGACCAATCAGAAAGACACCTTTACGCCCATTGAAGCGGGCAAGGTGCGCATGTACGTCTGCGGCATGACCGTCTATGACTACTGCCATCTCGGCCACGCACGCGTCATGGTGGTGTTTGACGTGGTCGTTCGCTACCTGCGCTCACGTGGCTACGAGGTGACCTATGTGCGCAACATCACCGATGTGGATGACAAGATAATCCAGCGGGCAAATGAGAATGGCGAAGATATTCACACGCTCACAGAACGGTTTATCGAAATAATGAATCAGGACGCCGCCGCGCTGGGGGTTCAACCGCCCGATATGGAGCCCAGGGCGACGTCCTCGATGGAGGAGATCGTTGCCATGATCAAGGCGCTTGTGGACAAAGGCCATGCCTATCAGGGAGGCAATGGTGATGTCTACTATGATGTCAGCGGCTTCAAGAATTACGGCGCGCTCTCCGGCAAGAACCTTGAAGACCTGCAGGCCGGCTCACGGGTTGCCGTCGACGAAGCCAAGGATGACCCGCTGGACTTCGTGCTCTGGAAGGTCGCGAAACCGGATGAACCCAGCTGGCCTTCACCCTGGGGCGATGGCCGCCCCGGCTGGCACATTGAATGTTCAGCCATGTCCACCCGCTGTCTGGGCCCACATTTCGATATTCACGGTGGCGGTATGGACCTGAAGTTTCCCCATCATGAAAACGAGATTGCCCAGGCGGAAGCCGCGACCGGCGAGCAATTTGTGAACTACTGGATGCATAACGGTTTTGTCAGGGTCGACGATGAGAAGATGTCCAAGTCGCTGGGCAACTTCTTTACTGTCCGTGAAATACTGAAATCCTACCGTGCCGAGGAAATTCGCTACTTTATCCTGGCCAGCCACTATCGCAGCCCGCTGAATTATTCGCAGGAAAACCTGGAAAACGGCAAGGCCGCACTGACCCGCCTGTACTCCACCCTGCGTGGTCTTTCGCCTGCCGCGTCATCTGATGAAAGCTGTGATGCTTATCACGATGCCTTTTACAAGGCCATGGACGATGATTTCAATACGCCGGAGGCGATTGCCGTGCTGTTCGAACTGGCTCGCGAGATCAACAAACACAAACAAGAACAACCGCAAACAGCGAATGTGCTGGCAGGCTGCTTGTTCAGGCTCGGTGCCATCCTGGGCCTGTTACAGGTGGATCCGGAGATCTACTTGCGTGACGTGGTACCTGGGCAGACTGATACACCTGGCGCATTATCCAGTGAGGCAGTGGAAGCACTGATTGCACGCCGGTTGCAAGCACGCACCGAAAAAGACTGGGCGCAGGCAGACCGGATACGTGATGAACTCGATGCTGCCGGTATCATTCTCGAAGATGGTGCCACCGGCACCCGCTGGCGCCGCAGCTAGACATTGTGTCAGGAATGTAATCCCTCTGCCGCGTACAACGTATTTTGCAGCAGCGTGGCAACCGTCATGGGACCCACACCACCCGGTACCGGCGTGATCCAGGCCGCGCGTTCATAAGCCGCATCGAATTCAATATCACCTGCCAGGCGACCATTCTCAAGACGGTTCATACCGACATCGATGACCGTGGCACCGGGTTTCACCCAGTCGCCCTTTACAATACCCGGTTTGCCAACGGCAACCACCAGTATATCCGCCCGTGCCACATGCTCCTCGAGGTGACGGGTAAAACGGTGACAGGTCGTCACTGTGGAGCCGGCCAGCAGCAGTTCCAGATTCATGGGACGGCCAACGATATTGGAGGCACCCACGACCACGGCCTCGCGGCCATAAAATGTTTCTTTGGTATATTCCAGCAGGGTAATCACCCCGCGCGGGGTACAGGAACGCAAGGCCGGGCGCCGCAGGGCCAGTCGCCCTATATTGTAGGGGTGAAATCCATCGACATCCTTGTCGGGCCGGATACGCTCGGTCACCTCGTCGGCGTTGATATGTCCCGGAAGCGGAAATTGAACCAGGATACCGTCGATCGTGTTATCCCGATTGAGCTCATCAATCAGGTCCAGCAACTCGGCTTCCGTTGTCTCTTCCGGCAAGGCATATGATTGGGAGATGACACCGGCCTCGTCACAGGCCATACATTTGTTGCGGACGTAAATCTCCGAGGCCGGATCCTGCCCGACGAGTACCACCGCCAGGCCCGGGAGACGCAGCTTGTTCTGTCTGCGCAGATCAATTTCAGCCTTTACGGCCTGACGCACCTCGGCGGCGATTGCCTTGCCATCAATCAGTTTTGCAGCCATGCGGAAATCCGAAGCGTCAGCCAAAGAGGTGCGGATTCTCGCATGTGGCCAGCGATCAGCACAATACAACGACGCACTTTCAGGATGACGATCCCGCACTCTATTGAGTCAGGGGGGCTGGCCTGAAACGGATGGCACCCCCGCTAATCACCGGATTGACCCTTATGGGGGTAGCACGTATCATCTGCGGGCTTGGATGGGTGGCAGTCTCCGCGCCCGGTAACAGCTTATGGAATTCGGGGTATAGCGCAGCCTGGTAGCGCGCCTGCTTTGGGAGCAGGATGTCGGGAGTTCGAATCTCTCTACCCCGACCAATTTTGAGTATTTTGCTACAGTTCGGAGACGGTTATTTGCGCCCGTAGCTCAGCTGGATAGAGCATCGGCCTTTAAGCGCACACCACGACCCGTGTGCAAACAGGAGCCTTTATGAGGAAAAGGAACTCGTAAAGTGGACCGCACTGTATCGGGGAAACCTTAACAGGTCATGCTGATGGCAATCCCGAGGAAACCGTTGGTTGACCCATCCATTGCCCGGTGTCTAGCATATCGCCATACGCCAGGCTGAAGATGAGGGCGACCTGGGTGTTTTGAAGGCTCGGATCGTTCGAGGGTAGAAACACCCATGTATAATCATTGAACGCTGCAAGCCTGGCGATTGATTATCGATGGGTTCCGTAGAGACTATACGTGTGGCACCTGAGAGGGTGAAGAGATAGTCCAGACCACAAACCCCGAGGGGGCGTTGAAAAACGTAGTTGGTAAGCTAAGCCGAGGGTCGCAGGTTCGAGTCCTGCCGGGCGCGCCAAACATGATGTGCGAAGATGTATCTGTGTTTATAATTACGGTTTAATGGTGGGTGTAGCTCAGTTGGTAGAGCCCTGGATTGTGATTCCAGTCGTCGTGGGTTCGAGTCCCATCATCCACCCCATTTCGGGCCGTTAGCTCAGTTGGTAGAGCAGGTGACTCTTAATCACTTGGTCGTAGGTTCGAATCCTACACGGCCCACCAGATTAGCCCGTGCCAGGCACGGGTATTTTTTTGTGTGCTGGAGTCAAGCTGGCAGCCGCTAGCTTTTCTATGGCCCGGCTATTTCCGCGTCCTTTTGCCGGATAAAATAGGGGTGCGCAGTAACACAATAAATCGTTATAATTTCAGGCTCATACCAGCTCGACTGGCCGCATGAAGATACTGGCGAAAGTGGCGGAATTGGTAGACGCGCTGGCTTTAGGTGCCAGTGGGGGAACCCGTGAGAGTTCGAGTCTCTCCTTTCGCACCAATTGTTGACTCGGGATTAACACAATTCCTGTTCTATAAAAACACGGGGCACTGGCACGATAGCCGTGACCAGGCAGTACAAACTACTAGAGTAATGAGGTGAAGGAATGGAAGTGTCCATAGAAAACACCGGCGGGCTGTCACGGCGCATGACCGTCCAGGTGCCTGCCGAGCGCGTCGACCAGGAAGTTGAATCCCGATTAAAGTCGATGAGCCAGACCGTGCGTCTTGATGGCTTTCGTCCGGGCAAGGTTCCGACGAAAGTAATCGAACAGAAATATGGCAAACAGGTTCGGTTTGAGGTCGTGGACCAGGTCATTAATTCAACACTGCAGGAAGCATTGGGCCAGGAAGGCCTGCGGCCTGCAGGCATGCCCGATGTCGAACCCGTGGAATCCCATGCCGGTCAAGCACTGGAATATGTGGCAACATTTGAAGTCTTCCCTGAATTAACCGACAGCATCAGTTACGGTTTCTCGGTAGTGCAGCCGCTGGTAGATATCGCCGAGAACGATATACAGGAAATGCTGGAGAACTTGCGCAAGCAACGCGCTACCTGGAATGAGGTCGAGCGTCCCGCAGCACACGATGACCAGATCACGATCGATTTCGAAGGCACGGTGGATGGCAATGCATTCGCAGGCAACAAGGCCGAAAAGATGCCTGTCGTTCTCGGCTCCAATAGCATGATAGCCGGCTTCGAAGAACAATTGATCGACGTCTCGGCCGGTGATGAGAAAACCCTGGATATTACGTTTCCTGACGACTACCCCTCGGCCGAGGTGGCCGGCAAGGCATCGAGTTTTAACGTCAAGGTCCATTCTGTTTCCGAGAGGGTATTACCTGAAATCGATGAGGACTTCGCCAGGGCCTTTGGGATAACGGAAGGGGGCCTGCAGGCACTTGTTGACGAAATCACCAGCAACATGGAACGCGAACTCAAGGGGCTGATTAAATCAAAAATGAAGAGCCAGGTTTTTGATGGCTTGCTGGCACATAACCCGGTCGAGGTGCCGACCAGTCTGATTGAATCTGAAATAAAGGAATTACAGCAGCAGGAAGCTAACCAGGGGCTGGATGCAACTGCACTCGGGGCGCGCGCGGAAAAACGGGTAAAGCTTGGGGTTATTGTTTCTGAAATAGCCAAGCAAAACCAGATACAACTTGACCCTGATCGTGTCCGGGAACTGGTTGTAACCATCGCTGCCTCCTACGAGAAACCCGAGGAAGTTGTTCAGTGGTACTATGGCAATCAGGAAATGCTTTCCGGTGTCCAGTCAGCCGTCATTGAAGAGCAGGTAGTGGAGTGGGTCGTTGAACACAGTGGCATTGATGTGAACGATGAAAAAACCACATTTTCAGCACTGGTTGAAGAAGCCAAGCAATCTCAAGGATAACCCTGAAATGACCGATAGCAACCTTATGAATGGCGCTCAAAATACGCGGGCATTGAACCTGGTACCGATTGTTGTCGAGCAAACTGCCCGGGGTGAGCGCTCCTATGATATCTACTCGCGCCTGCTAAAAGAGCGCGTCATCTTCATGGTTGGCCCGGTTGAAGATTACATGGCAAATGTCATCGTGGCGCAGATGTTGTTCCTCGAGTCGGAAAACCCGGACAAGGATATACACCTGTATATCAATTCACCCGGTGGCTCGGTGACTGCCGGCCTGGCCATCTACGACACCATGCAGTTTATCAAGGCCGATGTCAGCACCATGTGTATCGGCCAGGCCGCCAGCATGGGGGCACTGTTGCTCGCCGGCGGCGCAAAGGACAAACGCATCTGCCTGCCCCATTCACGCGTCATGATTCATCAGCCGCTGGGCGGCTTTCAGGGCCAGGCAACGGATATTGATATCCATGCCAGGGAAATCCTGTTAATCAGGGAAAAACTCAACCTGATTTTATCCAATCACACCGGCCAACCGCTGGATAAAATCAAAAATGACACCGACCGCGATAATTTCATGGGCGCTGAAGAAGCGAAGACCTACGGGCTGATAGATGAAATCATTAATCAGCGCAATGACACCAGCAGCCCGAGTATTATCTGAACATCGCCGGGCATTTGAGTGTCATAATCAATAGCTTCAGGCAGTATAATTCCGGGAAGCTATTGTTATCGCTACGAATTGGTGACCAGAGAGCATACTGATGGAGTTGATTTATAATAACAAATAGTGATAAATATGGACTGCAGCTGGGCACCGATTGATAAACATGAGGTTTTTGTATGAGCAACGAACGAAACGGCAAGGGCGAAGACGGTAAATTGCTCTACTGTTCCTTTTGCGGCAAAAGCCAGCACGAGGTCAGAAAACTGATAGCCGGCCCCTCCGTGTTCGTTTGCGACGAGTGCGTCGAACTGTGCAACGACATCATTCGCGAGGAGATGCAGGATAAAACCACTACAGGTGGCGATAAACTGCCGAAACCCCAGGAAATAAACGACACACTCAACGAATACGTTATCGGCCAGCACCGTGCCAAGCGCGTGCTGTCTGTTGCCGTGTATAACCACTACAAACGTCTGGAGGCCCAGGGCAAGAAAGATGATGTAGAGCTTTCAAAGAGCAACATTCTTCTTATTGGTCCCACCGGATCAGGCAAGACATTACTCGCGGAAACGCTCGCACGGTTGCTGGATGTGCCTTTTACCATTGCCGATGCAACCACACTCACGGAAGCAGGCTATGTGGGTGAAGATGTCGAGAACATCATTCAAAAACTGCTGCAAAAGTGTGATTACGATGTCGACAAGGCCCAAACAGGCATTGTCTATATTGATGAGATTGACAAGATATCGAGAAAATCCGATAACCCGTCGATCACCCGCGATGTATCCGGTGAAGGGGTTCAACAGGCACTGCTCAAATTAATCGAGGGGACGGTTGCATCTGTGCCCCCGCAGGGTGGGCGCAAACATCCGCAGCAGGAATTTCTTCAGGTCGACACCTCAAACATCCTGTTCGTCGTCGGCGGGGCCTTTGCCGGGCTGGACAAGATCATACGCAGCCGTTCTGAAACAGGCGGAATCGGCTTCTCTGCGGAAATCAAAAGCAAGGATGAAGACATTAATCTTGGCGAGGTGCTCTACGATGTTGAGCCACAGGACCTGATCAAGTTCGGCCTCATTCCCGAGTTCGTCGGACGTCTCCCGGTCGTGGCAACGCTTGAGGAACTTGATGAAAATGCGCTGGTGCAGATCCTGACCGAACCCAAGAATGCCCTCACCAAGCAATATGAAAAACTGTTTGACATGGAAGGCTGTGAGATCGAATTCAGGGATGATGCCTTACGTGCGGTTGCGCGCAAGGCAATGGAGAGAAAGACCGGTGCTCGCGGCCTGCGCACCATCCTGGAGCAGGTGTTACTGGATACCATGTATGACCTGCCGTCGCTTGAAAACGTCAGAAAAGTGGTCATTGACGAGAATGTAATCATTGGCGACGCCAAACCCTACATGATTTTTGACGCACCGGATGCCATCGCTGCATCCGAGTAATACAAAAACTCCATAACAACTAACAAGTTAGCACGTTAGTTGTCTTTTTTACCTTTCTGGCATGTTCTTTGCTGCGTTATGGGTACCTGTCAAATAAATGGTTGAAGTGTCGCATCCGGCCCCCATATTAAAAACTCATGGTTGCGGGTTTTAATCAATCATTCAGATCGACGGGCAAGGCCCCGGGCAGACAACTGCCGTGACAGGAATCTGGCAGATTGCGACTGAATAACCCGGACTAAACAGACTTAAACAGGAAAGGATGGTCACTGATATGACAGATCAAGCCACAAACGCTTTACCGGTCTTGCCGCTAAGGGATGTTGTTGTTTATCCCCACATGGTGATCCCGCTTTTCGTCGGACGGGAGAAATCGATTAATGCGCTGGATACGGCCATGCAGGAAGACAAGAAAATCCTGCTGGTTGCCCAGAAGAATGCTGAAATAGATGATCCTTCCGTGGATGACATCCACGAAATCGGGACACTATCGACGATCCTGCAGTTGTTAAAACTCCCTGACGGTACAGTTAAGGTACTCGTCGAGGGTGCCGAGCGTGTTCGCGTCACCAGCTACGAGGATACCGATGCCTTCTTTACTGCACACGTTGAAGTGTTGTCGCAGGATCAGGAGGAAGACGACAGAGAGTTGGAAGTTCTGACACGCTCATTGCTCGCAATGTTTGACCAGTACGTCAAATTGAACAAGAAAGTACCCCCTGAAATCCTGACCTCACTGTCCGGCATCGAGGAACCAGGGCGGCTGGCAGACACCATCGCTGCGCACATGTCGCTGAAGCTGGATGAGAAACAGAAGATCCTTGAGATTATCAGCAGTCATGCACGCCTGGAACGCCTCATGGTACTGATCGAGGGCGAGATCGATATCATGCAGATCGAGAAGCGCATCCGCGGGCGCGTTAAACAGCAGATGGAAAAGAGCCAGCGCGAGTACTACCTGAACGAACAGATGAAGGCCATCCAGAAGGAACTGGGTGACATGGACGATGTCCCCAACGAACTGGAAGAACTGGAACAGAAAATTGAAAAGGCGGGCATGAGCAAGGAGGCCAAGGAAAAGGCTACCTCCGAGATGAACAAGTTGAAAATGATGTCCCCGATGTCGGCTGAAGCAACGGTCGTCAGAAACTATATCGACTGGCTGGTTGGTGTACCGTGGAAGAAACGCTCCAAGATCCGTCATGACCTGGCCGCCGCGGAAGATGTGCTCGAGGAAGATCACTACGGTCTGGAGAAGGTCAAGGAACGTATTCTCGAGTACCTGGCGGTGCAGCAACGCGTCAAAAAGCTGAAGGGACCGATCCTGTGCCTGGTCGGACCGCCCGGCGTCGGCAAGACGTCCCTGGGCCGTTCGATCGCCCGCGCAACCGGACGCAAGTTCACCCGCATGTCACTCGGTGGCGTGCGCGATGAGGCCGAAATACGCGGTCACCGTCGCACCTATATCGGCTCACTGCCAGGCAAGATCGTGCAGAACCTGTCGAAGGTGGCCGTGAGAAATCCGCTGTTCCTGCTGGACGAACTGGACAAGATGTCCATGGATTTCCGTGGCGACCCGTCCTCGGCATTGCTGGAGGTGCTGGACCCGGAACAGAACTACACCTTCAACGACCATTATCTGGAGGTTGATTTCGACCTTTCGGATGTCATGTTTGTCGCCACGGCGAATACCCTCAACATCCCCGGACCCTTGCTGGATCGCATGGAGGTTATTCGCATACCCGGCTACACGGAAGACGAGAAAATCAACATCGCCATGCGCTACCTGTTACCGAAACAGATCGAAAGCAACGGCCTCAAGGCCGCCGAGATTTCGATCAGCCAGAATGCCATTCGCGACATTGTGCGCTATTACACACGCGAGGCTGGCGTACGCAACCTGGAGCGTGAAATCTCCAAGATCTGCCGCAAGGTGGTCAAGGAATTGATCCTCCATGAGAAGGGCAAGAAAGTATCGGTGACACCGCGCAACTTGGAAAAGTACCTGGGTGTTAAACGCTTCCGCTACGGGCTTGCCGAGGACTACGACCAGGTAGGGCAGGTCACAGGGCTTGCCTGGACCGAGGTTGGTGGAGAACTGTTAACCATCGAGGCCACCGTCGTCCCTGGCAAGGGCAAGATGATTCACACCGGCCAACTGGGCGACGTGATGCAGGAATCAATCCATGCGGCGACCACCGTTGTCCGCAGCCGTTCGTCTGCACTGGGTATCGATCCGGATTTCTACCAGAAATTCGATATTCATGTCCACGTACCGGAAGGTGCCACACCCAAGGATGGTCCCAGTGCCGGCGTCGGCATGTGTACAGCACTGGTCTCTGCACTCACGGATATTCCGGTCAGGTCGGATGTCGCCATGACGGGAGAAATCACCCTGCGAGGTGAAGTGCTGCCGATCGGCGGATTGAAGGAAAAGCTGCTGGCCGCACACCGGGGTGGGATATCTATCGTACTGATTCCTGAAGAAAATCGTAAGGATCTCGCGGAAATCCCGAAGAACGTCAAGGAGAAACTGGATATCAGGCCGGTGCGCTGGATTGATCAGGTACTGGAAGTGGCACTGCAACATCGGCCAACGCCACTGGAAGAAACGGATGCAAAGGAGCCTGCCAAGACCAAAGTCAAGGCTAAAGCCAAGCCGTTGAGAGCCCACTAAACTCGCTGGTTCTCTATTGAACCCGCCGCCAGTCGTTTTGATAATTCGGCTGTCGGCGGGTTTTTTGCTACGAATAACTGTGTTTTAATACGCCCTGCTTGAGGATGGGGGTACCCGGATAGCGACTCAGGGTGAAGGTACATGCAGAGTACCGGTTTTTTTTTCTAAATGATAAATAATCGAGGATGTCTAAATTATGAATAAATCTGAACTGATTGACGCTGTAGCGAGCGTGGCTGACCTTTCCAAGGCAGATGCAACACGTGCAACCGATGCCGTGCTGGACAGCATCATTGCCACACTGGGAAAGGGCGATCAGGTTAACCTGGTAGGCTTCGGTACTTTCAATGTGCGTGAGCGCGCCGCCAGAACCGGCCGTAATCCACAAACCGGCGAAACCATTCAGATAAAGGCATCCAAGTCACCGGGATTCAAGGCTGGCAAAGCCTTCAAGGATGCCGTAAACTAGCGCGCCTTCGGGTGCTTAGCTCAGCTGGGAGAGCGTCGCCCTTACAAGGCGAATGTCGGGGGTTCGATCCCCTCAGCACCCACCAAGGAACTAGGAGTGGTAGTTCAGCTGGTTAGAATACCGGCCTGTCACGCCGGGGGTCGCGGGTTCGAGTCCCGTCCACTCCGCCATATTGGCTAACAGAAGGGCATCTTAACCGGTGCCCTTTCTTTGTTAACCAGGCACTGACACCTCACAGCCTGATGCATTGCTACGGCCATTTCCCGAGAGACTGATCATGTTACTGGCAATACGAGAACGCATTATGGGGGTTGTAGGATGGGTCATCCTCGGCGTCCTGTTTGTTGCATTCGCATTCTTTGGGCTCAACTCCTATCTGCAGAGCAGTGCAGCCAACTATGCAGCTACCGTCAACGACCAGGAAATTTCACTGGCACGTCACCAGCGCGCCTACCAGCAGCTGCGGACGCGCATGACGGACATGCTGGGAGAGAATTTTGATCCGGCACAACTGAATGAAGATATCCTCAAGGCGAATGCCCTGCAGCAATTGATCAATGAAGAACTGCTATTGCAGGCCGCCGAGGCAGAAGGCTTTGCGGCAAGTAATCAACTGGTTGCCGCGAGCATCAATGCCATCGGCGCCTTCAAGGAAGATGGCGTTTTTTCCAAAAAACTCTACGAACGCATACTCGGCTACCAGGGGATACGCCCACCTGAATTTGAATACAGCCTGAAACAGGAAATCATTGCCAACCAGTACCGGGACGCCATCAGGCGTACTGCCGCCGCAACAGCAGGAGGTCTGAACCAGGCTTACATGCTGGAAGGTCAGCAACGTCAATTCAACTACCTTGTGCTGCCGCTGCAGTCTTTCAGTGAGGCGCTGGAAATCACGGACCAGGACATCGAAGACTACTATGCCGCTCACCGTGAGACCTTTATGACCCCGGAACGGATCAGGCTGCAGTATCTGGAACTCGATATAGCAACCCTTGATCCGGGTATTGAGGTCGACGAGCAGGCGCTTCAGGTCCTCTATGAGGAACAATCAGCGAAGTATGTCACTCCGGAAGAACGGCAGGCGCGGCACATTTTAGTTGCCTTACTGCCAGATGCCGATGAAACGGCAACAACTGCGGCACTGGAAAAAGCACAGGGTATCGTTGCACGACTGGACACCGGTGAGTCATTCGAGGACCTGGCAAAAGAACTGTCAGACGACCCGGGATCTGCCGCCAGTGGTGGCGACCTTGGTTTTTTCGGTCGTGGCATGATGGATCCTGAATTTGAAAACGCGGTGTTTGGGTTGCAGCAAGGCGAGCGCAGCCAGCCGGTAAAGTCAGCATTCGGCTACCATGTCATAGAACTAGTGGATATCAAGCCTGAAGTCGCGATTCCGCTGGCGGATGTCCGTGACGAACTGGCGAACCAGTTACTTGCCGAAGAGCGCAGCAATCTGTTCTACGAGCAATCTGAAAACCTTTCCAGCCTCGCCTTTGAACAGCCTGACACCCTCCAGGGAGCAGCCGACGAGTTGCAGCTGGAACTCAAGGAGTCCGACTGGATCAGCAAACGCGGCGGAACCGGAATTGGGGAAAACAGCACCGTCATTGAAGCCGCATTCAGCGAGGATGTACTGCTCAACGGTAACAACAGTGCATCGCTTGAGATCGCTCCGGATCATATTGTCGTGATACGTGTGCTGGAGCACCAGGAGGCCTCGCAGCAGTCCCTGGAAGAGGTGAGGGCTGATGTCGAGCTACTGGCCCGGGACATGAAAGCACGCGAGCTTGCCGAAGCCAGGGGCAAGGAAATACTGGCCGATTTGAGCGTGGGCGAGACAACGCTGGATGCCATTGCCGCGACTGAAAAGGTCACCAACCACAGGACCGATCTGATTCTCCGCAACGCCACTGAACCTGCTCGGGAAATCATCACTGCAGCCTTTTCACTCAAGGCACCGGGTGACGGCGAGACGATCTACGACGGACTTGCAACGCGTGGCGGCGATTACGTCATTCTTGCACTCGATCAAGTCAAGCAAGGCAACATCTCGGACCTTCCCGAAACGGCACGCCAGCAGGCATGGCGTGGTTTGAGCCAGCTCCAGGGAGAGGCGGAGATGGCAGCGGTAATGACTGTCCTCAAGGATCAGGCTGTGATCGATATACCGCCATCATCTGAGCAGTAACACACCGACATGTCTATCGCCAGGCAACTGCTTCGGCTGAAGCTTCATTGGCAAATTCTGATCGCGCTGCTGCTGGCCGTCATTGCCGGCCAGTTATCGGGCGTGGAAAGCGCACTCTTCGGCATCCGCTTTTTCGATATCTATACCTTTCTGGGCACGATCTTCATGAATGCCCTGAAAATGCTGATCGTCCCGCTGGTATTCTCCTCCATTATTATCGGCATCGCCGGCATCGGTGACAGCGGTGCCATGGGCCGGCTTGGCGGCAAGACCCTGCTGTACTACCTCGTCACCAGCCTGCTGGCCATCATCCTGGGGCTGACACTGGTGAATGTCGTGTCACCCGGAATCGTCAACGGTGAGCCTGCCAGTGAGGTGGTTGCACTATCAGAGGAATCCACCGCCGAGATTGCCAGCCGTGTCGAGGGACGCGGCGCAGGTGATGTGGTGGACATCTTCGTGCGCATGGTTCCAACCAATGTAATTGCCGCAGCGGCAGAAGGCAGGATGCTGGGGCTGATTTTCTTCAGTCTGTTATTCGGCTATTTCATGACGCGCGTTGCCGGTTCCCCGGGACAGGTGCTGAAAGATTTCTGGCAAGGGGTCTTCGAGGTCATGATGAAGATCACTGACTGGGTAATGAAATTTGCACCCATCGGGGTATTCGCCCTGGTTGCGAAGGTAGTCGCCTCAACCGGATTTGCGGCCTTTGAACCGTTAATGGCGTTCTTCTTCACGGTACTCGGCGCACTGGCCATCCACTTGTTGCTGGTACTGCCGTTGCTGCTGCGCTTCGTCGGCGGCGTCAGCCCACTGCGCCACTTCCAGGCGATGTCGCCGGCACTGCTGATGGCCTTCTCGACCGCCTCCTCGTCAGCCACCCTGCCGGTGACCATGGAATGCGTTGAGAAACGGGCAGGGGTCTCGAATCAGACAACCAGCTTTGTATTACCGCTGGGTGCGACCGTCAACATGGACGGGACCGCCCTGTATGAATGCGTCGCGGCGATGTTTATCGCCCAGGCCTACGGTCTTGAACTCAGCTTCGCGACCCAGTTTACGGTGGTGCTGGTGGCCTTGCTGACGTCGATTGGTGTAGCGGGCATTCCGGCGGCCAGCCTGGTGGCCATTACCATCATCCTCACCACTATCGGCCTGCCACTGGAGGCCGTTGGTTTGATCCTGGCAGTCGACCGGGTGCTGGACATGTGCCGCACCAGTGTCAATGTATTCAGTGACTCCGTCGGTGCCGTGTTGATCGGTCGCCTTGAGGGTGAAACTGGCATTCTCACCACAAAGCCGGCATAACTTTTCTACCGTTATTCCAGCGGTGACATACCCACCGTGCTATAGCCACCGTCCACGTAAGTAATCTCACCGGTGATACCGGCGGCAAGATCGGAACACAGGAAGGCCGCGGCATTGCCGACATCTTCGATCGTTACATTGCGCTTTAACGGTGCCGTGTTCGCAAAGACATCCAGCATCTTGCGGAAATTACTGATACCGGCTGCGGCCAGTGTTCTGATCGGGCCAGCCGAGATTGCATTCACCCTGATACCTTCAGCACCGAGGCTCTGCGCAAGATAGCGCACATTGGCCTCCAGACTGGCCTTTGCTACGCCCATCACATTGTAGTTGGGTATCGTCTGTACCGCGCCGAGGTAACTCATGGTTAACAGGGCACCGTTACGTCCCTTCATCAGGGGGTGGCCGGCCTTGGCGAGTGCGGCAAAACTGTAGGAACTGATGTCGTGCGCAATACGAAACCCCTCACGGGTAACGCAATCGAGATAATCGCCAGCCAGCTGATCGGCTGGCGCAAAGGCCACGGAATGCACGATGATATCCAGCCCGTCCCAGTGCCTGCCCAGTTCCTTGAATAACTGCTCGATTTGCTCATCACTGCTGACATCGCAGGGAAGCACAATTTCGGAACCGCATTCGCCGGCCATCTTCGACACCCGCTCACCGAGTTTTTCACTCGGATAGCTGAAGGCAAGCTCGGCACCTTCACGCAACATCGCCTGGGCAACACCCCAGGCGATCGATCGATTACTTGCCAGCCCGACAATAAGGGCACGTTTTCCGCTCAGGAATCCCATATAAGCACCTTGAATCCAGAATAAAGAGGGTGTTTGGTTACCGTGCGCATCAATCTGACGGAAACCGTGTCGTTACGGTACCGGAAAATGGCGGCAACGTGAAGGGGTTTAAAGTTATGAATCCCGGCACGGCGACCCTTATAATGCCCGGTCATGTCCATTTTTCATGCTCGCTTCATCGCGTCCACTCTGATCTCTCCGGCGGGAAAGGCGGTGCTGTTTATCGTCCTGGCGAGCATCTGGCTGCTTGCCTGCGACGGCCAGCCATGGAACCGTCCGTACCCTGCTGCCAGTGCACGCGACAATATTTTCTACTCCTTATTCCAGGAACGGCCCAAACATCTTGATCCGGCACAGTCGTACAGTTCCAATGAAGCCACCTTTACCGGTCAAATCTATGAACCACCACTCCAGTACCACTACCTGAAGCGTCCCTATGAACTGATCCCGCTGACAGCCACCGAGGTGCCGGTTGCCACCTACCTGGATGCCAACGGCCAGGTGCTGCCCGACGATGCCAGCACCGATGACATCGCCTGGAGTATCTACGACATTCACATAAAACCCGGCATCATGTACCAGCCTCACCCGGCATTCGCACGGGATAAACTGGGAACGCTGCGCTACCACCACCTTGGTGCTGACGCTTTATCAGAGATCCATGAGCTGGGCGATTTCAGGCACACCGGTAGCCGCGAATTGACCGCAGACGATTACGTCTACCAGATCAAGCGTCTCGCGCATCCACAACTGCACTCACCGATATTTGGCCTGATGAGTGAATACATCGTTGGCCTGGAGGCGTACGCCGGCACACTGAAAAGCGCCTGGGAAGAAGTGGCTGACGGTAAAGAGCAGGGCGTCTATCTGGATCTGACAAAGTACCCGCTGGAAGGTGCCGAGGCAATCGATCGCTATACCTACCGCATCAAGGTCCGCGGAAAATATCCGCAGCTACTGTACTGGCTGGCGATGCCGTTCTTCGCCCCCGTGCCACAGGAGGTGGATCAATTCTATTCACAGCCGGGAATGAAGCAGCGCAACATTACACTGGACTGGTACCCGGTGGGCAGCGGCCCCTACATGCTGACGATTAACAACCCCAATCGCCAGATGGTGATGGAACGCAATCCGAATTTTCACGGTGAAAACTATCCCGCCGAGGGGGCAGCGGGTGACCGCGAGGCAGGATTGCTGGAAGATGCCGGTCAACCACTGCCGTTTATTGACAAGGTTATCTTCAGCCTGGAAAAGGAAACCATCCCCTACTGGAACAAGTTTCTGCAAGGCTACTATGACATCTCCGGCATATCCTCTGACAGCTTTGACCAGGCCATCAATATCGGCAGCGGCGGCGAGGTGACGCTCACCGATGGCATGCTCGAGCAAGGTATCGAGCTGAACACGGCCGTCTCCACGTCCATCATGTATACCGGCTTCAACATGCAGGACCCGGTAGTCGGGGGCGATTCCGAGGCCGCAAGAAAACTCCGTCAGGCGATTTCCATCGCCATTGATTTCGAGGAATACATCTCGATCTTTTTGAACGGCCGTGGCATACCCGCACAGGGCGTGATCCCTCCGGGCATTTTTGGCTACGAAGCAGGTGAGGAGGGCATCAACGACTACGTCTACATGGCAAGCCGTCGTGGGCCGGTGCGCCGACCCATAGAAGAGGCCCGCAAGTTACTCGCCGAGGCCGGCTATCCGGAGGGCCGTGACATCAACACCGGCAAACCGCTGGTATTGCATTTTGACACTGCGCAAACCGGACCCGATGCCAAGGCACAGCTCGACTGGTTGATGAAACAATTCGCCAAGCTGAACATCCAGCTTGTTATCCGCGGTACCGACTACAATCGCTTCCAGGAAAAAATGTTGAAGGGCACCGCGCAGATCTTCCAGTGGGGATGGAATGCGGATTATCCGGACCCCGAAAACTTCCTGTTTCTTCTCTATGGCCCGAACAGCAAGGTTGGACACAATGGCGAAAATGCAGCCAACTACCAGAACAGCGATTTTGATCGCCTGTTCGAGCAAATGAAGAGCATGGAAAACAGTTCGCTGCGCCAGTCCATCATTAACGAAATGATGGAGATCGCACGCCATGATGCCCCCTGGGCCTGGGGCTTCTTTCCAAAACAGTTTTCCCTGCACCATAGCTGGGTGAAAAATTCGAAACCCAACCTGATGGCAAACAACACGCTGAAATACCAGCGCATCGAACCGGCGCTGCGCACCGAGTTGCAGAACCAGTGGAATCGCCCGGTGCGCTGGCCACTGTATGCCATGGCGATTATCGTGGTGGTGATCGTGTTACCGGCCTTTATCGGTTTCCGTCGTCAGCAGCGCCGCGCGGCGTATCAGGACAAGCACTGATGTTTGCCTATATCGTCAGGCGTCTGCTCTATGCCATCCCTATCCTGATTGGCGTCAACCTGCTGACCTTCTACCTGTTCTTCGTGGTCAACTCACCGGATGACATGGCCCGCATGCACCTCGGTATGAAGCGGGTAACCCCGGAGGCCATCGAGAAGTGGAAGGCCAGTCATGGCTATGACAAACCCTTGCTGCTGAACAGCCAGGCAGAGGCGCTCGACAAGGTCACCGATACAATTTTCTTCGAGAAGTCACTGAAGCTGTTTGTGTTTGATTTCGGCTATTCGGATGATGGCAGAGACATCAGTTTCGATATCGGGCAGCGCATGATACCGAGTCTTGCCATCGCCATACCGTCACTGATCATCGGCCTCATGGTGAACATCACCTTTGCCCTGTTAATGGCCTTTTTCAGGGGTACCTATATCGATGTTTCAGGCGTGATCCTGTGCGTGGTACTGATGTCGATCTCAGCCATGTTCTACATCATCGGCGGCCAGTTCCTGCTAGCAAAACTGTTTCGTCTGATGCCGATTTCCGGGTTTGACAGCGGGGTGTATGCACTCAAGTTTATCGTGTTACCGGTTGTCATCGGCGTGGTCAGCGGCATCGGCTCAGGTGCCCGCTGGTACCGGACATTTTTTCTGGAAGAGGCCGGCAAGGACTATGTGCGCACCGCCCGCGCCAAGGGACTCGCAGAATCACTGGTGCTGTTCAGGCATATACTGCGGAATGCCTTAATACCGATTGTTACCGGTGTGGTCGTGCTGCTGCCGCTGCTGTTCATGGGCAGCCTGCTGCTGGAATCATTTTTTGCCATCCCGGGACTCGGCAGCTATACCATCGACGCCATCAACAACCAGGACTTTGCCATTGTCCGGGTGATGGTATTCCTCGGCTCCGTGCTCTACATCATCGGACTAATCCTCGTCGATATCACCTATACCATCGTCGATCCACGGGTGCGACTGACATGATGCCGGTGCTGCTGTTGACCGATGCGCTGATTTTCACGCTCACCGTCGTGGTAATCATCTTTGTCCTCTACGCACGCAGCAAACCGCATTTGCGCACACCCTGGTACCGGGTCTTCAAGGGGCGTATCGCCGCAGCCTCAGTGGTGGTGTTGCTTGCGTTTGTTATCGTCGGCTTGCTGGACTCGATGCATTTTCGTCTGCAACTGGAAGACAATGGCAACAATGACGCCACCCATTATTCCGTGGAGGTGCTCAGTGTGCTGGATGTGCTACTGGGCCCGGTCAGGACACAGGTGGAGAAAACCTATTCGGCGCCGTTTGCGACTCACCTGTTTGCCAAGGAAACCATCGAACAGGCGGATGGCACCAAGGTACGGTCCTATCCGCGCCTGCAATACGGCGGGCGTCATTTGCCTGCATCAGGCGAGGGCCGGGCCCGGGACATCCTGCAGCGCAGCCTGCTGGCCCTTGCCGAGGCACTGCTGGCAGGCACCATCATCCTCTATGTGACCGCCCTGCTGCTGGGACGACGCAGCGGTCGCAGTAGCCGCAGGATGCTGCAACTCGTTGTGGCACGCGAAACCGTGCTGCCGTGGCGCACCATCGTGGTGACCTGTGTCTCGCTGCTGTTGCTGGTGTTGCTTGCCGTCAATCTTGCCAGTGCCTACCATGTCCTTGGCACCGACAAGGTCGGCCAGGATGTCTTCTACCAGTCGTTAAAGAGCATCCGCACCGGCCTGCTCATCGGCACACTGACAACACTTATCATGCTGCCGTTTGCGATCTTCATGGGCATCGTTGCCGGCTATGCACGCGGCTGGACAGACGATGTGGTGCAGTATATCTACACCACCCTGAATTCCATCCCGGGCGTGCTGCTGATTGCCGCCTCGATCCTGATGCTGCAGGTATATATCGCCAATCACCCGGAATATTTCGAAACGACTGTAGAAAGAGCAGATATCCGACTGTTATTTCTTTGTATTATCCTCGGTATAACCAGCTGGACGGGACTCTGCCGGCTGCTCCGCGGTGAAACGCTGAAGTTGCGCGAGGCCGAGTATATCCAGGCTGCGGTCTCGTTTGGTGTCGCGCACGGCAAGATCCTCACCCGCCATATCCTGCCCAATGTGATGCACGTGGTACTGATTACCGTGGTGCTGGACTTCAGCGGGCTGGTACTGGCCGAGGCCGTACTGTCTTACGTGGGTGTCGGCGTGGATCCGACCATGAACAGCTGGGGCAACATGATCAACAGCGCACGCCTGGAAATGGCACGTGAACCGGTGGTGTGGTGGTCGCTGCTATCGGCCTTCATCTTCATGTTCGTGCTGGTGCTGGCTGCCAACCTTTTCTCCGATGCGGTACGCGACGCCTTTGACCCGCGTACGCACGAACGCTGATTTTTACGGTACTCACTTCATGACTCAGACCCTGCTCACACTCGACAACGTCAGCGTAGAACTCGGCCATGGGGCATCGGCCATACGGCCGGTCGACAACGTCAGTCTTGAGATACGCAAGGGCGAAACCTACGCGTTGCTCGGAGAGTCAGGCTGCGGCAAGTCGATGACAGCGCTGTCCATACTGCGCCTGTTACCACAGCCCATTGGCCGTATCACGGCCGGTCATATCACCCTCGGCGACCAGGACCTGACGTTATTACCCGAGTCCGGGATGCGGCGTATACGCGGACGTCGCATTTCCATGATCTTCCAGGAACCGATGACCTCGCTGAACCCGGTACTGACCATCGGCGACCAGATAGGCGAGGTATTGACCCAGCATCACGGTATGAAAGGCCGTGTTGCACAGGAGCGGGTACTGGAACTGCTGGATGCCGTCGGTATCCCCGACGTCAGGCGCCGCTTCCGGGAGTATCCGCACCAGTTATCCGGTGGCATGAAGCAGCGCGTCATGATCTCCATTGCACTCGCCGGCGAGCCGGACCTGCTGATCGCGGACGAACCGACCACCGCGCTGGACGTCACCATCCAGGCGCAGGTGCTGGAACTGTTGCAGCGACTGCAGCAGGAAACCCACATGGCCATCCTGCTGATTACCCATGATCTCGGCATCGTCGCGGGCATGGCTGACCGGGTGGCGGTGATGTATGCCGGGCAACTGGTGGAAGAGGCCAGCCGTGACCGCTTCTTCGGTAATACCCGGCACCCGTACAGCCAGAAACTGTTCGAGTCGCTGCCGGAAGTGCGCAAGCGGGAACATGCCCTGGATACCATCCAGGGTACGGTACCGACACTGGACCAGGTGTTCGCGGGATGCCGTTTTGTCGATCGCTGCGAGCAGGCATGGGATCACTGCCAGGCACAGGTGCCAGGCTGGAACAGTGTGGAAGCCGGGCACTTTGCGCGTTGCCACCTGCTTGACAGCTCATTGACTGTACCGGCAGCAGTTGCACGCGATCAGAGTGCTACCGCCATTGCGGCTGCCCATTCCAGCCGTGGCGAGAAGCTGTTACAGATTACCGACCTGAAAGTACATTTCCCGATACACAAGGGCGTTTTCAAACGCGTCGCCGGCTATGTGTACGCCGTTGACGGTGTGTCGATGTCGATTCCCCAGGGCTGCACACAGGCACTGGTCGGTGAATCCGGCTGTGGCAAAACAACCGTCGGCAAGGGCATCCTGCAGTTGATCAGGCCGACCGCGGGCAGCGTGCAATTCGAAGACATCGAACTGACGACCTTAAAAGGCCGGCAACTGCGGCAACAGCGTTCGAACTTCCAGTTTATTTTTCAGGATCCTTACTCGTCCATGAATCCACGCATGATCGTGGGTGACATCGTCGAGGAGGGCATGATTGCACAGGGCATCGGCAAGTCGAAACAACAGCGCCGTGCACGTGTTGAGGAACTGTTTAAAAAGGTCGGCCTGTCCGCGGAGCACACGCAGCGTTACCCACACGAATTCTCCGGCGGGCAGCGACAGCGTATCTGTATTGCGCGCGCACTGGCAGTTGATCCGCGCCTGGTGGTGTGCGACGAGCCGACCAGTGCACTGGATGTGTCGGTACAGGCACAGATACTGAATCTGTTGAAGGAGCTGCAGAACACCCTGGGGCTCTCCTACCTGTTCATCACCCACAACCTGTCCGTGGTGTCCTACCTGGCAGACCGTGTCGCCGTCATGTATCTCGGCAGAATCGTCGAAGAAGGGCCGGTCGCCGAGGTGCTCGAGACCCCCCTGCATCCCTATACCCGGGCGCTGCTGTCCGCCGTTCCGGTGATCGATCAGGACTCCGAGCGGGAAATCATCCGTCTCGAAGGCGACCTGCCGTCACCCTCCAGTCCGCCACAGGGCTGCCACTTCCACCCGCGCTGCCCCCAGGCGATGGACGCGTGTCGGGCGCAGTATCCGGGAGAAACCCGGCGCGAGGATCACAGCGTGCGCTGTTTTCTGCATCAATAGAGGTGGGAATCGGGGCCGGAAATGCTAGAATCCCGGCTTTGTATTTTTACCCATCCAGATAATTCAGCTAGCAGAGGCCCACAATGAGTATTCAGTCCTTCCATCCGCCTGTCCGCACCCTCATGGGACCCGGTCCGTCCGACGTCAATCCACGCATCCTCGAAGCCATGAGTCGCCCCACCATCGGTCACCTCGACCCGGTCTTCGTAACCATGATGGAGGAGATGAAAGAACTGTTGCGCTATGCCTTCCAAACGGACAACAAGCTCACCATGCCGGTCTCGGCACCGGGTTCCGCCGGAATGGAAATGTGCTTTGTTAACCTGGTGGAACCGGGCGACAAGGTGATTGTCTGCCAGAACGGTGTCTTCGGCGGCCGTATGAAGGAAAATGTGGAACGCTCCGGCGGCACCGCGGTCATGGTCGAGGATACCTGGGGTGTGGCCGTCGATCCGTCCAAGGTTGAAGAGGCACTGAAGTCCAACCCGGATGCCAAGATTCTTGCCTTCGTGCATGCCGAGACGTCCACCGGCGCCATCTCCGATGCCAAAACACTCGCCGAGCTGGCACACCAGCATGACTGCCTGGTGATTGCCGACACCGTGACGTCACTCGCCGGCGTACCCTTGATGGTCGACGACTGGCAGCTCGACGCCGTCTATTCCGGCACCCAGAAATGCCTCTCCTGTGTCCCGGGTCTGTCGCCGGTGACCTTCAACCAGCGTGCCATTGACGTGATCACCAGCCGCAAGACCACCGTGCAGAGCTGGTTCCTTGACCTGAATCTGGTGCTCGGTTACTGGGGCGGCGGGGCCAAACGCGCCTATCACCACACGGCGCCGATCAATACCCTGTACGGCCTGCACGAGGCCCTCGTGATCCTGCAGGAAGAGGGTATTGAAAATTCCTGGGCCCGGCATCAGAAGAACCATGATGCGCTGCGCACCGGACTTGAGGCCATGGGCCTGAATTTTGTTGTCCCGGAAGGCCAGCGCTTGCCGCAACTGAATGCCGTCTCGATTCCGGATGGCGTTGATGAAGCCGCCGTTCGCGGGGCACTGCTGAATGAATATAATCTGGAAATCGGTGCCGGTCTGGGTGCAATGGCCGGCAAGATCTGGCGCATCGGCCTGATGGGGTTTGCCAGCAACCAGACCAATGTATTGTTCTGTCTGGGTGCACTGGATGCGGTTCTGAGCAGCATGAAGGCACCGATCACATCCGGCGTTGCGGTCGAAGCCGCACGGGCGTTTTACCGCTAGGAAACCTCCCTTGAATTCGTCATGCCGGCTTATGCCGGCATCCAGTGGTTGAATCATTCTGGATCCCGGCCTTCGCCGGGATGACGAAGAGGGCGCCGGGATGGCACGGAGGGATTGAATCAGGTTCTCTAATCCTCAAACAACGACAGGTATTCCCCGTAACCCTGCGCCTCGAGTTCCGCTTTCGGGACAAAGCGCAAGGATGCCGAGTTAATGCAATAGCGCTGGCCGGTGGGTTGCGGCCCATCGTCAAACAGGTGGCCGAGGTGTGAACCCGCCATGCTGCTTTTCAGTTCCGTGCGTTTCATGAAAAAACGGGTATCGGTATGCGTGGATAACGCATTCTCAGCGATTGGCCGGGTAAAGCTCGGCCAACCGGTCCCGGATTTGAACTTGTCTGTTGAACTGAACAGCGGTTCACCGGAAACGATATCCACGTAGATGCCTTGCGTCTTGTTATCCCAGTATTCATTGCTGAAAGGCCGCTCGGTATCTTCTTCCTGGGTCACGTCGTACTGCAACGGCGTCAGCCGGCCACGTAACTCCTCCTCGGTCGGCATGACAAACTCACCGTTCCAGGGTACTGCCGCCTGCATGGCCATGGCCGTGTTTTCTTTGGTGTTGTCCTGCAGCGCATCTGCTGCAATACAAATCCCCGCGGCTGTCAAGGCAGCGAGCGTCAGCGCAGCAAACGTATAGAGGCTGGTATAGATTTTCATAGGGGGCACCCTTGTGATGAATTCTGCAACAGTTGCAGTACTGTGACCCCGTCCGCCCGCTGCAGTTCACTGTGACAAATCTGACCGGGTGGTGGTACGTGGCACAAGCCTCAACCGGGAAGGGTGGCAGCGCAGCGCCGCAGGCTTTCAGGCCTCGAATGGGTATGGCAGGGTGCCGAGGATAAACGCCGGACCCTCTGAGCTACCCAGGTGCAAGCCGGTCGTTTCCGCCGCGGTAATCTGAATGACGGCCAGCGCTGCCTGACCGCCATCGGGGTGCGGCTGTGCATCGACGAGTCGCCCGACGGCCTGTTCGCTATCGGCCACGGTAAACAAGGCATCACCGGGAAGCGCTTGCTCATCCGTCTCGATGCGGCCAACGTACATGCGCCGCTTCAGTGTGCCCAGGTATTGCATCCGTGCGACGATTTCCTGCCCGGGGTAGCA
>Ga0316191_10000264_pt1 | contig 32627 bp, 34 predicted proteins | sample Eddworburr2cm_MG_FD_204928 | JGI IMG/M metagenome (GOLD analysis project Ga0316191, IMG submission 204928) | Coastal sediment microbial communities from Maine, United States - Eddy worm burrow 2 cm | ecosystem: Environmental > Aquatic > Marine > Coastal > Sediment | place: USA: Maine...
AAATATACGTGACAGCATCATGCTGCATCCTCCAGATTGACGCCCGCGATAGCAAGCGCCGATCGCATCTGATCGTGGTACTGCAATGAAAACTGCGTTAGCGGCAGGCGTAAACCAGGCAGCATCAAACCCATTTGATGCAACGCCCATTTGACGGGTATTGGGTTCGACTCCAAAAACAAGGCGTCGTTCAGCGCCTGTAGTGTGTCATTCAGCCTCTTTGCTTCGTCATCGTCGTCAGCCGCTGCCAGCTTGCACAAACGAGCGATCGCTTCAGGTACAACGTTGCCGCTGACCGTCACGATACCGTGGCCGCCATTTTGTAAGAACTCGAGGGCCGTGAAGTCATCACCGCTGTATAGCATGAAATCATCGTCGACCAGCGCCCTGATTTGACGCAATCGATCTATGTCACCGGTTGCCTCTTTCAAGCCAAAGATATTGTCATGCCTGGCGAGCTGCGCAACGGTATCGGCCTGCATGTCTGCGACCGTACGACCAGGGACGTTGTACATCATGATGGGCTTGTGGACGGAATCTGCGACCGCCGTGAAATGCTGCAGCATGCCTTCCTGCATCGGCTTGTTGTAGTAAGGCACGACGATCAGGTAAGCATCGATACCGGAACCGCCAACCTCGAGCGAAAGATCAATCGTTTGCTGGGTCGAATTGGAACCGGTACCGGCAATGACAGGTATGCGGCCGTCAACGAGTTCAACGGACCGCGCGATCAGGTCAACATGCTCGGGTTTGGTCAGAGTTGCCGCCTCGCCCGTGGTCCCCGCAATAACGAGACCATCCGTGCCCGCATTGATATGAAAATCAATCAGAGACTTGAGGGATCCATAATCGACCCGATTATTAGAGTCGAACGGAGTGGCCAATGCGACCAGCGAACCCTTGAACACGACTTATCCTCGCCTTAAATTAGGCGGCGATGTTACTGTTCATACCGGGTGCTGGCAAGAAACAACATTTGATATCTAGGTTTATTTTAAATAAATGACACAACTCATTGTATTATCAGCGATTGGTACCGATCGTACAGGCGTCGTCCAGGACATCACCAAAGTAATCCTGGGATGTGGCGGGAATATTGAAGAAAGTCGTATGACGACACTCGGCTCTGAGTTCTCCATGCTAATGCTCGTGTCCGGCAACTGGCACACTCTGACCAAGCTCGAGAAGGGTCTCGAAAAGCTGGGCGCCGGCGACAATTTGACGTTCTCGATTCGTAAGACCGGGGAACGGGCTGTCAAAGTCGACCGCATGCCCTACGCGATTGACGTCGTTAGTCTTGATAGTCAGGGCATCGTGTTTGGATTAGCCAACTTCCTCGCCTCTCATGACATAGAAATTGCGGACGTCGCGACGCGTAGCTATGCCGCTGCGCACACGGGCGCACCGATGTTTGCGGTACAGATGGCCATTAATGTGCCATCAACTGTGCACATTGCAGCGTTGCGCGATGAGTTTTTGGAGTTGTGTGACCAGCTCAATCTTGATGCAATACTCGAACCTGTAAAAGCCTGATCAACCCTCGGAGACACCCTTGAGCGGACCCAATATGAACCGCGTCGTCGCTGACTTCAGCTGCGATGCCACTAACGGCAAGACCATTAAGCTCAAAGAGCAGCGTGGGCAAAACGTTGTCCTGTACTTCTATCCCAAAGACAGCACGCCTGGTTGCACACAGGAGGGTCGCGACTTCTCAGAGCTGCATGCCAAATTTCGGCGCAATAACACCATCGTCCTCGGCGTTTCCAGAGATAGCCTGGCATCGCATGAGAAATTCAAGGAAAAACAGGGCTTTCCTTTCGAGTTGCTGTCAGATCCTGACGAAAAACTGTGTAAGAAATTTGATGTTATCCATGAGAAGACCTTATACGGACGGAAATTCATGGGCGTCGTGCGCAGCACTTTCCTGATCGACGCTGACGGCAAATTGCGTGGCGAATGGCGCAAGGTGAAAGTCAAGGGACATGCTGCCGAGGTGCTGGCGGCGGTCAAAGCTCTTTAGAGCTTAAATATTTGTTTTTATTGAGCTTATGTCAACAAAGCCGATTTTCTTCTCGATTCGGCCCGCAACTGGGCTGCGCGAGCCGTTATCATAATGAACAGATGTCTTCTCGTTCGGTCCGACACTATGGAACCTGTTACCTGAGTATTATTTGTTGATTATTGCCTGCTGCAAACGCGCATTGACGCTTCTGACCATCACGACAATCGTATTCGTCGCCGGCGCAGGGGCGGACGATATTCAGATTCCTGACCTGGGAAGCCCTGCCGATGCCATTCTGAGCAAGTCAACTGAGGCACAGATCGGCCGCGCGATCATGCGCGACATACGCAGAAGCGGTCAGCTGGTTGAAGATCCGGAGGTCAATGAATACATCAACGAAATCGGCCACCGTATTGCCGCACAGACGAACGAAGGTGATCACGAGTTCACCTTTTTTGTGGTCGACGATCCGCGTATCAATGCGTTCGCCCTCCCCGGCGGCTACATTGGCGTTCATACCGGCTTGATCGATGCGACACGCAACGAGGATGAGCTGGCCGGCGTACTTGCGCATGAGGTCGCACACGTCACGCAACGCCATATCGCTCGGGCCGTCCATGCAAGTTCACGACAAAGTATCTTGTCAACCGCACTGATGCTCGGCGCATTAATACTGGGTGCTGCTGGAGGCAGCGCTGATGCTGTCCAGGCGGGCATGGCCGTCTCGCAGGGAAGCGCCGCCCAGAGTCAAATCAATTTCACCCGTAGCAACGAGTACGAAGCGGATCGCATTGGTATCGGCGCGCTTGCTGAAGCTGGTTTCGAACCACACGGCATGGTGTCGTTTTTCGAGGTGATGTCAGGCCTGGAGATCGGTGCTCCGGATGAACGATTACCCGAATTCTTGCGCACGCACCCTGTATCAACAGCGCGAATCGCCGAGGCTCGATCACGCGCCAGGGAATATCCGAGGGTTCAAAGTACCGATTCGACAAACTACGGCATTACACAAGCGCGACTGCGCGTTGCAGCTTTCGACACGGCGGAACAGGCGGTGGAGTACTACGAGCGCCGTAACTACGCTGACCAGACCGACGTCGAACGCTATGGCCGCGCGACCGCCTATCAGCGAGCAGGTCGACATCGCGAAGCCAAACCAATCTTCGATGAACTCGCCCGCAAGGATCAAAAAGTCATTGCCTACCATATCGGACTTGGTCAGGCGCACCTGGCCCTTGAGAATTATTCTGCGGGCCAGCAAGTTTTCGATAATGCCGTCGAGCTATTTCCACGCAACGTGCCACTAATCATTAACTATGGCGAGCTCTTGCTGCAGCTGGGTAAAGCCGATCAGGCACACAAAATGTTGCTGGACCTAATGAACAATGTGCCGCCGACGCCGGAGCAGGTGCGCTTGATTGCACGAGCCGCCAGTGATGCCGGAGACAGTGCGGAGTCCTACTACTATCTGTCAGAATATCGCTTGATGATCGGTGACTTGATCGGCGGCATCAACTTTTTGCGGCAGGCACTGACCCTGCCTGAGCTGCAGGAAATTCAGAAAATTCGCTTCCAGGCGCGAATTGATTTCATTCGCGAATACATGACCGAAGAGCAGCTTAGACAATTGCAGAGAAGCGGCCCACCGGGCGCTTCAGCACAAGCACGCAATTGATGCTTAGCTCAATGTCCCAACGTAAGCAGCCTTTTCGGCACGCGCTGATCGTGATCGCTTTTTTCGCTGCGCTCGGTGGCTTATCCGCTTGCGCAACAACCGACGCATCCGACGAGGGTGCCGAAAAAGTCGCATATGACCCGTTTGAAAAAATGAACCGCAAATTGTTCAGCTTCAACCGGGCCGTTGACAAGGTCGCTCTCAAGCCGGTCGCGCAGGGTTATAAGAAATTTATACCCGCGCCGGTACGCCACAGCCTGACAAACTTTTTCAGCAACATGACGACGCCTCGTTCTGCCCTGAACAACTTCCTGCAAGGCAAACCGAAAAGAGGCTTTAGCGAACTCGGGCGCTTTCTATTCAACAGCACTCTGGGTATCGGCGGCCTTTTCGATGTTGCTGGTGCGGGTGGAATGGAGCGTTATGACGAAAGTTTTGGGGAGACATTGTCTGTCTGGGGCGTGCCTGATGGCCCGTATATAGTTCTGCCCATTTGGGGGCCCAACATGGCTTCTGACGTATTTGCGCTGCCTGTCGACTACTACAGCGACATATGGACGCATTACGACAACAGCTCGGTCAAAAGCAAGGTTTGGGGCCTGCGTATTGTTGATATTCGCTACCGCCTGTTATCGGCAGAGTCGGTCCTCGAAGAGTCGCAAGATCCTTACATCACGCTGCGCGAGGCGTATCGACAAAACCGCACATTCCGCAGGTACGACGGCAACCCGCCGAGCGACGAGGCCTATTACGATGATGAGTTATTTGACGAGTTCTTCGATGAAGAAGAATCGCCTGAATAATGCCTAGATCAGGTCGGCGACGTCACAAGTAACGGCAATAGCACGCAGACTCTCTGGAACAGCAACAAAGCGTATCTTCGCTGCCCGGCGGCGTGTTTGGGCCTGCCATTCGACCATCAACGCAAGACCCGCCGAATCCGCTTTACCGACTTTAGACATATCCAACTCGAGCGATTCATACTGACCGAAGTTCTTTGAGCTGGACTTCAGGATGCTATTTGCCGTCTTAAACGACATCTCACCACTGAGCTCAAAGCGTCCGTCGCCGAGGTCGTTTAGTTCGTAATTACTCACCAGAACGCATACCAGACTCAGTCTCGAGGCGCGTAATAACCGACTCCAGACTGGAACTGCGAATTTCAGACTCAAGCTCCTTGCGATAGTTGACCACGTAGGAAACACCCTCAATCTTGACGTCGAACATGCGCCACTGATCGGACCGGTTAACCAGCGTGTAATGCACCGGAATCTTCGTGCCATCGCCAAGTTGAACGCGAGTCTTAACTTCTGTCGTTCTTTTGCTGATATCGCCTTTGTACGGAAGGATTTCAACTCGGTCCATATCGAACTCGAGCAGTCCGTCAGCGTAGCGATGCAACAAGGTGGTATAGAACGCTGCAATGAAACGCTTCTTTTGCTCGTCGCTTGCAGTGCGCCAATGCTTGCCAAGCACTGCGCCGGCAGCAAACTGACTGTCGAATCGGGGCAGCAAAATCCCGTCGATAAATGTGTACAACGCGTTATTGTCGCTCTCCAGTTCTTCTCTGCGACTGTCCAGGCCTTCTGTAAGCAGTTCGACGGCCTCTTGAATGACGTCATTGGGAGCGGCTGCCGCGCGTGACTCAGGAACAGAAAACGCCAGACACGCCAACAATGCGGTAAGTACTATCCGATGCATATCACCAATCCTCACAGGCTATTCCTCAGCCCCATCGTCGGGCGGCCCGCCGATAAGGAACTTGCCTATTATGTTCTCAAGAACGATAGCCGATTGCGTGAACAGGATCTCACTACCGTCCTCCAGATAAAACTCAGATCCACCCGCTTGCAGGCCGATATATTGGCTACCCAGCAAACCGGCCGTGAGAATACTTGCGTCGGAGTCATCGGGAATTTGGTCATACCGACTATCTATGACGAACGTAGCGACGGCCTCCAATGAATCAGCATCAAAAACAATATCGGTCACTCGGCCAATCGTCACGCCCGATATCGAAACCGGGGCCCGCGCCTTGAGGCTTCCGACATTGTCGAAACGTGCGGTCACTTCGAAGGTATCGTCGACATTAAAATCGTCCCGCCCGGTGGTTTGCGTTGTCAAAAAGAACAACGCGCCAATACCCAGAAGTGCGAACAGGCCCGTGCCAACTTCAATTGTTCGTGTTTGCTGCATGGTTTTATCTCAGAGGTAAATTGCCGTGATCATGTAATTGAAAAACAGTACCGCGATCGACGTAACGACAACGGTACGTGTGGTCGCCCTGCCGACGCCTTCAGCCGTCGGCTTGGAATTATACCCTTCCCAGACAGCCACCAAACTGGCGATGATGCCAAATACGACGCTCTTGCTTATGCCTTCGCTTACGTCTTCCATGTCGAGAATATTCTGCAATTGTTGCCAGTATGATCCAACGTCGACGCCGAGTTGCTCGACCGCAACGAGATGCGCGCCCAAAAGGCCGATCGCTGTGAAAATCGCTGTAAGAAGCGGCAGTGCTACCACACCGCCAAGAAACCGCGGTACGGCGACATAGCGCAATGGATCCACGGCCATCATCTCCATTGCCGAAAGCTGGTCTGTCGCTTTCATGAGACCAATCTCGGATGTGAGTGCCGTACCTGCGCGTCCGGCAAACAGCAGTGCTGTGATGACGGGTCCAATGCCCTTAATCAGGCCAAGACCAGCGAAAATACCGGTTGTGTCTTCAGCATTAAATTGTTCGAGGCTGGAATAAGCCAACAGACCCAGCACGCCCCCTACGAATAGGCCGCTGATCATGATCACTACCAACGACAGCGCCCCTGCGTTGTAAACCTGGTAAGCAACCAGAGGAAAACGTTTGACCAGTACCGATGGGGTGTATTGCAGCAGTCGCAAGAAGAACAGGCACATCGCGCCAAAGGAATGCAAAAAACCGGTGAATGTCTGCCAGATATCGCGAAACATGCTACTGGTCCGGCTGCTCGCCAAGCAGTTGCGTGGCGTAGTCCGGCGCATCGTAGTGAAACGCCACTGGTCCGTCTGCCAGACCTAGCATGAATTGCCGAACCAGCTCAGATGACTGGTTTTTCAGATCTTCAGGGCGCCCTTCTGCGGCAACCAGACCATCGGCGATGACGTAACTGTAATCTGCGACCTCGCCAATTTCATGGACATCATGACTGACGACAATGCTCGTAATATCCAGTGCGTCATTCAGTTGCCGAATCAGTGTGGCGATCACGCCCATAGAAATCGGGTCGAGACCAACGAAGGGTTCGTCGTAGATCAGCACTGCCGGATCCATCACTATGGCGCGCGCCAGGGCCACTCGGCGCGCCATGCCACCGGACAGTTCGGACGGCATCATATAGGCGGCGCCACGCAATCCAACCGCGTGCAGCTTCATCAGGACCACATTACGTATGAGGCTCTCGGAAAGATCGGTGTGCTCGCGTAGCGGGAACGCCACGTTCTCAAACACGCTCATATCGGTCAGTAACGCACCGTTCTGAAATAACATGCCGAAGCGCTGCCGCATTTGATACAACTCGGAAATATTGAACTCGGCAATATCATCACCCGCGACGATGACCTGACCTGCGTCTGGCCTGAGCTGACGCGTGATCAACTGCAGCAAGGTGGTCTTGCCGGTGCCGCTCGGACCCATGATGGCCGTGACCTGCCCCTCAGCAATGGTCATATTCAGGTTGCTGAATATCGACCGCGCACCGCGCGAATAGTCGACATCACGAATTTCGATGAGATTGTCAGGCAGCGGACTGCTCCGTCTGATGGGCGAGATAAGGTGGTACCAAAGCGCGCGTAGCATAGCAAAAATCGGTGTCGTCTATAGCCTGCCGCAGCAAATAGGACTAAAATAGTCCTTTATTGTTCCCGAGGCGGAAGTAAACCGTGCTCCGAATCAGCAAACTCACCGATTACGGCACTGTCGTACTCGCACATCTGGCCGGCGAAGCTGGCGCTGTCTGCAGTGCTGCTGACGTTGCACAGGCTACTGGCATAGGCGTCGCTACTGTCAGCAAGCTGCTGAAGTCGCTCGCCCGAGCCGGGCTGGTTACATCGACGCGCGGCTCTAATGGTGGCTACAAACTGTCACGTGCACCTGCAGATATCAGTGCTGCCAGTGTTATTGACGCACTTGAAGGGCCGGTGTCCATCACCGAGTGCAGCGCCGTAGATAGCCATTGTGACTACGAGAGTAATTGCAACGTGGGCAACTCGTGGCAACGCATTAACGTCGCAATTAGACGCGCTCTCGAGGACATCAGCCTCAAGGATCTGTTGCGCACCAAAAGCCCGATCCCCAATTTCCACTTCTCGGGCATGCCCGTCACTGTCGAAAAGAAGCTTTAGTCAATGGCCTCAGAAACCGAAAATATCGAAAATCTTGTCAACCGGCGCTATGAACATGGCTTTGTCACCGACATCGCCACGGACACAATGCCGCCCGGCCTTGATGAAGATGTCGTGCGTGCTATTTCGGCACGCAAGAAAGAACCCGAGTTCATGCTCGAGTGGCGCTTGCGCGCCTATCGCCAGTGGCGCGAAATGCAGGAGCCAGAATGGGCGCATGTGCACTACCCGCCCATCGATTTCGAATCGATCTCCTATTATGCCGCGCCAAAGTCGGACGAGGATCGACCCAAGAGCCTGGACGAAGTGGATCCGAAGCTGCTCGAGACTTACGACAAACTCGGAATTCCGCTGCATGAGCGCGCGCGCCTGGCCGGCGTTGCAGTTGACGCTGTGTTCGACAGTGTTTCCGTCGCAACGACATTCAAGGAAAAGCTGTCTGAAGCCGGCGTAATTTTCTGCCCGTTCTCAGAAGCCGTTCTGAAGCATCCTGAATTGGTGCAAAAGTACCTTGGCAGTGTCGTGCCGCAACGCGATAATTTTTACGCGGCACTGAATTCGGCCGTGTTCAGTGATGGATCGTTTGTCTACATCCCGAAAGGCGTGCGTTGCCCGATGGAGCTTTCGACCTATTTCCGTATTAACGCCGCTAACACCGGCCAGTTCGAGCGCACCCTGATCATTGCGGACGAAGGCAGCCATGTCAGTTACCTCGAAGGCTGTACCGCTCCGATGCGCGACGAGAATCAGCTGCACGCCGCTGTCGTCGAGCTCGTTGCGCTTGGCGACGCCGAAATTAAATATTCGACGGTGCAGAACTGGTATCCGGGCGACGAGAATGGCAAAGGTGGCATCTACAATTTTGTCACCAAGCGCGGCGATTGCCGCGGTGCGAATTCGAAAATCTCCTGGACACAGGTCGAAACGGGTTCGGCAATCACCTGGAAGTACCCGAGCTGTATCCTGCGCGGCGACAACTCGGTTGGCGAGTTCTATTCCGTAGCCGTGACCAACAACTTCCAACAGGCAGACACCGGCACCAAGATGATCCATATCGGCCGCAACACCAGCAGCACGATTGTGTCGAAAGGCATTTCTGCCGGACACGCACAGCAAGCCTACCGCGGCCTGGTCCGCGTAATGCCTCAGGCCAGCGGCGCCCGTAATCACACACAGTGCGACTCGCTGCTAATCGGCAAGGAATGCGGTGCACACACCTTCCCGTACATGGAAATCAAGAATCCCAGCGCGAAAGTGGAACACGAGGCGACCACGTCGAAAATCTCGGCCGATCAGTTGTTCTATTGTCGCCAACGCGGCATCTCGGAAGAAGATGCCGTCAACATGATCGTTAACGGCTTCTGTAAAGAAGTCTTCAAGGAATTACCGATGGAATTTGCCGTCGAAGCGCAGGCGTTGCTAAGCGTCAGCCTCGAAGGCGCTGTCGGCTAGGAAAATATAATGTTAGAAATTAAAGATCTCAAAGCGTCCATTGGCGGCACCGAAATCCTGCGCGGCCTGTCACTATCAGCAAATGCCGGTGAAGTGCACGCGATTATGGGCCCTAATGGGTCCGGCAAGAGCACCCTGGCACAGGTAATCGCGGGCCATGAAGACTACGAAGTAACAGCTGGTAGCGTTACCTTCAAAGGCGAAAACCTGCTGGAACTGGCCCCTGAAGAACGCGCGCGTGAGGGGATATTCCTGGGATTTCAGTATCCGGTTGAAATCGCCGGCGTGAACAATGCCTACTTGCTCAAAGCGGCAGTCAATGCGAAACGCAAACATCAGGGGCTTGGCGAAATTGATGCGTTTGAATTCCTGAAGCTCGCCAAAGAAAAAATGGCACTGCTCGGCATGGATCAGAAGTTTCTGCACCGCGGCGTCAACGAAGGGTTCTCCGGCGGTGAGAAGAAACGCAACGAGATACTGCAAATGGCAATGCTCGAGCCCTGCCTCGCCATTCTTGACGAAACGGATTCGGGTCTCGACATCGATGCGCTACGCGCCGTCGCTGAAGGCGTTAACTCACTGCGATCTCCCGACAGGGCCATCATCCTTGTTACCCATTACCAGCGCTTGCTTGACTACATCGAGCCGGATCATGTCCATGTTCTTTCGGATGGTCGCATCGCTCGCTCCGGCGACAAGTCGCTGGCACTGGCGCTCGAAGAAAAGGGCTATGACTGGATTCGCGAGGCGGCGAACGAATGAGTCCAAGCTCTTTATCAATGGATGTCTTACGTGATGTCGTCGAGCAGTTGCCCGACGACGCGTTGTCCGCATCCCGCCTGGCGGCACTCGAGCACCTGAATAAGTACGGTCTGCCTACGACCCGGGACGAAGACTGGAAATACACTGATCTGACGCAGATCATTGACGTCAGCAACCGCTGGCTAAACAGCAAACGTGAGAGTTCGTCGTCCGCAAAAACGCAGGCACTCATCGATGAGATTCGTAATTCTATCGAAGCAGACTGGCTTGTCGTTACCGATGGCCAGCTTGATGCACAGTCGATTGACGAGTTCGCACGATCCAGTGAACCCGGCGTGCGCATTTCGCTGCTCAGCGATTCGGCGCAGGGTATTTCATTCGATGCGCCGCTGAGCGACCTGAATGCAGCTCTGCTGCAAGACGGTCTTCGCATACATGTCGCCAAAGATGTCGCGCTGGCCCGGCCAGTCGGCATTCTCTTTGTGGACAATGCTGACGCGTCGCCTGGAATGACACAGACGCGCATTGAAATCGAACTTGCCGTTGGCAGCGACGCAACGTTCATTGAATACCATGCGTCGATCGGCGCCGACGATCACTACTCCAATGCAGTTGGTAATTTGCTTGTCGGTGATAACGCACACGCAAACTACGTACGCATTCAGGATCGCGGTCTCAGTCACAAACACACGAATCGCATGTCGATTCGCTGCGGTCGTGACAGCAAACTCAATCACTGCGCATTTGACATCGGCGGAGGCTTTGTACGTAACGACATCGTCATCGATATTGCCGAACCCGGCAGTTGCATCGTCTTTGATGGTCTGTACCTGGTAGGAAATGGTCAACATATCGATAATCACACGCGCGCTGATCACCGCGTCGGTCCTGCGGAATCTCACCAGGAGTACCGCGGCATACTTGCTGGCCAGGCTCGTGCGGTATGGAACGGCAAAGCGATCGTACACAAGGGCGCAGACGGCACTGACGCCGAACAATCAAACCACAACCTGCTGTTGTCCGAAAAATGCGAAGTCGACGCGAAACCCGAACTCGAGATCTACGCGGACGATGTTAAGTGCAGTCATGGTACGACGGTAGGTCAATTGGATGAGACTGCGCTTTTTTATCTGCGTACGCGCGGCATTAGCAGGCACGCTGCCAAACAGATGCTAACCAGTGCATTCGCGCAGACCATTGTCGGCAAGTCGCCCATTCATGCAGAAGGCGATCGGGTTGGCGCACGAGTGGCGCAGCGACTTGACCAGATGATGCAAGGAGTGAACACATGACGCACGCTCAGGTAAAAGCAGCAGCGTCCATTGCAGACTGCCGTAGTGACTTTCCTGCCCTCAGTCAGGACGTAAACTCGCACCCGCTCACTTACCTCGACAGTGCCGCATCCGCGCAGCAACCGACGTCAGTTATCGACGCCGTTGCCAACTATCAACGCCATGATCACGCAAACGTACATCGTGGTGTACATACGCTGAGTCACCGCGCGACAGATGCATACGAAGGTGCTCGCGATAAAATCCAGGCTTTCATCAATGCGACCAGTCGCGCCGAGATCGTACTGACCAGCGGTACGACTGAGTCAATTAACCTCGTTGCCCAAAGCTTCAGCCGGCCACAGCTTGCAGCCGGCGACAAAATCCTGATCACACATCTCGAGCACCATTCCAATATCGTGCCGTGGCAGATCGTGTGTGAGCAAACGGGTGCCGAACTCCTCGTTGCACCGATTAGTCAGAGTGGCGAGCTCGACAGGGCCACCTTTGACGCATTGCTGACTGAAGATATCCGCATGCTCGCAATTGCGCATGTGTCGAACGCCCTTGGCACAATTAACCCTGTCAAAGAAATCATCGCCCAGGCGAAAGCGCTTGGCGTGCCCGTGCTAGTGGATGGCGCACAAGGCATTCCGCATATGCAGATCGACGTACAGGACCTTGACTGCGATTTTTATGCCTTTTCCGGACACAAGATGTTCGGTCCGACAGGTACCGGCGTCCTGTTTGGCAAGGAATCCGTTCTTGACGCGATGCCGCCATACAAAGGCGGCGGCGATATGATTCTCGAAGTGTGCTTTACCGGCACGACCTACAACGAATTGCCCTACAAGTTTGAAGCCGGCACACCGAATATATCCGGAGTCATCGGTCTCGGCGCCGCCATCGACTATTTACAATCGATTGGCATGTCTGAAATTGCGCGACACGAGGAACAGTTGCTTGACTACATGACCAAGAAGCTTGCAGCAGTCGATGGCATCCGTCTAATTGGCACCGCGACAAACAAAGCGAGTGTGCAATCATTTCTTGTAGATGACATTCATCCGCATGATCTGGGAACAATCCTTGATCACCAGGGAGTGGCGATCCGTACCGGACACCATTGCGCCATGCCAGTCATGGATTTCTTCGGTGTACCCGGCACAGCGCGTGCGTCTCTGGCGTTATACAACAATAACGACGATATCGATCGGCTGGTGGCTGCCATCGACAAGGCACGGCAAATTTTCGCATGAACGCAGTCGACTTCCGCAACCACGATGAAATGCGTGATCTCTATCGCGAGCTCATTCTTGATCATGCACGCAACCCACGCCATTTCGGCAAACTTGATGATCCGACGCATTCGGCCGAGGGCATCAATCCATTGTGCGGTGACAAACTTACGCTGTATGCGCGCCTCGATGCGGATCAACACATTGAAGCAGCAAGCTTCGAGGGCTCCGGCTGCGCCATATCGGTTGCCTCAGCCTCATTAATGACAGACATGATCATTGGCCTGAGTTTGCAGCAGGCGATCGCCTGCTTTGCAGCAGTCATTCAGCGGCTGCTTAATCCTGACACTTACCAGGAACAGGACATTGGCGTGAACCTGGACAAAATCAAAGCCCTTGATGGCGTGCGCGATTATCCGTCGCGCGTGAAATGCGCCACCCTCGCCTGGCATGCACTCAATTCGGCCATGCAGGGACAATCCACTGCAGTTTCCACGGAGTAGCTTCTGTAATGTTCGGCCATACTAATGAACCCTTTTCAATGTCGCGCGACGTCAAGGCGATCATCATTCCCGCGGGCGAGGAACTGCTGTTGCGCGAGGGGACGAGCGGATGTATCACACAGGCACTCGGCGGCAGCTTCACTGTGTACGTTGAAGGCAATCTCTTCCGCATTGCCGGACGGGATGCGGACGCCATCGGCAAAGAGCCCGTGCCACCGCCCGATGTGCCCGAGAATGCATCTGACGCCGACATTGAAGCCGTAATCTGGGAACAATTGAAGACCTGCTACGACCCCGAGATTCCGGTCAACATTGTCGACCTCGGTCTGATTTACCGATGCGAAGTCACGAACCTGGGTAATGGCGAGCGATCTGTCGCCGTCGACATGACATTGACAGCGCCCGGCTGCGGGATGGGTGACGTACTGGTTCAGGACGCACAGGAAAAGATTGCGGTGATTCCGACGGTATCCGACGTTGGCGTTGAATTGGTATTCGACCCGCCCTGGAATCAGGGCATGATGTCGGACGAAGCGCGATTGCAGACGGGGTTGATGTAGTATTGCCCAAAGAATCGGCACGACGTTTCAAGAATGAAAACTCTGACACTGGTACGACACGCGAAATCAAGCTGGCAAGACAGCGGGCTCAGCGACCGAGAGCGGCCGCTCAACGAACGCGGTGAGCGCGACGCCCCCATGATGGGTACACGCGTCGTCGAGGCGGGAATTCGGCCTTCACAGATCATCAGCAGTCCTGCCGTACGAGCATGGGCAACTGCCAAGGTATTCTCCAAGGCATTGAATTATCCCATTGAGTTTCTGCAGCGCGAAGACGGCCTCTATCTGGCGTCGCTGGACAACCTGCTAGATACGATTGCAACCCAGGATCCCGGTTTTAATAACCTGATGTTATTCGCACACAATCCCGGCCTGACCGATCTCGCGAATTACCTCATACCTGGCCTCACCAACAACCTGCCGACATGCGGAGTGGTTTCGGTGAACATAGAATGCGATGACTGGATGTTATACGACCGGCCCAACATTGAACTTGTCGTCTACGACTACCCGAAAAAAATCTAACACTCCGGTACGTTGACCGCCAAACCACCTTGCGACGTCTCTTTGTAGCTCGACGACATATCCAACCCGGTTTGGCGCATTGTCTCGATAACCTGATCCAACGATACGATATGGGTGCCGTCTCCATGCATGGCCAGGCGCGCCGCGTTGATCGCTTTGACCGCACCCATCGCATTACGCTCGATACATGGCACCTGCACAAGCCCACCGATCGGGTCACAGGTCAGACCAAGGTTATGCTCCATACCGATTTCCGCCGCTTCCTCAATGTGATCGTTGGAACCACCAAATGCGGCGGCGAGACCCGCCGCCGCCATTGAGCAGGCGACCCCGACCTCGCCCTGGCACCCCATTTCCGCACCTGAAATCGAGGCGTTCACCTTGTACAGAATGCCGATCGCACCTGCCGTGAGTATGAAAGTGCGAATACCCGCTTCGGTCGAATCTGGCACGAAACGCTCGTAGTACATTAGCACCGCCGGGATTATGCCGGCCGCGCCGTTCGTCGGAGATGTCACGACACGCCCACCCACCGCATTCTCTTCATTGACCGCAATGGCGAACGTATTTACCCATTCCATCGCGTCCAGTCCCGAAGAATCGTCACGCGCCAACAACCGGCGATTGAGTTTCGCGGCCCGCCTGAGTACCGCCATCTTGCCTGGGAGGACACCATCGGTTTTCATGCCGCGCTCGATGCACGCGCGCATTGCTTGCCAGATTTTTGTCAGCTGCGCGTCAATCTCTGCATCGCTGCGCCACTGCCGTTCGTTCTCACGAATCAGGTCCGCGATGCTCAGATTATTTTCAGCAGCGATGCTGAGCAGAGAGTCACCGCTGTCAAAAAAGTAGATCGGCGCACCCTCTTGCGCCGACGCTTCCGGCTCGTCGTTGCGTGCAATGAAACCGCCACCCAGAGAGAAGTATTTTTCGTCGAACAATAGCTCGCCCGACTCAGAGTGCGCTTTGAAGCGCATTCCATTGGTATGCCGGGGCAGTTCTTCGCCGTACTCAAAGCACAGATCCCGCTCCGGATCGAAACCGATAACCCCAACCGCCGGAATATCGATCTCTTTTCGTTCATGCACTTTGCGTAGCAACCCTTCGACTGCGTCCGGATCGATGGTATCGGGCTGCATACCCATGAGCCCGAGAATCACGGCGGAGTCCGTGCCATGGCCTTTGCCCGTATATGCGAGCGAGCCATATAAGGTCACGTCGATACTGGCGACCTTATCGGCAGCGGTCTCCAAAAGCATTGCGAATTCTCGCGCCGCCTTCATTGGCCCTACCGTGTGCGAACTGGATGGTCCAATGCCGATCTTGAAAATATCGAATATGCTGATAGCAGCCATGCTCAGTCCGACTCCAGTGACAACAGACTCGCATTACCACCTACCGCTGAGATGTTGTTGCTAACCGTGTACTCGGAACCAAACCGCGGCAGGTAATGTGGTCCGCCTGCTTTTGGTCCCGTGCCTGACAGTCCGCGCCCGCCGAATGGTTGTACGCCAACGACCGCACCTATCATGTTGCGGTTGATGTAGATGTTACCCGCCCCGGAGCGCTCAACAAGCCGCCGCGCTCGTGAGTCGATGCGACTGTGCAGACCCATCGTCAGACCATAACCCGTCGCATTGACCGCGTCGATTGTTGCCTCCAGGTCCTTGCTGCGGAATCGAAGTACATGCAGTACCGGCCCGAAAACTTCCTTTTCCAGGGTGTCGACCGTCTTTATCTCGATCAGAGTTGGTGCAAAGAACGTGCCTCCGGCCGTGTCGCTCGCCATCGTCTTCCGGTGGACGATAGTTGCAACGTCTTTCATTTTTTCGACATGCGCCTCAAGCAATGCGCGTGCGTCCTCGTCGATCGCGGGCCCAACGTCGGTCGACAGTAATGAGGGATCGCCAATTTCCATCTCTTCCATATGGCCAACGAGCAATTCAATTACCCGTGGCGCAATATCTTCCTGTACGCAAAGCAGTCGTAACGCGGAGCAACGCTGCCCGGCGCTATTGAAGGCGGAATAAACACTATCGAGTACGACCTGTTCGGGAAGCGCAGAACTGTCGACGAACATAGCGTTCTGACCGCCTGTCTCGGCAATAAAAGCGGCGATTGGTCCGTCACGCTCCGCGAGGGTTCGATTAATTAGTCGCGCCGTTTCTGTTGAACCCGTAAATGCGACGCCTGCGACTCGAGGGTCAGCGACAGCCCTGCCGCCGATCGTCGCACCGTCGCCGGGCAAGTAATGCAACACGGTCGGCGGTACGCCCGCCTCCAACATTAACTCCACGGCGCGAAACGCCACCAATGGCGTTTGCTCTGCAGGTTTCGCCAACACGGCATTGCCCGCAGCGAGGGCCGCAGCGACTTGCCCCGTAAAAATTGCCAGGGGGAAGTTCCATGGACTGATACAAACGAACACGCCCCTGCCCCGCATGCCGTGGGTATTGCGCTCGCCAGTTGGTCCGGGTAACTCCCGGGCCATGCCAAATAATTCGGTCGCCTGGGCCGCGTAGTAGCGCAGAAAATCGACAGCCTCGCGTAACTCGGAAACGGCATCGGGAATTGTCTTGCCAGCTTCAGCGACGCAGAGCGCAAGCAGTTCGGCCGTATGCTCTTCGAATAAATCGGCGGCGCGATTCAGGATATCGGCACGTTCGGCGGCAGATGTCTGATCCCAGGCTTTTTGTCCGACAACGGCCTGATCGAGAGCTGTATCAACATGCTCCGGGCGTGCCAGCTGGCAAAGGCCAACCGTCTCACTCGTATTCGCCGGATTCACTGACGGTACTTCATCGCCAGGCATGTGTTTGCCGGCGACGATCGGCGACGCTGCATGCGTTTTCTGCATCGCTGATTGCATTTCGGCCAGCAACCTGGCGCTGACGTTAGGATCCGGCAAATTGATGCCCCGCGAATTCGCCCGCTCGCCGGCAAATATGTTGACCGGTGGAACGATTGCGGGGTGCGGCCTGAACTCGCCGTTTTCGCCCGCAGCAATAGGGTCAGCAACAATATCGTTGATGTCTATAGATTCGTCCACAATGCGATTGACAAAGGACGTATTGGCGCCGTTTTCGAGCAAGCGCCGCACGAGGTAGGGCAACAGGTCCTCATGGCTACCGACAGGGGCATACACGCGGCAAGGCCGGTCGAACTTCTCCGGACTAATAACTTCTGCATACAGTTCTTCACCCATGCCGTGCAGGCGCTGGAACTCGTAGTCCCGCCTGGAACCCGCGTAGTGCAGAACACTCGCCAAAGTATGCGCATTGTGGGTCGCGAACTGTGGATACAATGCCTTATTTGCAGCCAGTGCCTGACGCGCACATGCTAAATAAGAAATGTCCGTGTGGATCTTTCGCGTAAAAACCGGGTAACTGGAGAGGCCCTGCTCTTGTGCACGCTTTATCTCGGTATCCCAATAAGCTCCTTTGACAAGCCGCACCGGGATACGCCGGCCAACATCTTCGGCAAGACCCGTCAGAAACGTGACCACATCGCGCGCGCGTCGTTGGTAGGTTTGTAGTGCGAGGCCCAGTCCTTCGTAATCGCGCAACTCCGGCGCCCGATAGACGCGCTCAAATATTTGCAGCGAGAGTTCCAGCCGTTCTGCCTCTTCGGCATCCACGGTCAGGCCAATCCCGCACGCTTTGGCATGCGTAGCAAGTGCCATTACGCGCGGCACCAACTCGCTCATGACACGATCATGGTGCGTATACGAGTAACGGGGATGCAAGGCAGAGAGTTTTACCGAAATGCTTGCCGCCGAGAAAATATCAGCCGCCGGCCCTTGTGGACCCGAACCAATACGCTCAATAGCAGCAAAATATGCGTCGAAATAGCGTTGCGCGTCGGCAGCGGTCAACGCTGCCTCACCAAGCATATCGAACGAATAGCGAAAAGCCGCGTTCGCCTTCTTCACAGAACGCTCGAGTGCTTCGTCGATGGTGCGACCCATGACGAACTGGTGACCCATGATGCGCATAGCCTGACGCATCGCTGTTCTGACGACAGGCTCTCCGGCGCGACTCGCAAGTTTGCCCAGCACCTGCGCCGGATTCTTGATTACTACATCGTCAAGCTTCAATAACTGGCCTGTAAGCATCAGCCCCCAGGTGGATGCATTAACAAACAAGGAATCACTTACACCGATATGATCCTTCCATTGCGCCGACGTAATCTTGTCGGCGATTAATTTATCGGCCGTGTCCGCGTCGGGAATGCGCAACAACGCTTCAGCGACACACATGAGCAACACGCCTTCTTCGGACGACAAGTCATACTGTTGCAGGAAAGCGTCAATGCCGCCCTCCCTGGTTTTGCTATGCCGCACTGCACGCACAAGTGTTACGGCTGTCTCTTGAATTCGTTCACGGGAGCTGTCGCCGGGATCCGCAGCAACGGCCAATTGTTGCGCGAGGGATTGTTCATCGGCCAGGTATAGATCGGCCAGATGCGGAATCGAATTCGGCTTGGCCGCGTATTGATTGCTAAAGCGCATATGAGAAATTACGTAAGGTAACGCCGTGGCCGGCGATTATAGGGTATCGCAACAAGCCTAGATATCGGAATTTTGGGACTCCCGGTTGCTATAATCGGGTCCCGCAACGAACCGCTGAGAATGAACCCGTGTCAGCCAATTTTCTCCATGATCTCGCAGAACAAACCGAAGCCCTGAAGTCACAGGGGCTATACAAGTCAGAGCGTCTGATCGCAGGCCCCCAACAAGCTGCCATTGATGTGCAAACCAATGGCGACGTGCACCACGTCCTGAATCTCTGCGCCAACAATTACCTTGGCCTGGCCAACCACCCTGAAGTCATCGCTGCTGCTCACAAGGCGCTCGATGAATACGGCTACGGCATGGCGTCAGTGCGCTTCATATGTGGAACCCAGACGCTCCACAAGGAGCTTGAGCATCGTATCAGTGAGTATTTGGGTACAGAGGACACCATCCTTTATCCGTCCTGTTTTGACGCCAATGGCGGGCTCTTCGAGACTATTCTCGGGGAACAGGATGCGGTCATTTCGGACGCCTTGAATCACGCCAGCATCATTGATGGCGTGCGGCTGTCCAAAGCGCAGCGATTTCGCTATCAGCACAACGATATGGGTGACTTGCAGACACAACTCGATGCCGCCAAGGACAGCAATAATCGCCTGATCGTGACCGATGGCGTGTTCTCGATGGACGGTACGATCGCCGACCTCAGCGCGATCTGTGAACTCGCCAGTGAACATGATGCGCTGACGATGATCGACGACTGCCATGCGACCGGATTTCTCGGTGCAACTGGACGTGGTACGCACGAATACCGCGGCACGATGGGCCGCATCGATATCATCACGGGTACGCTGGGCAAGGCGCTCGGTGGTGCCTCCGGTGGATTCACTTCGGGGCGCAAGGAGATCGTTGGCTGGTTACGCCAGCGATCACGGCCGTATTTATTCTCAAATTCAGTGGCACCGACTATTGTTGCGGCGTCAATCGCCGTCCTGGACCTGCTCGAACGCGACAGCTCGCTGCGTGAGCAATTACACGAGAATGCCGGCTACTTCCGCAAACAAATGACCGAGCGCGGCTTTGACCTCAAGCCCGGCGAGCACCCGATTATCCCAGTCATGCTTGGCGATGCCCGGCTTGCGACAACGATGGCCGACAAACTGCTCAAAAAGGGTATTTACGTTATTGGCTTTTCCTTCCCGGTGGTGCCCAAAGGGCAGGCGCGTATTCGCACCCAGATGTCAGCCGGTTTGACGCGTGCACAGCTCGATCAGGCAGTAGAGGCATTTACTGAAGTAGGACTTGAACTTAAGGTTATAAGCTAATGAAAGCATTAGTAAAAGCGAAACCCGAACGCGGCATATGGATGGAAGACATTGCGTTACCGAAAGTCGGCCATAACGATGTTCTGATTAAGGTTCGGCGGACCGCCATCTGCGGTACCGACATCCACATTTATCAATGGGACACGTGGGCTCAAAATACGATCCCCGTCCCCCTGACTGCCGGTCACGAGTTCTGTGGCGAAATCGTGGAATGCGGCAGCGAGGTAAAGGGTTTTGTCGTTGGCGACCGCGTTTCGGCCGAGGGCCACATCACGTGCGGCGTATGCCGAAACTGTCGTGCCGGGCGGCGCCACCTGTGTATGAATACGGCCGGTGTTGGCGTCAATCGGCCTGGCGCGTTCGCCGAGTACCTGTCCGTTCCTGCTTTCAATGTCTTCAAGTTGCCAGACTCTATCAGCGATGATATGGCGTCAATTCTCGACCCGCTCGGCAATGCCACACATACTGCGTTGTCGTTCGATCTGGTGGGTGAAGATGTCTTGATTACCGGTGCTGGTCCGATTGGAATCATGGCCGTCGCGATCGCTCGCTATGCTGGCGCCAGGCACATCGTCATCACGGACGTGAACGACTACCGACTTGGCCTTGCGAAAAAAATGGGTGCATCGCGCACGCTCAACGTCACTCACGATTCGTTGGACGATACGATGCAGGACTTAGGTATGGAGGAAGGCTTTGACGTCGGTATGGAAATGTCAGGAAATCCGCTCGCCTTTCAGGACATGCTGCGCACGATGCATCATGGCGGCAAGATCGCATTGCTCGGCATATTACCAGCGGATACTGGCATCGACTGGAATGCAGTGATTTTCAAAGGACTGGTCATCAAGGGCATCTATGGGCGGGAGATGTTTGAAACTTGGTACAAGATGTCGAGCATGCTGCAAAGCGGCCTGAATATTGACCCGATTATTACGCACCACTTTCCTGTTGATGACTTTCAGCCAGCGTTTGACCTGATGGAATCGGGACAGTCCGGCAAAGTAATTCTGAACTGGGCCTAGATTCTTAGCGGATGTCGCAAAAACAATGCGAATAAATACCTTTCGGATCGTTAAACCGAAGCAGTGACTCGGCCCTGGCAGCGATGTCATCTGCTAGTCTGGCGACGGCGGTCGGCTGCCCTGCCCATTTCGACATATCGATGCCCGCACTCCGGGCAACACTCATCAGATCGATAATCATTTGCTCGGTCGGCGACAATTCCTGCTCGATCGACTTGATGCCGAAATCTCCTTCGTCAAGACCGGCAAGTTCAGCGGCAGCTGCGATAGCATCATCCAGGCCACCAAGTTCGTCGACCAGACCGTTGTTCAGTGCTTCCATACCTGTCCACACCTGCCCCTGACCGATTGCATCGACAGCCTCTTTTTCCATTTCTCGATTCGCAGCAACGTCGCTGATGAAATCATCGTAGCCATCGTTGATAAATGACTGAAACAACTCTTTCGCTTGCACAGACATTTCTCGATCAGGTCGAAACATACCCGACCATGGCGTCGTGCCAACGCCGTCAGTGGATATCCCGATAGTGGCTATGGTCCTTTGATACGTCGGGAACATCCCGACGATTCCGATCGAGCCGGTGATTGTAGACGGACTCGCGATCACCTTGTCGGCAACCATGGATATCGCATAGCCTGCTGATGCAGCGACACTGCCCATTGAGGCAACAATAGGTTTCCCTGCGTTACGTAGCGCAAGGATCTCATCCACAATGACTTCCGATGCGAACATACCTCCCCCCGGACTATCAACACGAATAACAACTGCTTTTACGGAGTCGTCATTTCGGGCCTTTCGCAATAACTGCGCGGTCGACTCACCACCGATGGTTCCAGGTGGTTGTGATCCAAACAGCACTTCGCCCGATGCAATAATTATCGCAACGTTTTCCGATTCGACTGTCGATCCTTCGAGTATTCGCATCTGCGCCAGATATTCAAGCATGTCGATTGAATTGAAGCTGTCTGACATATCTGGATCAGTGCCGACTTGCCCAATCAGGTACTCTCTGAGCGCTGGCCGTGTCATCAGTCCGTCGACGAGGCCATAATTCAGGGCTGCGGTGCTCAAATCTCCACCCGCATCTTCGACAAGTTCGAGAAAGTGGTCTGTGTAATACAAAAGCGCACCGTCATCAAGCCCTCTGGCAGACTCAACATCCACTTGGTAAAGCGCCCAGAGTTGATTTATCAGGCGTAAATTTGTGTCGCGGTCTTCGTCAGACATATCGTTGCGGGTGAAAGGCTCAATGTACGATTTGTGAGTGCCAACCCGGAACACGTTCCAATCGATCTTCAACAAGTCGATCAGGTCTTTGTAATAGTTAAGGTAGGTACCGTAACCGTTGATGAGCAACATCCCGTCAGGATGCAGATACAGCTCGTCCGCGTGCGCCGCAAGGTAATAGCCCTGTTGACTAAAAAAGTCGGCACTCGCAATTACCGACTTTCCGGATGCCTTGAAATCTTCGATCGCGGCAGCGACAGTTTGCAGCTTGCTCAAGCCGGCACCCAGAAGACTGCTCAATTCAAGATAGACGACCTCGATCCGATCATCATCTTGTGCATACTCCAGTGCGTCCACAATGTCCTGCACGCGTGTTTGTGGTCTACCGTCACCTACCAACTCGGCAACGGCACGATCGAATGGATCACCTTCAATCTGCTCAACCAGGTAGCCAAAGGGCTGGATGCGTAATGCTGCTCGATCGGGAAGTACTAAGGGCGTATCCGCTATCGCGCCAAAAAACAGGGCAAATAAAACCAGCAGCACGATGAAGTGCAGCACTTTGCGAACACCATTCATACCGCCCCAAACTGCGGCGATAAATCTCACGAAAAGACTCTTCTTTTCCACTACAAACTCATCCTGCATAGCTAATCCGATAAATTATGCCCGCGTGGTCATCGCTGACCAGCAACGAACCGTCATCAAGTTCGAGTACGTCAACGCGACGACCCGATACGCTTTCACCTTGTAGCCGTCGCTCAGCAAAAACATCATAGGACACTGCTTCGCCGTCTTGCGGACGAACCAGGCTTACGCGATTCCCGGTCATCTTTGAGCGATTCCAGGAGCCGTGCTCCACAATATCGACGACCGCATTGACCACGCTGGGCATAGCGACAACCAGCAAGACCAGGGTCAATCGGACAGATAAACGCACAACAAAACTCCAATGTTACGAATCCGGCACCAGCCATAGTGACAGGTCCGGCCAGAAGGCGATCAAAATTACCGATAACATCAGGATAATCAGGAACGGGAATGTCGCCGAATACACTTCCATGATCGGCTTTTCAAACCGATAGCTCGATATGAACAGGTTTAGACCCACCGGAGGCGTTAAATATCCCAATTCCATCGCGGCAAGGAAAACGATGCCCAGGTGAACCGGATGCACATCGAACCCGGCCGCTATCGGCAATATTAGCGGCACGACCAAAACGATCGCTGAGAATATGTCCAGAATAGCGCCAAGAACCAGCAGAAAGACCAACAACAACAGCAAAAATGTCGTTTGACTTGTCACCATACTGGCAACGAACTCGAGCAACATTTGTGGAATGCCAGCACTGATCATGTAATTCGTCGACGCCAGTGACACACTTAAGATAATCAAGATTCCGCCGACGAGTACCATCGACGATCGAATAATCCCGGGCAACTCTTTGATCTTGATTTCCCGAAGTACACCGACCTCAACAATCAAGACATATAGAGCCGTTATCGCCGCAGCCTCGGACACGGCGAAGAATCCGGAATAGATTCCACCCAGAACGACGAAAGGTAACGGCAATTCCCAAACGGACTCACGTACGGCGCCCCGCAGTTCAGCCCAGGAAAACTTCTTGATCATCTTCTTGTTGCCGCGGTTCACCCACAGGCTCCAGCCCGACAACATCACGATCATGAGGATTCCCGGCAGGATACCTGCAAGAAATAGTTTGTCGATCGATACCTCGGCGATAACACCGTACAAAATCAATGGCAAAGACGGTGCAAACAACAGACCGAGACTACCGGATGCCGTGATCAGGCCGAGATTAAACCGTTCCGGATAGCCATCCTGTTTAAGGGCCGGATACAACAGCGCGCCGAGCGCGATGATGGTCACACCCGAAGCACCGGTAAAAGCCGTAAAAAAAGCACACGCAGCCAGCGAAACGACAGCCAGCCCGCCGGGCATCCATCCAAGCATTGCGCCGGTCATTCTCACCAGCCGCTTTGGCGCATCGCTTTCGCTCAGAATGTATCCGGCAAATGTGAACAGCGGAATTGCTGTCAAAAATGGCAGGTCAGCAATACCGAGAATCTCGATTGCCATGTTCATTAGATCGGTATCGTCTTTGCTGAAGCCGATCATCGCACTGGTGGCAATTACAGCAAACAGCGGTGCACCAAGAATCGCCAGCAGGACGAGCACGATGCTGATGACGATCACAACACGGCACCTCGCTCAACTTCCGATTCGACACCAAATGCTTTTCTGACGGCACCCACGAAGAAACGATAGCCGGTCACGGCAAACCCGACGGGAACAATGGCGTGCACCAGCCACGCAGGAGTGTTGATGACAACAGTGTCTTCGAATTCGATTTCTAACTGCAAGTAGCGCCAGGCTTGCCAGGCAACGACGCAGCAGACCACCGCAGCGAACACGTCAACGATAACGCGGGAAATTCGAATTGCGGTCTCGGGCAACAAATGCGAAATCGCATCGACCCGAATATGGCGGTTGTCCCTGGAGGCCGCAATTGCAGCGATCATCGCCAGCCACAGAACCATGAGCTTCAGGACTTCCCCGCCCCACGCGACGCCTGAATTAAAAACCTCGCGCATCACAATTTGCGCGACGGCCAGCAGCATCATTCCGCCAAGGAGCGCAACCAGCGCGACGTTCTCAACCATTTTGCCAAACCACTCGAGTCTGGCAAGCATCGTGCGAAAATATTCAGGCATTATTATTGAGCAGCAACTGCGCCTTCTTCAGCAGACTCTTCCACGGCATTTTGACCGTTCCGGTACTCCTCGATAAAGGTCAACATCTCGTCATAAAGCTCTTCGGAAAATGCCCCCTGCCGAACGATCTCTCGATTGGATACAGCCATAGTCTCGTGCAATTCGTCGATTTCCGACTGCTCCGGAATAACTTTTTCAATGCCGGTATTAATAAGCGCTTCGTACGCATCGGCATTGTCCTTGACACTATTTTGGTCAAATTCGGCAAACATCCCAGACAAGACTTCTTTGACGATGGTCTGGTCCGCCGCATCGATTTTTTCAAACATCGTCTTGTCGATCACCATAAAGCCGAAGGTATACAGCAGCGGAATATCGGTGACGTACTTGACGCGTGTGTACCATTGCAGGAACAACGCGCCCGGTGCCGACACCGGGACGACCTCTATTAACTTGGTCTGCAAACCGACCATAACATCGGTGATGGGCAACGGCTGCGGCGATACAGATAATGCCTTCAGTGTGTCATAGCTGACCTGATCGCCTTCCGGCACCCAGACTTTCTTGCCCCTCAGGTCAGAAACACCTCGTACAGGCTCGCCGGACATGACCATCGCAAACCCGGTGGAAGCAAAACCGAAGCTGATAAAACCGGCCTCGTTCAGGCCATCCAGAAGTTTCTTATCCATACGTGCTCGGACATATCTTGCTTCTGGTTCGGACTCGAATGTCAGCGCCAAGCCATAGAGGTTAATTTCAGGATACTGACTGTTGATCGCTGACGGTGTAAATACACCACCGTGAAGGCTGCGGATCCTCATCTTCTTCAGGACCTGCGGGTCGCTACCCTGCACACCGCCCGCGTAGTACTTGATGATGACGCGTCCGTCTGTCCGCTCTTTGATTTCTGCGGCACTTGCACGCATTCCTTGTACCCAGTCAGATGCCTCAGGCGCAGATGTCGCCAGCTTCAGCGTCACAGGGGCTGCATTCACGCTAACCGCCAAGCCGATGATGAGAAGCGTCACCAAAATTGAAATTAGTTTGTTCATGCTGTGCCCATCCAATTCAGAAATAGTCATCGGCTTCGGCCGCCAGTCGTTCAGCCTGTTCCTGCGCAAGTACGTTCATTAGAGTGAATCCATCAACATATGGGCTGGCCTCCAAAACTTCGCCAATCAGTCGATCATGAAGTTCACGCTCGTAAAGCATTTTGGCATAGCCTTTCGCGTACTCGACTTTAACACCGAGATCGTTGCCGCCCGTCATCGCCAGCGCCTTTTCGAAATGTGCACGAGCTTCCTCGGGTTTGCCGCCCATGGAGGGAGGACGAATGGTTAGCAAAATTCCGATAAAGGTATGCGCTGCGGGTTTGGCGGTGTCACCCGCAATCGCAAGATAATGATTCAACAGCGCCTCTGCCTGGGGTAATTCCGCCTTCGCATTCCAGTCGGATGAATGTGCCCGGATATACGCCACCATGGCAAAGCCATAGACATACAGCAGATCGGCCTGTTTGGCGGTCACCTGTTGCAGGCTGCTGACGAACTCATCGTATGTCATTGAATCCCACGTACAGGCGCCGGCATAACTCGTACACATCGCTTTTGACGCATATTGACGGGCGCGCGCGGTCAACCGTAATGCTCGCAGTTCGTCGTCGACGAACACAGTGCCATACGACGCATAAAGATTTGCAGCAGCGGAGAGCATCGCCGGATCATCGGGACTGCCCTCAACAAAGCTGTCCATCAGAATCATATAGGAAGGCATGCCCGCGCGGACGGTCTCGGGGTCGTCCTGATTCAACATCGCGATGGACAGATTGTCCGCAAGTCCGCTGGCGGCATTAGAAATCATCGCCGCACAGCCACTCAAGTTACCTGTGAACAGCAGAATTAGTAACAGCGAGCCGATTCTTCGCTGTCGCACGCCGCCCAGGCGCCGTGCCCCAGATCGCAATGTCTGTGATCCTCTCATGTCCACCTCCTGCGCGAATTTCTGCCAATCTACGCTCAAGCGGGGTAGCTTTGCTGATTTATTGCTGATGATTAGCTGAAAATCATCGAATTCAGGCCTGTCCGCGTATTGAGACCCTCGCAAAAGACGCAGGTTAGAGGGAATCGGGCCCAATTTCGCATTATGTGGACTCTTGCGCCATTTTGAAACAGCGCAAGCAATCGGCATCGCGGTATTAGATTTTTTCTTTGATCCGTGCCGCTTTACCCGTGCGTCCGCGCAGGTAATACAGCTTGGCACGACGCACATCACCGCGGCGCTTTACTGCAAGCGAATCGACGACCGGACTATAGGTCTGGAAAACACGCTCAACACCCTCGCCGTGAGAAATCTTACGCACCGTGAACGAAGAATTCAGGCCACGATTTCGCTTTGCAATGACGACGCCTTCAAAGGCCTGCAAACGCTCTCGAGTGCCTTCTCTGACCTTTACCTGCACAACGATCGTATCGCCCGGTGAAAACTCGGGGATTTCCTTGCCCATTTGCTCTTGTTCGAGTGCTTCGATTATTTTGCTCATGTCTCTATACCTGGGCCAGTCTCAGGGTTGGCCCTGTTCCTTCAAAAATTCATCGAGCAATTTGCGTTGCTCGTGATCCAAATTCAACTTTTCCACCAGTTCCGGACGGCGTAAAAAACTCCGTCCCAGAGCTTGTTTGTGGCGCCACCGCGCGATGCGTGCATGATCGCCTGACAACAGCACTTCCGGCACACACTGACCACCTACATTCTCTGGCCGCGTATAGTGCGGATAATCCAGCAGGCCGTCCATGAACGAGTCCTGCGCTGCGGATTCATCGTCACCTAGTACACCCGGCAACAACCGCGCTGTAGCATCAATCACCGCCATCGCAGCAATCTCGCCTCCGGACAAGACAAAGTCGCCAAGCGACAACTCCTCATCCACCTCTTTCTCAAACAAACGCTCGTCGATACCTTCATAGCGACCAGCGAGTAAAACAAATCCTTCCAAACCTGCCAGCCTTCCGGCAGCCGCCTGGTCAAACACCTTACCCTGAGGCGTCAGGCAAATTACCGGACTGCCTGCAGGCAACACAGCTCTTGCCGCCTGAAGAGCCTTGGCGGTAGGTTCATACTTCAGAACCATGCCAGGGCCACCCCCGTAAGGCCGGTCATCCACCGTACGATGAGCATCCGTCGTGAAATCTCGCGGGTTTTCGCAGTGCAGCGACAACAACTTCCGCTCTACCGCGCGCCCGACGACGCCATACTCACCAACCTGTCTGACCATCTCCGGGAAGATACTGACAATTGCGATTTGCATGACGTCAGTCCCACTCCCAGTCGACGCTGATTTCTCCTTTGTCGAAATCCACGCCGAGAACAACTTTGTCGGCGATAAACGGAATCAACCGCTCTCGCTCTCCTGCGGTCACCATCACATCATTGGCGCCGGTTTCCATCATATACGCGACATGACCCAGTTCGGTTCCATCGCGGTGCACGACCCGAAGTCCTTCCAGGTCCGCCCAATAATAACTGCCTTCCTCGGCTGTCGGCATTTCATCGCGCGAAATCGCGATTTCGCATTCGATCAGCTCGGCAGCCTTATCGCGGTCGTCAATCCCGTCAAAATGAACGATGACCGACTTGCCATGTTTCTGCCCCTCGCAGACCGTTGCCGGTTGCCAACCTTCCTTGCGCTTCAAGTACCAGCGACTGTAGTCGAGAATGGCTTCTCTTGGCCGCGTGTACGAAAAAATCTTGACCCAGCCTTTGACTCCGAACAGGCCCGATATCCGGCCCAGCAATACTGGCTGCTGCAGATCTTCGATCAGTTGCTGGCCTGAGCCTTGCGGTGCGACTTCAACAGTGAGGCAACGCGATCTGACGGTTGTGCGCCCTGACCGATCCAGTAATCGACACGCTCGACATCGATGCGCAGATTCTCTTCATGTTCCTTGCCCACCGGATTAAAGAAACCCAGCCGTTCTATATACCGGCCATCCCGACGATTGCGACTGTCGGTGACAACGAGGTGATAAAAAGGACGTTTTTTCGCGCCAGCGCGCGAAAGACGAATGCTAACCATTTGTTTTCCGTTAAATTAAAGTAACAGGCAGACATGCCCAAGCTCGGACCAAGCCCGAGTAGGTTGCGCATTGTACCGGTTTCAAACTAAATGTGAAGCGTTTTTGCGACGAATAATCCGAGGAATTTCGGTAGCTTAGCGCAGTCCCGGAGGCATACCGCCGGCAGACATGCCACGCATCATCTTTTTCATGCCGCCGCGGGACATTTTTCGCATCATTTTCTCCATCTGAGTGAACTGCTTGAGCAACCGATTCACGTCCTGAATCTGCAGTCCGGCCCCTGTGGCAATGCGTTTCTTACGCGATCCATTGATCGTTTTCGGGAATTGGCGCTCGCCTGGCGTCATTGAATTGATGATCGCCACCTGACGCTTAAGCTGCTTCTCATTGGCGCTGTCTTTCAACGCCGCAGGATTGACGTTCCCCGGCAGCGGCAACTTGTCGAGCATCGCGGCCATACCGCCCATATTCATCATTTGCTCCAGCTGGTCCTTTAGATCTGACAAGTCAAAACCACGCCCTTTCTTGAGCTTTTTGGCGAGTTTTTCGGTTTTTTCCTTGTTGACCTTGTCTTCAATTTCCTCGACCAGCGATAGCACATCACCCATTCCAAGGATGCGTGATGCCATGCGCTCTGGATGAAACGCCTCAAGCGCGTCGACTTTTTCGCCAACACCCATAAATCGAATGGGCTTGCCAGTAATTTCACGGACTGAGAGCGCAACGCCCCCCTTCGCATCACCGTCAGCCTTGGTCAGGATGATGCCCGTCAGAGGCAGACTCTGGTTAAACGCGGTTGCCGCATTGACCGCATCCTGCCCGGCCATACTGTCAACAATGAACAGGGTCTCTGTTGCCCCGGACCTGGCATGCACAGAAACGACTTCTTGCATCATGCCGTCATCAACATGCAGTCGCCCTGCCGTATCGACAATCAGGACATCGGCGGCGGAGCGACGTGCCTCATCAAGTGCCTTGGTGACGATCGCCTCAGGTTTCTCATCTGTGCTGCTCGCACAGTGCAAGGCCCCGACCTCGCCCGCCAGCGTTTCGAGCTGCAAGATTGCAGCAGGCCGATACACGTCAACGCTGACCAACATCACACGCTTCTTTTCTTTTTCGATCAGCCTCTTCGCCAGCTTGGCCGCTGTTGTCGTCTTACCCGCACCTTGCAGTCCGGCCAGCAAAATGACGACCGGTGGCTGCGCCCGGAGATCGATGGGCGTATGCGTGTCACCGAGAATGCTGACCAGCTCATTGTGGATAATTTTTAAAAGCGCTTGGCCTGGCGTCAGGCTCTTGCTGACTGCCTCCCCTACCGCCTGTTCGCGAATTCGATCAATGAACGACTTGACAACCGGCAACGCAACGTCGGCTTCCAGAAGCGCAAGCCGCACCTGTCGCAAGGTGTCTTTGACATTACTTTCGGTAATGCGGCCTTTGCCACTTAGTGTTTTCGCCGCTTCGGACAGTCGGCCAGTGAGATTTTCAAACATGGCGCGAATTCTAGCACCGATGTAGCAGCTCGCCCCAGTGGGTGATTGCTGTTTTCCCGCGATTACACGGTAAGAATGGTACCGCGTGACAACATACGAATATTCTTGTCGGGTGCCGCTTTGGTGACCTGCTCGAGGATTCGCTCCTCTTCGCCGGGCTTCATGCCCGTGAGCCAGATCTCCGGCTCGTGTTCCAGTCGTTCGAGATCGCGCGTCAGCGTGCGCGGGCAGTAGTGACCTGATTCTGCTGCAAGACGCTCCATTTCATCTGGAAATGAAACCTCGATTACCAATACGCGCAGGTCGTCGCAGGCATTCAGGACAGGCCAAAGCGTTTCATTGGTCTTGGTGTCTCCGCTGACTGCGAACGCACCGCCTGAGTTTTGTACGGTATAGCCGAGTGTCGGAACGGTGTGCATGACATCAACGGCATAAAAATCGCGATTATTTATTGTCACTGTGTCGCCGGGACTACAAACCTGGTAGCGCAACATCGGGTTTTCTGCCGATGGTAACTGCGCGAAATCAGGCCAGATCACCCCATTGAACAGGTGCTCCTGCAGCGCCCGCAGTGTTTCCTCACGGGCGTAAACCGTCAATGGAACGCTGAAATTCTCATCAAATATACGATCCGCCAGCATGGGCAGACCGGCGATGTGATCCAGGTGCGCATGCGTCAGAAACACGTGGCGAATAGGATCAATGTCCTCGAGCGCCAGGTCACCAATTCCGGTGCCCGCATCAATCAGGACGTCATTATCGACCAACATCGCGGAGGTCCGCGAGCCAGCGCCGATGCCGCCACTACAACCCAGAATTTGTATTCGCATAATGTTGGGGTTCTATTGAAGACCACCCTGTGGGATGATTCGTTCAGCGAAACGTTAGGTTATGCACCGGTCGTTTTCTGTGTCTCAAATCACAATTCTTTTGCTGTATCTATTGGCAGCCGCCGCTTTCGCGATGTCGCGAATGCCTCGCTATGCCCCTAGATCTCGCCTGGTTTTAGGTGCCGCAGTCGCATTTGCGACGCTCGGTCTGATACTGCATGGCCAGGATCTGTATTCTGAAGTCCATCGCGCCAACGGGTTGAGTGTGTCGCTTGCTGGCGCGGTATCCATGATCGGGTTGCAACTGGCACTCATCGGCCTACTCGGTGCTCTCGAACCCACCTTGCGCGGTATGACCGCCGGGCTGCTCCTATTGGCCGCGATTGCCAATATTCCGGTGGACGTTCAACCGGACATCGCCGCCACGTCCGGGCTGTCCTGGCAAATTCAGGCACATATTCTGATCGCGATGTTTGCTTACGGACTGTTGACTGCCGGCGCAATTGTCGCCGTATATGCGCTAATCCAGGATCGACGCCTGCGTGCCGGCCGGTTGTCATCTGGCAACCAGTTGTTTGCCCCTCTAGAGACGACCGAGAAAATGCTGTTCGGCGTTGCCGCCGCCGGATTCTCCGTACTGTCGCTGGCAGTCTTGTCAGGGTTTGCTTTTGTCGAAAACCTTTTCGCCCAACATTTGGCGCATAAGACAGCATTTTCTTTGCTCGCATTGCTGCTGTTCGGCATTCTGCTTGCCGGGCGTGTCTTTGCCGGCTGGCGCGGCAAACGTGCTGTTTACCTCTACCTGTGGGGCTTTGCGTTCTTGTGTCTCGCCTATTTTGGTAGCCGCTTCGTATTGGAGGAACTCCTTAACCGAAGTTGGAGTTGAGGGTTATTTCTTAGCAACTTGAGACGAGAATTCTTGACAGCCTTCATGAGGGCTGCTGAAGTGCACGAGTTACGGTTTTTCAGGAGGTGCCCAGCTTTTGGGCGATGACCATTCACTCGCAGCTCTGATAAGCCTGCTTGTTGTTCT
>Ga0316191_10000266_pt1 | contig 32558 bp, 28 predicted proteins | sample Eddworburr2cm_MG_FD_204928 | JGI IMG/M metagenome (GOLD analysis project Ga0316191, IMG submission 204928) | Coastal sediment microbial communities from Maine, United States - Eddy worm burrow 2 cm | ecosystem: Environmental > Aquatic > Marine > Coastal > Sediment | place: USA: Maine...
CTCCAAAGGGCGTCGATGTTTCCTGCGAGCACGATCGGAAGCACACCCCGCTCTTCCCGTTCGATCCGTCGGATTCGCAGTCCCTGCCGGTCACAGTAACGATGGATCTCGCGCCGGAGCTCTTCGTCGTCCAGGTGCGGGGTGTCGCTGTAACGCGTATCCTCGACGAGCATCGAGCGTCCCGTGAAGGGCAGCGTGTAGAGGAACCGGAAGCCGTCTCTCTGCTCCACGGTCGCATCCATCACAATGGGCCCGTCGAGGCCGTGCTCGTCCTCGAGGTCCAACACCAATCCCAGGAACTTCTGGTAGCCGATGCGGATCGCTTCGCTTCCCGGATCGCCGCGGCCGTCGATGACGGCACCGGCGCGGAGGGTCTCGCCACCTGCGAGACGGACTTCGTGCGGACCGACTCGCTCGACCTCCGCGGCGGTCCGGATCCGGTCGCCCAGAGCACTCGCGACGACCTCGTGCAGCCGCTTGGAGGTCATGCTGTGGTAGCCGCTATCGAGTCGGCGAGTGTATCCCGGGAACCGGACCTCGTAGGAGCCCCAAGTCCGCACCACCGCTGGAGCGATCCACGCGTGCTGCTCGCCGTCCAGATCGCCGCTGTGAAACGACCACGTGTGGTTGCCCCCAAGCCGGGGTCCGCGCTCCAGGACGACGATGTCCAGCTCCGGCCGCACCTGACGTAGTCGCCAGGCGATCAGGCTATTGGCGAGCCCGCCCCCGACGAGGATCACATCGACTTCGGTGATCATGGCTCCCGAAGAAGCTCCTCGATTCGTAGTGAAACCTCCTCCACCAACTCCGGCTCGGACCGGCCCCTGAAGCGCGCGACCAGGTGGCCCTGGCGATCAATCAGCAGAATATTGGGCCGGTCAGTGTCGAGGCCGAGCGCGTTCGCCCAGCGACGGTCGACATCGATCAGGACCGCCACCTCTTCGGGTACTCGATCCGCCAACTTGTCGGCCACGTCGCGGTAGGTCACCGGTGGGTCCTCCGGCACGTCCGCCACCCTGAGGAACTCCACCTCTTCGAATCTCTCGCGAAGGTCGCGCTCCCAACCCTTGAGATTCCGAAGTCGCCGTGCGGTGACCACCATGGCGACCACCACGTTGCCGCGGTGCGCGGAGAGGCTGTCGCGGTCGCCGCGCTGATCCGGCAGAACGAGCTCCGCCACCTCCACGGGGAGCCCGAGCAAGACAACGCTCGCGAGGATCGCGCTAATCGGGGGCATTCCAGTAACTCCAGTGTTCAGGCTACCACCCAATGCCGGCAACCAGCGCAAGAACCTGGTCCGCGGGCACCGCCTGCGCCGACTTTGGCTGTCCCCGGCCGCTCGAGAGCGTAGAATAGCGCCCCCGGATGGACCGAACGCGGAGGAACTCTGTGGCCGACGAACTGGCACTCGAGCTTCCCAACGACTTCGAATCGCTGAGTCGGCTGAGCCCGACCGTTCGGGGCTTCCTTGACCGAGGCAGCGTTCCGCCCGACACGATCTACACGGTGGCGCTGATCCTCGAGGAGCTGGTCACGAACATCATCCGGCACGCCTACGTCGACGACGCGGCTCACGAGATTTCCGTGCGGCTCTCCCTGGAACCCCGCACGGTTGTGATCCGGGTCGAGGATGACGGCCGCGAGTTCGATCCTCGGGAGGCGCCGCCCGCGGACCTCGGGGGAGACCTGGACAGCCGTCAGCCGGGAGGGCTGGGGGTCCACCTCGTCCGCGAGTTCGCCGAGAGTCTCGACTACCGGCGCTCCGACGGGAGGAATGTCGTCGAGGTCCGGATCGCCGTTCCTGCCTCGTAGCGTCGCCGCTCCGATTCACGAGAATGTGGCACAATGACACCGGGCACGGTCGTCGGGCGCCGTTTCGCTTCGAGCTCGAGATCGAAGGACACCTCCCGGCACGTCGGGGAAGCCTGTGCCGGGACTCCGGATGTGGGATGCAGTGCAGTTGAGCCGCACGCCGACCCCCTATGCCGTGGCGAGCCGGTCCGCCGGCCGCGAGGCGCTGAGGGCTCTCGAGAGCCGGCTCCGCACGCGGCGCGACAGCGGCACGTCGCGGCACGAGACCTACTACGACACCTTCGACTGGCGCCTCCACCGGGACGGCGACACGCTGACGTCGACCACCTCGGACGGCTCGTGGCTGCTCACCTGGAGGGCAAGCGACGGCGCCGCGCGGCAACAGATAACGGGTTCCGAGACGCCCGGCTTTGCCTGGGACCTTCCCGGGGGTCCTTTCCGAGACGCCCTCGCCTCGCGGGTAGAGATGAGGCGGCTGCTCCCGATGGTCGAGCTCGAGAGCGAGAGCCCCACGCTCCGAGTCCTTGACGCCGAGCAAAAGACGATAGCCCGCATCGAGCTCGAGCTCGCCTCCGCCTCGCCGCCCGGCGACACGGCGGCAGCTCGTGCGCTCGCCCCACGTATCCGGGTCGTGCCCGTCACGGGCTACGACCGGGCCTTCGACCAGGTCGTGAGCATCGTCGAGGCCGACCTCGGCCTGCAGCGGGACGAGACCGACGACCTCACCCGGGCGCTGGCCGGCATCGGGAAAGCCCCCGGGAGCTACACGTCGAAGTTTCGTCTGACCCTGGATCCAGGGATGCCGGCCGGCGAGGCCGCGAGGCAGATCCATCGCGCGCTTCTGGAGACGATGCTCGCCAACGAGGACGGCGTGCGACAGGACGTCGACACCGAGTTCCTGCACGATTTTCGAGTCTCGGTTCGCCGGACGCGCTCCTGTCTCGGTCAGATCAAAGGCGTCTTTCCCCCGGAGCCGGTCGAGAAGTTCCGCAAAGAGTTCGCGTGGATCGGGACACTCACCGGCCCGACCCGGGACATGGACGTCTACCTCCTGAAGATGGACGACTACCGCTCGACGCTCCCGGAAGCCGTGCAGCGGGACCTCCGGCCCCTCGAGGAGTTCCTCCGGAGGCATCAAGAGATCGAGCACAACAAGCTCACCGCCGGGCTTGACTCGAGTCGGTACCCCGACCTGATCCGGCACTGGAGGGAGTTTCTCGGAGCGCCGCTACCCGACGACCCCGCGCTGCCCGGGGCGAAACGTCCGGTCCGAGAAGTCGCCTCCGAACGGATCGCGCGCTGCTTCAGGAGGGTCTTGAAGAAAGGCCGGGCGATCAAAGACGACTCGCCACCGGCGCGGCTCCACCGGTTGCGGATCGAGTGCAAGAAGCTGCGCTACCTCCTGGAGTTCTTCCGGAGTCTGTACGATCCCCACGACGTCGAGCCGGTGGTGAAGTCGCTCAAGCGCCTCCAGGACAACCTCGGCGACTTCAACGATCTCCAGATCCAGCGGGAGACCCTCAAGCGATTCGCCCAGGAGATGGTCGCGGAGGATTGCGCCACGGTCGAGTCGCTGATGGCGATGGGTCGCCTCGTCGAGCGGCTCGAGGTGCGGCAGGTGAAGGAGCGCTCGCGTTTCACCAAGCGCTTCGCCGAGTTCGATGCTCTTCCGATGCGCGAGCGCTTCGCTCGCGGAATCCACCGCCCCGAGGGTACGGCGTCTTGAAGGTCCTGGCGGTTTACAACATCAAGGGTGGGGTCGGGAAGACCACCACGGCGGTCAACCTGGCGTGGCTGTCGGCACGGGAAGGCGCCCGAACCCTGATGTGGGATCTCGACCCACAGGGCGCCGCCAGCTTTTATTTCCGCATCCGCCCCAGGGTCAAGGGGGTCCCTCGCTTGATCCGGCGCAGGTACGACCCGAGACTCCGCGTCCGCGGCACCGATTTCGACAGGCTCGATCTCCTGCCCGCCGACTTCGCCTATCGAAACCTGGATCTGCTGCTGTCGGCAACCCGGAGGCCGCGCAAGCGGCTGAAGAAGCTGCTTCGACCGCTGGCGGAGGCGTACGACCACATCTTCCTCGACTGCGCTCCGAGTATCTCGCTCGTCTCCGAGGGTATCTTCGTCGCGGCCGACGCCCTGGTGGTCCCCACGATCCCCACGACGCTTTCGCTGCGCACCCTCGACCAGCTGATCACCCATCTCGAGACCCTGAGACGACGACAACGCCCACGGGTGCTGCCGTTTTTCTCCATGGTCGATCAACGCAGGTCGCTCCATCGGACCGTCTCGGAGGGAGGCGCCTCCGACAGGATCCGATTCCTCCGGACTCGCATCCCGAGCTCCAGCGTCGTGGAGCGCATGGGTGTGAACCGCGCGCCCCTCGCCACCTACGCGCGCAGCTCGGCCGCGGCGCGTGCCTACCAGGAGCTGTGGGCGGAGATCAAGCAGACCCTAGCCGAACGCTGACCGTCATTCGATCACCAGCCGGTACCCTGCAGACTCCAGGTAACGGGCTTCCTGCCGGAGATCCGCGAGGGTCAGCGGGTGCTCTTCCATCCAGCCTTCCGGGAAACTCAGGGAGAGCCCCTTCTTGCCGGCGGTCAGCTCCGGTTCGGGGGTAGCATCCGGAGCCCGGCTACGGTGGAGCAGCACGGCGACCCGCAACAGGACCGCCAGCCTTTCGACCGCACGCCCCCGCTTTCGCGGCAGCGCCTTGAACACCGAAGCCGGGAACTTCCGCCGATGGGCCCGGACCAGGGCGGCGAGCAGCTTCTGCTCTTCCCGGGAAAAGCCGGGCAGGTCCGAGGCCGCGATGATGTACTCGCTGTGGCGGTGGTACTGCGCGTGCGCGATATCGAGCCCGGTCTCGTGAAGCTGCGCCGCCCAGGAAAGCAGCCGGCGAGACTCTCGCGATTCGAGCCGCCAGCCCTTGGCAACCTGGGAGAGCAGCATCAGCGCGGTGCACTCGACTTGCCCGGCCTGCTTCCAATCGACGTGGTATCGATCGCCCAGGGCGCGGACGCTGCGCTCTCGTACGTCTTCCTGCCGGATGCGCCCGAGCAGGTCGTAGAGCAGACCCTCGCGGAGCGAGCCCTCCGAGTGACGCATCGCATCGATGCCGAGCGCCTCGAATGCGGCCGATAGGATCGCCACACCACCGGGGAAAACGGACCGGCGATTCGGGTTGAGGCCGGGAAGCTCGAGGAGATCGACGTGCCCGAGCTCGATCATGGCGTCACGCAAGCGTCGGAGTGACTTGGCCGTGACGCCCTTCTTGCTCCATCCGGCGGCACGGATCACGGAATCCACCGCGCGCACCGTACCGGACGCGCCGATCGCCTGCTCCCAGTCGACGCCGCGGAACCTCGCCCGGATGGGCTCGAGCTCTTGAAGAGCTTCGAGCTCGGCGCGCTTCCAACGCCCGGACGAGATTTCTCCATCGCCGAAATGGGCTCGGCTCATGGAGATGCAGCCCATGTAGAGGCTTTCCATGCGAAGGGGATCGAAGCCGTCGCCGACGATCAGCTCGGTGCTCCCGCCCCCGATGTCGATGACCAGGCGGCGCGAGGTCGGCCCCGCCAGAGAGTGGACGACACCGAGGTAGATCAACCGCGCTTCCTCGATCCCCGAGATCGTCTCGATCGGATGGCCCAGCGCCTCCTCCGCCTGGGCCAGGAACGAGTCGGTGTCGTGGGCGACCCGGAGCGTGTTCGTGCCGACGGCGCGCACGCTGTCCACCGGCATGGATCGCAGGCGCTCGCCGAACCGACGCAGGCAGTCGAGGGCCCGATTCCGGGCTTTCTTGGAAAGGCGCTTCGAGGGATCGAGACCCGATGCAAGCTGGACCATCTCGCGCAGGCGGTCCACAACCACCGGCTCGCCCGAGCTGACGCGGGCGACGATCAGGTGGAAGCTGTTGGAGCCCAGGTCGACGGCGGCGACGCTTTCGGGAACCGGTGGAATGAGATCCGACATCTAGGCGCTCCGGAGGGCATCATAGCGCCCCTTCGGGGTTCGAATCCGTAACATTGGCGCGCCGAATGGCCGGGTATAATATTGCTCCACGGGCTCGGCTCTAATACGAAAGGACTCTCGTTGAAGTCGGAGACTTCCGCCAAGTTACCGGTGCCTCGAATCGATGTCGATTCCCCCGAGGCCTTCCTGAATCGCGAGTTGAGCTGGCTGGGCTTCGCCAGTCGGGTGATCGCCCTCGTCGAGAACCCCGAGCTGCCGCTGCTCGAGCGCGTCAAGTTCGCCGGCATCTGTGGAATGCTTCACGACGAGCTCTTCATGAAGCGGATCAGTGGCCTCAAGCGTCAGATCGCGAAACAGTCCGCGAAGCACTCGATCGACGGCCGCACCCCGAAGGAAGAGCTCGAGGCCTGTCGCGCCGAGGTCCTCGGTCAGGCGGAGCGACTCGCCAAGGTCGTCGGCGAAGAGCTACGGCCGGCTCTGGCTGAAGCCGGCCTGCCCATCCTGAACTACGAGAACCTCAAACGCCGCCAGCAGGATGCGCTCCGGGAGTATTTCCGCGATGCCGTGATGCCGATCCTCACGCCCCTGGCGGTTGATTCCGAGCACCCGTTTCCCTTCATCAGCAACCTGGGGCTCAACCTGGCGGTCATCCTTCCGAGATCCAAGGGCGGCGAGCAGCGCTTCGTGCGAATCAAGGTCCCCGGCAACAGGCCCCGCTGGGTGCCGGTGCCCGGCGGCGGCCACGTTCCGCTCGAGCAGGTCATCGCCGCCAACCTGGACCTGATGTATCCGGACAGCGCGGAACGGAAGGTGCACCTGTTCCGCGTGACGCGAGGCGCCGACGGGCAGCGAGATCGGTCGCTGGATCTTCGTGAGGACGACCTCGAGCGGCCGGGCAGTATCATCCGGCAGGTCACCGACGAGCTCAAGGCCAGGCGCTTCGCCGGCGTGGTGCGCCTGCAGCTCGACCCCGGGATGCCGAAGAAGTTCCGCAAGTGGTTGACGAAGCAACTCGGGCTGACGGCTGACGATGTCTATCCCACCGACTATTTCCTGGGGCTGAACGGTCTGCTGAAGCTCGAGGTGGACGGTCGAGACGATCTTCGCTATCCGGAGCACGAACCCGTCACCCACCCACGGCTGCGCGACGTTCAGTCGGGAGGCCCCGGTGCGATCTTCGACGCGGTCCGCGCCGGCGACATTCTGCTCCAGCACCCGTACCACGATTTCGACTCCTCGGTCCTGCGATTCATAGAGTCGGCCGCGGTCGATCCGTCGGTCCTGGCGATCAAGCTGACCATCTACCGGACGAGCGGCGACTCGCCCATCGTGCGCGCCCTGGCCGAGGCGTCACGACGCGGGAAGCAGGTCGCCGTGATGGTCGAGATCACGGCTCGATTCGACGAGGCGCCCAACATTGCCTGGGGGCAGTACCTCGAGAACGAGGGCGTGCATGTCGCCTACGGCGTCGAGCGCCTCAAGACCCACGTCAAGCTCGCCCTGGTCGTGCGCGAGGAAGGTAAACGGGTCCGGAGGTACGCCCACGTCGGCACCGGCAACTACCACACGGGCACCGCCAGGCTCTACGAGGACCTCGGGATCCTGACCGCCGACCCCGAGATCTGCAACGACGTTGCCGCGGTCTTCAACTCCTTGACCGGAACCACGCCGTACGGCAGCCACGGTAAGATGCTGGTCGCCCCGGTGACCATGCGCGCGCGCTTCACCGAGCTGATCCGACGGGAAGCCGAGCACGCCCGCGAGGGGCGGCCCAGCGGCATCACCGCCAAGATGAACCAGCTCCAGGACCCCGGGATCATCAAGGAGCTCTACGAGGCCAGCCAGGCGGGGGTCCCGATCAGTCTCAACGTCCGGGGACTGTGCTGCCTGCGGCCGGGTGTGCCGGGGCTGTCCGAGAGCATCCGGGTCTTCGGCGTCGTCGGCCGTTTCCTCGAGCACAGCCGAGTCTACCGCTTCGCGAACGCCGGCTCTCCCGAGTACTACGTCGGTTCCGCCGACTGGATGCGGAGGAATCTCAACAATCGAGTGGAGACGATCGTCCCGGTCCTGGACAACAAGCTGATGGGTGAGCTCGACCGGATTCTCGAGGTCTACGACACCGACAACTCCAGCGCGTGGGACTGCGGCCCCGACGGTGTCTACACCCTGCGGACGCCCGAGGAAGGCGAGGAGCGCCATGCGGTGCAGGACGACCTGATCCGTCTGGCAGCCGAGCCGCGCAAGACCACCACGGCTCCCCTGGCCTCCTAGTGGGCCGTTACGGTCCGCTAGGCCGTCGACGGGATCTGCACGATTCGGTCTTCGTCCTGACACCACGCGGTGAGCGAGCCTCCGTAGACGCAGCCCGAGTCGAGACCCAGGGTGCGCGCACCGCGGTAGTGTCCCCGTCTTGCCCAGTGGCCGTGAGCCACCAGCGTCTCTCCCGAGTACAGCGCATCCCACGGCAGGAAGGGCGGGGGGCAATCCTCGGGACGTCCAGTGTGATCGCACCACTGACCGTCCGGCGTGCAGCACCGGACGTTCGTGGCGAAGACGATGTCGCGGCGCCGAAGCCAGTCGTCGTCGTGAGGCCCGTCGTTGATCCGGGCCGCGGACGCCGGCAGATCTTTCCACGTCGGATGGAGCCCCGCATGAACGGCCCAGGCGTCCGGGCCGTCACCCCGGCTGGGCAGATGGGCCAGGATCGGCAGGGCACGGAGGCTCGCCATCAGCTCGGTGGCGTCGGGCGCGGTGAACAGCGAGGCGAGGGTCGGGAGCTTCTTTGGCCGGGCTCCGGAGAACGCCAGCAGCGCCGAGACGTCGTGGTTGCCGAGCAGGCCGCGGCCGCCGATGCTCGTCCACAGCCGCAGGACCTCCAGCGAGTCCGGTCCGCGGTTGATCAAGTCACCCAGACACCAAAGCTCGTCTCGCGAAGGATCGAAACGGATCGACTCCAGGAGCGCTTCCAGCTCCCGGGCGCAACCCTGAACGTCTCCCACCAGCCAGCGCATGTTTCCTCCGATGCATCGAAAGAGCTAACATAAGTTGCCGCCCGGGCCAACCCTGGACATGTGAGGTCGATACCGTGAAGACCCTTCTGATCCTCCGTCACGCCAAGTCGTCGTGGAAATACCAGGACCTTCCTGACCACGAGCGGCCCCTCAACCGCCGGGGCGTGACCGACGCGCCGCGTATGGGCCGGGTGCTGCACGGGGCCGGGTTGACTCCCGATCGGATCGTGAGCTCGACGGCGGTCCGCGCCCAGTCGACGGCCCGGCTGGCGGGGGAGGCGTGCGGCTATGAAGGAGGCGTCACCCTGCGGGAGGATCTCTACCTCTCAGGATGGAGGGCCTACCTCGAAGCGCTGCGGCAGCTCCCCACCGACGTGGACCGCGCCATGATCGTCGGTCACAACCCGACCGTGGAGGAGGTCGTCCATCTCTTGACCGGACGCGACGAGCCCATGCCCACCGCCGCCCTCGCCCACGTCGAGCTCCGCGTCGACGACTGGAGCGAGCTCGACGAGCACGCCCCCGCCAAGCTCCGCAACCTATGGCGCCCCCGCGACCTCACTTAAAAACTGGGGACAGTACACACATTTTCGGGATTTCCAGGTTGCGAGGCCATGTCGAATCCAGACAACCCGGAAATGTGTGTACTGTCCCCAGTTTTCTCCTACTTGCTGGCGCGGCTGAGGAGGCGGGAGACGGTCTTGATTACGTGGATGCGGGCGAAGCGTTTGTCGTTGGCGGGGACGATCACCCATGGCGCCCTCTTCGTGTCGGTCCTGGCGACCATCTCGTTGACCGCCCGCTCGTAGTCGCCCCAGCGCTCCCGGTTTCGCCAGTCTTCTTCGGTGATCTTGTACTGCTTGAACGGAGTCTTCTCGCGGTCTTTGAATCGCCGGAGCTGCTCCTGTCGGTCGATGTGCATCCAGAACTTCGCGACGACCACACCGTGATCGGTCAGCATAGCCTCGAAGGCGTTGATCTCGTCGTAGGCGCGGCTCCACTCCGCTTCCGACGCGAAACCCTCGATGCGCTCGACGAGCACCCTGCCGTACCAGCTGCGATCGAAGATCGCCATGCGACCGGCCGGCGGTAATTGCTGCCAGAAGCGCCACAGGTAGTGATGGACCCGCTCCTCGTCGGAAGGTGCCGCGACGGGGATCACACGGTAGTTGGTAGGATGGAGGGCCGCACACAGACGACGGATCACCCCGCCCTTGCCCCCGGCGTCCCATCCCTCGAACGCCAGAACGGTCGAGACTCCCCGCCTCAGGGCACGGTCGGCCAGTCGGTGCAGCTTTCCCTGCCAACGCTCCAACTGCCGGTCATACTTCTCTTTTGTAAGCGTCTGTGCGAGATCGACCGAAGCCAGCGCGCCATCCTCCCCCCTTGCCGAAGGGACCTTGCGCTTCAATTGAGGTTCCGAAAGCTGAGCTTCCGCCTTCAGTCTCGTCGCGATCGCTTCGAGGATCGTGTCGGCGACCGCGAGGTTTCGTCGCCTGGCGTCGGCGCTGTCGACGACCCGCCAGGGTGCCGCTGGTGTGCCCGTTGTCTTGAGTGCCTTCCGCACGACCTTGACCGAACGGTCGAAATTTTTCTGGAGGAACCACTGACTCGGGTGGATGCGCCAGGCTCGTTGCGGATTCTCACGGGCCTGCTTCACCCGCTTCTTGTAGGCCCCGGGGTCGAGGTGCAGCCAGAACTTGAGCAGCAGGGCACCGTCGGCGACCAGCATGGATTCCAGGTCCCGGATCTTGTCCAGCCGGCTCTCGAAGCCCTTCGACCCCGTGTCGCCGGCCAGTCGGTCCGCGATGGCGCGTACGGTCCACCCTCCGAGCAGCACGCCGGTCGTGCCGTCGGCTGGTAGGACCTTCCAGTAGCGCCAGAACGGTGGCCGCCGCCGCTCCTCCTCGCTAAGTGGACCGAAGGCGTGAATCCGCATCGAGCGCGGGTCCATCCACTCGTTGAGCACCTGAGCCGCCTCGGCGACTCCCGAGAGATCATCGCCGCCAAGAAGTACGATGACGGGGAAGCCTCCCTTGCGAAGCTGATACTGCGCGTGCTGCAGCTCCACGCGCAGGGAGGGGACCCGTTTTCGATACTCATCCTTGCTGATCTCGGGGCCGAGCTTCAGGATATCGATCATCTTCGTCTCCCGATCATTCCTGCGATGCGACGGGCTCGAGCAATCGCATCGCCTCGGCGGCGGGGACGCCGAGGTTCGAGCCGCCGAACTGGGGCACGATGGCTGCGTTGACCGCCACGACACCGCCGTCGAGATTCAGGACCGGCCCACCGCTTCCCCCGTGTGTGGTCTCGGCGTCATAGACCACCGCACCCGAGGTCACCTGTCCCACGATACCCACCGTCGCCAGGGGGGCGATGTACCCGCCGGCCGAGAGCCCCCGGGCCAGCTCCCAGAAATCGAGCGAGCCGTCTCCCAGCAGCTCCTCGACGTAGTCGGTCTCGGCCCGGGCCAGAAGCGCCTGCATCCCGGTGGGATAGCCGAGCACGATGACCTCGTCGCCGGGGCTGGGTGCGCGATCGTAGAGGCCGAGCCGAGGCACCTGTCCCGTCTGGAGGTCGCACTTCAGCAGAGCGACATCCGCGGTGTCGCTCGACCGGATCAGCTCGACGTCGAACGGCTCCTCGACGCCCGGAAGATAGCCGATGAAGCGTTGCATCACCGGCGTGAACCCTTGCTGCATCACCTCCTGCGCGGTCGGATCGGACTCCCATGGCAGGCTGACGTGTCGATTGGTCAGCAGCAGGCCGTCCTCGGTCGCCACGAAGCCGGTCCCGGTGTAGAAGACCTCCACCGGCGGCCCGTCGCCCTCGAGGGTGACCTGCACGCTCCCCCCCCCGAGACCCCGCAGGGGCGCGCTCGCGAAGCGCAGCGGCTGTCCGCTTTCCGTGTGGACGAACCCGTACGATCCCTGGAGGAATACCACCGACCGCGCCGCACTGGAGATGACCCGCTTGCGCGACTCGCTTCGCGCCTCGAGTGCCTGCACCCGGGCCAGCGTGTCGGAGATCTGGCGGTCGAGTCGTTGCCGTGCGGTGGTGTAATCGTCGACCGAGAACGAATTGCCCTCGGCGCTCTCGAGCAGGTCCGCCAGCCCCTCGACGCGCGCCGCTTCCTCGGCGAGCCGCTTCTCGATCCGAGCGTTGCGTATCCACAGGGTGCCGGCCGTGCCGATGAACAGCGCCAGCACCACGAGGAGGCTGAGTCGCACCGACGGAGCCGTTTGCGTTATCAGCTCCATCGGGGTGCCGGCCAGCAGGATCCCCGCGCGCTCCAGCCGGCTCTTGCCGCCGTGGCGCGCGCAGTCGCGGCAGTCCGAGAAGACCTCGGTCATCGACTTGTAGGTCGCGGATCCGGGCTTGTAGAGGCGGAAGCGCAGCACGGGTCCGCCCTCGCCGATCTCCAGGACGTCGCCGGAGGCCAGCATTCGCCGCTCCACCGGCTCACCGTTGACCCAGATCTCGGACCCGCGCGCCGAGATCATCTCGTAGGTCCCGTCGCGCAGCTCGAGGGTGGCCAGCAGGCCCGCGGCCAGTCCTTGCGCCGCGCCGGGCGGGAGCTCGTGCTCCGCCACCCGGATCTCGTCGTCGGGGGCGGTGCCGATGCGGAGGCGGTCGCCCCGCAGACGGTGGGTCTTACCTCGTAGGTGGCCCGAGAGGTAGACGATGACCGGCGTCGGACGGTCGCTCACGGCCGGGTTCCTGCTTTCACGGGTCCACCTTACTACCGAGACCCTGACAACAGGAAACCGGAGCTGCAAAGTCCAGGCAACGCCGCAAAGCCCCGGCGATCAGTTGGAGGTCGAGGGCTCGACACGGGTCCAGTGGGTCGTCTTGCCGAAAAGGGGGATTCCGATGTAGCCGCGGAACTTGATCCGATTCTCGCCTTCAGGCTCTATGGTGCAGCGGTAGGTGCTTCCGGTGTCGGCGTCGTAGATCGTGCCCTTCCACGCGAGCTTGTCCTTCTTGGGAAACACCTCCATGATCCGGAGGCCGACAAGCTCGCGGTCCCGTAGCGCCTCGTCTGGATTGAGGATGTCGATCCGCTCGTTGCCGTGCTCGTCGTACGGTTCGCGCATCCAGACCACGGTGCCGCACAGGCCGCCGCCGCAAGGCTCGACCTCGATATGGGCCTCGCCATTTTCCACCAGCCAGGTGCCGGTGATGTCGAACGAGGTCAGGGCGACAGCGTGGACGCTGCCGCCGAGTGCGACGAGCGCACAAGCGATCGCGGCGCAAAACGCCGTCTTTACCGTCGCCATGCGGAACACTTTACCGGGGTTCGGGGACCCGGGCGAATCGTCACTCGACTTCCCCGGCAGGGGCGGGGAGCTCCACGAACGTGAGGATGCCGGTGTCGTCCCCGGAGAACAGTGTGAGTCGATCTCCATCGATCTCGTAGCGGGACGTGCTCTCGAGGGTCCGGAAGAACACCGTTTCCTGGTCCATGATCTCTGTCGGGCACGCCATCCGCGTAGATCCGAGGGGCCCGAACGACAACGCGCCGGCCTCGCCGGTCTCGAACGAGCCGAAGTACCGATTGCAGCCGCCGGTGCCGTTGGCCTGGCCGTCGCCGGTGAAGCTCAACGTGATCTCCGTTCCTTCCAACGGAGGAACTCTCGTGTCAAGGGCGCCGAACGCCTCGAGGCTCCAGTGGCGATCCGCCAGGGTGCCTGCGCCGTCGGGTCCGCGGGTCTCTTCCACGGTCGCCTCCGGAATCTCCGCAGTCGGTGCGGGAGGCTCCGTCGGCGCGCAGCCGAACATCACCAACAGAACGGTTGCCAATGAAAGGGATGCGGTCCGCCTGAAAGTCATGGCTCACCTCCACGCGACGTCCGTCGCTGAGACGCGATGGTATCTCACACGGCCCCACGGCCGAGATCTCTTGCCAATGCGGTAGGACTACAGCTTGAGGCGGCGCAGACGCAGGGCGTTGCCGATCACCGAGACCGAGCTGAAGCTCATGGCTGCGCTGGCGATCATCGGGCTCAGTAGCAGCCCGATCGCGGGGTAGAGCACACCGGCGGCGATCGGCACGCCGATCCCGTTGTAGACGAAGGCAAAGAACAGGTTCTGCCGGATGTTGCGCACCACGGCGCGGCTGAGCCTGCGGGCCCGGACGATCCCTCGCAGGTCGCCGCGCACCAGCGTGACGCCGGCGCTTTCCATGGCGACGTCGGTTCCGGTTCCCATGGCGATGCCGACGTGTGCCTGGGCGAGGGCGGGGGCGTCGTTGATGCCGTCACCGGCCATCGCCACCACGTGCCCCTCGTCTTGAAGTCGGCGCACGATCTCGGCCTTGCGATCCGGAAGCACCTCGGCCTCGATCTCGTCCAGGCCGAGCTCCCGCCCGACCGCCTCGGCGGTCGTCCGGCTGTCCCCGGTGAGCATCACGATCCGCACGCCCTCGCCGTGCAAGGCGCGGACCGCCTCGAGAGTCGACGGCTTGATCGGATCGGCGATGCCGAGGGTTCCCGCCAGGCATCCGTCGATGGCGACGAAGACGACCGTGCGGCCCTCGCGTCGCAACACCTCGGCGCGTTCTGTCCACGGTCCGAGCTCGACGCCGCGATCGGTCATCAGGGTGTGCGTGCCGAGAGCCACGCCGCGCCCGTCGACCTCGCCCGCAACGCCCCTGCCGGTGATCGATTCGAAGCTCTTCGCCGCGGTGATCTCGACGCCCTGGCTCGTGGCTCCTTCGACGATTGCTCCGGCCAGCGGGTGCTCGCTCCCGCGCTCGAGGCTCGCGGCCACTCTCAGGATCTCCGCTTCCGAAACACCCGCGGCGGTCTCGACGGTGACGAGCCGTGGTCGACCCTCCGTCAGCGTGCCGGTCTTGTCGATCACCAGGGTGTCGACTTTCTCGAGGGTCTCGAGCGCCTCGGCGTTCTTGATCAGGACTCCCGCGCTCGCGCCCATCCCCGTGCCGACCATGATCGACATCGGGGTCGCGAGCCCGAGGGCACACGGGCACGCGATGATCAACACGGCGACGGCGGCGAAGAGGGCGTGGGCCATGCGCGGGTCAGGTCCGACGAACGTCCAGATGACGAACGTCACGACAGAGACGGCGATGACCGCCGGGACGAAGTACGAGGCGACGGCGTCGGCAAGGCGCTGGATCGGAGCCCGGCTTCGCTGGGCTTCCCCCACCATGGCGACGATCCGCGCCAGAAGAGTGTCGGCGCCGACGCGCTCCGCCCGCATGACAAAGGTGCCCGTGCCGTTGACGGTGCCTCCGGTCACCGGATCGCCGACCTGTTTCTCCACGGGAAGCGGCTCGCCGGTGATCATCGACTCGTCGACGGCGCTCTTGCCGTCGATCACCTCGCCGTCCACCGGGATCTTCTCGCCGGGCCGCACGCGCAGCCGGTCGCCGACCGCGACGTTCTGGAGCGGAACGTCCTTTTCCGAGCCGCAGTCGTGCACCACGCGCGCGGTGCTCGGCGCCAGTCCCAGGAGCGCTCGGATTGCTTCCCCGGCACGGCTGCGCGCGCGCAGCTCCAGAATCTGTCCCAGCAGGACGAGCACGGTAATGACTGCCGCAGCCTCGAAGTAGACTGCCACCGAGCCGTCCGGCTCGCGGAACGACGCGGGGAAGATCCCGGGCAGGACCGTGGCGACGACGCTGTAAGCGTACGATGCGCCGACTCCCATCCCGATCAGCGTGAACATGTTGGGGCTTCGCCGGACGATCGACGTCCACGCGCGCTCGAAGAACGGCCAGCCGCACCACAGTACCACGGGCGTGCTCAAAACGAGCTGGATCCACGCCGTCGCACCGGTCCCGAGAACGCGATCGATCGGTCGCCCCCACAGCATCTCTGACATCGAGAGGACGAAAACCGGCGCCGCCAGCTCCAGCCCGATCCAGAACCGGCGGGTCATGTCGAGCAGCTCGGGGTTGGGCTCTTCCTCGGCGGCGATCGTCGCGGGCTCGAGCCCCATGCCACAGTCGGGGCACGATCCGGGCTCAGCCTGGCGCACCTTGGGGTGCATCGGGCAGGTGTACTCGGTGCGGAACGGTGAGACGAGCTCGGCCTCGAGCGCCATGCCGCAGTCGGGACACGCCCCGGGGCTTTCCTCTCGGACCTCCGGGTGCATGGGGCAGATGTAGGCGCCGCGCGGAAGCTCGGGCTCGAGCGCCATGCCGCAATCGGGACAGGCGCCGGGTTTGTCCGCGCGGACCTCGAGGTGCATCGGGCACGTGTAAGTTGTGCCGGTAACCGGTCGGACGGACGCGGCCCCGTGCGAGTGGCCGTGGTCGTCGTGGCAGCAGTGATGGTCGCCGTTCGAGGTCATGGTCCCATTCCGCGAGACCCCGATTCACTGACGGGTCCCGAAGTCGGGACCATGGTAGGGCAAGAGGCCGTGAAAATCCTCACGCCGATACGAGGCGGCGAGAACACGAACGGCGGTCGGTCCGTTCCCGCCGATCTCAGCCGACCGGCGCGTGACCGTCGGCCTTGCCGTCCTCCAGATCGACCCGCTTGAGCATGCCGTGGAGCTCCTCCTGGCTACACACGCCCTTGTCGACCAGCATGCGCTGCACGGTCTTGAGCGCCAGGGCGATCTCTCCGAGCGCCTCCTCGAGCTTGGCGGCGTCGATGTTGCCTCCGGTCCCACGCAATGCGGCCGTTTCGACACGCACCTGCGAGGTTTCCTTCTGGATTTGATCGATGCGGTAGTGCTGGCAAAAGTCGAATATCCAGTTGATGAGACCCACCCGATCCTCCTTTTCTTTTTCTTTCTGTAGATGCGCTCGATCTTGACCCGGAAGACCCGCACCTATTCGGGCTTCTTTCGGCCTTGTTGCTCTCCGACCTTCGACCTAGACTGGGCTCAAGCCGCAATCCCGGAGACGATCATGCGAGATCTTCGTGGAAAGAGAGTCCTCATCACCGGTGGAGCCCGTGGCATCGGCCTCGCCATCGCCCGTCGCTTCGCCGGGGAGGGCGCCGAGGTCGTCGTGACCGATCTCGACCGCGACGCGCTGCCGGCGGCCGCCGAGACGATCGCATTGTCCGGTCCCGAGGCACGAACCTACGAGCTCGACGTCACCGACGGCCCCGCGATTCTCGCGCTGAAGGACCGCCTCCACGCCGACGCCGGACCGGTGGACGTTCTGATCAACAACGCGGGCGTCGTCTTCGGCGGCGCGTTCCTGGACGTTCCCCTCGAGCGCCACTTCGCGACCTACCGCATCAACGTGCTGGGCATGACCGCCGTCACCCACGCGTTCCTGCCGGACCTGATCGCCCGACCCGATGCCCATCTCGTGAACGTCGCGAGCGCCTCCGGCTTCATCAGCCTGCCCTACGGAACCACCTACGCGTCGAGCAAGTGGGCGGTCGTGGGCCTCTCCGACTCGATCCGCGTGGAGCTCGAGCTCCAGGGCCATCGACACGTACACGTGACGACCGTCTGCCCCAGCTACGTCAGCACCGGCCTGTTCGACGGCGTCAAGCCCCCGCGATTGACCTCGATGCTGACCCCAGAAAAGGTGGCCGACCTGACATTGAATGCCGTTAAGAAGAACAAACCCTTCGTGCTCGCCCCGTGGCTCGTCAAGCTCGCCCCGCCCCTCAAGGGCGCCACCCCGACCGCGATCGCCGACCGGGTCTCCTGGCTGCTGGGCGTAACCAAGAGCATGCTCCACTGGCGAGGCCGAACCTGACGCGCCACGCTTCGATCCACTAGGCGCGGAGACCGGCGAGGGCTACCTTCAGCAGGGCTATCGGGGATCCGTGGGCTTCGAAGCGGGTGAGTTCGCGGCCGAGCCCGAGCAGGGTACGGTGGTCGCTGAACCACACTGGCTTGGGCCTGATGCGAAAGCCGGCACGCAACACCGACTTCTGCGGGTGGTCGAACAGCAGCGTGTTGTGCACGACACCGCTACCGGATTCGATGTCCTCGGGAGGGTGCCCCGGAAAGGCCCCCCAGGTGGTCACGCCGAGACCGAAGTTGACCCCGGTCCAGATGTTGATGCCGATCCCACCGTAACGCAGGTCCGCGACCGCGACTTCGAGCGCGTCGGCGTGAGCCCGCTCGGTGGCGGGATCCACGAGAATGACGCACGACAGCGTTCCCCACACCTTCTCGTTGGCGAACTCGACCGCCCGCGACAGGAAGGTCGGAGCGTCGTCGGCATCGAGGCTGACCTCGGCCAGCACCCCGCAAAACGCCTCATTGTTGAGAGCGTACTCGTCGTCCCACGCCGGGACGTCGGGAATGATGGTCCACGGAACGACCTCATCGCCGGTCTCTCCCACCGCGCGCGCCTGCGGGTAGTGCCGCAGGAAGTCCTCGTACCGATCGTGGGCTCCCGGGTAGTAGGCCCGGCGCGGGGGAGTCGACGCGAGAGCCTTGTCGAGCCTGTCGAGGAACTCGTCGCGCTGCTTCCAGCCGCGCGCCAGCGCGACCACCTTCCCGGCGTTGCAGTTGAAGCTCGCGTTGTGGGCCACCATGCTGGCGACGTGCCGCGCCTGGAAATCGAGGTCCGATGCCGACCACCTCCCCGGCACCACCAGCATCGGGGTCACGCTGCCCAGCTCCGAGGTGACCGGCTTGTCGAGCAGAGGCTCGCCGGCCGCCTTTCTCCGGGAACTCTCCGCGGGATCGGCTCCCCAAACGATGGCATCGTGGGTGCGATCGGATCCGGTGAGGTGGATCGTGTCCACCCGGTCGTCGTGGCACAGGAACCCGCCGACCGTCTTCCCGCCGTAGGCCACTCCGAGGTAGCCGTCATCGATCAGTCTCCGGAACGCGCGTTCGAGATACGGTCCCAGAAACTCGTTCACCGGATTCATCTTGAGAACGACGACCTGGTCTTCGACGAACAACTTGTAGACGACGTCGAGGGGCGCAATCGAGGAGATGTTGCCTGCACCCAGGACCAGCGCTACCCTTCCCGGCAGCACGCGGCCCTCGGCCTTCTTACGATAGATCCGCCCCTGGGTGGCGGGGCGCCCGGGCTCGAGCCAGACCTCGGCGGAGATGTTGTAGTACAGGAGCCGATCGAGCAGTCCGCGAGGAAAGACCTTGAAGATCCGCTGACCGTCGGGACGCGTGCGCACGCCGGCGGGTCGTGGCCGGCCGTCGTGTTTCAGGGCGTCGATCAGCAACCGTAGGTTGCGGACGGTCGTCATCGGTCCGCTGAGCCACTCTTCACCGGCCAGTTGCGAGTCGGGATCGATGCCGTGGTGCCCGCACGCGACGCTGACCCAATCCTCGGCGACCTCCACGACGCCGTCGATACACCGTCGCAGGTAGTCGATTCGCGCGGGGATGTCGACTCGGATCCAGGAATCCTTGCAGTTTGCCACGCGATCGAGAATGAGATCCGCGTCGGGACGCGGGCTCACGACCGGTGGGCCTTCGAGCGTGCCCGTGGGGTCCACACAAGCAGCATAAACGATGCGCTCCGAATAGGCACCCGAAGCCTGGGCCGAAGTAGATCGCTCGACTCCAGAAAGCCGCGGGGGTGGCATAATGGGGGCTGCACGGTGTCGAAAGCCGAAGAACGATCCCGCTCCGCCGTTCTTTGGAGAGGAGAGTCCATGAAGATCCCGTCTCTGATCCTCCGGCAGCTGTACACCTTCGGCAGCCTGGAAAACGCGCCCGGAAGCGTGAGATTCTCCCTCAAGAACCGCCTGAGCGACGCCAAGCTCACCCGTCTCTCCCGGGTCGCGATCAACGACGTCGAGATCCCGGCGGACCGTCTGACGCTGGACCTGGGCGACGGTCGCCGCGTCGCGGCAACGGCGGTGACACCCGACTCTCCCGTGGAGTTCCCGCTGCACAAGATGGTCCAGGTGCACGTCGGCGCCAACGCTCTTGCCGTGGGCAAGCACGAGATCGCCATCGCCTTCGAGAGCGAGCCGTTCGGGAGCCTGAAGCTCGAGGTCACCGACGCCATCTCCAGGGATCGACCCGAGAGGATCACCATCCCGTACCACAAAGAGCTCGACTACACGCCCGAGATCATCCGCGAGCGCCAGGAGTTCATCGAGCGCTACAGCGGCGCAAAGCTCGACCACGTCACCCGCTATTCCTTCGACCCGGAAGCCGTCCGCGGCAATGTCGAGAGCTTCGCCGGCGTTGCCCAGGTACCGATCGGTTTCGCGGGGCCCCTCCTCGTTCGCGGGGAGCACGCGCAGGGGGAGTTCCTGATCCCGCTGGCCACCACCGAGGGCACCCTGGTCGCCTCGTACAACCGCGGCATCAAGGTCATCAACCTGTCCGGAGGCGTGATCGCCACGGTCGTCGACGACGTCATGCAGAGAGCCCCCGTCTTCATCTTCGCGTCGGCCCGCGAAGCTCGGGAGTTCAAGCGCTGGGTCGACGAGCACTTCACGCAGATCAAGCAGGCAGCCGAGGAGACCTCCAGCATCGCGAAGCTACGGTTCATCGACACCTTCCTGTCCAACCGCTTCGCCTTCCTGCGTTTCAACTTCACCACCGGTGACGCCGCCGGCCAGAACATGGTGGGGCGCGCGACCTTCGCCGCGTGCAGCTGGATCCTCGACCGTGCTGAGCAGGTCGAGAGGTTCTACCTCGAGTCGAACCTCGCCACCGACAAGAAGGCGTCGCAGATCAACATCATGCGCACCCGGGGGAAGCGAGTGGTGGCCGAGGCGACGGTGCCCCGCGAGATCCTCGTCCAGCACTTGCGGGTCGAGCCGGAGAGCCTGTTCTATCACTACAACGTCGCCAACGTAGGCGCTTTTCTCTCGGGCGCCAACAACAACGGTGCCCATTCGCCCAATGCCATCACGGCGATGTTCATCGCGACGGGGCAGGATGTCGCCAACGTCTCCGAGTCGTCGGCCGGGATCCTCTACACCGAGATCACCAAGAAGGGCGACCTCTACATCTCCCTGACGATTCCCTCGCTGATCGTTGCGACCTACGGGGGAGGGACCGGCCTGGCGACCCAGCGCGAGTGCCTGGAGGTCCTCGGGTGCCTGGGAAAGGGCAAGGTCTTCAAATTCGCGGAGATCGTCGCGGGTGTGGCCCTCGCGGGGGAGCTGTCGCTGGCCTCGGCGATCTCGTCCCTCGACTGGGTCTCGAGTCACGAGAAGTACGGACGCAACCGATAGTGTCACGCGGAGTCGGGTCTTGAATCGCGACCTGCCGTCGGCCCGGTACCACGACCCGTTCGACGCCGGGTACACCCGAGACGTCATCGACACGGTCTTCGGTCCGGCGCTCGACCACTACTTTCGTCCGAAGCTGATGGGCGCGCACAAGCTGCGCGAGAACGGCCCGTTGATTCTCGCCGCCAACCACAGCGGGATGGCGTTCCCCTACGACGGCATGGTGCTCGACGCGCTGCTGTGGCGACGGCATGGCTACAGGCCCGAGAAAAAGTTTCGCACCGTCTTCGAGAAAGAGCTATCGCTGACTTGGTGGATGCGCCCGTACGGTGTCGACAATTTCTGGCGGCGGTGCGGGGGGGTGGACGCCACCTTCGACAACCTCGAGCGGCTTGTCACGCGGGGCGAGCGAGTCATCTACTATCCCGAGGGCGTGCCCGGGATCGGCAAGGGTTTCAACCGACGCTACCGGCTCCAGCCGTTCCGGACCAGCTTCGTTCTGCTGGCCGCGAGGCACCGGGTGCCGGTTCAGCCGGTCTACATCATCAACGCCGAGTGGGTCATCCCTTACAACTATTCGATTCGTCCCGTGGATCGAGTGATGGACCGATTCTTCAAGGTCCCGTTCCTCCCGTTGCCAGGGGGGGCGATCGCGATCACCTTTCCGTGGGCGTGGTACCTGTCGCTGCCCGCGAGGATGATCCTGGTGATCGGGGATCCGATCGACGTGCGGGCGCTGGCAGAGCAGGACGGGTTGACCGATTTCGACAACCCGGACCGGGACGGGCTTCAGAGGCTTTCCGACCGCGTGCGTTCGATCATGCAGCCCGAGCTCGACCGCCACGTCCGGCGCTACGGTCGCTGGCCCTACCAGGGGCGATCCCTGTGGCGTGAGCTGAGGAAAGCGAAACGAAAGGGGATTCTAGGCCGGGTGCTGCCCACCGGATGGGTCGCGGCGTACACCCGCTTCGAGCGGGACCGCGGGCGCCCACCGGCCAGGAATCGCCTGCACCGGATGCTCAGGGACTGGGACCTCGTCGGCTACTACTTGCCGCTGGGATGGCCGCTTCTCTCCCTCGCCCGGCGATTCAGGCGGCCTCCGTACGGCTACCGCGGGCTCGACCCCGCCGAGCGCACGCGGCGAGAGGGCACCTTCCTGTGGCGGCTGGCTGAGGAGCCCTTGCCGCCACGGAAGTTGCCTGAGGGTCGGGCGAAGTAGATCGCCCGAGGCGCGTGCATCAGAAGTTGACGACCAGCGCCACGGTGAAGATCGTGTCCAGCTCGTCCAGTGGTACCAACGCCGTGCCGGTCTGGGTACCACCCTGATCGGGGGGCGCATCGAACAGCGGAACCTCGGTGACGGCAGGGATGTTGTTGTAGAGCCAGATCAGGCTGACCTTCAGCGCGAGCATCTTGGTCATGTTGACCGCCACCGCGTTGGTCATGTTCCAGTAGTAGTCATCGAACTCGTCGAGACTCACATTGAAGGTGAAATCCTGGGTGTACTCGGTGTTCTGACCGAACTTGTTGAAGTAAGCCCAGGACAGTCTGAATCCAGGGAAGCTGTCCTCGGTCGCGGGATTGTCGATGACGTCTGTCTGATCGGTGTAGCTCAGGTTGTAGCTGGTGTTGAACTTGAGGTCATCGCGGTCCCACCAGAGATTGCCGACACCCGCGTAGGCCGAGTAACGATCCTGGATCCCTGCGTCCCGGTTCCGGAACCACCCGGCGCCTGCGTTCCAGTACAGCCGCTTGTGGATCTCCCTGAAGTACTCGGCGTCGGCGTAGTACTTCTCGGCGTTCACCTCGGTATCCTCGGTCTTCGCGACCGAGAAGTTCTGGTCGTCCGGCCCGATCGCGATCTTGGTCACGGTCGTGGTCTCGGCGCGCAGCCCCCCGACCTTGAACTCGAACTTCGCATTGTCCCACAGCCGCTTCAGAATGTTGCCGAAGCTGAAGGTGGCCGTGTCCGAGTTACCCGTCGTCAGGGTGTAGCCCAGCTCGGCGGTGTCGAACCAGCCCGTCGTCTTTTCTTCTTCTTCCGCTGCTTGCACGACGGCCGAGCCGCCGGCGGCCGACACCAGCATGCAGATGGCGACGGCAGAACAGAGTCGTTTCATCGGTGCCTCCTTGAGTAATTGGCGCAAGAGCCTAGCGTGGACGGCGGAATCTTTCAACGGGAGGTGGGCGGGGCCACGGACGGGCGCTGAATTTTGGGCTAGGTCAGACGCTCCTCGAGGCGAGAGAGGGCCAGATCCAGCTTCTCGGTGACGTCGGCCCGCCGTCGGGTGGGATCGAGGCCCACACCCTGCCAGATACTGCGAGTGTCGTCCTCGAGGATCTCTGTGCGCAGGCGTATGCCATGGGCCTCGAATACCGGCTCGAGCTCCTCGCGCCGATTCAAGAGGTCTTGCCGGGTGCTGAGATAGGCGTGCTCGCAGACGGCCATCCGCGAGCTGAAGCGGAAGATGTTCGTGAAGAACATCTGGTAGTCGCGCTTCAGGGGTTCGAACAGCATCACGTCCACGCCCGGGAAGCGCGGCGTGTAAGCCGCCATTCCTACCCTGAGGCGCGAGTGAATCATCGTCCGGAAGGTCTGGGACAGGACGGTGGGGAGCCCCCGGTGGACGAGCTTTCCGCGTCGCATGACACCGGCGTCCACCGAGTCCGCCGTATCCACCGGGACGATGGGGTTCACGCACAGCAGGAGTTCGGCACCGGCCTCGATCGCCACCGAGGCGTGGACAGTCTTGTGCAGCACGCCGTCGACGTAGTAGCGGTCGCCGATCAGGACGGGCGGGTAGATGCCGGGTAGCGCCGTGGAGGCCTGCACGGCGCTGGAGATGGGGACGTCCTCGAGCCCCTCCTTCCCGAAGCGTACCGCGTGGCCGGAGTCGAGGTCGGACGCCACCACGATCAGGTGCTTGTCGAGCTTCCTGAAGTCATTGGTGCGGCCCTTGACGTTGTAGATCGTCTCCAGGTAGGCGCGGATCGGCTCGTTGTCGAACACCCCTACCGGTAGCGCGCGGGCCAGACGCATCAGCGACTCGACGAACGTCAACTCGTCCGGGTGCGCGACGTAGTCCTGGACGGCCTCGAACAGCAGCCGCGGCGTCATCAGGCTCCGCCGCGCCATCTCGCCGAGGGCGGGCTTGAAAAAGACCTCCGGGGCGAAAGGGTGCTCGCCGGGCTCGTGGCTCAAGATCGCCCGGCACATCTGTGTCGTGGTCAGGTTGTTGGCGAGGCAGGCGGCGATGAACGAGCCGGCGCTCACGCCCACGTAGACGTGAAGGTCGTTGAAGTCGATGCCCTCGAGCGCCTCGTCGAGGGCCCGAAGGGCGCCGATCTCGTAGATCGCACCCTCGGGCCCTCCGCCGGCCAGGGCCAGTCCTATCTTCGCCGTTGCGTTTTTTTTGTTCGCGCTCACCTCAATAGATCCACGCCCCCGACCCCGAGACTAAGCCTTCCGTGCAGTTTTCTTGCGGACCGTCTTCTTCTTCGCCGCGGTCTTCTTCTTGGGCACCGCCTTCTTGCGGGTCGTCTTTTTCTTGGCGCCGCCCGGCTGCATCTCATCGAGTGAGCGCGTCAGCTGCTCGACCTTGCGGCGAAGTGCGGCGATCTCGCTCTTCGTCGGCACGTTGAGGCGATGGAGCGCCGAACTGACCTGGTCACTCACACCGGTCTCGATCTTCTTCCAGGTCGTCTCGGCGCGGGAGCGGGCCTTGCCCGCTTCGTCCTTGAAGCGGCTCGAGGCCTTTCCGACCTCGCCGCGCAGGTCGGCGTCGTACTTCTCGCCAAGCTGGACGAGGCTCTTGAAAACCTTCGCGCCCTCGCGCTCGGCCGCGGCCAGGGCGCCGAGCCCGGCAAGCCAGATCGTGTGGGCCGAGGCGAAGACGTCGGGGCCGGAAGCGGTCTTCTTCTTTGCCATCGCGGAGCTCCTTCGCAGACTCAGGCTTGCAGGCCGTCGACCTTCTTGCTGAGCTTTTCGACGCGGTCGATCAGGGTGTGGATCTCACCGCGGCTGGGGACGCCGATGCGGTGCAGGACCGTGGCGACCGACGTCTGGATGCCGTCCTCGACCTTCTTCTCGATCGTCTTGACCTCGTGTGTGACGTTGTCGACGAACGCGCCGAGCTTGGTGTCCTCGCGGTTTTCGAACTCCTCGCCCTTCGACAGCAGGTGGTCGTAGACCTCGCGGGCCTGCTCCTCGGCGGTGGCGACGACGCCGAGACCGGCGAGCCAGAGATTGCGGCCGGCTTTCTTGGCGTCTTCCTGCATCTCGCGGGCGTGCTCCTTGACGGACTCGATCGGCGTGGCTTTCTTGGTGGTAGGCATGGCTGGATCTCCTTAATCGCTACCCGTCGATGCGGGAGCGGTGGGTTGTCGCGTTGCTTCGGTCTTGGTTGACTCTTCGGTTTCGGCATCCGACGCAGTCTCGAGTCGCGAAAGCGTCACCTCGAGCTCCTCGAGCCGCTTGCGCAGGACCTCGGTCTCCTCGCGCGCCTCACGCAACGGCCCGACGCGGTCGACCCCGGCACGGAGGATGCGGTCGACGCCTTGCTGTAGCTGCTCGACGCCGGTCGAGACCAGCTCGCCACCCCGCCGGATCAGCTCATGGAGCATCTCGATGGGGGGATGGGAGCCGCCGCGGCTGTCCTCCAGGATCACCTGAGCCAGCGTCGGGGCGGTAACGTCGTCGGACGTCTTGTTGTCGATCACCCGGATCTGCTGCCCCCGCCGGATCCACTCGCCGATTTCTTCGAGGGAGACGTAACGACTCTCCTCGGTGTCATAGAGCTTCCGGCTCCCATACCGCTTGATCAGTCGAACCACCGCCACCTCACAAAATTGCCGCATCGCGGCATTAACACAAAGAGATATAACGCACTGCGGCAAAAAAGTCAACTCAAACGCCGCGCCGCGTCAAGGTGCCAGGCGTGACAGTCGTTTCACGTGCTCGTGGGCAGAGATTCATAAGTTATTGATTTAAAAAGACTTGGATCCAGGCTAACGCCTAGGCTTCGGTGGGATTCTGTGCCAGGCACACCCCGCGAGAGACACCGGAGGGGGTTCGCTGGCTAAGTGGTTCGATCAACAGGAGTTGCGTGAGAGTTGCCGATGTGGAACGCAACGTCTGTCACGCCTGGCACCAGGAAGCGCTTATTTTTTCTAGGGTTAGGAGGGTTGTGGGCTCTTCTGGGAGTAGGGGTATCGGGATGATGGGGTGGTCTTGCGGGATTAGGGATTTCAGGGCTTCCAGGCCTCGGTGGTCGCGCTCGCCAAGCCAGCGTAGGAGTCTGGCGCCGTCGCCGCTGCCCTCGAGGCGGGGGTGTAGACGGTTGACCACGATCGGTCCCAGGCGGTAGGCGGCCTCGCGCAGGCGGCGCGCGAAGAACATGGTGTCCGAAACCCGCTCCTCCCCCGGACCGGCCACCAAGACGAAGCTCGTCTCGGGGGCTCGAAGCAGCTCCTGCACCTGTCCCGCGCGCTTGCGGAAGCCGTCGAACAGCGGACCGAATGCCTGGAAGAACTCCGCCATCTCCCGCAGCAGATCGAGACCGACGATACGATCCAGGAAGCCCTCCACGCCTCGGCCGAGCGGTCCCAGCCTCGACGTCGCCCGCAGGTGTCCGTGCTCGTCGAACCACGGCTTGAGGGCGATCCTCAGCGCTCCGCTTTCGAGGAAGTCGATGATGCGGTCGGGCGCCTCCAGGAAGTCGAGCGCCTGCCGCGCCGGAGGTGTGTCGAGGACGACGCGGTCGTATCGGTTCTCCCGGGCAACCTCGTAGAGCCGCTCCACGGCCATGTATTCGAGGATCCCCCCGAGGCTTCCAGCCAGATTCCTGTAGAAGCCGTTCTCCAGGATGCGTCGAGCCGCGTCCTCGTCGGGAGCGTAGCGCACCACGAGACGGTCGAACGTCTTGCGCGCGTCGAGCAGGCTCGCGTCGAGCCGCCCCGGGGTGTCGACCGCAACCCGCACCTCACGATCCCGCGCAGCCTCGCCGACGCCCAGCGTGTCCTTCAACCTCATCGACGGGTCGAACGTCATGACCAGCGTGTTGGAACCTTCCCGGGCCGATTCCAGCCCCAGGGCCGCGGCAACGGTCGTCTTGCCGACGCCACCCGCGCCCACCAGCACGACCAGGCGGCTATCGTCGAGCAGGCTCACGGCGCCTCCCGCGGTGCCGCCAGCGCCGGCTCGAGCCGCCTGACCAGCGCGGTCAGCAGATCAGGGCCGCGATCGAACGGCAGCAGGGGAAGCTCGATCTTCGGACCGTCCCACTCCTCCCCCAGCCGCTCCAGCTCGCGCTCGTTGATCCTTCGCCGCTCGCGCCACAGGCCGAGCCGCGGATCTTGGCGGTCGGCGTCCGACAGCGGCGGGTAGAGTCCATTGACCACCAGGAGCTCGGGCTGCCGCGAGAGCCGCGCGTCGAGCGCCCCGCGCAGCTCGATCGTCTCCTGGATCGGCATCTCCTCGGCGAGCGTCGCGATCGCCACCCCGCACCGCTCGGTGTCCGAGACAAAACCCGCCACCTCCCGGGCCAGGTGGCCGACCGGGCCGTGAGGGATGGCCTCGGAGACCAGCGACGGCGCCAGGAGCAGGGTGACCCCGTGCCCGGTCGCCGGGGCGTCGAGGATCACGATGTCGATCTCGGGCGCGCCGCCGAGGCCCCGCACGACACGCAAAGCGTGTCCCAGGATCGCGACCTCCTTGAATCCGGGGGCTCCACCGACGAAGTGCTGATAGACCGGGCTCGCCAGCACCCGGCGAACGAGCAACTCGACCTTGAGATGTTCTCGGACCACGTTCGACAGCACGTCGGTCGGCCGGAGATTCTGAAGAAAGAGGTCGGGCTCGGCCCGCACGATCTCGCCGTCCGACGGAGGGATGTCGAGAAGTTGGTAAAGGCTCTCTCGCGGGTCGTTCTCGAGCAGCAGGACGCGGCGGCCCGACCTCGCCAGGATGCGGCCGAGGGCGGCGGTGACGAGGCTCTTGCCGACCCCGCCCTTGCCGGTGACCACCAGCAGCTTCAGGCGCGAGAGTCGGTCCTGAAGGGTCATGGCGCTAGGAGTACATCCCGTCCACGAGCCCGGCGTGCTTGTCGAGCACCACCTTGCGCTTGACTTTGAGGGTCGGCGTCATCTCGCCTGCCTCGATGCTGAGGTCCCGGGGCAGGATCCGGAACTTCTTCACCGATTCGAACGACGCGAGCTGGTTGTTCTTGTCGTCGACCTCCGCCTCGATCAGCTTGATCACCTCGGGATTCGAGCTGAGATCCTCGACGCTTTCGAACGCGATGCCCTTTTCTTTCGCCCACGCGGGAACGCTCTCCGGGTCCAGCGTCACCAGGGCGCTGATGAACTGCCGCTTGTCTCCGATCGCGACCACCTGCGCGATGTAGCGCGAGGTTCGCAGGATGCGCTCGATCCGCTGGGGCGCGACGTTCTTGCCGCCCGCGGTCACGATGATGTCCTTCTTGCGATCGGTGATCCGGAGGAACCCGTCCTCATCGATCTCCCCGATGTCCCCGGTGTGCAGCCACCCCTCCGCGTCGAAGGTCTCGGCGGTCTCCTCGGGCTGCTTGTAGTACCCCTTGACGACGTTGTCACCGCGGAACAGCACTTCCCCGTCGGGCGCCAGCTTCATCTCGATGCCGGGCCCGGTCGGCCCGACAGTACCGAGCTTGTTGTGGTCGTATCGATTCACGTTGCTGAACGAGGTGTTCTCGGTCATCCCGAGGCCTTCGAGGATGACCACGCCGCAGGCGTGGAAAAACTCGGCGATCTCTTTGTTGAGGGGCGCCGCACCGGATACGCCGTAGACCAGCTTCCCGCCGAATGCCGCCTGGATCTTGCCGAGAACCAGCTTCGTCGCCAGCTTGTGCTTCAGTCCGAGCAAGCCCGGGATCGGCTTGTGCTGGAGCTGAAGCGCGCTGACCTCCCTGCCGACGCCCAGCGCCCAGTTGAAGATCGTCGCCTTGAGCCCGCCGGCCTCTTCCACCCCGCTGGTGATCTTGTCGTAGACCTTCTCGTAGATCCTCGGCACGCAGACGATGAACTCCGGGCGCACCTCCCTGAGGTTATCGGCCACTTTCTGGATGCTCTCGGCGAAAGCCACCGTGATGCCGTTGTGGGTGCAGACGTAGACGATCAGCCGCGCGAAGACGTGGGCCAGCGGCAGGAACAGCAGCATCACGAAGTGAGGCTCGACGATCAGCGACCCGCTCACCGATTCGGATGTGAACAGCAGGTTGCGGTGGGTGATCATCGCACCCTTCGGAACTCCGGTGGTTCCGGAGGTGTAGACCAGGGAGGCGAGATCGTCAGGCTCGATCTGCCCGGCGCGGGCTTCGAGGTCGGCGTCGGGGACCGAGCCCCCGGTTCCGAGGAACTCCTTCCAGCTCATCACGCCGTTGTCCGGATCGCCCGGACCGTCGACCCGGACGATATGCCTCACCTTGGGAATCTCGGCCCGGATCGAAAGGATCTTGTGAAGCTGCCCGTCGTCCTCGACGATCAGCACCTCGGCCTCGCAGTGGTTGAGGATGTAGGAGCATTCCGGGCCCAGGTTCGAGGGATAGATGCCGACCGTGACCGCGCCGCAGCTCACGATGCCGAGATCACTCTGGACCCACTCGACCCGCGTCTGGCTGAGAATACCGACACGGTCCCCCTCCTGGACGCCCAGGGCCAGGAGGGCTTTGGAGATGGTCTTGACGGTGGCCTCGTGCTCGGCCCACGACACGTCGTGCCACTCGCCACCGCTCTTGTAGCGGCACGCGGTCCCATCGGGGCGGGACGAGGCGACGTCTCGGAACATCTCGTAGATCGTGCGGTGTCCCATGGCACTCTCCGGATCGAAATCGATGGCACGTGAGCGCATTGTACCGCTTCCCGAAGGGGGTGCGACTATGATGTTCTCGGAATCGGAGATGCCCGTTTGAAGACCGTGCGCGCGGCAAGAAGACGAGGGTTCCTGGCCATCGACCAGGGCGGGCACGCCAGCCGCGCCCTGGTCTTCGACGAGTCCGGCCGACCCGTCGCGAAGGGTTTGCACGGCGTCCGCGAGCACCGCATCCGGCCGGGGTGGGTCGAGCAGGATCCCGAGGAGCTGGTGTCCTCGATTCGCGTCGCTGTCGACGACGCGGTGTCGAGTCTCGGCGGCGACGGTTTCGAGCTGACCGCCGGCATGGCCACCCAGCGCTCCAGCATCGTGTGCTGGGACCGTGAGACGGGAGAGGCCCTCTCACCCGTGTTGAGCTGGCAGGACCGTAGGGCTCACGCCTTCCTCGCCGAGATCGAAGATCATGCCGAAACGATCCATCGCAAGACCGGCCTCCGGCTGACCGCGCACTACGGGGCGAGCAAGCTGAGGTGGTGTCTCCGGCAGCTCGGACCCGTGCGAGAGGCCCAGGCGAGCGGGCGCCTGAATTGCGGCCCCCTCGCGTCGTTTCTGGCCTTTCGCCTGCTCGACGAGAGGCCCACGAAGATCGACCCTGCCAACGCCGCGCGCACCTTGCTCCTGAACCTCCACGATCTCGCCTGGGACACCGAGCTTCTCGACCTGTTCGGGGTGCCCCGCGAGGTCTTGCCGCATTGCGTCCCGACGCGCCATGAATACGGTCATCTCACGATCGGCAGCGCTGCCGTGCCTCTCGGCGTCTTGAACGGCGATCAGTCCGCCGCGCTGTTCGCCCACGGCATGCCCGATGAAAGCACCGCCTATCTCAACCTCGGCACGGGCGCCTTCGTCCAGCGGGTCGTGGACGAAGATCCGGGCTCGGCGCCGGGCCTTCTGACCGGGGTCGTCCTCCAGGACGGCGCGGACGTCACGTGGGTGCTCGAGGGTACCGTCAACGGCGCGGGAAGCGCGCTCGCTCGCGTCGGGTGCCAGCTCGGTGTCTCGGACGTCGACAAAAACCTCTCCGGCTGGCTCGAGGAGGCCGTCGATCCGCCGCTGTTCCTCAACGGCATCTCCGGCCTCGGATCGCCGTGGTGGATTCCCGATTTCGACTCACGCTTCGTGGGCGAAGGCGAGCCCTGGCAAAAGATGACGGCCGTTGCCGAGAGCATCGTCTTCCTGCTGTGCGTCAACCTCGAGTGCCTGCAGCGCGTCGGCTCACGATTCGAGCGCGTGCGCGTCACCGGAGGGCTCGCGTGGAACGACGCGCTCTGCCAGCGCCTCGCCGATCTCACCGGCCTCGCCGTCGAGCGGCCAGCCGAGCACGAAGCCACGGCCCGCGGAACCGCCTTCCTCGTTGCCGGGAGTCCGGAGAGCTGGCCCGAGCCCGTCGAGGGCCGCCGCTTCGAGCCCCGCCAGGCCCCCGGCCTCGACGCGCGGTTCGATCGCTGGAAACAAGCCCTAGAGGACGCGATCGGCGACCAGGGGAAGCGTGGCGGTATCGGCAACGGCGGAACGAGAGGGGAGGACGGTGCGTAGCCGTCGAAGGAGTTTGAGAGCCGACGAGCGGTAGGCGGTCAACTTCCCGCCGTACAGCGTGATCAGCCGCGGCTCGCGAGGATCGTCGGCGAAAAAGATCGTCTCGCGCGGTCGTCGGAAGAACGACCCGTCCTGGCGCGGCAGCACGCGAAGTCCGGCGAACGACTCCAGAACCTCCGTGTCTCGCAATGGGAAGTAGCGCGCCAGCGTCTCGCGAAGGTAGTCGATCTCCGTGGCCAGAGGTCGAACGTCCTCGGGATCGCCGTCGAAGGGTGACTCGGTCGTTCCGACCAGCGTCTTGCCCGCCCACGGCATGATGAAGACGGCGCGCCGGTCACGCGGCGCCTCGGTGTAGTAGACCCCCTGCCGGACCTCGCCCCTGACGACGATGTGCGAGCCCTGCACCAGGTCAACGTCGAGCCTGGGGGGCGTGGGCTCGATCGACTCCAGAATCCGGTTGGCCCACGGCCCCGCGGCGTTGACCAGCGCCGCGCAATCGATCTCGTCTTGCCGGCCCTCGCTGCGGAAGGCCACGCGATAGCCACGGTCGATCCGGCGGGCCGAGACGAAAGTGGCGGGGCACAGCAGCCCCGCGCCCAGCTCACGGGCGGAGCCCACGACGGCTTGGGTCAACGCGGCGTCGTCGGTCTGCGCGTCCCAGTACCGGAAGATCGCCTGCAGGCCGGAGGTCTCCAGTCCGTCGAGGTCGGGCCATTCGCTCCGGGGCACGGTGTTGAAGCGAGCGTTCGCCATCATCCCGCCCAGGATCGCGTAAATCGACAGGCCGACACGAAGCTGCCACGGCCTGCGACTCGTCTCGCGGTAGACCGGCACGTAAAACGGAACCCGCCGCACGAGATCGGGCGCGATGCGCAAGAGAACCTCGCGCTCGCGCAGCGACTCGTGAACCAGCGCGATCTGCGCGGTCTCGAGATAGCGGAGCCCGCCGTGGATCAGCTTGCTCGAACGGCTCGAGGTCCCGTGAGCGAGCTGATTCTTCTCGAGGAGCACCGCTCGATAGCCGGCGGCCGCGGCGGCCTGCAGGGCCCCCGCGCCGTGAATGCCCCCGCCGATGACGGCGACGTCGTACGAGGAACGGCTCATCGAAAGCGCTCGAGCATCTCGCCGATGGCAAAGGTTTCGACCAGGTCGGCTCCCCGTCCGAACCACTTCTCGACCCGTCGCGGATCGACG
>Ga0316191_10000268_pt1 | contig 32520 bp, 35 predicted proteins | sample Eddworburr2cm_MG_FD_204928 | JGI IMG/M metagenome (GOLD analysis project Ga0316191, IMG submission 204928) | Coastal sediment microbial communities from Maine, United States - Eddy worm burrow 2 cm | ecosystem: Environmental > Aquatic > Marine > Coastal > Sediment | place: USA: Maine...
GATACTGTGCCATCCACAACGACGTTTCGGATCGACGAAGTCGGTGAGTCGTTCGTAGAGCAGCGTGCGCCGGGCACGCGCTTCAATTCGGTCCTCCTGGCTGACCCCGGGAATCGGCAGCTTGGTCACCACGAATTCCTCGGCCTGGGTTGCTGCCTCGGCTGCCTCCGTTTCCTCTCCAGCGAGTGCGTCGACGAGCTGCGCCTTGTTCATCCTCGAGCGGCCGGGGAGGTCGACAGAACGGGCGTAGTCGAGGAGTTGAGCCTTCCTCATCGCGGCGAGAGTCTCGCGGGTCATCGGTGAACCTCGGCCGGCACTCGTCCGTACCCCACCATCGTTGTCTGGCGGCACGTGAACTCGGGAACGAACCCGAGGACCGACCCCATGCCGGTCGTGTCCATGACACGGCCGTGCTTCAGAAGCGCGACGGTGTGTTTCGGGAGCGCGATCCCACTTCTCGCGAGCCCGCGCAGCGCCGCCTGGAACGCCCGTTTCGGGAGCGGCTGCGGGATCCTTCGTCCGAGTCGCAGGACGCGCGAGAGATAGAGTTGGCCGCGTCCTGCAATGTTGAACGTCCCGGGAGCCGGATGGTCGATCGCGTGGAGGAAGACCCCAAGGGCATCACTCTCCGAAATCAGTTGGAGGCGCGGATCGAAGCCGAGCAGCGTCGGAACGCCGGGAAGGGTCAGGTAGGCGCTGATCGGGTTCCGAATCGTCGGACCAAAGATCGGTGCGAGCCGGAGGATCGTGTAGTCGACGTGATCATGTCGCTCAGCGGTCTCGCGAACGAACAGCTCCATCTGCTCGAGGTCGCGTTGATAGCGACCTCCGGACCGCTCGAGCTTCGAGTCCACCGTGACCACGGACGGCGACCGCGGGCCTGCACCGTAGACCGCACCGTCCGACTTGACGACAACATGACGCACCGTGGTGCAACGGCCGATTGCGCCGAACAGGGCCTGCGCACCAACCGTGGTTTCCTCATGGGCCCGGGTGGCCCCGTGCAGAGCCGAGCGATCAACGGTCTGGAGGTGAACCACCGTGTGTGGCTTCAGATCGAGGAGATACCGGGCGAACGACAGATGATCGATGTCAAGTCGTTCGAAGTGCGAGGTGAAACGTTCAACCGGGTCGAGGTCGTCGACGGCGAATACCTCGGTGTCTGGAGTCCGCTCGAGGTGTTGAATGATCCGACCACCGGTCCTGGTGGCCGCACCCGTGACGAGGATGCGCCGCATTGGGTGAAGGGTAGAGAAGCCGTGTTGCCTCCGGCGAGCCGAGAGCGTGAGCTGCCAGCCCGAGACTCCCGTCGGACTCCGACTCTTTGCCCACCGTCCGCCGCAACCGGTAGCGAGACCCGAGACTTGAGACTCGTCTGGTGTCTCGTGTCTCGTGTTGGTTCCTGGGTGTTGTTTCGACAGCCGGTGCACCCGCTCTCGCTCCTACCCTGTGGGCTCTACTCGAAACGGGACTATGTCGGGAGACGGAAGTTTGATCATCGTGATGCGTTCGGATGCGACCCGCGAGGACGTCGATCACGTCTTGGCGAGGCTTGCTGAGGTTGAGGCCGAGGCCCATGTCTCGGAGGGGAGTCGGCGCACCGTCATCGGCATCGTCGGTGACCGAACGCGTGTGCAGCAGCTCCCGTGGGAGGCGTTCCCCGGCGTTGAACGTGCCGTACCAGTGCTCAAGCCGTTCAAGTTCGTCAGCCGCGATTTCCAATCCGACGATTCGATTGTCGAAGTAGGTCCGGCAAGGATTGGCGGCGGGTACTTTGCCCCGATTGCGGGTCCGTGTGCCGTCGAGTCGAGGGACCAGCTCTTCGCCTCGGCTGAGGCGGTTATGAAGGCCGGCGCGACGATCCTGCGTGGTGATGCGTTCAAGCCTCGCACCTCTCCGTACGCGTTCCAGGGCCTCGGTGAGGCAGGGCTGATTCTGCTTGCCGAAGCCCGTGAGGAGTTTGGTCTGCCGTTCGTCGTGGAAGTGCTCGACCCTCGCGACGTCGATCTTGTGTCCTCATACGCCGACCTGATTCGTGTCGGAACTCGCAACATGGCGAACTTCTCACTGCTCTCGGAACTCGGGCGGCAACCTCGGCCGGTCATGCTGAAGCGAGGGTTCACGGCGACCGTGGAGGAATGGCTGAATGCTGCTGAGTACATCTACAAGGAGGGCAACCAAGACGTGGTCCTCTGCGAGCGGGGTATCCGGACGTTCGAAACTGCGACACGCAACACGCTCGACATCTCGGCGGTGCCGATCGTGAAGGGCCTATCCCACCTCCCGATCATCGTCGATCCCTCCCACTCCGGCGGGAGGCGTCATCTCGTAGCTCCACTGACGCGGGTGGCGGTTGCGGCGGGAGCCGATGGTTTCATGGTCGATGTCCACCCTTCGCCGGAGACGGCCCTGGTCGACGGGCCTCAGGCCATCCTCCCCGGAGAGTTCGCCGACCTCATGGACGAGGTCAGGGCGCTCGCCGCCGCAATGCACGTCAAGGTGTAGTTCGTGTCGCGGGCCCTCATCTCAGGCACCGGCTTGATTGGCACGTCGATCGCGCTTGGCCTGCGGAACCTCGGGTGGGAGACGCTCGGGTGGGACGCAGACCCGGCTGCGCTTGCGGGCGCCGCGAGCATCGATGCCGTGGTCCCGGTGGACGGGATCGAGGCAGCAACCCTGGGTCCCAACGACCTGCTCGTGCTCGCGTCTCCGCCTTCTTCCGTGCTCGCTGTAGTTTCGGATCTCGACACCGCGGCATTGGTGATCGATGTTGCGTCGGTCAAGGGCCCGATCATCGCTGCAGCTCGCACCCCTCGTTTCGTCGGCACACACCCGATGGCGGGCCGCGAGGTGACCGGACCGGACGCGGCCCGTGCCGCTCTCTTCCGGGGTGCGACGTGGGTGGTTGTTCCCAATGGGGCGGACGAGGATGACGTCGAGCGCGTCGAGCGGATCGTTACGGACCTTGGTGCCCGACCGGTACGAATGAGCGCCGAGGAGCACGACGCGGCTGTCGCCCGCATTAGCCACGTGCCGCAGATCCTCGCTGCGGCCCTTCTCGAGGGAGCAGGAGAGGTCCCCGGAGCCATGGACTTGGCGGCGGGCAGTTTCAGAGATCTCACACGCGTCGCGTCGTCCGACCCTGCGGTCTGGATGGACATCCTCGTCGCCAATCGTCGTGAGGTGACGGCAGCGATCGAGTGGCTTCGCGACCGCCTAGCAACGGTTCTGGAGTCCGACGAACAACTCGCAGTGACCCTCGAGGATGCCCGCCACCTCCGCGCGTCGTTGGGACACGGTCTCGGTGTCGTGCGCGTCACGCTGGAGGACCGGCCGGGAGAGATGGCAGCCGTCGGCCGGGCTCTTGCCGATAGCGGCGTCGATCTCCGGGACCTTCAACTGCGGCATTCGCCATACGGCGGCGGCGGCATCTTGACCTTGTCGGTGCGCGGCGGACATGAGCCCGCTCTCCGAACGTCGCTCGAGGCCGAAGGATTCAGCGCGACTGTTCCATCAGGTGAACAAGACTGATCGCGCCAACAGCGATGCCATGTTCGATTGCCGTCTCGTCGATCTCGAAGGTCGGTGAATGTAGATCGACCGGTTGCCGGTTCTTGCCGGCGCCGAGGCGGATCAGCGCTCCCGGTACGTGATCGAGAAACCAGGCGAAGTCCTCGGACCCCATTGACTGAGGTGTCGGCTGGACGCCCTCCGGGCCAAGCACAGCCGAAGCTGCCGTCTCGACGGTCCCGATGACCGCGGAATCGTTGTCGACCGGCGGGGCGCCTCGAAGGTGGCTGACTTCTACACCCGCACCAAACGGTGAGGCGATCGCGTCGATCTGGCGGTCGATGATCTCGGCGAGAACCTCCCAAACCTCGCTCTCCTGCACCCTTGCGGTGCCGGAGATATCAACCTGCGTCGGTATCGCATTCGCCGTGTCACCGCCGGAGATCCGGCCGAAGACCATCGCAAGGTGTTGTCTCGGATCGAGTTCCGAACGAACCATCACAGGGAGGTCGACGACGATCCGGGCTGCGACCTGTATCAGGTCTACCGTCCGATGTGGTCGGGATGTGTGCCCGCCGGGACCCGTGAGACGGATGTGCAGTTTGTCTGCGGCGCTCGTGATCGGACCGGTCTTCAGCCCGACCACGCCGGGCGGGATGGTCGGATCGACGTGGAAGGCGATGAGCGCTGAAAGACCTTCGATGACCCCCTCCTCCACGAGCTTGACGGCACCCGACGGAAGCTCTTCTTCGGCGGGCTGGAAGATGATCCTCGCCGTGCCGGGGAGGTCGTCGAGCATGGCGAGCGTCCGTGCGATTCCGACGGCGATGGCCGCATGTGCGTCGTGGCCACACGCGTGCATAAGCCCGTCGATCTGGGATCGGTACGGTGCACCCGTCTCTTCATGGATCGGGAGGGCGTCGATGTCGGCTCTGAAACCGACAGAGGGTGGCCCCGTTCCGACCTCGACCGTGAGACCGACCAAGTCAGCTCGGACCACGGGATCGAGCCCGCACGCGGTGAGCGCCTCAGCGATGCGATACGTGGTCCGTCGCTCCGTCCATGCGACCTCCGGATGGCGGTGGAGGTCCCGGCGCATACGCACGGCATCGGGCGCGACTGCGCGCGCGTGAGCAGAGATGATTTCGGCGAGGGTGGCCATCACCGGGATTCTAAGGGTTTGGAGCGCGCGAGATGCTCTCTACGCTACGGGGAGAGGAGGAACCATGGCGCGAGAACCGAGCTACACCATTGGGATCGAGGAGGAGTACTTCATCGTCGATCGTGAGACTCGCGATCTCGTCCGCGATATGCCGGACGGACTGCTCGCTGCCTGTGAGGAGATCGCCGAAGGGATGGTGAGCCCGGAGTTCATCCGATCTCAGATCGAGGTCGGCACTCCGGTGAGCGGCTCCGTGAAGGAAGTGCGGTCGCACCTGGCGCAGCTCCGCACCGACGTCTCCAACGTCGTCTCCGAATACGGACTGGCGATTATCTCGGCCTCGACACACCCGTTCGCAGCCTGGGGAGAGCAACTCCACACCGACAAGACCCAGTACAACACCCTCGCCGACGCGCTCCAGGGTGTTGTCCGGCGTCTCCTGATATGTGGGATGCATGTGCACGTCGGCATCGAGGACGAAGATCTACGCATCGACTTGATGAACCAGGTGCTCTACTTCTTGCCGCACCTGCTTGCCCTATCGACGTCGTCGCCTTTCTGGCACGGAGACGACACCGGCCTCAATTCCTACCGCACCGCCGTCTTCCGGACATTGCCGCGGACCGGGCTGCCGGACGAGTTCCTCGACTGGAGCCACTACGAACGGCACGCTCGAATCCTCGTGACGTCGGGCGTTATCGAAGACGAGACCAAGCTGTGGTGGGACATCCGGCCTTCCGCTCGCTACCCCACGCTCGAGATGCGGTCGACCGACATCGCGACACGGCTCGACGATGGAATCAGCCTCGCAGCACTGTACGTGTCGTTGTTGTCGATGTTGTTCCGCCTTCGCCAGGCAAACCAGCGGTGGCGGGTGTACTCGCGGATGTTGCTCAAGGAGAACATCTGGAGGGCACAGCGGTACGGAATCTCGGAGTCGCTCATCGACTTCGGCGTCGGGGAACTCGTACCGTTTTCCGATCTCGTCGAAGAGCTGACCGAGCTCGTGGCCGAAGACGCGCGCCGTCTCGATTGCGTCGACGAGATAGCACACCTCAAGGAGATCGTGCGGCGCGGAACCAGTGCCGATCGGCAGCGAGCGATCTACCAGGGAGCGATCGCCTCCGGCGCGGACGACCGGGAAGCGTTGGTTGCCGTTGTTGACTTCCTCATCGAAGAGACCGTCTCCGGCCTATGACGACGATCAGGGTTGCCGGAGCACAAATCGATCTCACCGTCGGGGACCTCTCCGGCAATGAGGAGCGAATCCTCGAGGCGATGGTGTGGGCCGAGACAGTCGACGCCGATGTGCTGGTGGTACCCGAGCTCGCCATCGTCGGCTATCCGCCGGAGGACCTTGTTCTTCGCGAGGGTTTCGTCGAGGAGAACCTCCAGGTGCTGCGACGTTTGGCGGAGGCATCCGGTCGCTGCGCAACCGTGGTGGGGTTTGTCGACGCTCTCGAACAAGGGGTGATCGACGACGACTCGGTTGAGCGTCGTATCGCAAACGCCGCAGCCGTGATTGCGGGAGGCCGCGTCGTCGGTGTGTATCACAAGGAGCTCTTGCCCAACTATGGCGTGTTCGACGAAGCGCGCTACTTCGCCGAGAGTCGCGAGCCGACGCGATTGTGGGAGATTGGTGGCGTTGCCGCCGGTGTCTCGATCTGCGAGGACATCTGGTCGCCGGAGGGGCCACCCGCTCGCCAGGCCGCCGCCGGCGCCACGCTCCTGTTGAACATCAACGGCTCGCCGTTCCACGAGGGCAAGAGTGACGAAAGGGCGTCGCTGCTGTCAGCCGAAGCGAAACGAAGCGGCGCAGCAGTTGTCTATGTGAACTGTGTTGGCGGCCAGGACGAGCTCGTCTTCGACGGTGACTCGATGATCTTCAATGCCGAAGGGGAGCTCATCTATCGCGCTCCGCAGTTTGCGGAAGAGCTCTTCGTCGTCGATCTCGAGGTCCCAGCGGACCGCAGTCAAACGGTGAGCGCGGTGCCGGTCGTCGTTCCAAGCATCTCTCGAGCGCCCCATCCGCTCCCGGACTCCGTCGAGCGCCTGTCCGACGCCGGGGCGGTCTACCAAGCCCTCGTCACCGGCCTTCGAGACTATGTAACGAAGAACGGATTCCGCGAGGTCATCATCGGATCATCCGGGGGTATCGACTCAGCGCTCGCTGCGACGCTGGCGGTCGACGCTCTTGGACCGGCTGCGGTTCACACGTTGACCATGCCAACTCGCTACTCCTCCGAAGGATCGGTCGCCGACTCGCGGGCGCTCGCGGCCAACCTTGGCTGCCGGTTCAGCGTGGTCCCGATCGAAGCTACGTTCGAGTCGTTCCTCGGCACCCTCGATCCGCTCTTTCACGGCACTCCCTCGGGAGTTGCCGAGGAGAACCTCCAGGCCCGTATTCGGGGAACGATCCTGATGGGTGTGTCGAACAAGTTCGGTGGGATGGTGGTCGCCACCGGAAACAAGTCTGAGATGGCCGTCGGATACGCCACCCTCTACGGCGACATGGCTGGTGGGTATGCCGTGCTGAAGGACGTCTACAAGACGCTGGTGTATCGCCTCGCACGTTGGCGCAACCGGGACGGCGTGGTCATCCCTCAGGCAATCATCGACAAGGCGCCGTCGGCCGAGCTCCGGCCGGACCAGCTCGACACCGATTCGTTGCCTCCCTACGACGTCCTCGACGCCGTACTCGAGGAATATATCGAGCGGGATCGGACCGTGGACGAGATCACCGCACTGGGGTACGACCGACAACTCGTGTGTCGTATCGCGCGGATGGTCGACCGCAACGAGTACAAGCGCCGCCAAGCCCCGCCGGGCGTGAAGATCACCCGGAAGGGATTCGGGCGCGATCGCCGGTTGCCGATCACGAATCGGTATCTGAACCAATAGCCGCCGGTCGGCGGATATGGCTGCAATTGAGGAGAAGACCGCATGGGCGAAACAGATTCGTCGGATGAGGTGAACGAGGGCGTCTCACCCGCCGTGGCGGGTGAGGTCGGCGCCATCAACGCAGCGGGCCGTCCCGGAACGGTGAACAACCTGACCCGGGATCTCTGGTCGGTTGGCGTGGCCGATGGCATGACGCTGCTCGTGCATTCGTCGATGTCGGCCCTCGGTTGGGTCGCAGGTGGTCCGCAGGCAGTGATCGAGGCGTTGCTCGCAGCGGTGGGGGACGACGGCACGCTGGTTATGCCGGCACATTCGACCGGCCTCTCGGAACCCTCTCTGTGGCGAAATCCTCCGGTGCCCGAATCGTGGTGGCAGATCATCCGCGACGAGACGCCGGCATTCGGCGCGAATCTGACCCCGACCCGGATGATGGGCGTGATCGCCGAGGGATTCAGGACCTACCCCGAGGTGCGGAGAAGCGGCCATCCGCAGGATTCCTTTGCCGCCCTCGGCCCCAACTCCGGACTGGTGGTGGACGATCACGCTCTCGATCACGGGCTCGGTGATGGATCACCGCTGGGGCGCCTCTACGACCTCGACGGACACGTCTTGCTGCTGGGTGTTGGATATGAGAACAACACGAGCTTGCACCTTGCGGAGTACCGCGCCGACTATCCGGGGAAGGAGTGGGTGACGCAGGGTGCCCCGGTGATGATCGATGGAGAACGACGGTGGGTCACGTTCGAAGACTTGGAAGGTGACAGTGACGATTTCGAGGAGATCGGTGACGCATTCGCCGCTGCCGGATTCGAACACCGAGGGCCGGTCGGGAGTGGAGAGGGGCGCCTCATGGGTGTCAGGGATCTGGTCGACTTCGCCGCCGACTGGATGACATCACATCGGACGGGCCGCACCACCTCCTAGGTAGCGCTGCGCAGCAAGTCGCACGTAGCAAGTCGCAAGACACGAGTGGCAGGGCGTAGCTGCGCTCTGAACTCATCTACTCTTCGTGTATGGCTGTTCTTGGGTCTGTGCTGATCGATGGCGTTCCTTCGGACGCTGAAGATGCCGCGATCTCGGTGTTCGACATCGGGTTTCAGCGCGGGTACGGCTGTTTCGAGGCGATGCGCTCCTATGACGGACGGGTGTTCCGGCTCGATCAGCACCTGACACGGCTCGAGATGAGCGCGCTGAAACTCCGCCTGCCGAAGCCGGACCGTGCCCTGGTTGCCGATTGGTGTCGCGGACTCGCTGCCGAAGCCGGCGATGGTGTCGTGCGGGTGTTCATCTCGGGTGGGACCGATCCGAAGCGGCTCGGGACCAACTCCCGGACCGTGGCATTTGCGGAATCGGCCAGCCCGGGACCGGCTGCTATGCAGCTTCAGACCAGGACAGCACCATGGCACAGCGACGGAGAGTGGTTCGAGCTCACGGGCGCCAAAGCGCTGTCCTACGGCTTCAACCTTGCTGCTTCGGTGGCGGCCCAAGAGGACGGCTTTGATGATGCCCTCCTCATGGGTCGAGACGGTCGCGTGCTCGAGGGCCCAACATTCTCGATCGGCTGGATCAGTGATGGGATTCTGTACACGCCCGGCCTCACCCTCGGCATCCTCGAGTCGATCACAAGAGGCGCCGTCATCGATGTTGCCGCTCGCATTGAGATGGAGGTACGACAGGGCTTCTACGGCGTCAACACGGTTCTGGACGCCGACGAGGTGATAGCGATGTCCACCGTTCGCGAGGTTCGTCCAGTCGGCAGAGTCGACGATCAGGTCTTCAGCCCCGGCGAAGGCACGGCAGCGCTCCACGTCGGTTTCAAGGCGCTCGTGGACGAGGAGCTCAGCCGGTGAGTCTGTCGTTGGCCGACGCGATCGATGGCCTGTATCGAGACGTGGTCCTCGACCCCGACCGGTGGGGTGACGATGCATACGCTGAGTGGCTGGAAGGCATTGCGGTCGATGCCGACGGCATCGACCGGGTTGCGGCACGATCGCTGCGCCGAGCCGTCCGGATTGCGATGAAGCTTCAGCGCTTCTGGTCATCGCCCGACGCTGAGGGTCACCGACGGGAGACGTCATGGGAGGCTCGCGTTGACATTGCTGTAGGTGTTCCGGCATGGCGACCGGGCCTCGAACTTGCGGAGCGCGAACTCGAGGTCAATCCGTCGGAGGAGGGTTTCGACGACGTACGCCGTCGTTTCAGGGTGGTCAACGGCTCTGCGTGGATGGAAGGTATCGACTACGAAGAGTGGTGTGCCGGCAGCGCTGACGGACAGAACGGATAGAATCAGTAGCCATGGCGTCGAGGATTCTCATGATGGCCGCAGCAGCGATGCTCATCGCGTCGTGCTCTTCATCGAGCGACACGACTACGACGACGACCACAACAACGACGACGACGACCACCACGACGGTGCCCGCAACCACCACAACGACGACATCACCGACGACAACAACCCTCCCTCAGGAAGCTCCCGCCTTCCCGGAATACCGGATCGCCGAACGGATTATCGCTCCTGAGACTGGTGACACCGTGGTGTTGCTGCTTGATCCCGCGTCGTACACGAGCCTGTCGGACCTCGACCTCTACGACGTCATCGCGGATGCGGTGGATCGGTTCCCGCCGATTCTTATGGCCCATGTGGTTGACTCACCGGAGGCAGTACCGGCCGTGCTCCTCGAGCAGCCGGATGAGGACCAGGAGCTGCTCCTCGCCAATCACTACCTCGCGAGACTCGAGGACGGATTCCGCATCGTGTACCTGGGCCCGTTCGAAGATTCGGGAACCGCAGTACTCGGGTCGTAGAAGAGCTGCCGGCTGCAAGCGACCAGCCGGGACCAGCCACCCAGCCCTCAGTGTGCGATCGCCGTGTTGCGCAAGAGGTAGCGAGACACGAGACGAGTCTCAAATCTCGGGTCTTGAGTCTTCCGTCTGTCTCACAGCAACAACGAAGCCGTCAGGAGGAATCCACCGAAGCTCACGAGGTCGGTGGTCATGGTCAGGAAGATGTTCGAAGCGAGTGCGGGGTCCTGACCCATGCGGCGAAGAACAATGGGGATTCCAGAGCCGACGAGACCCCCGACGAAGATCGACACAACAACTGAAACAAACAGGATGACGCCGATTTCCCACGGATCGACGGCTGACTGGTCACCGAAGAGTTCGACCGTGAGGGCCCCCATCAGCGCTGCGAGCACGGCGATCGCCAGACCGTCGACCATGGTGACCGCCATCTCTCTGCGCACCGCCCGCCGCGCCCGACCGCGCGGGAGATCGCCGACGGCGATCGATCGGATGATTACGGCCAAGCTTTGCGCCCCCGAGTTGCCGCCGAGCAAAGCAACAAGCGGCATGTAGGCAGCGAGGATTACGGCCCCCTCGAGCACCGACTCGAACTGCGCGATGACGTAGGCGATCACGAATCCAACCACGAGGTTGAAGGTGATCCAGGGCAGTCGGCGCCGCACGGATACTGAGACGGGGGTGAAGATCGTCTCCTCCTCACCGGCGCCGACCATCACGGCTATGTCTTCGCCGGCCTCGGCTTGGATCGCTTCGAGGGCCTCCGAGATCTTCACCATTCCAACGAGCAGACCGTCGTCGGCAACGACGGGAATGGCGAGCAGGTGATAGCGCTGCATCAACTCGGCGACGATCTCACGGTCGGTCGACGGAGCCACCGACACCGGGTCGGCAACCATGACCTCATCGAGCGCTCGCCCGGGACGGGCAAACACGAGGTCGCGGAACGAGACAACACCCCGGAGGCGGCCGCGATCGTCGGTCACGTAGACGTACGAGATGTTCGAACCGAGCCGATCATGGAGGCGCCGCAACGCCTCGATTGCCTCACCGGCGCTTACCCCGGTCGGAAGTGAGGCGAAGTCGCTCGTCATCATGCCGCCGGCGGTATCGGCCGCATACACGAGCAGGTTCTGGATTTCGGCCGCTGCTGTCGGGTCGAGCGCGGCGAGCACGGCGGTTCGTTCAGCCGGTTCCAGGAGACCAATGACGTCGGCTGCTTGGTCGGCATCCATCATCGAGATCATCGCCGCGGCGGCCGATGGACGGATCATCTCGAGCACATCGGCTGCCGCCTCCGGCCGCATCTCGTCGAGAACGTCGCCGGCGTCGTCCGGATCAAGATCCCTCAGGAGATCGGCAGCGCCCTCCTCACCAAGGGCCTCGAGGATGTCTGCGGCGTTCTCCGGCGTGGACTCGGCGATTTCCTCCCACTCGTCCTGGTGCGCGTCGAGGTAGGCCTCGGCCTCCTCTGGACGGCGGCGGGCAAGGTCTCGGAGCGTCTCGGTGACGTTGCGCGGTCGGGGGAATCTCAGACGCATTTCACGGGCAGCCTATCGCCTGGCGGATCGGGGCGAATACACCCCCGAACTGGGCATGCCCCCACGGGGGGAGAGGGGGCATGCGAGGCCGGCCCGTGGGGCCGACCAGAAGCCAATTCTATCAAGCAGACACGGCCGACAGGGTGTCGGACTTCTCAGCGAACCACGATCATGCGGGTTGCGGATGACGGCTCGATGCGACCAACAACTTCGCCGAGATCACCGGCTGCCAGAAGCGCTGCTACGAGGTCCGGGAGAGCCGCCTCCGGGACGGCGAGCAAGAGCCCCCCGCTCGTTTGTGCGTCAACCAGCAGGGTGCGGATTGACTGCGGGGTGTCGCCGAAGTCGACCCAATCCTTGACCGATCGGTAGTTGCGTTTCGTGCCGCCGGGAACATGGCCGTCCGCAACGATCTCCGCAACACCTTCAAGCACCGGAACTGCCGATGCGTCGAGTACGGCTGAAACGCTGCTTGCCCGGAGCATCTCGGCGAGATGGCCGAGCAGACCGAATCCGGTGACGTCGGTCCCGGCCCGGACGCCGGCGTCAATCGCGGCTTTCGAGGCGGAAGCGTTCAGCCGGGTCATCGACGCGATCGCAGCGTCTTGTACGACCGCCGATGCAGCACCGTCTTTGATCGCCGTTGCGATGAGACCAGTGCCGAGCGCCTTGGTAAGAACCAGTCGGTCGCCGGGTTGAGCAGCGGCATTGGTGATCATCTTGTCGGGATGGACCGTTCCGGTGATCGCGAATCCGAACTTCGGCGTGGTGTCGTCAATCGAGTGGCCGCCGACGAGCGTGCAGCCGGCTTCGGTCAACGTCTCAACCGCTCCGTCGATGACGTCGGCTGCCACACTCCACGGGAGCTCGTCCCGCGGCCAGGAGAGGAGCTGCAATGCCGTGAGTGGAGTGCCGCCCATCGCATAGACATCTGAGAGAGCGTTCGCTGCGGCGATCCGTCCCCACGCTCCCGGATCGTCGACGATCGGTGTGAAGAAATCGACCGTCTGCACCAGCGCGAGGTCATCCGAGATCCGGTAGATGGCGGCGTCGTCCGACCCGTCGATCCCAACGATGAGATCCGGGTGCTGGGTGATCTCGGTTCCGGGCAAACGGCGCAGGACCTGCGCCAACTCGTCAGATCCGAGCTTGCATGCTCAGCCGGAGCCGTGGCTGTACGCCGTGAGGCGGATGAAGTCCATCCGATCATCGTAGCCCTCCACGCTTGCGGCCAGCCCCGCACCCATGCAGACTCCCCGGATGGTCGACAACACCCAGAAGCGTCTCGAAGCCATTTCGCAGTCACTCGGCGTCGGGTCCCTCGAACGGCACATCTTCTTGTGCGCCGAGCAATCGACTCCGCGCTGCTGCTCGGCCGAGGACGGCCGCGTGGTATGGCGCTACCTCAAGAGACGTCTCAAGGAACTCGATCTGGCATCAGCTCCCGCACCGTGGCGTGGCACCGATCTCGAAGCCCCGCCCCCGGATGTCGAACGCCGCGGTGGAGTCGTTCTGCGATCGAGAGTCGACTGTTTCCGGGTCTGTGAGCGCGGCCCGATCGCCGTCGTCTATCCGGAGGGTGTGTGGTACCACTCAGTGACGGTGGACGTCATGGAGCGGATCATCGCCGAGCATCTCGTTGGGGGAGTCCCCGTTGAGGAGTATGTGTTCGCGACTGATTCCTTGGGGGAGTAGCTCAGAGCCACGAGCCATGACCCAGGAGGCGGCCTCGGTTGGCCCCATCGTCGTGTGCAGACTCCCCGGCCGCTCCCCTCTGCAACCAAGCCATGCTCGCCCCCGTCTCCCCCTCCTTCGGCGGTGGAGAGGAAGGCTCCAGCTCCTGGGCTACGGCCCATCGCCCGTGCCCACCATGCTCAGCGCCCGGCGTATGACCGTCTCTGGAGCATCACGGTGGACGGAATGGCCCGTTTCCGGCACTTGCTCGAAGGTGAGGGCGGCGGCACCGGTCTGATGGACGGCGAAGTCCTCCGCCGTGTAGAGGGGATCTTCGCCAGCCCCGAGGATGTGAACGGGAGGGGCGATCGAGGCAAGTTGGCTTCCGAGCGACCAATCTCGGTTGTCGTCAAAGGTTCGGGCTATGACTTCGACAGACGTGGCGAGCAACGACGCTCGCTTCCGTTCGGCATCCTTGCGACGCCAGTGCGGATGCTCTGCCAAAAGCGCATCGACCGACGATGGGTTGCTCACGTCCGCAACGATCGACGTAAGGACCTCCTCCGCGGTGGCCCGGTCGAAGGTGATGGCCGGATCGATGAGCAGGTACGCAGTGGCGAAGTCCGGATTCATTGATGCGGCCCGAACCGCTACAACACCGCCGAGCGAGTGACCGACGATCAGATCCCACGGCCCCGGACACGTTTCGAGAACGTCCCGGGTGTAGGCATCGAGACTGTATTCGTTCGGATGGGCGCTTTCTCCATGGCCACGAAGATCGGGCGCAACCGCCGTGTGTCCCGATGCCTCGAGCGCGTCGGCGATCTGCCACCACACCGGGCCGGCCGAACTCAGTCCGTGAAGGAGCAGCACGCTCGGGTATCCGGACCCGAATCGATGGACGTTCAGCTTCATGAGGAGCGCCACTGTACTTTCCGATGAAACGGCTGAGCCTCTACGCTGCGCCGGTGAGATTGGCACGAAGATTCCTCGGCGCGGTCGGCCTCGGCTGGGTGCTGTGGCGCTTGTTCGGTCCCGAGGTGGAACCCACGTACGAGGGCGAGCAAGAACGTCCCCTCCATCTTCCTGGTCGCACGGTTCTCGTTGGTGAGCACGAGTTCTTCGTACGGGAAGCAGGACCCGAATCGGCCCCGCCGCTCGTGCTGATCCACGGGTGGGGCTTCGACGGGGAAATGACCTACTACAAGCTGATCCCGACCCTTGCCGAGCGTTATCGAGTGATCGTTCCTGACTATCGGAACCACGGAAAGTCGGATCGCATACGCGGGCCTGTCGAAGTGGCCGACCTTGCTCTCGAGACGATTGGGGTCCTCGACGCGCTTGGCCACCACGAGTTCGACGTCTTCGGCTACTCCCTCGGGGGGATGGCTGCACAGGTTCTCGCCTATCGGTACCCGGAACGGGTCCGGCGGCTGATCCTTGGCGGAACTGCCGCCTACCCGGTCGACCGCTTCCGCTTTCCCGCTCGTATTGCCTTCTGGATTGCCCGGGCAACGGCACGCCTTTCGAAGAAGGAAGTCGTGGTCTTGACGTATCGACTCCTCCTCCGTTCGGGAGTCATAGAGACGCGACACGCCCGATGGTTCTGGGCGGCGATGCTCAATCGCGACCCGACCCTCTACTACGAGTCGGGAAAGGCGGCGTGGAGGTTCGATTCACGGCCGTGGGTCGGTCACATAGATGTGCCGACGATGATGATCATCCCAACCAACGATCAGATCGTCCCGACCAGGACGCAATACGAACTGGCGGAGCTCATCGGAGCGGACCGGGTGGTTGAGATCCCTGGGACGGGTCACGAGTCGGTGCTCTCCCACCCAGAGGAGTACATCGCTGCGATCGAGTCGTTCCTCAACGATGTCTGAGGTCGCCGGTGGTCAATCGAGGCTGATGTCTGTCAGAGAGGAAACCAGCGCTTGTGGAGCATCGAGGATCACATTGTGACCTGCTCCGTCGATCGAAACGTGGGTCCCATGCGGGGCTACTTCTGCCATCTCGCGAGCGAGCTGTGTGTAGGCGGTGTCGGCGCTACCTGACACGGTGAGCACCGGCATCTCCAATTCGCCGAGGCGGTCACCGACATAGGGCTGTGCACCCTGGCCGAGGCCCCGCAACGCCGCTGCCAGGCCCGAGGGGGTATTCACCGAGCGAACGGCTCGGTCTCGTTGGCGGGTCTCGTCGTCGAGGTGACCTGTCCCGGCGATCGGACCATTCAGCCACTCATCGAGAAAGACGTTGGTGCCCACGGCTTCGATGTGATCGGCGAGTGCTTGGTCGTGGGCGCGGCGCTCCTCTCGGGCAGCGTCTCCCGGGATTCCCGGCGAAGCTGAGATCAGAACCAGGCGTTCCACGAGCTCGGGATGGTCAAGTGCGGTGAGTAGCGCCATCCGTCCGCCCTGCGAGTAGCCGACCAGCGGGACCGGATGTCCGAACGATGCGAGCCAACGGGCAGTCGCCCCCACCGTCGTGGGAACGTCGATGGGGCGAACACGGGTTTCTCCGTGCCCGGGCAGATCAGCGGCGTGGATCTGGAGGGCGTCGTCACCGAGCGGCTCGAACTGGGCCCCGGTGAGCGTGAAGCCGTGAAGCGCGGCAACCACACGTCCGGCTCCGTAGACCCGGGCGACAAGTTCGCCTGAGGATCGATCAGCCCTGATCCTCGACCGGGACTTCGACCGTCATCGCCTTGTAGATCTTGAAGCCGACGGCAACCAAGACGGCAACGATGATGAGGGTGACAAGAGGTTTCTTCATATGCTCATCATACCGGCCTGCGGGACGGTGATTGTCCAAGCTTCGCTTGGGCTGTCGAGCGGCGGACCGGTAGCCTGCGGGTTGTGGATACCCCCTTGACCGAATCTCAGCGCCGCTACCGCTTGCTTGCTTGGTCGGTGCTCGTGTTCAATGTGTTCGTGATCCTCGGCGGAGCGATCGTCCGTGCGACGGGATCGGGTGACGGGTGTGGAGCGTCGTGGCCGACGTGCACCGATCGGATCTTCCCGTCAAGCCCAGGGGTCGAGACCGTGATCGAGTTCAGCCATCGCATCACGAGCGCCCTCGCGATTCTTGGCGTCCTTGCCCTCTACGTCCTGGCGCGCCGCCTCTACCCGAACGGCCATTGGGTCAGAAGAGCGGCCGGCGTGTCAATCATCCTCATGGTGGTCGAATCGCTCCTGGGGGCGTCGCTGGTGATCTTCGGATGGGTTGACCAGGACGCCTCGATTGGGCGCATGATTGTGGTGCCGCTCCACCTCGCCAACACCTACTTGCTGCTCGGAGCGTTGACGCTGACCGCGTGGTGGGCCTCCGGGAATCCCGTTCCGTCGGAGACGGTCGATGGTCCAACGCGCCGAGAGCTCGTGTTTGGAGCGGGTGGCCTGTTGCTGGTCGGAGCCATGGGGGCGCTCAACGCGCTGAGCGACACCCTGTATCCGACCGACAGCTTTCTTTCCGGTTTACAGCAGGAGATCTCGGCGGATGCGCCGTGGCTGGTGCAGCTCAGAGTTCTCCATCCGATCGTGGCGATCGCGGTCGGCTTCGGCGTGGCGTATCTTGTCATGCGCCGATCAGCCACGGCAAGCGAGCGCACAAAACGCATCTCTGCCATCATCATCGGGCTGGTCGTCGTGCAGTTCTTCGCAGGGCTCGTCAACGTGATGCTGGCCACCCCACTCGAGACCCAGGTCGTTCATCTCGCGTTTGCCGATGCCATGTGGATCGCCTACGTGATCTTTGCTGCTGCGCTGTTGGGCGAACGTCAGATCGCAAGGACACCGATCGAGAGGACCGTGTGAGCCAGCCGGTGCGGATTACCGATCCTCGGGAGCCGGGCGCCACCGCGACGGTTCGGGCGTATATAGAGCTCACCAAACCGCGGATCATCGAACTCCTCCTCACGACCACCCTTCCCGCCATGATCCTCGCCGCCGGAGGATGGCCCGGGTGGTGGCTCGCCATCGCAACCCTTGTCGGTGGGACTCTTTCCGCCGCTGGGGCCAACGTCATCAACCAAGTGATGGACGCCGACATCGATCGGGTCATGCGCAGGACTCGCGGTCGGCCGCTGCCCACCCACCGGGTCAGTGAGCGGGCCGCCATGATCTTCGGCATCGTCCTCGGCGTCGCCGGGTTCGTCTGGCTGCTCGTGACGACCAACCTTCTCGCCGCAGCGCTCTCGACGACCGCGCTTCTGTTCTACGTCTTCGTCTACACGCTCTTGCTGAAGCGGTCTTCCACGCAGAACATCGTGATCGGCGGCGCGGCGGGTGCGATGCCGCCACTCGTCGGCTGGGCTGCCGTCACCGGAACGCTCGCGGTGCCGGCGTGGGTGTTGTTCGCGATCGTGTTCTTCTGGACACCGCCACACTTCTGGGCGCTCGCTCTCCGCTACGACGAGGACTATCGGGCGGCCAGGATTCCAATGCTCCCCGGGGTCGTCGGGACGTCGATGACAACTGACCACATCCTCCTCTACAGCTTCGTGACCGTCGGCGTCTCGCTGCTGCTCGTGCCGTGGGTTGGATGGATCTACCTTGCGGCGGTGGTGGTGCTCGGCACGTGGCTGATAGCCGGTGCTGCCTACCTACGGGCGAATCCGGACATGGCGATGCGCTATTTCACGGCGACGAACGGCTATCTGGCCGGAGTGTTCCTCGCCATCGCGGTCGATGTGCTGGTGTTGGGATGATTGTGAAGTCGCCGGTCGCCGGTCGCCGGTCGCCAGTCATGAACTCGGTGGTGGCCGCATGACCACAGTGGACTTCCTTGTGGTTCTCGTGGGGTCGGTCTTGGTGATCACCGGCTTGATCGCGATCGTCACGCGTGAGTTGGGGACCCATCCAGAGCGCCGGCTCGTCGGTCCGGTGCGGGATGCGGTGGAGGTTCTGTTGCCGCTGGTCGGCGCTGTCGCTCTTGTTGTTGCGGTCTGGATCTCCGCTTCCTGACCGGCCGCATTGATGAGCTGAGGCGCCCCCGGCTTTACTGCCGACCGGCGAGACAGTACGCTGCCGTCCGTGACCGCACGCTATCGATTTCCGTACCAGTTCACCGGGCCTTGCGCCCGGGTCGACGTGATACGGCGGTAGCGGCACCACACCAACACACCCCCACGAAGACCCGGAGCCAAGGCTCCGGGTCTTGTGGTTCCCGGAGCCCTCCGATCAGGAGGAACCATGCCAGAACAACCAATCCTCAAGAGCCATCGACGACCCGGTATCGAAACGACCGTCGTTTCGGTCGGGACCGTCAAATTCGGTGACGGCTCCTATCCGGTTGTCGCGGGGCCGATCGCCGTCGAAAGTGAGGAGCAGATCCTCGCTGCAGCGCGTCTTGTCGCTGAGAACGGAGGGTCGATACTCCGCGCCGGGACCTTCCTCGCAGGCTCCTCGCCGTACGCCTACCGGGGCCTGGGCGCCGAGGCGCTCTGGATGCTCGAACATGCCGGGCGGGAGACCCGGCTCCCGGTGAGCACGGAGGTGCTCGAGCCTGATCACGTCGATATGGTCGCCGAGCATGTCGACGTCATCGAGGTCGGTCCAGACAACATGCAGAATTTCGTGCTCCTCAGAGCAGTTGGGGCGACGAGCCGACCCGTCGTCATCCACCGCGCCTCTGCTGCGACGATCGATGAGTGGCTCCTCGCGGCCGAGTATGTGCTGGACGCCGGGAACGATGCCGTGGTGCTCTGTGAACGGGGGAGCCGCGGTTTTGATCCCCGAACGACGGACACACTCGATATCTCGGCGATCCCAACCGTGCAGCGCATGTCTCACCTCCCGGTGATCGTCGATCCATCCCCGGCCGCCGGCCATCCCGAGCTCGTTCAACCACTGGCTCTGGCCGCCAGGAGCGCGGGTGCAGACGGGCTGATGGTTCCCTTCCACCCTGATCCCTCGGGTGCGCTCGCCGGCAACGGGTCGCACCTCGATCCGGATCGGTTCGCGGCATTGATGGATGCGCTTGGCATCCCGTCGCTGCGTGACGAGATCGACCGGATCGATCGGCAGGTGATCCGGCTGCTCGGTCGGCGGCTTCGCAGCTCGATCGATATCGCGAAGATCAAGGCGGCGAGGGAGCTCGCGATGCGTTCTCCCGATCGTGAGGCCGAGCTGATTGCAGAGATGCGCCAAGATGCCGAAGCCGTGGGTATGGACCCGGGCTACGCAGAGGAGCTCATGGAGGTCGTGCTCCGGCACAGTCGAGCTGCCCAGGCCGAAGCTGTCGGCAGGGCTCAGGAGTCCAACGCGAGGTAGCGTCCTCGGACATGGGGTTTGCTGAAGTCGGAACCGACGGCGTCATCCGGTGCGATTGGGGCAATGGGAGCTCTGAGTATGCCGCCTACCACGACAACGAGTGGGGCCGGCCCGTCGGCGATGATCGCCGACTCTTTGAGAAACTGAGCCTCGAAGGGTTCCAGTCCGGCCTCGCGTGGATCACCATTCTCAGGAAGCGGGACTCCTTCCGTGAGGTATTCGAGGGATTTGACATCGAACAGATCGCTCGGTTCGGCGAGGACGATGTCACGCGGTTGCTCGGCGACGCCCGAATCGTGCGTCACCAGGGGAAGATTCGGTCGACGATCAACAACGCGCAACGATCGCTCGAGGTCGCGAATGAAATGGGGTCACTCGGCTCCCTCATCTGGTCGTTCGAACCCACGCCGGCCCCGCCGACGCACGCAGCGACTACTCCCGAGTCGGTGGCCCTGGCGAAGGAGTTGAAGCGAAGAGGTTTCACCTTTGTCGGCCCCACCACCGCCTACGCCTTCATGCAAAGCATGGGGATTGTGAACGACCATGCGGAGGCGTGCGCGATGCGTGATGCGGTAGAAGCGGACAGAGCGAAGTTCGTTCGACCGAATCAGTAGCAAGTAGCAAGACAGGGTGAGCGCCGGGTCTCATCGTCTCTGTGCGGACTCCCGGGCCGCCCCCTCTGGACCGGACTGCCGTCCGGCCGCGTCTCCCCACCTTCGGCGGTGGAGACGAAGACGGTCTCGCACCCTGGTTCTGTCTTGCTACTTGCTACTTGCTACTTGCCACCTGCTACTTCCTACTCACTCCGACTTTGCCGACCTTCCCATCAGGACGGCGATCGCATCGGGAACCGACACGTGGTCGTAGAGCACACGGCCGACTTGCTCGGCGATCGGCATCTCGACCTCGTAGCGGTCGGCGAGGGCGAGGATGCCACTCGTCGATTTGACTCCTTCGGCGACCATGTTCATCTCCGAGACGATCTCATCGATCGTCTTCCCCATCCCGAGACCGAGGCCGACCCGGTGGTTCCGGCTCTCGATCGACATACAGGTGGCGATGAGGTCGCCCATTCCGGCAAGGCCCGCAAATGTTGCCGGGCGTCCGCCCATCGCAACTCCGAGGCGGGACATCTCAACGAGCGCACGTGTCATCAGCATCGAAACGGTGTTGAGGCCAAACCCGAGGCCCTCCGCCATGCCGGCGGCGAGTGCCATCACATTCTTCAGCGCCCCGGCACTCTCGGAGCCGACTACGTCGGTGTTGGTGTAGACGCGGAATCGTGGACCCATGAACAGCGCCTGCATCTCGGCAGATGTCTCCTCGTTCTCCATAGCGATCACGGTCGCTGCGGGTTGACCATCCATGATCTCTCGGGCGAGATTCGGACCGGTGAGAACGCCGATATGGGAGCGATCGTGATCCGGGAGCACGTCGAAAGTGACCTCCGTCATGCGCATCAAGGTCGGTTGCTCGATTCCCTTGGTGAGAGAGAGAATCGGCGTCTCAGCGGTGAGCAGCGGTGCAGCGTGTTCGAGAACCGTTCGATAGCCGTGTGACGGCACACCCATCACAACGACATCGGTGTCTTCGATTGCACGCGCGATGCTCGTTGTAGCGACCAGTTCTGGTGGGAGTTCGAAACCGGGGAGATAGTCCGGGTTCGTGCCGTTGTTTATGCTTTCGGCCAACTCCACCCGGCGCGACCACAGGATGGTTTCGGATGTGGGAGCGAGCATGGTTGCGACCGTCGTCCCCCAAGAACCTGCTCCGATGACTGCGACCTTCATAGGACCTCCTCTGCCGGCCACAGCGTACGACACGAAGGCACCGGCGTCCCGGGTGCTTGCTTTTCGGACCGTTCCCGGCGACGCTTCTCGCAACACATACGTCGCGAGAGCGAGGCCCCTTGACGACCACGAACTACGTACTCGACACCTGCGTTCTCCTGGCCGACCCGCATGCCCCGCTCCGATTCGATGAACACGACGTGGTGCTTCCGCTCGTCGTAGTTGAGGAGCTCGATCACCAGAAGACGCGAATGGATGAGGTCGGCGCCAACGCCCGGTCTGCGATTCGGCTTCTGGAGGATCTCGGCGCATCGGAGCCGGGGGGCTTGGCAGCTCCAGCAACACTTCCGACCGGCGGGTCGCTGCGGCTTGAGCTCAACGGCATTACGTCAGAGCGCCTCCCGGAGGTCCTCGACCCAAACACCTCCGACCATCGGATTCTCGCGACGTGTCTGAACCTGGTGGACGCCGGCGCTCGCACGATCCTCGTCACGAAGGATGCGGCATTGCGCATCAAAGGAGCTCAGCTCGGTGTCACGGTTGAGGACTACCGGGGGGACACCGTTCCCGTGGATGAGTCGTATCGAGGAGTTGCCGAGATCGACGTCCCGGGCGAAACGGTCGATGAGCTCTTCGGGAGCGGGAAAGTCACGATCGAAGACGCGAATCTCGTTGTGAACCAGTTCGTGGTTCTCCACGGGCCGGGATCGCAGTCGGGGCTGGGCCGAGTTGTCGACGACGGCCAACGCGCAACCGTCACGCGGGTGCCGGGCAGTCGCTACGTGTTCGGTGTCGAATCCAAGAACATGCGGCAGGCGTTTGCGCTCGATCTTCTGATGGATCCCGATGTTGCGGCCGTTTCAGTGATGGGTATGGCCGGCACCGGCAAGACATTCCTTGCGCTCGCAGCAGCGCTCGAACAGGTTCTGGAGCTTGGGCGATACCGGAGGGTGTCTGTCTATCGGCCGCTGGTCGCCGTCGGCCGCCAGGAGGTTGGATTCTTGCCCGGTGACCTGACCGACAAGCTCGAACCGTGGATGGCCGCAGTGCACGACAATCTGTATGCCCTGTTCTCTCAGGCGGAAGGATCGCCGCGCGATGCCGTCGACGAGTTGTTCGAACGCGACGTGTTGGAGATGGCCGCCGTCACGTACCTGCGGGGTCGTTCGATCACGGGCGAACTCGTCATTGTCGACGAGGCCCAGAATCTCGAACTCCCGACGCTGAAGGTGATCCTGACTCGGATGGGGGCGGACTCGAAGGTGGTCTTCTGTGGAGATCTCACGCAGGTCGATAATCCCTACGTTTCTCCGTTCGGTGGTCTGGCGGCAATGATCGAGAAGTTCAAGGGCAATGCGCTCTTCGGCCACGTGACGCTCGATCGGACGGTGCGTAGCCCGCTCGCTGAATATGCCGCGAATATCCTCTGACCCCTATTCACTCCGAAGGTAGGGGACCATTCGTTCGGCTACCGCTGCAGGCATGCGGACGGTGATCTCGGTGCCGTCCTCGGCGTGGTGCTCGTCGAGGACTTCGCCCGTCTCGTGGAGAGAAGCGACGAGATCACCGCGCTCGTACGGAATCAGAAGATCCGCGGTAACCGTCACGGCATCGAGCCCTTCAACGATTGCCGCGGCTACGCCTTCGGTGTTCGCGCCGGTGAGTGCCGAGGTGGCGACTGCACCGTCGTAGACCGTCAGAAGCCGGCGGACGACTGCCGACTCAGCGACATCGATCTTATTGAACACGAGGATCTCTGGGACGTCGGCAGCGCCGATCTCGGTCAGGACCTCACGAACGGCACTGATCTGGCCGTCGGGGTCCGGATCTGATGCATCAACGACGTGGACCAGCAGGTCGGCGTCCGCGGCTTCATCGAGTGTCGAGCGGAAAGCCTCAACGAGTTCGTGGGGGAGACGGCGCACGAAACCGACGGTGTCGGACATAAGCGCACGATGTCCGTCCGGCAGGTCGAGCCTCCGCACGGTGGAGCCGAGGGTAGCGAACAGGCGGTCTTCGACGAGCACATCGGCTTCGGTCAGCCGGTTGAAGAGGGTCGACTTCCCGGCGTTCGTATATCCGACGATGGCAGCAACCGGCAGACCCGATCGTCTGCGCGACTTTGCTCTCGTATCTCTCGAGCGGGCAGCCTCTTTGAGTTCGCGTTCGATCTTGGAGACACGGTCGAGGATCCGACGCCGATCGGTCTCGAGTTTGGTCTCGCCGGGCCCGCGGGTGCCGATTCCTGCACCGAGACGGGAGAGCTCGACGCCCTTGCCGCGAAGCCGGGGGAGGCGGTACCGGTGCTGAGCGAGCTCCACCTGGAGCCGCCCCTCGTGGGTGTGGGCGTGCTGAGCAAAGATGTCGAGAATGAGGGCAACCCTGTCGACCACGTCGCATTGGAACGCTTGATGGAGATTGCGCTGCTGAGCCGGTGAAAGCTCGTTGTCGAACACCACAACGTCGATGTCGAGCATGTGCGACTCAGCGACCAACTCCGAGAGTTTCCCCTTGCCGATGAACGTTGCCGGGTCGGGACGGTCCCGGCGGACCAGAACGGATTCGACGGGCTCGGACCCTGCGGTGTCGGTCAGGAGTTCGAGTTCTTCGAGGCTTCGCTCTCCTTCAGCAACCCGGCTCCCGTCGCTGACCATGCCGATGAGGAGCGCGCGCTGCTGCACAACATCGAGGTCGGTAACTGATGCTGTGAGGCGCCGCCCGCTGCGAGCAACATGAGATCGGGAGTCGTCAGTCATAGGGTGAAGTATGGCGCTTCGCACGGAGCAAGGGGCACGCGCGAAAACACGAGATCCGAGATCCGAGACACGAGATCCGAAGCGCGGCGGTCCCTTTCGTCTGCGTTCGAGCTCCCAGAGTCCCCCCTCTGCGACCGAGCATCCGCTCGATCGCGTCTCCCCCACCTGGCGGCGGGGGAGACGAAGATCGGTGAATCCCTTGCGCTTGTTGACCTCTCCGGCCTATCTTGCCCCGACCCCGGCGTTTGGCCGGGGTTCCTGGTTATCCAGGGCTTTACATAACCAGGGCAATCACTTGGAGGCGAAACCATGAAGAGATTGAGACTGTGGCAGATCGCGGCAATGGTGCTGGCGATCGCCCTTGTTGCTGCCGCGTGTAGCAGCGACGACGCTGACGACACAACAACGACGGCCGCGGCGGCAGAGACAACAACAACGGCGGCAGAAACAACAACGACGGCGGCAGAGACAACGACGACCGCTGCGGCCGATACGACCGAAGCGCCGATGGCCTACGAGCCGATTCCGATCAAGATCGGCACCGTGCTTCCGCAGACCGGGCAGCTCGCTCCGATCATCGATGCACTCGAGAATCCGATCAGGATGGGCACCGACGAGATCAACGCGGTCTCCGCGGGTCTTGTGACCGTTGAGTACGGCGACTCGGGCACCGATCCGAACGTGGCGTCGACGACGGTCGACAAGTACCTGACCGGCGAACATGCCGGGATCATCGGGGCAGCGGGTTCTACTGTGTCGCTTTCGATCGTCGACAAGGTGCAGGGCAGCGAAGTAGCGATGTGTTCTGGTTCGAACACGGCTGCTGCGCTCAGCTCATCGGATTATGACCCGTTCTACAGCCGTACCGCTCCTTCGGATAACCTCCAGGGCCCGACGCTTGCCGACGTGGTCGCCAGCGATGCTCCAGCATCCGTGGCCATTCTGTGGCGCGCCGACGAATATGGCAAGGGCTTCGGTGAACTCGTTGCTGCCGAGCTTGGTGACGTCGTTGTGCTCGCCGAGGGCTACGACGCCGCTGCCGGTTCGTTCGCTACGGAGGCTCAGGCCGTCGTGGCCAGTGGCGCCGAGGCGCTGGTGATGATCACGTTCGAGGAGGGCGGGCAGCTCCTGCTCGATCTCGAGAGTGCAGGGTTCGGCGGGCAGATCTATGTCGCTGACGGGTTCAAGGACACCGTAAGTTCTGATCAGGTCGGTGGCAATGTTGCCCTGTTCGACGGTATCAAGGGGACGGCCCCTTCGGCTGCACCGGCCAACGGTGAGGCGAGCTTTGGGGACCGGCTCCAGGCCGCATTCCCGGACACGGCGACCATCTTTTCTGCGCAGATGTACGACTGTCTCATGACAACCGTGCTTGCGGCCCAGGCAGCCCAGAGTGCCGACCCGGCCGTCTTCGTAGCCGAGATTAGCAACGTGACCCAAGGTGGCGAGAAGTGCTCGCTGTTCGAGGAATGCTTCAACCTGATCATGGCCGGCGCAGACATCGACTACGACGGTGCGTCCGGACCCCTTGACTTCGGGCCGAGCAACGAGCCGACAATCGGCACGTACGACGTCTTCATCTACGACGCCGAAGGCGCGGCAACGACCATTGAACAGGTTGTCCAAGGCGGCTGACCCGACCGAAGCCAATCAACCAGACAATGTGGGGCCCGGCAGAAGTGCCGGGCCCCACCCTTGTCTGTCGACTCGTGTCTGTCGACTCGCGTCCCTAGTCCACCTTTCCCAGCGTGCCCAGATACAGATCGATGACGCGTGGATCGTGGAGAAGGTCTCTGCCTGGTCCCGTATGCGCGTTGCGACCCTGGTCGAGGACGTACGCGCGATCCGCGATCTGAAGGCACCGTCGGGCGTTCTGCTCAACCATCACGATCGATACACCCGAATCGGCGATGCCGCGGACGCGTTCAAAAACAAGGTCCTGGTTGCCAGGCGAGAGGCCCGCGGACGGCTCATCGAGAAGCAGAACCGAGGGGTCCATCATCAGGGCCCGCCCGATCGCGACCATTTGGCGCTCACCCCCCGAGAGATATCCGGCGCGTTGGTCCGAGCGGTCGGCGAGCAGCGGGAAGATCTCGACCACCGCAGCCAAGCGCTCATCCCAGGCCTTGGGATCGAGATAGAGACCCATGCGAAGGTTGTCTTCCACCGTGAGGGAAGGGAACACGTTGGCGCGCTGGGGCACGTAGCCGACGCCAAGGGCGACGAGCGTGTGCGCCGCGAGATTTGAGATGTCCCGGCCGCGTAGTGTCACGAATCCATCTCGAACGGGGACGAGACCGAAGATCGCCTTGATGAGGGTCGACTTGCCCGCCCCGTTCGGGCCGATGACCCCGACGAGTTCACCGTCGTCGAGCGTCAGATCAACGCCCCGCAGGATGTCGACCCCCGGGAGGTAGCCGGCGACGACGGCTTCAGCCTTGAGGAGGTGTTTGGTCACGATGCCGCCTCGCCGTGTTGCTCCCCAAGGTATGCGTCGATGACGGTCCGGTTCTTCGCAATCTCTTCTGGCCGCCCTTCGGCGATGACGCGCCCTTCGGCCATGACGACGACCCAATCGGAGATCTCCTGCACCACGTCCATGTCGTGTTCAACGAAGATCACGGTCTTCCCGCCATCGCGCAGTCCGGTGATATGTGTGAGGAGGGACTGGGTGAGCGCCGGGTTCACCCCGGCCATCGGCTCATCGAGCATCACGACTTCAGGATTCATCATCAGTGCGCGCGCCATCTCGAGAAGCTTGCGCTGTCCACCCGAGAGACTGCCGGCGAATTCGTCGGTCATATGCTCGAGCCCGAACCGTTCGAGGAGTTCGTTCGCGCGCTCCTCGTTGGCGTGTTCGGTCGCATGCCATCCGCCGGTCAGCGCGCCCCAGAGCCCCTCGCCTTTGTTGTCCTTTGCTGCAACCAGCATATTGTCCATCACGGTGAGCCGTGCCAGCGAGCGGGTCAGCTGGAATGTCCGCACCATGCCCCGTCGGGCGACCTGGAAGGCCGCGATGCCCACAAGCGGACCGCCGTTGAGATGCCACTCGCCGTGGTCGGGAGCATCGAAGCCCGTCAACAGGTTGAACAGGGTCGTCTTCCCCGCGCCGTTGGGCCCGATGAGTGAAGTCACCGTGTGACGCTGGATCTCGAGATGTTTGACGTCGACCGCCTGGAGACCACCGAAGGACCGCTGGAGGTCAGTCGCGATCAGCACCGGGTCGGGCTTGCGGACTCCCGGCTCCGGGGCGACGCCGTGCATGGGGTGATCAGCGTTCATCGATCAGCGCCTCCTCTCTGCTTCCCAGGATTCCCTGCGGCCGGAAGACCATGAGCACCATCATGCCAACGCCAACGAGGACCAGCTTCACCTGGCCGGCAGCTGCCGGTGTGAGCAGGTCTCCGACCCAGCCGATGTTCGCCTGCGTGTTGACCATGAGTGCATCGATGGTGAAGAAGAGGAACTGGAAGACGACGGCGCCCACGATCGGACCGAGGATCGTGCCGGCGCCGCCCAGAATCACGATGACATAGAGAATGAACGTCACCTGTGGAAGGTAGGCATCGGGTGTTACGTTCTGCTGTTCGATCGCGAGCAGCATTCCGGCGATCCCGCCGATGGCCCCGCCGATCATCAGTGCCTGAAGCTTGTAGGAGAAGACGTTCTTCCCGAGCGACGTGGTCGCATCCTCGTCTTCGCGGATCGCCTTGAGAACGCGACCCCACGGGCTGTTGATGAGGCGCCGAATCAGCAACGTCAGGAGGGCAGCGATTGTCCAGCCGACGATCATGACCCATAGCTTTCGACCGGTGACAACGAGACTCCCGATGCCGTAGAGCTCGGCCGGCGGAAACGGATTGAGATCGAAGAAGGAGTCGGCGAAACCCTGGATTCCGAAAACGCCGTTGGTGAGTGGCTGTGCCCAGCTCGAGCGTACGACGAGGCGGATTGCTTCGGCGGCGGCGATCGTCGTGATCGCGAGATAGTCGGCGCGCAATCTCAGGGTTGGGAGGCCGAGGAGGAATCCGAGGAAGGCTGCCACCAGGATCCCAACGATGATTCCGAGCCAAAGTGGCCCGCCCACGTCGACGGTGATCGCCATGCCGTAGGCGCCCACGAGCATGAAAGCCACGTGGCCGAAGTTCAAAAGACCCGCATACCCGAACTGGAGGTTGAGGCCGATCGCGGAGATAGCGTACGCCGCCGTGACCGGGCCGATCGTGGCGAGGATGCCATCAATGAATACGCTGCCCCAATCCATCAGCCGATCCTCTCCTTCGTGCCGAAGAGTCCCTGCGGTCTGACGAGCAGAATCACGATCAGGACGACGAGGCCGACCGCAGTCTTCAGTTCATTGGGCATGAAGAGCGTGCTCATCTCGACTGCGATGCCGACGACGAAACCGCCGACCATCGCACCGTATGCGGTGCCGAGTCCGCCGAGCACGACAGCGGCGAAGATCAGGAGCAACAGCCGGAACCCCATGTCCCACTGAACGGCCTCGTTGAGTCCGAAGAAGATGCCTCCCAGGGCTGCGAGCCCGCCGGCCAGCATCCAGGTGATGAGGATGATGCGGTTGACGTCGATACCGGACGATTCGGCAAGGTCGGAATCGTCGGAGACCGCCCGCATTGCCGTGCCGGAGCGGCTGCGCTGAAGGAACAGTCCGACACCAGCGAGCACGACAAGCGCGGCACCGATCGTAATGAGGTTCTTCGGGACGACCGAGATTCCGAGGATCTCGATCGGGGGCTGTCCAGCGAAATCGGGGTAGGCCCGTGGTTCACCACCGAAGAAGATGAGGATCAGGTGGCGCATGGCGAACGACAGGCCGATCGAGACGACCATCATCGCAACCAGGCCCGTGTTGCGAACCCTGAGCGGCCGCCACAACCCTGTCTCCTGTGCCCAGCCAAAACCGGCCCCGACGAGGACGGCCGGGACCGTGGCAACGATGAGCGGCCACTGCGGGCCAGCGGGGGAGGCGTGGAAGAAGTAGGCGGTGACGGCTCCAAGCGTCACCATCTCGGCATGGGCGAAGTTGACGAGACCGGTGACGCCGTATACCAAGGACAGGCCGACGGCGCAGAGAGCGATGATCGCTCCGAGCTTGAGGCCGGAGATGAAGAGTGCGCCAACGCGCTCGTACGACGAAGTCGACGAGGCGTTGCCCACACCGAGCGGGAAGATCACCTTCTTCGACTGTCCCTCCCTGACATTGATGTCGGTGAGTTCTTCCTTCTCTGGATCGGTGAGGCCGACACCGTCGGGCAAAGTTGACGTGTCGAGCCGAGCCTCGTAGATACCGGCGGCCGGCACCGGGATCTCCCAGGCTCCTTCCGCGTCGGAGTCGTCGCGGCCGATCTCGACGTCGTCCTGGAGCACGATGACGGTGACACCGGCGATGGGGACCCGGTCCTCACCTGTGGTCTGGATGAGTTTTCCGCCGATCGACTCGCCAGCGGCAAAGGACGCGACAGGAGACAACGCGACGAGCGTGATCGCCGCGAGCCAGAACCATGCAAAACGAGCACGTCGTGACACGATCGGCCGAGTGTAGGTCGCGGCGGGGCTTCGGTGTCTAGTGAATGTTTCGGACGCAGTCCGGTGCCGGCGAGTAGGTTCACTTCTGAGGGAAGGGGTACACATGCAAAGGAAAGTCGCAGGAATTCTCGAGGAGAAAGGCGCCGGGGTCTGGTCCGTAGCATCGTCGGACACGGTCTTCAGTGCACTCGAGACGATGGCGGAGCACAACATCGGAGCAGTCCTCGTCCTCGAAGGAGACGAACTGAGCGGGATTGTGACCGAGCGCGACTACGCGCGGAAGGTGAAACTCCAGGCCCTTGGGTCCAATGACACGCCGGTCGGACAGATCATGACCACCGTCGTCCACACGGTGGTCCCGAGCGCAACAGTCGCCGAATGTATGCAGTTGATGACCGATGAGCGGGTGCGGCATCTGCCGGTGGTCGACGACGGGCGTCTGGTTGGCATTGTCTCAATCGGGGACGTCGTCAAGGCGATGATGGCGCAGCAGCGAGACCTGATCGCCGACCTGGAGCGCTACATCACGGGCTAATCCCGCGTACCCAGGGTTCGCCACGTCCTATTTGGCGTCTCCAGCCCGCGGTACGCGCCGCAACGCAAGCACATTTCATTCCGCGGGCCCACAACGTCAAATAGGACGTCTGCAACCCTGGGTACGCTTTCCTCATGAATGTGTTGATTCGGTCTGCGCGCGGGAGTGATCTGGCGCGTATCAACGAGATTTACAACGTGTACATCGTCGATTCGCCCATCTCGTTCGATCTCGAACCCTGGGATCTGGAGCAACGGGCCACCTGGTGGGACCACTACGCCGATACCGGCCCGTATCGAGTAATCGTGGCTGAAGTCGACGGTCGTGTGGTCGGGGCCACCTACAGCACTCGCTACCGGGAGAAGGCCGCATATCAGTCATCGGTCGAGACGACCGTTGTTCTCGATCCAGACCATGTGGCCGTCGGGATCGGGCGTCAGTTGCTGACCACGTTGCTTGACGCGCTGCAGGGCGAGGGAGTCCACCGTGCCTACGCCATCATCACAATCCCAAACGAAGCCTCAATCGGCTTGCACGAGGCCCTCGGCTATCGCCTCGTGGGGACGCTCGACGACGTCGGTTTCAAGCTTGGCCGGTATTGGGCCACCGCCATCATGGAGAAGCGCCTTGATGACTGAGTGATCTCACACCACGCCGCGTCGGGTAGCGTCCTGCATGGAGGCGTCCGGATGCCTGGTGGGTCCCTCGGTCTTCAAAACCGATGAGGGTGCGAAAGTGCCCTGGCGGGTTCGATTCCCGTCCGCCTCCGCTGACAGGCTGGCCGCGCCGTGCGGGTGGTTGAAGCCGCCCGTTGTGCCGGCGAACGCGTCGGGCCGTTCGTCCCTGGCGGAGGAGCGGTCATGAGACATACGGTGCACCTATGCAAAGAGGCCAGGACTCATACGAGGGCAACGTTCGTGTTGCCCAAGTGAACGGACGCGCGTGACGGCGCCTTCGGGGCCTCGCCGCGGCGGACTGCCGCCGCCATGGCCAGACGGACACCCCGATGCGATACCGTCTGGTGCTCCTCGTGGTTGGAAGCGGGCTCGACTTGCCAGCGACGGTCAGGTACACGTCGCAGCGCTGTACTCCGACGAACGGTCGGACCTGTGGTCGGTCACTGGCAGCGCCTTCTGCCATATGGGCGGGGATCCGTTCGAGTCGGGCCACCTACAGGAGTGTCAATGCGGGCTGCGCGTCTGGGACTCGCGAGCAAAGCTCGACCGAGATCTGTCGTGCGGCGTATACGCCTCAATCATGCCGATTGCGGTGTTGTGCGCTGTCTCATGGCGGCCACCGAGCGTGAAGGAAGATCGTTGTCGGCGGGTGGCCGCGACCGATCTCCTCGGCGTCTCGGTACGGAACTACTGCATGCGGTGCACGAAGCGAGGCGTTCGCGGCTTCGTCCACGGGCGTGCGCTGGGGCGAACCATCCATGAACTGTGGACAGCGTGCGAAGACTGTGCTGACGAATCCTGGATCACGATCGATGAGGCTGCAACCAGCCTCGGAGTTCCAATTGTGGTCGATCCCTGGCTGCCCTAGCGCCTCCAACGCGGCTGCGTAGAATCAGACTATGGACGCGCCACGTTCGCGAACGACGACGGTTGCGCTTGTGCTCGGCATTACGTTCATGTGTGTGATCTGCCTGGCGTTCCTCTCACTGGTGTGGAGATCCGAAGGAGCGGTTTGGCTCAAGCTGCTCGGATCGCTCGGCCTCTTTGCGATGGTTGTTGGGGGAACCATCCGCCTGGTGATTGCGTCACGTCCGTACGGCAACCCGCAGTAACTCCGGCGGTGGTCCTGCGCTACGATCGCTCGGATGAACGATCGACCGATCATCCCTTCGCTTCGCGATGCCGACCTGACCCGCCGTCTCCCCCGCTCGGAGGCCGATCGACGACTCGCAGCGGCGCAGACTCGCATGCTGCAACTCCGGCTCCAGCTTGGGGGGAAGCTCGGAACCGGTGAGCTTGGTCCGCCCGTGTGCTTCGTCTTCGAGGGCTGGGACGCGTCGGGGAAGGGCGGAG
>Ga0316191_10000269_pt1 | contig 32514 bp, 24 predicted proteins | sample Eddworburr2cm_MG_FD_204928 | JGI IMG/M metagenome (GOLD analysis project Ga0316191, IMG submission 204928) | Coastal sediment microbial communities from Maine, United States - Eddy worm burrow 2 cm | ecosystem: Environmental > Aquatic > Marine > Coastal > Sediment | place: USA: Maine...
GCCTCCAGAAAAGGAGTTTCGGAAGACTTCCGCTTATCGCCTCAGATCCAGCCCAGGCTTGAACAGTTTAGCTCCATATGCGAATCTGCAGAGATCACCCTGATGAACGAGATGAGGTATTCTGTGGATGAGTATATTCAATCCTATGGGAGGGCCCTGGACAGAGCCTCCTTGCCCAATAAGGCCACGGGAATGCCTGTAGTTCTACTGACTAAGCCAAAAAAGTATGCAGGAGAAGACCCTCAGGTTTTAACTGACGGAAGTCTGGGAGGAAATAGCTTTTATTCCAATTGGCTGGGATTCGAAGGAAATGATATGGAAGCAATCATTGACCTGGGTCAGACTGAAAGCATAAGCTATGTGCATACCGCCTTTCTGAAAGTCACTAACCATGTTGTCTTCTTTCCTGAGCAGGTGGAAATTTCCTATTCCACAGACAATGCCAGTTTTCTAAGTATTGCAGCAAAGAAAACTGCACAGCCACTAAAGCTTGGGGATAAAGTAAATGACCTTGAATACTATGACTTCCGGTTCACACCTGTCCAGGCCAGGTATATAAAAGTAGTCGCAAAGAGTATGAAAAAAGCGCCGGCGTGGCACCATGCCTCCGGTCTTCCATCATGGATCTTCTGTGACGAGGTTATTATAAATTGATAAAAATAAAAGTCCGCCTGTAAGAGACGGACCTGGCCCCGAGTGAACTGGGGAATATGTTGGATGAACTGTCATGTTTATAAAAGCAAAATGCGTGCCAAAAACATCACAGCCTCCAGTCTATCCCCTCCTTAGCTTGCTGTTTCAGATAGTCATTTGTCCGGGAAAAATGCTGGCAACCAAAGAAACCATTGTAGGCCGATAGTGGCGATGGGTGGGCGGCTTTCAGAACCAGGTGTTTGCCAGCATCTACCAGATCCTCCTTGGCCTGGGCATATCGACCCCAGAGCAGGAAGACCACACCGGTTTTCAGTTCTGACACTTTTTCAATGACCTTGTTGGTAAAAGTCTCCCAGCCCTTTTTCTGGTGAGATCCAGCCTGACTGTCACGTACGGTCAGGGTCGCATTGATTAAGAGTACTCCTTGATCTGCCCAGGCCTCCAGGTTCCCATGAGCAGGGACCGGGATTTCCAGGTCAGAATGCAGTTCTTTAAAAATATTAACCAGGGAAGGAGGCTGTGGAATGCCCTGGGGTACGGAGAAGCACAATCCGTGGGCCTGGCCCTTGCCGTGATAGGGATCCTGACCCAGGATCACCACTTTTACTTTGTCGAATGGAGTGTGTTTAAATGCATTGAATATGAGATTACCTGGAGGATAGATGGTATACTTCCTTTTCTCCTCCACCAGGAATTCCTTTAAAGAGCTGAAATAGGGGGATTGAAACTCTTCCATCAGAACTTCTTTCCATCCTTCCTCAATAATCGGGTTGATAGCCGCCATAGGCAGGAAAGTTACCAAAAGTGAAGGAGCCCGACAACGATTTATAAGCTAAACCTGGCTGTAATGATGAAGTTCCGGCCGGGTCCGCTTACCCCGGAGGCATATGGTTTGTAGAACTGGTCAAACAGGTTTTCAATGGCCAGAATAAAGTTAAGGTGTTCTCCTGCTGCAAAACCAGCTTTAATATTTGCGGTCCACCAGGATGGGAATCCATATGCCATGGCTTCTGCTTCATTGTCCTCCCCATAGGGGGAGAAATCATCATCATACTTCCAGCCATGGTAGACAATATAGGTGTCGATGAAAAACTTGCTTTTCCTGTAGGTAAAGGAAGTCCGGCCAAAGATGGGAGGTATGTGTCCCAGGGGTACGTCGTCGCTCAGGTTATGTCCTTTGGTATAATTGAGGGTGCCTTTCAGGCTAAGATTCTTATTGGGGCTGGCCGTGATGCTCATGGAAACGCCATAGATATATGCCTGTCCGGCGTTATAGTTGGTGGTCACCCTGTAAAAATCACCATCATATTCTAGACTGTCCTGTCCATTTAGCTGGTAAGGGGTTCTGACGATGGCATCATTCAGATAGGTATAGTATCCCACCAGTTGAATCTTCATGTAGCCTTCCACAAACCTGCTGATTCCAAGCTCAGCATTATAAGTATACTCGGGACTTAGGTCCGGATTGGGTACTGTGACAAATTCGTCCTTGGCTCTTACTTTTCCATAGTCGTCCACGTTCGGATTTCTGAACCCGGAAGACAGGATGGCATTCAACTGCCAGCGGTCCGAAGGGGTGAATACCACTCCTGCACTGGCGGTCAGGGCCCCGTTATTTATTTCTATCCGGTCGTAGGGAAGCAAGGAAGAGTTGAAAGTTGATTTCAGGCTTCCCCAATTGTATCTGGTTCCCAGGTTCAGCACCAGTTTCTTATGGAGAATCCATTTATAACTGGCATAAACTGAGGCATTCCATGTTTGGCTTCCACCCTCCGGGTAGCGGGTTTGTGCAGGCAAGTGTTCTCCAGTACGGATGTTAGAGTACCAGGCTTCAGAATTCACCAGGTTGTGATTGAACTCAGCTCCATAATGCAGTTTGTGATGGACACTCCACACTTTCAACAGATCGAAGTTCAGGCTGAACACCTGCACATTTTCCTGCTGGCTAAGCCGCTCATCGATTCTGAACTTGCGGGAATAACGGTCCTCATCGATAAGCTGAAAGGCAGCCAGTGTGGTCATGTTGGTGAAGAAGGAGTTGTCCTTCTTCAGAACATTTTTCAAGGACGCCAGGAACCTGTTCTGGGGCCCATAATAATACTCAGCGTATTTCAGGTTGTCACCATTGTAATCATTCAGTTTATCTATGCGATCGATGTTCGAAGAAGTGGAATACTGCAAGTTCACTATCCAGTCCACATACATGGAGGGAGTATATCTGATTTTCTGAAGCAGGTCAAGCTGACTGTATCCCGTATTAAGCTGGATCAATGGATTTGGATTGGCCAGAGTTGAATCCATTCCTCCTACCTGGTCTACATAATGCATGATCTGTCCCCAGTCACCCAGGGTCGGATTTCTGAGGCTTCCGATCCGGATATCACCCAGATCCTTATAGGTGACGCTGGTGAGGGAGGCCCAGCGCTTTTTGCCAGCGGAAAAATCCAGATGTCCCGTCAGCCCTTGCTGGGCTGAGCTGTACTGGATGTTAGCGTTGACATTGAAGCGTGCCAGGCTATCCGAACCAAGCTGTGGATCACGGGTGTAATAGTGGACAACCCCTCCCAGGGCATCGCTGCCATACATGATGGAGGAGGGACCAAAGATTACCTCTGTACGCTCAAGAATGGAGTTATCGATGGTGATGGCATTCTGGAGATGCCCGTTTCGATAAATGGCATTATTTAGTCTGACACCATCCACCACAAGCAGAATTTTGTTGGCTTCAAATCCCCTAAGGATGGGACTGCCCCCACCTCCCTGTGTCTTTTGAATGGTTATATTTCCAGTACTTTCCAGTATATCGGCCGAGGTAAGTCCGGTTGACTCCATCAGCACATCGTTTTTCAGTACGTCCACCATGTATGGGATGATCAGAGTACTCTCCCTCGATTTGGAAGCCGAGATGACGTATTCATCAATCAGGATCCGTTTTCTGTCCAGAGACACCCGGTTCTGTCCTGTGATGCCGGACTTAACAAGTTTCTTAGTCAGATAGGATGGGTGCTGAAATATAATGGTGTCGTGATCAGGGAATATGGCCAGGTCAATTACCCCCATGGAGTCGGTGATAGCAGCCTGCTCTTTGCTGGTATTGTATACTGCCACATGCTCAATGGGAGTCCGGTCAGAGGAACTAAGCACCACTATTTGCTGTCCATGAACAAGAACAGAGAGAGCTAATGCACATATTATGAGGGAAATACGAATTGCCATCTAAGTGAAAAACACGCAATAGTATTACAAAAACTGTACCAAGCTGCAGTGTTGGTAATTTTCCCGAGATGCTAGTTATGAAATTCATATTTTTGGTTCAAACAGGTCAGGAATGTTAAAACGCTTCTTATATGCGGGTGTCTTTGCAGTGGTAAGCCTCGGATTACTGACTCTGTTTCTGATTAAACGTCTCGATAAAACGACGCCCGTGGAGGTTCAGCAAGCCATCCCGGGCGATGTGATTCTCTTTGCGGAGAATATTGATTTTGAGTATCTGACAGAGTCTTATCTGGCCGGCAGCACAATGTGGATGGATTTTCTGAGTATAGCCGGAAAGAATGATCTGGATTCCCTGATACAATTAACCCTTGGACAGATTCGCAGTTCAGAATCCCTGAACGACTATTTGAAGAAAGAGGGATTCAATCTCTCTGTGCATAAGCTGGGTAAGGACCAGCTTTCCCCCCTTATCTACCTGGTCTATTCAAATGCTCACGGGGACCATGAATTTGAGAATATGGTGTTGACCCTGCTTGAGGATAAGGCCATGGTCAATGAGCGAAAATACGAATCGGAAAACCTTTATGACGTATCGGGGGGACCCGGACTTATTCCCGGGAAATTTACCTTTACCTGTACAGAAGGCCTGTGCCTGATTAGCCCCTCCTCCATGTTGGTAGAAGAAGCCGTAAGAACCATCCATTCCGATTTGGATGTTTTTAAAGAATCCGGACTTCAAAAGGTTAGAGAAACTGCCGGTCGCTACGTTCACGCCAACCTCTATGTCAACTATAAAAATCTTCCGGAACTGTTTTATCCCATAATCAAAGAGTCAGGCTGGGACCGCCTGGATGTACTATCCGACCTGGCTTCATGGGGCGAGCTGGATCTGGATATCAAAGAGGATGCTGTGATTCTGAACGGCATGACCACCGCCAATCCTGATGCTCCTCTTTTACTCGGGGCCTTTTCCGCTCAGTCGCCTGTAAGGATGGAGCTGCATAAAATTTTGCCTGCGGGCACAGGACATTTTCTGCATTTGGGCATAGGAGACAGGACAAAATTCAAGGAGCAGATCCTTAGCTATATGAGAGGGCTTGGCCAGGAACAGGAATATGAGAGTGAGGTGCAAAGGCTGGAAGGGATATATGGATTTAATCCCCTGGATGATATTTCCAGGATTGTGGCAGATGAGATGGCCTGGTTTTCCATCGAGGGAGAAACCCGGAGCAAGGAGGAGGAGTTGCTGATCATTGAGACCCGGAGCCGAAGTGAAACGGTAGATGTGGTGATGAGGTGGGTGGAACAGTATCTGCAACTTCACTCATTTGACATGCGTTCCATGAGGCAGGTATATCGATTGGATAGTCAAACCAGTTTCAACATCTATTCACTGCCCGATCCCTTCTTTAAGGGAACATTGCCTGCTTGTCTGTTCAATAAATACTTTACGGTATTTGAAAATTACCTGATTTTTGGCCCCTCTGTGGATGTGCTCTCCAGGGTAATCTATCAGAATGTGTTGCATAAGACTTTTGTGAGTGATCCTGTATATGATCAGATATCGGATCATCTGTCCAACAGGAGCAACCTGACCCTGTTTTTCAGACCTTATGCCTTCCTGGATTATAAGCGGGAGATCCTGGGGGAGAAAATGGAAGGAAAGATGGAAGAACTGGAGCCCTTCTTTCGCCGGATACCGGGAGTTGTGGTTCAGTACAGTACAGAAGGTGAGCTCTACTACCACAGCCTTAGTTTTAGCTACAGTTCGCAGCTAAAGGATAAAGCTCTCACAGTTTGGGAGAGTCTGATCGATACCATGATCATTATCAAACCAGCCCTGGTGCAGAACCACAACACTTCCGAGAAGGAGATTTTCGTGCAGGACGCAGCAGGGAAGGTCTACCTGATCAACAGCGCAGGAAGGATCTTATGGAAACAGCCTGTGGAGGGCCCTATACTGGGAAGCGTTCAACAGGTAGATTTCTATAAGAATGGCAAATTGCAATACCTTTTTAACACCTCCGAAAAAATTCACTTGATTGACAGGAATGGGAACTATGTGGAAAGGTATCCCATATCCTTACGATCTCCGGCCACCAGTCCGCTTGCCCTTTTTGACTATGAAAAAAACCGCGACTATCGTCTCTTCATTGCAACCAATGATCGTAGGATCTATGTCTATGATATAGCAGGTAACCTGATCACCGGTTGGAAATTCGGAAAGACGGAATCGAAGGTATCCGGGGAAATTCAGCATTTCAGGGTACAGGGCAAAGACTATATAGTGGCAACAGACCAGAACAGAAGCTATTTTCTTGATCGAAGAGGAAAAGAAAGACTTCGCTTGAAGCAAAGGGTGGTCTTGTCCCCCCAGAACCCCTTAACCCTGGATATGAACATCAGGGAAGCAAAGCCCAGATGGATTTCCACAGACACCGCAGGAAATATTATGGCCGTCTATCTGGACGGTACGGCTTCCACCCTGTTGCCAGGGAAGGCAGCACCCAGTCATTTTTTCCGCCTGGAGGATTTGGACAGCGATGGGATTCCGGAATTCATTTTAGCCACGGGCAATGTGCTGAAAGTAACAAACCAGGATGGGGAACGTATATTTGATTATAAAGTACGCGAAGGGATCAGCGAAATGCCTGACATCTACAAATTCTCTGCTTCGGATGTGAAGATCGGAATTACAGACCGCTCGAGGAACAGAATATACCTTATTAATTCAGATGGATCTCTCTATGAAGGATTTCCACTGGAAGGGACCACAAGATTCAGCATTGGGTATTTTGCAGGATCAGACAGCAGGTTTAACCTGATTGTAGGAAGTGGGAACAATTTCCTCTATAATTATTCAATTAAATAGAGATGAGGAGAAGACACAATTTTGGTTTCGTGGTGCTTTTGGTGATTGCTGTGGTGATCACCTCCTGTCACAAGGAGTATTTTCAGCTGGATAAATTATCCGACGAAATGGAGATCCGGCCGCATTTGGTGGCCCCCTTGATCCGTGGAACCATGACCATGGGTGATATTGTGAGCTTATTTGATTCGGCTGACTATGTGGGGGAATTTGACAATGGCCTGATTTACCTGGCTTATACAGACACACTGGTTGACTTACGTGCTGATACATTGGACCTCTTGATAGATAATTACTACAGTGAGGACTACCTTTCGCCCGAGATAAGCACAGACCCCATATTTATTGCCAGCGGCATAGGGGATACTGTTCATTTTCTGAAAAGCACCTACCACTCTTTTGAGACTAATGGTGAGAACAGGCTTGACAGCATATTCTTCCAGGGAGGGGAGATGCTCATTGAGGTAGCCAGTGCATTCAGGCACCGTGGTATAATAACCATCAGCAGTGAGTATATCCGCGATCCCGGTGGAAATGACTATGTAAATTCCATAGATATTACCAGTTCAGCTGGAGATTTCACAGGCTCTGTCAATCACAGTCTGGATGGATATTCCCTGGAAACAATCAAGCAGGGCGATTCCAGCGTATTCCGTGTGGATTATGATCTGGCACTTATAAACAGTGGTAGTCCCATCAATCCGGGAGAATCGTGTGGAATTAGCTCCAGCATGCTGGACCTGGGATTCTATAGCATCTTTGGTTACATCGATCCTTCTGAAGTTGTATCTGAGAGTGGTGAACAGAGGATTGGCATTTTCTCGGATTTTCCGGCCCTTTCTCATCTGAAGCTGGCCGATCCCAGGATCAACATTCGCACCGAAAGTTCTCTGGGAGTTCCTTTTGAGATGACACTTGACAGTGTGATCGCTACTGCTGAAGACATGAGTACCCTGGCCCTGGAATTTTATGAAGGCCATCCCTTTAAAATTCCCGCACCTTCTCTTTCCCAGGTGGGTGAAACCATTGGTGGAGAATTCAACATTAACAATCAGACCTCTAATTTCCATGAATTGCTGAATATTGCCCCGAACTCTCTCTCCTATCGGGTGACTGGCGGAGTAGATCCGGATATCGTGGACCAGAATCATTTTCTGCTCGATACTAGCCGGTTTATGCTGGAGGCTGAATTCCTGCTTCCCCTGGATCTGAAGTATACACAGTACGCCCTGGAAGACACCCTGGAGTTTGACTTTGGGGATGAGGGGATCGACACCTCCATGGTGAAGGATGTTCAGTTAAAGGTCAGCACGGTGAATGAACTGCCCATTGAACTGGATTTGCAATTGTATCTCCTGGACGAATTTCACAGTGTGATCGACTCAGTGTTTGAACAGGACGGGGTATTCCTTCCGGCTTCAGAAGTGGATGCTGACGGTTTGCTGCTTAGCGCCAGTGAGCAAAACAGCATTGCAGATTTCTATACAGAAAAACTGGATCGGCTGGAAAATGTACATTATATACGGGTGGCAGCACGATTGGTCACCTCCGAACTTGGACAACAGTTCGTCAAATTCTATAGCGATTATTCCCTGGAATTTGAGATTTCCATGCATGCCAGTTTCAGAATTAATACAAAGGAGCTATGAGGGACAAATGGAGAGTAATAATCCTCCTGGGAGCGATTCTTTCAGCAGGTAATATAGTGGAGGCCCAGGTGATGAATTCATTGTACTTCATGCCCGGTGTACCCCAATCCAACAGGGTCAATCCTGCCTATCAGCCTGAGGCAGGATTCTATTTCGGGATTCCTGGGATTGCTCCAATTAGCACAGAAATCTCCTCCAGTTCACTCTCATTGGGAGATATAATTTTTCCGCATCCTTCGGAAGATTCCCTGATTACCTTCCTTCATCCCCTGGCCAACAAAGAAGACTTTCTTAAGCAGTTAAAACCTCTGAACTATGTGATCTCAGATGTGGGGACTTCTTTATTCTCGCTGGGATTCCGGACCGGGGCAGGTTTTTTCTCCCTGGATGTCACCACCCGTTTTGACGGGAATCTCTATATTCCTGGTGACCTGGCCCGGCTTGCTATTGAGGGGGCCGAGGAGGGACACACTTATAATATGGATGGTGTGGGGACCGATCTTTCAGCTTTTGAGGAAATCTCACTGGGCTGGTCGGGGAACATCGGGCAGAAATTGCAGATAGGTGTTCGTGGCAAGCTCCTCTTTGGAATAGGGAACTTTAGCACTACTCAATCACATCTCTCCGTCACCACCTCCGAACAGGTCTGGAACATACAATCAGAAATGCAGTTTAATACCTCACTCGCATTTGCAGAGGTGATCTATGACGCGGACGGGATGATTGAAGACATTGTGATTAACGAGGACCTGCAGGATATGAATGCCCTTGCCATGGCCCGCTATGCCTTCAATAAAAGCAACACGGGGGCAGGCATCGATCTGGGCATCGTATACAGACCCAGTAGACGCTGGATGATTAGCGCGAGCCTCCTCGATCTGGGCATGGTGCACTGGACCGACAATATCCACCAGGGAAGCTATGAACTGGAGTATGACTACACTTCTGTGGATGTGGATCCTTTTGATTTTATAAACGACGATGCCAGCGTTGACTCCTATGTTGATAGTACCCTGACAGCCCTTGCCGATACACTTTTGGGAGGTCTGGACCTGTCACGCGGACAGCCCTATAACAGCAGGTTAAACTCGAAGCTTTACCTGGGCGCTTCCTGGTATGTAAGCCCCCGTATTAACTTCGGACTGCTTTCACGGACCGATTTTCTACGTAATGCCGTTGTAGAGCAGGTCACCGCCTCTGCCAACTTCACCACCGGACGCTTCTTGAATTTTACCCTCAGCTATTCGTACATCAACAGTTATTTTAAGAACATTGGTGCCGGAATCTCCCTAAATGCCGGACCACTAAATATCTATGTGATTTCTGACAATGCCCTGAACGTTGTTTTCTGGCCACAGGAAGCCAGATCGGCAAACCTGTGGTTTGGGATGAACCTGGTTTTTGGATACAGAGAGAAAGTTGACCGCCCCCTGATTTATTGATTTTTTATCTGCTTGGCCATGTTGGTGGCAAAAACGAAATTATTAAGGGCTTCGTTATTGGTCCGGAGTATCTCTTTCCTGGTACCCTCCCAAGACTTGCATCCCTGGTAAATGAAGATTACCTTATCACCGATTTCCAGGACCGAATTCATGTCGTGAGAATTGACAATGGTGGTCATGTTGAACTCTTCTGTCAGTTCGCTTATCAGGTTATCAATGACAATTCCTGTTTCCGGATCCAGGCCGGAGTTAGGTTCATCGCAGAGCAGGTACCTGGGATTAAGGGCAATGGCTCTGGCAATGGCTACTCTCTTTTTCATTCCGCCACTCAATTCAGCAGGGTAGAGGCCATTGGAACCGCTTACCTTCACCCTCTCCAGGCAGAAATTGATGCGATCGAGTTTCTCCTTCTTAGTCTGACTGGTTAACATATCCAGAGGAAAGAGCACATTCTCTTCCACGGTAAGAGAATCGAAAAGAGCCGCACCCTGGAAGAGTACACCCATCTCTTTTCGAATCTTTTGTCTTGCGTTGGTGTCGAGGTGACTGAATTTCAAGTCGTTGTACCAGATTTCACCCTCATCCACTTCAGTTAGTCCGGCTATGGATTTTAACAGAACGGTTTTGCCTGAGCCGCTGCGGCCAATGATCAGGTTGCATTTTCCCTGTTCAAACCTGGCGCTCACATCGTTGAGAACAAACTCTCCATCGTAACTCTTATACAGGTTTTTTACCTCGATCATTGCAGGATGGTTCGGGTGAGAATCAGGTTGGCCATCAGGATGAGAATGCTGCTCTGTACCACTGCTCTGGTGCTTGATTTCCCTACCTCCACGGCACCCCCTACTACATAGTAGCCGAAATAGGAGGATACAGAGGTGATGATGAAGGCGTAAAAAGCAGTTTTGGTCAGGGCATAGCTAATATAGTTGGATCGGAAAGAATACTGGATGCCTTCGATGAATTCCGAGGGTGGTATAACATCGCCCAGAACACAGGAAAAGTAACCTCCAGCCAGTCCTACGATGACGCTAAGAAGGCAAAGGATGGGAAAAAAGAGTACCGCGGCAATCACCTTTGGAAGGATCAGGTAGGAGGCTGAATTAATGCCCATCACCTCCAAAGCATCGATCTGTTCTGTAACACGCATCATGCCAAGTTCCGAAGCAATGCTTGATCCTACCTTGCCAGCCAGAATCAGAGCTACCATTGTGGATGAAAATTCCAGCAGAAGCGAATCGCGTACTGTCACCCCAATCAGGTACTTTGGAAGAAGGGGATTTTCAATGTTGAAGTTGGTCTGGATGGTAATTACGGCTCCCACAAAAAGTGAGATAATCACCACAATCGAAAAGGAGTTGATCCCGATTTTTTCGATTTCGCGCATGGTCTGGCGGTATAGGATGGAGAATTTCTCCGGTCGGCTAAATGCCCTTTTCAACAGAAGAAAGTAGCGTCCTATTTGTGCAAGCAAGCGCATTGTTCGGGTCCAATTTCATGTAATATATCAATTATTGTGTAAAACATCCGAAGTGTCGGATGAGTTAATTAAAAAGCCCTTATATTTAATGTAAATAGAGCATGGAACAGTCCTTAAATCTTCCTGGAAAAATAATGGATAAAAATATTTTTTGTGTGATCATGGCTGGCGGGATCGGAAGCCGTTTCTGGCCGCTCAGCAAGACAAAGAAGCCCAAACAGTTTTTGGATATCCTGGGTACCGGTAGAACTCTCCTGCAACAAACTTACGACCGGTTTATCAAACTAATGCCTCCCGAGCAGATTTTTATTGTCAGCAACCTGGAGTATAAGGAACTTATTGTGGACCAATTGCCGGCCCTTCCGGAAGAAAACATCCTGCTAGAACCTCTGCGGAGAAATACGGCCCCATGTATTGATTATGCCAACTTCAGGATTCACAGGAAGAATCCGGAGGCAAGAGTGGTAGTAGCTCCCTCAGATCATTTGATTATCAAAGAGGAAGAGTTTCTCCGGGCCGTCAAGCAGGGCCTCGACTTTGTAGCTTCGAAAGAAGCATTGCTAACCATGGGAATTGTTCCCAGCCGACCAGAAACGGGCTACGGGTATATCCAATCCTTAGGGAAAGAAGTAAAAGGGTATGAAGGAACGGGGCTAAGGAAAGTGAAAACTTTTACTGAGAAACCCAACCTGGAGCTGGCACAGGTTTTCCTGAGCAGTGGGGATTTTTACTGGAATGCAGGCATATTTTTCTGGTCTCTCAACACCATCATGAAATCTTTCGAAGTGCATCTCCCTGAGATTCATAACCTGTTCCAGGAGGGTGTGCAAATCTATGGAACTGATCAGGAGAAGGCTTTCATCAAGCGAACCTATGGCAATTGCAAGAACATCAGCATTGATTACGGAGTCATGGAGAAGGCAGACAACGTATATATGCTGATTTCGGAATTTGGCTGGTCTGACCTGGGAACCTGGGGTTCTATTTATGAGCAGCTGCTTAAGAATGAGCAACAGAACTCTGTCACGGGGAAACATGTCTTCATGTACGAATCTTCAGGGAATATTGTGAATGTTCAGGACGATATGCTGGTTGTTTTGCAGGGTCTTGAGGACTATATAGTGGTCCAGAACGAAAACATCATCCTGGTCTGCAAACGAGAGGATGAACAGAAGATCAAGCAGTACGTCAACGACCTCAAAACCGAGATAGGGGAGGATATGATGTAGCTCGGTATTTCGGTGCCTCGCTGCACCGTGTCGCTATGCTCCCCGCTAAGGCTTCGGCACCCGAAACACCTTCATTTCCGGAAATAAAAAAACCGCACCTAAAAGATGCGGTTTTAAATGTTTTATATGCGGGATTAATATTCCCAAAGATCGTGTTCTGCGGTGAACAGGTCCATCTTGATCCGTTCTGCCTCCAGCAATACATCCTGGCCCACTTTGTAGTCGGTAAGCATACGGTTACCGAACTCATTGGATTCGGCAATGATGGTGCTTGAGAAGCGGCGCTGCATAAAGAGGTCATCAAATGAAATGGCCTGTGCATCGTTTTTGGGATTGTATACCGAATGGGTGGCAAACAATCTGCGGCACTGCTCAAAACTAACCACAAAAGGAACCCTGGGCCTGGGAGATGGCAGCATCTCTCCGGTTATTTCATCATATCTCTGGTAATAGATAGGTGCCACTGCCACAATGCGTACATTCATGGTAGAGTGCTTCTTGTCAAAGAACCACTGCTCCTGTATCTGGAACTGCATAATGTCGGTCATTCCCTGCTGTACTTCCAGGAAATTGCCATTGTCATCATAAACGGTATCTCCGCCCGAATTGCGGTATACCTCTTCCAGGCTGGAAACCTGTGAAAAAGGATCCTTCCATGCTGTAATGGCATTGTACGCGTAGGGAGTGATTTCTTCGCTCTTGATTCCTTCCATGATCAGTCCAAAGAGGCTGTATCGTTCACCGTCGCTCATGGATCCTTCCAGGGGGTAGCGCAATGGCATGTTCTGACGATGCCTCAGGTCGATGGCACGCCAGATATCTTTGGACCACATCACATCGGCTTCACGAACGTAGGAATAGGGGACCGGCTTTTTTTCCGGTATAATAGTCTCCGATTTATATACATCCGTAGAAGGTGTATAGGAGTTAATTACCGGTGCATTGCCCGGGGTTTGTGCGGATAAGGAAAAAGTCCAGATTGCCAGGACTGCTGCTCCAAATATAAATCTTCTTGCTTTCATCTTATCGTACGGTTATGGTAATGCTGTTTAGATTTTGAACTCTTCCGTCAGGACCTGTGGCCTTGATCTTTTCGACCATGATTCGCTGACCTGATCTTAACTGCCGGAATATGTTTTTCTGCTGAGAAGTAAATCTTTCGCTGTCGGAGGGTACTGTACTCCAGATCCCTCCCTGTCCCTGAAAAGCGACTTCGAAGGATTGTACCGTATAGTCCACTTCAAATACAAAGTCTTCAGCTTCAGCCTCAACGATTTGCAATTGAGAGAGTCTACCCACTGTTAAGGCACCTTCGGATCCGGCGATCCCCTGTACCTTGGCATCGGGTTTGGGCAGGTCATACACTCTGAAGTCCTGCCTGGTCATTAGTTTTTGCGCACCATCCACGGTCGCATATACACTGACGGTGGCTTTGTCCCCTGAAGGTCCGGGTTTCACTGTATAAACGCCCACTCCTGTCCTTCGGATATTTCCGGAGGAAATCCTCGCCGCCACATCGCTTTCAGGCACTCCGCCTGCAGAAATGGCTACTGGATTGGGGATTCCGCGATAGAATACGTTCATTCCTGTCGCTGAAACAGTGGCCGTTGCCTGTCCCACTTCAAATTCTGCTGTAAAGGCCTTGCTGGTCACCTGACCGTCCTGCTCAATGGAAATGGTACCGGCCCATTTCCGTACGCCTGTGGAGTTATAGGTTTTCGAATAGAGTCCCATGCCGCCATCAGTTTCCAGGATGGTGCCGTCTTCCAGTTCGACCTCCGGAATATTGGTGGAGTCATAGGCGGCCAGGAAAACCTGGGCCCTGTACTCCTGCCCCGTAAACACATAGTTTGAATTCGAAAGCACCACCGGACGGATCACATTTACATTAAAGTCACCAGCATCTATCTGACCTAGCAGGAAATTAAGCATTTCAGCCTCAACGTTGCGCACATCGCCCTGCATCTTGGAAAGAATAGTAATGACAGATGCCAAAGGCAGATACTCAAAATAGGTGGATTCCCAGGTAGGAGTGGCCGCTTTCTTTTTACTGGTATGAAAGTCTTCCGGCACTTCGGTGCTCAGGATACGTTCAATGGATGCCACCGCGCCGGAATATTTCTCCTTATCATCGATCATGGACAAAAGGAATTCCCGGTATTCTTCGATATGCCCCTTGAGCTCTATCCCTTTTTTATTCACAATCATCACTTCCCCCGGGAAATTGGTGTCGTCTTTTACTCCCACATCCGCAAGATGTACCTCTCCGTCATGAACAGCATCCGCATCTTTTTTGGAAACGATTTCCACCTTACACTCGTTCATGAATTCATACAATTCATCGGAACGGGTCTTAAGCTCTTCTGCCTTTGTCTTCCAGTCACCCACCTTTTCGGGATTCTGTTCATAGGCGATGTTGAACTTGCTGTAAAGGCCTTCGTTTTTTGCTGCAAAATTTTGAATGGTAGTTGTGAGCCCCCCATCCACCAGGGTAAATGCATCCAGCACTTCCTTTGCTACATTCAGTGCCAGCATTGCTGTCAGCACCAAATACATCATGCCGATCATTTTTTGTCTCGGTGTCTCTTTACCGTGTGCCATAGATCAGGATTAAGGGATTGTTTACTTCTTTCTGATGCTCATGGCTGTGAGCATGTTACCATATACATTGTTCAGTTCAGAAAGACTTTCGCTGAGCTTTACAATTTCGCTTTTGTACTTTTGTGTCTCTTCCACAGAAACCTGCAGGCTGCTGATCATTTCATTCAGCCCATTATAAACCCCTGCAGTACCTTGCAGATGATCCTGGCTTCCCTTCACCTGATCGGCATAAGAGGAATTCAGTTCAGCCAGATTCTTGTTGAGGTTTGCAAGCTGGTCGTTAAATTGCTTCTGACTTTGAGAAATGGCAGTATGCTCCTCTTTGACCTCGCCCGACATGGCTTCATAGGTAGCAGTCAGGTTGGCACTGGAAGCTGCAAATTTGTCTGCAATGTCCTTGCCCTTGGCATCGATCAAGGAGGCTGTGTTTTTGTAGGAATCAGCCAGAGTATTCACTGACTCGTTCAGAACTCCGGTGTTAGTACCATAAGCATTGGCTACATTATCCATGTTCTGCGCTGCAGATCCCATTTTATCAAAGTACTCTTTGGTAGCCAGGGAGGCTGTTGTGATATCACCGATGGTTTCGGTGGTATTTGATATGGTGTTCAGGTGCTTACCCAGGCTGCGTACATCCTCAGCATTGATTTGGGATTGCTGAAAAAGCTCATCAAATTTCTGAAGACCCACATTCCTGTCTGCAATGGCTTGTTCCTTATATTCATCAATCTCGTCAGGATCGGACATTCCAGCCAGCTCAGGATAGACCAGGGTCCAGTCCAGCTCCTCGTGGAGGGGTTCAAATGCTGAGAAGAAGAAGATGACAGCTTCAATTAAAAGTCCAGCAGTCAATGCCGCACCTGCTCCAGGCCAGTGCTGAATTTTGAAGAGGGCTCCAACAATAACAATGGAGGCTCCGAAGCCATAGAGTTTGGCGGTGAAACTCTTCCAGCCCGAACTTTGAACAATTTCTGTAATTCCCATTATAAAAAGTATTTAATTATTGATCACCTAAATATGAACGAACGCACCTGAAGCCGATAAAGGATTTTGTAGAATCCTGATATTCATAGGCCCGGCTACTTACCTGGAGAAAATAGGCAACATCTTTCCAGGAACCACCCCTGACCACTTTGCGCTTCATTACTGCGGGATCATCAGGACTGGCATTGTAGTTATAATAGGGGTTCATGTCATGCGAAAACACATATGCTGATGGATCATAGGCAGTAATGGTCCATTCGGCCACGTTACCTGCCATGTCATAAAGTCCATATTCATTGGGCACTCCGTAGAAACCAACCCTGGCAGGGTACATAGAACCGTCATCGGTATAGTTTCCGCGCAAGGGCTTGAAATTCGCAATGAAACAACCCAGCTTGTTCCTCAGGTAAACTCCACCCCAGGGATACATGCTATGATCCAGTCCGCCGCGAGCTGCAAACTCCCATTCAGCTTCGATGGGGAGCCTGTAATCCTGGACGATGCCTTGTCCGCTGTTGACCAGGGCCTGATTCAGGAAGTTGGTCCTCCAGATACAAAAAGCATTGGCCTGCTTCCAGCTAACTCCCACTACAGGGTAGTTGTCATAGGAGGGTGAGGAAAAGTACATGTTGGTCATGGGCTCATTAAAGGAAAAGGTAAAATCCCTTACCCAAACCAGTGTATCGGGATAAACAAGCACCCAGTCTTTGTTTACAAATGAGGAGCGCCCGGTGATCTCTTCCTGGTCTCCGTTGGGCCTGGTAACGGTCCCGTCATAAGTTACCACCGGATCGGCATTACCACCTGTATAGTCCAGACGGAATCCATTGGCTGGATTGGCTGCCTGTACCAGGTCTACCCAGTAATAGTTATAAATTAGTTTGGTAGGATTGATCTCCTTGAAATAGAGGGAGAGGCGTTCCTCACCGGTGTAATAGAGCTCAAGATCTTCAATGATCTGACTAATGTTGCCCTCCTTGTCCTTGGATAAATCCAGAGGTGCATCCCAGTCAATGATGGGATCCCCGTTCATATCCTCATAGGGTTGGTCATCACGATCTTTCAGGATAAAATCATCGATGCCTTGCATGGCAAGCTCTTTCCGGATGATGGAGTCACGTACCCAGAATACATATTGCCTGTATTCATTGTTTGTAATCTCTGTTTCGTCCATCCAGAAGGCATCTACTGCCACTGTTCTGGGTACACTGTTTTGTGTCCATGTAACATCCTGGTCACTTGGACCCATTACAAAGGAGCCATTCGGAACAGCTACCATCCCAAAGGGATCGGGTTCAGCATAAGCCTTTCTTCCATCAACTCCTACCAATTCTCCCGAGTTGTATGAGCTACAACTTCCTATGAGAATCGAAACCACAACAAAAATCACTATTCGTTTCATAGCATATCGCTTAATAGATGCAAAACCAACGTTATATGAATTGTTTCTAGTATTCAAAACAAATTAAATATATATATTATAAAAATCTAATACTCTTATATTTTTGGGGACTCTTGTCTACACTGAGATCGAAGCAGTATCGAACAGTGACTTCATGAGACCCGCTATTGTATTTCATGAGGGGCGAAAGTTCAAAATCGTACGAATAACCGATCATGAGCCCATTCATCATTTCAATGCCAAAAAGTGCCGTCAATGCCCCCCCTACTGTATAGGAAACTCCTCCCCAGAATCTTTTATTGTATCTGAGATTGGTATTCAGGTATATCAGGTTGGATCTAAGGTCGCTCTGGACCATAACTGAAGGCATGATTTCAAACATCGGATTGGCAAGCTGTATACTATAGCCAGCCAGCAGATAATAGTGCCTGAGCAGTTTAGTTTCCGCAATCTCTTCAGGGTAAGTGAAAGAGGTCTGGTTCAAATGGGTCGTTGAAAGACCAACATACAGTTTTTCAGTGTTGTAAAATACGCCAAGTCCCATATCAAATCCAAATACGCTTCCCCCGTTTTTTGGGATGGCATCATCCGTATCGGGGGTGATAATATCTGCTCCGTTCCAGCTGGGTGTAAGGGCCTGGTTGGCAATCCCTACATTGGCCCCAATACCCAGGCTTCCCTGCCCAAGGTCCATTCTGAACGCATAGGAAGCACTAAATAAGAAATCATTGTTAAATGCCAGGTTATCGTTCATAAAACTGATGCCCACTCCATGGGTCCGCCCAAGAAGATTGAAGGGCATATTGGCAGTAAAAATGGTGGTGATTGGAGCATCGGGGAGCCCTGTCCATTGGTTACGGAAGGCTGCACCCAGGCATATTTTATCTGAACTCCCTACCGCACCTGGATTGTAGAAGGGTACAAGGAACATATTCTGACTGAATTTCGGGTCCTGCTGGGCCTGAATATTCAGTGAAATTACTCCTAAAACAAATATGTACACCAGTCTTCTCATGGGCTCACTTAACTCAACTCAGGGCTTAGTTTCATCGGCTTTTGCAGCTCAGGTAAAATAAGTAAAAATTGTTCGACAACACAAATTTTGTTAACAGCACAATGTTTATAAACTCAGCGCTTTTCAACGGGCTGTCTCATGTCTTATTCTGATTCATAACCCAGTCTGTGTAAAAAGCGCCACCAGCGGTCAGGTATCTCCTGGTTACAGGCCTGCTGGTAATCTTCATACGAACATGAGACGAAAAAGTTATATCCCGATACGGGATTCTTTACAGGAATTTCCATCCACCATCTTTCGGAAAGAGTGCTTTTATGAAATATGATGTCGTGACCGGCAGCATTGAGGGCAACGATAAACTTCTTGATATGCTCCGGCGTATCCACCGGATTCTCACGGATGCGGTGGGATAGACCCTCCAGGAAATACCAGGCCGCCTGTGCTGTCAGGTGGCATGTTTGTCCGTTGATGTCGGAGTCTGGCTTGCACTCAAAGAAGCCCAGAATTTGGACCTGTTCACTGAGTCCTGCGTAGCGGGTAATCTGGCACAGTTCGTTGCCAAAAAAGCCATTGGGAGACGGAGTTGAACTTCCGGGGGCATCTGCATGCCTGACTACTCCCAGGTCAATGCTGATGAATTCTGAGTCCCGGACCAGGGGTTCTGCCAACTGTATATCTTTTCTAACATCCCCCAGTCTGATGCTCTCCAGATAGGAGTTTTCCAGTTGCCGGATCTGATTCTCTGTGACAAAGTAGGCCTGATGTCCCAGGTTGGTGAGGCTAAATTGTTTTACACAGGACGGATCCATCAGTTGGTTCAGATAATTTCGGGAAGAGAGCTCTTCCTCATCCATGGAGAAGTCGAGCATGGAATCAATGGTCAAAACCTGGTGCAGGCCTTCCTGTTTCTCCAGGGCAAGAAAGACTCCCCGGCCCAGATCCTGGGATCCTCCCAAAATGATGGTGATCATGTCCCGCTCCTTCAGCTCCAGCAAAACGTCCCTTAAAGCAAAATATGTATCGTTCATGGACCCCCCGTTTTTCAGGTTGCCCAGGTCGTAGATCCTCAGGTTCTTGTCAATCCTTCGGAGCTGGTATAAAAGGCTCCTGATCTGGTCAGGCGCCTCTTTGCTTCCCTTAATAAAGGCATTCCCGTCTTCCGGTATTCCTACAATGGCCACCTGGTGCTTATCCAATTCGCGAATGGGCTGATCGGGTGTGTGGACCGAAATGTGCCGGCTGAACGATTCATTATCATTCAGGTATTCGAATTTGGGCCTTTCCAGGCTGACAGGATCGAAATATCCATTGAGGTCCATTGGGCGCTGAGTTTAGGGATTTATTTTTTTGTACGGGACGGTGCTTTTTCAATGATCTCACGACACTCCTCCAGGCTAAGATCTTCAGGTTTTTTGCTTTTTGGGATCCTGTAATTCTTTTTATTGAAGGAGATATAGGGACCATAGCGACCATTCAGAATCAGCAGTCCGGGCTCCTCTTCAAACTGCTTAATGTTACGGTTCTCCTCCTGGGTACGCTTCTCGGTAATGATTTCGATGGCACGTTCCTGTTCAATGGAATATGCATCATCAGAGTTGGAGAGGCTGTAAAATTTGGACTTGTGACGAACATAGGGTCCGTATTTACCTACGCCTATCACCAGTTCTTCATCCTCGAACTGACCAATGGTCCGGGGAAGCCTGAACAGATCAAGTGCATCTTCAAGGGTGATGGTTTCCAGGCTCTGCCCCTTCAGCAGACTGGCGAACCTGGGCTTCTCTTCGTCGCTGGCCTCACCAATCTGTGCAATGGGGCCAAAGCGACCGATTTTTACACTGATCGGTCTTCCTGATTGGGGATCTTCTCCCAATACTTTTTCCCCTTTTGATCTTTCGGAGGTCTGGGTGGCTGTATCTACCCTGGTATGAAAAGGTGTGTAGAATCCTTCGATCATCTTGGGCCAATCCAGTCCGCCCTCTGCAATTTCATCAAACTGCTTTTCCACAGAGGCTGTGAAATTGAAATCCATGATGTTCTGAAAATTCTGCTCCAGAAAATCATTTACAATACTGCCAATATCAGTGGGGCCAAGCTTGTTCTTTTCAAATCCGTACTTCTCTTTCACCTGTTTTTCCGATATGGAATCGCCTCTCAGGGTCAGCAGAGTCATTTCGCGTTCGATTCCTATGCGGTCCTCTTTCACCACGTATTCCCTCTGCTGGACCGTCGAGATGGTGGGAGCATAGGTGGAAGGGCGTCCTATTCCCAGTTCTTCCATTTTTTTCACCAGGCTGGCCTCGGTGTATCTGGGTGGCTGCAGGCTTGTTTTTTCGGAGGCTTCAATAAGCTCCCTTTGCAGCCTGTCTTTTTCATTGACCGCAGGAAGCAAGCCTTTGGCTTCCTCCTCCTGATCATCATCGGTCGATTCCATGTAAACCTTCAGAAAACCGTCGAATTTCAATACTTCTCCAGTGGCTACAAACCTTTCCGCTGCTCCTGAAATAGCTATGTTAATGGTGGTCTTTTCCAATTGTGCCTCACTCATCTGCGAAGCAATGGTCCTTTTCCAAATCAGCTCGTACAGCCTTTGTTCGGCCCTGCTGCCTTCCACCGTTGAATTTTCCAGGTAGGTCGGTCTTATTGCCTCGTGTGCCTCTTGGGCTCCCTTGGATTTGGTGGTGAAATTTCGGGTAAGAAGATATTTTTCCCCAAAACTCTCTTTGATTTTTCCAGCAGCCGTTCCAATGGCCAGTTTGGAGAGATTGACCGAGTCGGTCCTCATATAGGTGATCTTTCCTGATTCGTACAAGCGCTGGGCCACCGACATGGTCTGATTGACTGAAAATCCCAGTTTGCGGCTGGCTTCCTGCTGCAGGGTGGAAGTGGTAAAGGGGGGGGGCGGATTTTTTTTCAGGGGTTTCTTTTCGATCCCTGTCACCGTGAACTCGCTGTTCATGCATTGTGAAAGGAAAGTTTCTGCCTCTTCCCGCTTATCGAAACGTTTGGAAAGATCGGCTTTCATTGTCGCTGGTCCACCATTGCTTCCCTCAACCAGAAACTTTCCGGTCACCCGGAAGTACTTTTTAGGCGTAAAGGACTGAATTTCCCGTTCCCGTTCCACGATCAGCTTTACTGCCACTGACTGAACCCTGCCTGCCGAAAGGGAGGGCTTCACCTTCTTCCAAAGCAGGGGGGAAAGTTCGAAACCTACCAGGCGGTCCAGTACCCTGCGTGCCTGCTGGGCATTGACAAGACTGGTATCGATGTGGCGGGAATTGTCCAGAGCATTCAGGATGGCGTCTTTGGTGATTTCATGGAAAACAATCCTGCGGGTTTTGTCCTTGTCCAGGCCCAGCTCCTCGAAAAGGTGCCAGGCTATGGCTTCCCCCTCCCGGTCCTCGTCCGTGGCTAGCCAGACCATCTGGGAATCCTTGGCGAGGCTTTTTAACTCCTTGACAATTTTCTTTTTATCTGCCGGGACAATGTACTGAGGAACAAATCCACCATCCACATCTATCCCAAGATTTTTCTTGGCCAGATCCCGTATATGTCCAAAACTACTTTTGACCGTATAGGCCCCTCCGAGGAAACGTTCTATCGTTTTCGCTTTCGCCGGTGACTCAACAATTACCAGATTCTCTATCATATTCTTTTCTATTCCCTCGTTAATAAATTGACCACAAAATAAATCAAATGAGCGCCCATGTTCAAACCTTTACTTCAAATAATTACTACTTTTGACCCAAAATCCGGCAATCCATGGACAAGAAACCCGGCAAAACTACGAAATATTTAATCATCCTCTGGTCACTATACAGCTTAGCCTTTGTATTGTTCATTGTGATCATGCTTTTAATTGGTCACGGCAAGATGGGTTTTATGCCTGATTTCGCCCGTTTGGAGAATCCACAATCCAACCTGGCCTCTGAACTGATTACTGAAGACGGTGAACTTCTGGGGAAGTATTTTATCGAGAACCGGTCTTTTGTGGATTTTGAGGATCTGGCTCCCCATCTGGTGGATGCCCTGGTGGCCACTGAAGATGTAAGGTACTACCGGCATTCAGGCATCGATGTGCGCAGCCTCACCCGGGTGGCCATCTATTCTGTATTGCTGGGGAGGGATGAAGGAGGAGGGAGCACCCTGTCACAGCAGCTGGCAAAAAACCTCTTTCCCAGAGATACGACTGTAATCAAGACAAAAATCAGAAGAACCTTCCGTCTGACAATCAACAAGTTTAAGGAGTGGAACACGGGAGTGAGGCTGGAGAGAGCCTATACCAAGAATGAGATTCTCACCATGTACCTGAATACGGTGCCTTTTGGTGGAGAGTCCATTGTGGGAATCAAATCGGCCTCCCGCACCTTTTTTAATACCACACCCGATTCTCTGAGCATCGAACAGGCAGCTGTGTTGGTGGGCATGCTGAAGGCCCCGACAGCGTATAATCCCAGGATCAATCCCGACCGTTCCATTGTAAGACGCAATACAGTTATCAATCAGATGGTCAGGTATGGATACCTGGAGGAAGAAGTGGCCGATTCAGTAAAACAAGTTCCGATCCTGGTGGATTACAACCTGGCCAGCCACCTGACAGGACAGGCCAAGCATTTCCGGATCTTCCTATCAGAGTTTATGAACAAAAACGAGCCGGTGGCCCCTGGCGGAAATGGCGTGCTGGCCTGGGAACGATACAGAAGGGATTCCATGCGCTGGGCCAACGACGCACTCTATGGCTGGATCAATAAAAATTTCAAACCCGACGGTACCCAGTATGATCTTTACCGGGATGGTCTTAAGATATATACTACTGTGAATTACAAGATGCAGCAGTATGCCGAGGAGGCGGTGGAGGCTCATATGAAGGATTACCTTCAGCCCGAGTTCTTTAAGGAGAAGGAAGGCAGGCCCAATGCCCCCTTCGAGGATCTCACCAGGCAGGAGATCAATAACATTCTCTACCGGTCCGTTCGCTGGACAGGCAGGTACCAGACCATGCATGCCAGGGGAGTTCCCTGGGATTCCATCCTGATGGCCTTCGACGAACCTGTACCCATGCAGGTGTTCTCCTGGAACGGACCCATCGATACGGTGATGACACCCATGGATTCCATCCGCTACATGAAGCACATTCTAAGGGCAGGATTCCTGGCCATGGATCCGGCCAACGGACGTGTGAAAGCCTTTGTAGGGGGACACAATTACCGTTATTTTCAATATGAGCATGTCTACCAGGGGCGCCGGCAGGTGGGCTCCACTGTGAAACCCTTCTTATACATGTTGGCCATGCAGGAGAATTACACTCCCTGTCAAATGATTCCTCTGGTACCCACAACTTTCCCAAACATTATTGATAATAAGGATACTACATACACACCCACGGCCCCGGGCCGGAATGTGTTCGCCGGAAAAATGGTATCACTCAAGTGGGGACTGGCCACTTCACACAACTGGGTTTCTGCCTGGCTGTTTAAGAATTTTAATCCCCAGAACGTCATCACCCTGATGCGAAAAATGGGGGTCACTTCCCATATCGATCCGGTTCCCAGTCTGATTTACGGTCCCAATGATATCTCTCTGGAGGAGATGGTGGGTGCCTTTAACACCTTCAGCAACGGGGGAATCTATGTGAGTCCCATATATGTTTCCCGGATTGAAGATCGTTACGGGAATGTGATATCTACATTTCATCCGATGGAATCTGAAGCAATCAGCCGCGAGACCGCCTTTTTAATGCTTTCACTGCTCAGAAATGTGGTGGACATGGTTGGCAGTTACCGGGGAGAGCCTTATTACGGGACTGCCAGCCGACTTCGCGGAAGATATCAATTTAAGGGGGAAATGGCTGGCAAGACCGGAACCACACAGAATCAGAGTGATGGTTGGTTTATCGGGCTGGCTCCCAGGCTTTCCGCAGCTGCCTGGGTGGGAGGCGAGGATCGTTCGATTCACTTTGATAACCTCTTGCTGGGATCGGGCACCAACATGGCTCTTCCCATCTATGCCGAGTTTCTGAAGCGTGTGTATGCCGACTCCACCCTGGGCATTACCATGGAGGATGAGTTTGAACGTCCCCTTGATTTCTTTGTAGACATGGATTGTCCCGACATCATGGAGACCAGCAGCTCAAGTGAATATGACGATTTCTAGAGCTCTCCGCTAACAAGTCGTGAGCGTTTAATGTGTCGGACCACCACCTTGTTTCCCTGGATCTCAAACTCCCAGTCAGGGTGTAAGATCTCCCGGGCCTTGCGGTAGTAGAGCAGGGTACGGATGCTGGTTTCCCGGGTTTCATTGCCGGGTTTGAATTCCCCACTGAATTCATAGCTGGTGGAAGAAGCATGGTGCTGGTGAAATATGCGTATGATCTCAATCACCGTGGCAATGACCCGGTATATTTCCCCTCTGTTAGTCTCACTGTATTCATCCTCAAACTCATCGCTTAGCACAGAAAAATTGATAATGTGCTCCAGGTAGGAGCTCTTTTTCCGGGCAAAAATGACCTGGTATTTTAATCCGCTGTCCGTTTCAAAGTAATACTCTGCTCCTGATTTTATGGCGGGCACCTCAACCGGATAGTGCTGTACGTCAGGACGGTAATCAGTCCGCAACAGGGGGAGTTCAGTGGGGGTCTGGAATGCCATCATCCAAAAAGATGCCTGGGTATGTCCTGAACCCGGTTCACTTCAACAATCTCCAGATCAAACCTGCCAGGGTCCACACTCTTCCGGTTAAAGCCGGGCATTATGATTCGTTTCATGCCCAGCTTATCAGCTTCACCCAGGCGTTGTTCGATCCTGGTCACCGGGCGAATCTCGCCTGAAAGTCCAAGCTCCCCTGCAAAACAGGTACCCGAATCCACGGGAATATCTACCGTGGAGGAGAGGATGGCGGATACCACTGCCAGGTCGATGGCCGGATCATCCACCCTGAGTCCCCCGGCAATATTGAGGTACACGTCCTTGCTTGCAAGCTTGAAGTTTGCCCGTTTTTCCAAAACGGCCAGCAGCATACTGAGACGCCGTGTATCAAATCCCGTGGAGGTGCGCTGAGGGGTGCCATATACGGCAGAACTGACCAGGGACTGAACTTCTATCAGGATGGGGCGATTTCCCTCTACGTTGGCAGCAATGGCGGAGCCACTCAGATCGGCTGGCTGCTGGTTGATAAGCAATTCGGAAGGATTAAGGATTTCGCGCAATCCTGTGCCTGTCATCTCATACACCCCGATTTCCGAAGTGGAACCAAAGCGGTTCTTGATGGACCTGAGGATGCGGTAGAGGTGGTGTGTATCCCCTTCAAACTGGAGCACCGTATCCACGATGTGCTCAAGCACCTTGGGTCCGGCTATGCTTCCATCCTTGGTGATGTGACCTATCAGGATCACCGGCAAGTTCAGGGTTTTGGCCACACGCAGGAGCTGGGCAGCACAATCTCTCACCTGGGAGATGGTTCCCGGTGCTGATTCGATTCCTTCGGAGTAGAGGGTCTGGATGGAATCGATAATCAGAAGCTGGGGTTTGGATTGTTCTACCTGGGCAACAATGGCCTGGAGACTTGTTTCGGCAAGCACCTGGCAATTCCCATTCCCGCCCCCGAGACGGTCGGCCCTCATTTTTATTTGCTGAGGACTCTCTTCCCCGGAGATATAGAGGGTGTTTTTATCAGTATTCAGTGCCACCTGCAGGGCAAGGGTCGATTTGCCTATCCCGGGTTCTCCCCCGATCAGGACCACTGAGCCCGGCACGATGCCACCACCCAGTACACGGTTGAATTCCCCGTTTTTCAAGTCTATTCGGGATACAGGCGCAGAAGCGACTTCTTCCAGCCTGGCCGGGACCGCATATTCCCTCTTTTCAGTAAAGCCGCTGGAAGGTCCTTTGGGAATCCTTTGTTCCACGTAGGTGTTCCATTCTCCGCATGCATTGCATTTTCCGATCCATTTGGCCGATTCGGCACCGCAACTCTGACACACAAATATCGATCTGGTTTTTGCCATGGTAAAGGGTTTCGGACTAAAGTTAATCAATCGTGAGCAATGCTCCTTATTCAGACTTGTCGAGAATGGAGCTGGTGGAATAGCCTTCCATCAGTGGGATGGTTTCCACGCGTCCTCCCAGAGAACACACCTCCTTATAGCCTACAATTTCCTCCTTGAGATAATCCCCTCCCTTGACAAGGATGTCGGGTTTGAGGGCGGTAATCAGCTTCAGCGGGGTCTCTTCAGAAAAGAGAATAATGTAATCCACAAAAGCGAGGCCTCCCAGCACCTCAGCCCTGGCTTGCTGGTCATTGACGGGTCTGCCCGGACCTTTTAGTTTGGATACGGATCCATCTGTGTTCAGTCCCACCACCAGCAGATCGCCCAGCTCGCGAGCGCGGGAGAGGTAATAAATGTGACCCCTGTGCAGCAGATCGAAACAACCATTAGTAAAGACCAGGCTGTTTTTTTCTCTGAAGGCCGGATCAAATAGTTCCAGAGCTCTTTCCAGGGTGATGGTCTTGGCGGTGATCTGTTCGTAGGTGAGCATTTCAGGATTCGTTTTTCACGGGAAGATTTTTTCGCCTGGTCATCAGAATGGCATAAGATATCCCACCCATCAGGATGGTCAGGAGAGAATTGGATTCGTGAGACAAGATGGCATAAGCTCCGCCCAGTTCCAGGGGGAAGTCGTAGACAAAGACCAGTCCCCGGGAAGTAATCCAGTGGTAGGCCCCGAAGCCTGCAGTAACCGGAGCTGCCATGCCCAGTCCCCCGATAACCAGCAGGAACATTCCATCGATAAAAGTGAGACCGGCCGTTTCTTCCAGGGCAAAAACAACCATCCAGGTCATCATGATGTAGAAGAACCATATGAGCAGGGAATGCAAAATGAATTCCCACTTGCGTTCCATCTTGTAAATGGTTTTGAGACCGTCCACAATTCCGCGGAGGATGTTGAGGAGCTTCTGGATAATCACAAACCGGGATAGCCATTTTCTGAAAATAAAAAGAAGCAGTAAAGCAGCCATAAAAGCCACTCCCAACAGCAGCCAGAAGAGCCAGGTGCCCCCAAAGGTATCTATCAGTTTCTGCTGCAAGGGCAAAAGTACCTGTTCACCAAAAAAGGTTCCGAACTTCTCCACCCAGCTAAACAACAGCACCATCATAATAAGGATCAACATCAGAAGGTCGATCACCCTTTCGATGATCACTGTACCGAACAGGGAATCGGCGGGAATCTTTTCCCTTCGGCCCAGTGTTACACAGCGGGTTACTTCTCCCAGGCGAGGAAGGGCAAAGTTCGATAGGTAGCCAATCATTACCGAATGGTAAGTATTCCAAAAGGTGGGCTTGTAGCCAAGGGGTTCGATAAGCAGCATCCACCTCCGTGCCCTGCTGAAAAACGAAAGAGCGGCAAAAAGGAGAGAAAGTCCGATCCACCAGAAGTTGGCTCTTTTCAGGGTAGAGCCCAGTTCATCCAGTGCTACTCCCCTGAAGGCAAAATAAAGCAAAAGGAGACCCAGTGCCAGAAATCCGGCAATTTTCAAAATCTGTAGAAAGGCTTTTCTCAAAGAGGGGATCAGTTTAACTTATTGGAGTCGGTGTCGGGAAAGATCAGAACCGGTTTGAAAGATTTCGCTTCTTCAAAATCCATGGATGCATAAGAGATAATTATAATGATATCATCTACGGCCACCCTGCGAGCGGCAGGGCCGTTCATACAGATTTGTCCGCTTCCCCGCTCTCCGGTAATTACATAGGTCTCGAGCCGCTCCCCGTTGTTGATGTTCACTATCTGCACCTTTTCATTTTCAATGAGGTTGGCAGCCTCCATCAGGTCCTCATCAATGGTGATGCTTCCAATGTAATTCAGGTCGGCTTCGCTTACCCTGACCCTGTGTATTTTCGATTTAACTACTTCGATGTTCATGACTGGTAATTTTCCTCCACAAAGTTAATCAAAATTCAGATTATCGATAAGTCTCACACTACCTAAAAGAACAGCCACACAGGCCACTTTGTTCAGCCCTTCTTTCCAATCAGAAATCGGCTTAAGCGCGTTATCTTCAACGATTTCAAAGTATTCCAGGCTTAGTTCCGGCTTAAGGCCAAAACGAACACTTACCCAATCTTTCAGTTCCAATACACTGAGTTGCTCTTTTTTCTTCCTGGCCAGCTTCAGTGTTTCATAAATATAAGGCGCCAGTTTACGTTCCTCTTTGCTAAGGCGTTCGTTCCTGGAGCTCATGGCCAGACCGTCTTTCTCCCGGACAATCGGGCAGGGAACAATTTGAATATTCAGATTCAGGATTTCTACAAGTCTGCGCACGATCACCACTTGCTGAAAATCCTTCTGTCCGAAATAGGCCCGGTCGGGGAGGGTGAGCAGGAAGAGTTTGCTTACAATTTGTGCCACCCCGTTGAAATGTCCCCTGCGGTGTTTCCCCTCCATCACTTTATCGAGGGGATCCAGGTCAAAAATTCGTACATCTTCTTCAGGATACATCTCCATTTCGGAAGGGACGAATACCAGATCAGCTTCCAGCTTCTGAAGCATCTCCAGGTCCCGGTCCAGGGTCCTTGGATAGCTTTCAAGATCACTCCTATCATTGAACTGGGTGGGATTCACAAAAATCGACACCACGACCACATCATTCTCGGCGCTTGCCTTCTCAACAAGGGAGGTGTGTCCCCGGTGAAGTGCACCCATAGTAGGAACCAGGCCAATGCTGTTTTTTTCTCTTCTTACAGAGTTGAGGTGCCTGGTCAGGTCTTCTCTGGTCCTGTAAACAATCATTGAATTAGAGTGTATCAAAGATAGATAAAAATGGTATCAATTATTTTTAGTAAATTTGCATGATTTCTAATTGAATATTGCAGATGGAAAGTAAAAAGGTATTATTTGTCTCTCAAGAGATTACACCCTATTTGCCCGAAACGGAACTTTCCCAAATCAGCAGAACCCTACCTCAGGCCATTCAGGAAACTGGAAAAGAGATCCGGACCTTTATGCCGAAGTACGGGAATATCAATGAACGCAGGAACCAGTTGCATGAAGTAATCCGCCTCTCAGGAATGAATCTGATCATTGATGATACAGATCATCCTTTAATAATTAAGGTGGCTTCTATTCAGGCAGCTAGGATGCAGGTGTATTTCATTGATAATGAGGAGTATTTCCAACGTAAGCATACTGTGGTTGACTCCAATGGTATGCATTTCGGGGACAACGATGAACGCATGATCTTCTTTGCCCGCGGCGTGCTGGAAACTGTGCGTAAATTGCGCTGGTCACCCGACCTGGTGCATTGTCACGGTTGGTTCACTTCGCTGGTGCCCCTCTATTTAAAGAAAGCATATCGTGAGGACCCCCTGTTTGCAGATTCAAAAGTGGTCTTCTCATTTTATAACAACGGTTTCAATACTCCCCTGGATAAGTCTTTTGCTGAGAAAGTGATTGTGGATGGTGTGTCGTCCGATCAGGTTTCCATGATAAAGGATCCGGGGTATGCAAATTTGGTCAATCTGGCTGCTACTTATTCAGATGGATTGATCCAGGGAAGTGAAAGCCTGTCTGAAGATGTTGAACAGGTACTGAAACAATCCGGGAAACCCTACCTAAATTATGTGAGTGATGAAAAATATGTGGAGGAGTTTTCCGTTTTCTACGACAGTATCATCAACGATTAACAGTATTTTCCAGATGAAAAAGAAGGAGTTGTGGTTTTTTGCAGCTATTGCATTGCTTGTGGGCCTGGTTTCGTCGTGCAACGTCAAGGACAAGGAATTGGGAGTTGATATTTTGCCCTCGGGGGACAGTGTGCAGCTTTATCTCGATACCATATTTGAAATCCAGGCCTACCCTGTGACCTCAAAGCGGATGGTGACTTCTGAAGTCACTTATTCGGCTGGCAAACTGAGCCTTCTGGGCTCCTTGGAGGACACCATTGTGGGTACATCCAAAGCTATGACGGTGACCCAGATGAATACCACCAGATCCTTTGTTCCGGCTCCGAATACGGTAATAGATTCTCTCTTCCTGGCCATCCAAATGTATGATTTTGTGGGGGATACCGAGCAGGAAATCCATCTGAGTGTCCATGAATTTACCGAGCGCATCTACTTTGATTCTCTTTATTATTCCGATTACGATCCTGAAGGAAAGTACAATCCGGTGCCCCTGGTGCAACACAGTTTTTTGCCTGAGAATGAATCCACCGTTGAGCTCTTTATAGAGGATCAGGACTTCATCGATAAGTTCCTGGCCATATCGACCGATACGAACTATTTCGTGAACGATTCCCTTTTCAAGGATTATTTCAACGGATTTTACATTAGTGCGGAATCTGGATCAAGCGAAGGTTGTATGGCAAGAATTCAGCTGTCCAGTCCATTAACCAGGCTTACAATGAAATATGCCAATGACTCCACCGATGTGGATTCTACAGCGGGGCCTGATTTTGGATATGCACATTTTGCAATCAACGAGTTTTCCTCTCAAAAAATCAACATCTTTGAACATGATTTCTCAGGCACCACACTGGCCGGGGTCATTGATGAGGAGGCAGACCTATCTCCTTTCTGCTATGTGCAGGGAATGGCCGGAGTTAATACCAGGTTCTCTTTTACCAGCCTGACGGATTGGATGCAAGAGAATCCGCTGGTGATCAACTCGGCGGTCCTGGTTTTGGATGTGGTTCCTCAGGAGGAAAGCGGAATCCTGTACGACAACATGCCCAACAGGCTGATGATTGGAACCATCCTTTCGGATGAGAGCTTTGAGCCTATTTATGATTATCACGTATTGTGGACCAACGATCCCAACCAGCAAGGATCCCGTTTTGGCGGATATAGATCAGCTGAGTCACAGGGAATGTTCTACGATACCACCTATACCTACCGTTTCAATATGCCGCTCCACTTCCAGAGCATGATTGACGGGGTCAAACCCGACAACGATTTCATCCTTCAGCTGAATGACGGATTGGAGAATCCGCGAATATCCAAACTTTGGGGTAACCTTCCGGCCAATGAAAGACGTATAAGATTAGAAATTGTGTACCTTAAACTATAATTTGTTTAAGGAATACTGTTTTTGTCTATAAATCTTTATTCTAATGTGTGGAATTGTTGGCTACATCGGGAGCAAGGATGCTTATCCGATACTTATAAAAGGACTTAAGAGGCTTGAATACCGTGGATATGATTCTGCTGGAGTGGCCTTATTGAATGGCGATACGGCCATATACAAGAAAAAAGGGAAAGTCTCTGAGCTGGAGGATCATGTTAGGGGGAAGGAGACTAAAAGCACCATCGGGATCGGTCATACGCGTTGGGCTACTCACGGGGAGCCCAATGATCTGAATGCCCATCCGCACCACAGCGAGAAAGGGCTGTTTACCATCATCCACAATGGGATCATCGAGAACTACTCGGTCCTGAAAAAGACCCTGATGGACAAGGGCATGAAATTTTACAGCGAGACCGACACCGAAGTCCTTGCCAATTTGATAGAGTATATCTATACCACAGAAGATGTGAGTGTGGAAGTGGCTGTCAGTCTGGCCCTCCAGAAGGTGATTGGTGCCTACGGTCTGGTGGTGATAAGCATGGAAGATCCCAACCTCTTGATTGCTGCCCGTCGCAGCAGTCCCCTGGTGATCGGCCTGGGCAACAACGAGTATTTCATCGCTTCCGATGCCACTCCCATCGCAGAGTATACCGACCGGGTAATTTACCTGAACAACGACGATATCGCCCTGATCCGGAGGGATGAGCTGGTCCTGAAGAACCTGGTCAGCGAATCCACCAAGGTCAATATCAAAACCCTGGACGTGAGTATTTCCGAGATGGAGAAACAGGGCTACGAGCACTACATGCTCAAGGAGATTTTTGAGCAGCCCAGGTCCATCCAGGATACCTTTCGTGGACGCATCATGCTCGATACCAATGAAATCAGACTGGGCGGACTTCTGGATGTGAAGGATCA